>Ga0209575_10000237_pt1 | contig 51401 bp, 60 predicted proteins | sample Medcelwee11metaG_FD_187172 | JGI IMG/M metagenome (GOLD analysis project Ga0209575, IMG submission 187172) | Freshwater pond sediment microbial communities from the University of Edinburgh, under environmental carbon perturbations - Medium... | ecosystem: Environmental > Aquatic > Freshwater >...
ACCCAACTCGATCACGACCTTACGCTGGCTGATCGCCCAGCGGCTGGCGAGCCGTCTTGATCGCTGTCCGTGCTGCGGACGGAAAAATAGCGAGCAAATGAACGTTTAACTTTATGACACAGTAAGACTAAAAGGCTAGTAGGAAACTCGGGACGCTGACCGATTATTGCCCGCTCAAAATCTCGCGCAACGCAATAGCTAATGAAGTCGGCCACCTCTAGCAGGAAGTGCGACCCTGGGCGCACGAACGAGGGCTCAATCACTGTAGCGCCGGCTGATACCCAGCAGAATAGGCGCGTATATTGAAGTCCTAAGAAACATTCGGATGCCCATCCCTCCGTCTTATCACCAGAAGTTGTATCCTGGATATTGTCAAATATCCAGTTAATGCTTTTCTCTTGATTTCTAAACTCCATAAGCGTCGCCACGAGCGACTCAGAGAATGCACTCTCCTTTTGATGCTTTAAGAGTTTCTTTCGTTCCTTGGGATTGCTGGGCACTAACATGCAGCTTGATATATTAAATGTAGCCAACCCAGGCCTTGCATTTCGAATAATCCCTGCAAGCTTCTTTGCATGCTCAATTTTGGCAGGCTTGTCTTTAAGATTAAATGTATTCGATTCTGGACTGCTTCCCCATATCTCGGTGAAGTGATGCGCCCAAGAATCAGGGTCTTCAGTTGGTTTAATTTCCTTCTTCAGTTTGAAGATTTGCTTGCGGACTCGATCATGCCATCGCTTATGCAAGGCAACAAGTGTTACGCAATAGAAGTTGAGCGGCTCTGAAGATTGCTCTGCGGGTGGGGAACTTATATATCGCGCAGCCTCGTCGCCGTATAGACCCCACCGATTCTTGTTTGGCAGAGTAGGTATCTTAACGGAAAAATTGTGTTTGCAGGCTTCAGATGAACATGTCAGCGGGATATCGACCGGCACCCAGTGCCACTGCCCGTTATCTGACTTGACAGGCTGTTTGGGGAACTCCATCTTCTCAAGCCAAGGTATTTCTGTCTCTGTCTTACAAATGGGGCAAGCCCTTTTCATCCCGAGCAGCTCCTCCGGCACTAATCCTGGTGCCTTTCGGTGCGGGCGTTTCCGAATGTCCTTCATTAAAGGTCTCTACAGTTGTACTTTCTTAGATATGGTCGGTGTAACACAGCGACGACCTTGGCCGAAGCCGGATACAGCATGGACCACACATTAAAAATGCTAGGTTCCCCTCCTGGCAATGCGTCGACGTGAGGGGCACCTTCTGGCTACTTTGTTCACAAGTCTGAATTTCAGCAACAGGTCCTTTTGAGCCGATGACTTGCAAGCAGCCATTCGGCAATCTCTGCTCACCGTGCGCTCCCGGGCTGTTTCCATCAGTGGAAACGGTGTTTCCTCCCCGCGTGGGGGTGTTTCCTGCGGTGCTAACTCGACCAGCAGAGCCTGGGAGCGACGCACCACAGGACGGGTCGTCGCTCTGGTCGCGCCTGCAGGTGGGTCAGCAGGCGATGGTCTGCAACCGGCACTTGGCGCCATAGCACCAGCGATTCATCCACCTGCTGCGGGGCCGCAACTCTGGGCTCAATGCCTCCGTCCAGGTCCAGCCACGGTAGCGACGCATCTTCACCGTCGTCCAGTTCAGGCCCCGTTCAGCAGCCAGTTCTCCTGCCGGCTTCGCCTCTCCATCGAGCGTCACCAGGGTTTTCCGTGCACAGACCGCGTTCCGCATATCGTCCACCTCGCCGGGTTGCTGGAGGTGGCCATGAAATGTGACTGGCGGCTGGGCACAACCGGGGTGGCTGGTGGCCGGCGCAACGGTGTTGAAGCGCCCGTGTAACGGTGAGGTAACGGCGCCAGCGATTGGCCCCTGCGCATGGAGGCCGCCTCGCCCCCGCGCGCGAGGGGCTGTTGCATTGCCGTTGCAACGCTGTTGCGTGACAGGGATCGCTTACCCGTCGGGGGGGACGGGGCAGGCTGGGCTGGAGAGTCGCCAGGTCAGGTGCCGCCCGCATCGTGACCGTTCGTGACGGTGCGTGACACGCAGCTGGCGACGCTAAACCCGGTGCTGGTCTGGTGCCTGTCACTGCCTTGGCAGTGCTCGGCCCAGTGCCAGGTGCGGCCTTGGCGATGCTGTTCGGTCGACTCGGCAGGGGGCTTGCGCACCAGATCGGACAGCGGCAAACCGGATGCCCGCCCCGGATTGGCCGGCGATCATTCCCGGCTTTCCGGGTATGTAGAACGAGTGGTCACTCAGAATTGAGGAGCCAGATTGCCCGGCTCGATGGAGCGCACCAGGCTAAGCAGGCATTCCTGCTTTGGTCAGCCCGGTGCGCTCGCGGACGAAACAATCTCAAATGTCTGGGTTTCCGGATATTTGGTTGGCAGCACGGTGCCGATGTACAAGCCGCACAAGTCGATGAATCGGCGCCAGCCCAGCAATGGCGGGGCTTTCAGCGATTCTTGAGCGGCACGCCTCTTGTGCATGGTCTACAGCGAAATGCTCACCTTGCACACCTCTTCAAAGCGTCTGTAAGCCAGACGCGGCGCGGCCTCCAGCGAATCGGAACCGGTGTTGTGGTGGAGCATCCGAAAAATCGAAAAATTGTCCGTTACCGCGCGGCTCGACGCCTTCCCCGCGGTATGGGGAGGGGTGCCAGGGTCCCCGACTCGATCTGCGGTTCATGGCGGAGCTGGTGCTCGTCACTGCTCTGGCGATGCTCGGCCCGGTGCTGGTCTGGTGCTCGCCCCGGGCCGGCCAGTCGTGACCACGCGTGACCGCTCGTGACTTGTCACGCTGCCGGCAAGGTCCGGCCCGATAGCGGACATGCTTCAGCGGTCGCCGTTCATCGGCGTGGGTAACGGGTGCGGCTGCTGCGGGGGACATTTGCTGCCAGGGTCACGGTGTGCCAGGCAGGACGGCTTACCATGGCATGCCCCCGATGCCTCTGGTCTTCTTCTTTTGGAGTTCCCGAAAAGCGCCAGGGGCAGCGGCTGGTGCGGCTCCAAGCGGATACCTCGATACGGACGATACCGGCCCCATACTGCTTGAAGCGCTCGACTTCTGACTCCCATACCGGCCATGAATCGGGGTGGTGGTTGGCAAGGGGGCCTCGGATCAAGGCATCCTCCCAAGTGATCGGCCAGGCGCCAGCAGCTCGCCGACGACTCGTCGAACAGTCGTCGTCTGCTCGTCGAATACTCAGCGTCCGTTCAACGGATACTCAACGGTTAGGTAGCGGTCGTGTAACGGTGAAGTAACGGCGAGGTAGCGTTTCATGCCAGTGCCGAGCACCGCCTTGGCGATACCTGGCCCAGTGCCGGTCTGGTGCTGACCACTGCCCAGGCTGGCTGGGCCGTCGATGTGACGGGGCAGGTGGCGCTGTCGAAACTACTAATTCCGGTAGTCTCGACTGAAACAGGTAGTTTCGCCGGGGCACTGCCCGGATCGGGTCAGCGGCAAAAACAAGAAGCCTTGTGCTTGGAAATAAAAAGTAAAAACCCCGCTCGGTGGCGGGGTTTTCTGAGCCATTAGGCTCGAATCAGACTGGCATACAGGATACTTGCGACGAGGCCGGCACCGACATTACTAATGGTTTCAAGAAATGCGGTATCGATTGTGGTCATATGACTAACCTCCTTCGTAGACGGGGCCACTACGCTTGGCTGTTGCACTTTCAGAGACATGTACTTTATTACTACCAAGCCCATGAATCCTAGGGTGCCGACTACTATCGCTGCTCCTGTGGTGACTGCCGCTGCTCCGGAGAGATGGTTATCAATAAAGGTGGTGGATGCTATCCAAGCACGGCGTTAAAGTCAACCATGCCGAAGTTGCTCTTCAAGGAAGGCTCCGAAGTCTCCACCGGTAGCAAATTCATTAATATTGATTATTTTTGCCCCACGATCCTTGGCTTCAGTACGCAAAATATGGTTACCGATACCTTTCTCTGCTGTAAGTACCGCAGCAAATATGGAATGGGCGAGCAGCTCTTGATCCGTAGAGTTTTTTGGTCTTCCTGATTTCCTAGGTGCTTTGAGCTGACCTTTAGTTTCGTCCATATACTCTGTTTGCGTTATGTCAGCTAAATAACCTGATCCGAATCCGCCTGAGCTATGGGTAGTATCAAAACCGAAAAACCCCATAGGTTCAACATCCACCCCATCAGCCAACGCGAGAATAAACTCTCGTTTTCCAGGCTCTTCCGGTTTGTCGGGCATATCCTCCAACTCGGCTCTCACCGTTGGAGTTATGCAAAGTACGAAACCTTTTATCCTTGCCTGGCCGGCATCGACCTGAAGCTTGAAAAGTGCGTCGAATGCACAGCTGTCTATGAATACGTGTCGCCTGTCCATGCTATTTCCCTTAGCTCGTTGATCGTCGCCGCAAACGGCGCGAGGGTGACTATATCAGGGACATAGGAAGTGCGAACTATCAGGTAGTCGGCCAGACGCCAGCAGGGGTAGCTGGATCAGCACCAGCAATTTGTACCTGCTATCAGGTACACACCATGCGCCCCTGGCGCGTTCGCTCAACGGTGAGGTAACGGCCGTGTAACGGTGAAGTAACGTTGCAAGGCTGCCAATCCAGCCGATACATTCAGGCCGCGCAGTTGTGACAGTTCCACGGGCACAATTTTGTGCCCGCTGAGTAGTGCGTGACTCGTCGTGACAGCGCGTGACGCCTGGCCAGTGTTGGCCTCCACAGCGAGCGCGGCAGCCGGTTGGCGGGGCCTACCCGATCAGGTTTTCGAGAATGGCATCCCCCTTGGTGCCGTCGAGGTAGTGGTGGGCGTTGACGTGGCGCAGCACGGCCTTGGCTTCGTCGCGGTGGCGGGGGCGAATCTCCGCGAGCAGGCCCTCGACGAAGAAGCGTCTGGCGCTCGCTTCGTTCGGCCCTTCGTAGGCATAGGCGCCAGGCGACTCGGGACAGGCCCTGCGCAGGCGCCACAGGTCGTTCCAGTAGTCCAGCTCGTGCAGGCAGTCGGCCAGGGTGTGCGGCAGCCGCTCGCGGTGGGCCTTGAAGCGCTCGGCGGCCTCGGCGTCGTCGTAGAGGCCGAGCTCACCAGGCTCCAGGCCGGCGAGCACCAGGCAGCACCAGTGCTCCTGATCGGTGTCCGCGTTGACGTTGGCGAAGCGCCCGGCTGCCTCGGCGCGATCCTTCGCCCGCGCCAGCGACTCCCTAGCCAGCCTCTCCAGCTCGTGAAGCCCATGGAAGCGGAAAGGCGGAATGCCCGGCTTCAAGCCGAGGCGGTACGGCCTCGCTTCCCACTCCCGGAAACGCTGGTCAAGCTCCCTGTGCGGCGTGGCGATCCGCTTCGATGCCTCCAGGGCGAGGCCGATCAGCGCCTCGTCTCCCGTCTCTATACACTCGCGCAGCCACAGCAAGGCGTCCACCTCCTTGTCACCGGTGATCGTTCGCTGCGGTGGGGCGCTGCGCGTGTTCAGGCCCGTGCTGGTGCTGGGCTGGAACGGCGGCAGGGTGAAGAAGGCGCGGTGCTCCAGGTTGTCTCGGAAGGCGCCGGAGCGTGAAACCAGGGTCTTCACCGTGCCCAGCGGCAAGCCCGTCTCGGCAGCCACCTCGCGCAGCGACAGCCGGCGGCGCAGCTCCAGCACGCGGCGGCGCTGCTCTTCTGAAACCCGCTGTTTCATGGTCATGGGGCATCTCTCCAGAATCTCGGCATTCGGTCAGCGCCAGCGCGCTTTGGCCAAGGCTTCGCCGTGGGTCATGGGAGCGCCGCAGATCGTGCAGAGCGGCTTGCCCCCTCGGCTGATCGGCCTAGCCGGCGAGTTAGGCTGATGCCAGGTCGCTGAGCGAGACGTCAGCTTCTTCAGCGGCTTCCAGTAAGCGATCACGGCGAATCGACAGCCCGTAGCTGATGCCGAGCAGCGGCAGCTCCAAATGCCTCAGTTCGGTCAGTCGATGGCCATTCCTAAGGCGATCTGCAACTGCCAGCAGCACGCCGATGGTTTGGAGCTCCTCCACCTTCTGGTTCCACTGCTCGCCAAGCTTCAGAAAGGCAGCCTCGCCCGCCTTCTGCTCGCTCTCATTGATGCTCTGGTCGCACTCGTCAATCCGCTGGGTGAGGCTTGCAGCCTCGGCGGTCATGGCATCGATCGCGCGGCGCTTCATCCGGCTGCTGGCCTCGGTAGCGAAAGCGAGCTCGGCCGCCTTGTCCATCTGGGTCCGGGCCGCCTTCTCGGCCTTCGCATCTTCGGCACCGGCAATTGCCTTTGCGGCAGCCTGCTCGGCCTCCTCAGCAGCAACGCCGGCCTTGGCTATTTCCTCCTCCATCGCCTTGATGCGCGTTGAAATGTGGTCCTGCTTCGCCTGCAGAGCGACCACTTCCTGGCTGGCAGCGGCGATGCTCTGAATAGCCTCTGCGATCTGCTGATCGTCCGTTGCTATACGCTCAAGCATCACCAGGTTGCGATCCAGTTCGTCGATTTCCTTCGGAAGGGCGAGACTGCGTGCCACCATCCGCGACAGCCTGTCGCTGAGTTCGCTCGCCAGAACATCGGAGTCGTTCATTACGGGCACGCCGGAAGGCGTCTGCCATTTCGATCCTCGCGCTCTGGCCTCCGCAACCTGCTCCGCGAGTTGCGGGATTTCACTGTTGAGGTGCTCAAGCTCTGCGGCCAGCTCGGCGCGCTGTGCCTTGAGTTCGGCAGCCCGGTCCTGGGTTACCTTTGCGTGGGCGATGCTGCTCATGTCTACTCCTTGGGAAGCTGGTGAACATGGGCACAGCCTACGCAGCGGCAGTGGGCAGCACCTATGTGCCCAGCCCGCTGCCCACGACAATCAGAGGTGGGCGCGGATCGTGCGCTCGGAGTCAGGCAAGCCAAGGGCTTTCTTGACGAGCCCGGCGAGTTGCCGCTTGCTGGCCGGGAAAGGCCTGTTTCGCTGAATCCCGGCGGCGCACTCCCTCCAGCGTTGGTACTCGGTTTCGCGCGCTAGCGCCTCATCGCGCGGAAGCTCGGCGAGTGCCTGCATGCGCTGACGTGTTGCGGCGCCCAGGGCGGCATCGGAAACGCTCGGCCGGCTGATGCCGATCACGCCCTCGCCTGAATCTCTGACGAACCGCTCGAACTCGACCCGGCTGATCAACAGGTCTTCGTCTGTGATGGCTGTCCTTGAGTTGCTGCAGGTGTAGGTTGTCGCCAGGCAGTCCGCGCGAACCTCATCGCTCCGGGGTTCCTCATGTGCTCGAGCAATCGAGACAGATCCGGTCATGACGCAGGTGAGTGCGTCGGCGCCCTTCAGCCGGGCCAGCGTCCTCCCGTTGAACGGCTGGCGGCTGGTGATCCCCGTCATCAGTCCGGGCCGTGACATTCCCCAGAGCCCGATTGCCAACGGTCGGCGCGTGCAGACACCAATCAACTCCTGGGCGATCAGCTCCCGCAGTACCGCACGCGAAACACCAAGGATGCTCGCCACCTCGGGCAGCGGCAGAGCCACAATGAGCTGCGGCCAACTCTTGATCATTGTTTGCAAGTCCTCTGGCTGGATTCTGCTGATCGTCCGTTGTGGCAGTGCGCTGCGCGCGTGCTCAGGTCCTTGCCGGCGCTGCTCTTCTGAAACCCGCTGTTTCGTTCGCTCGGGCGAATCGTTCGCTGTCATGGGATCGACTCCAGGGTGTGGGATGGTCGGCGCCAGCCTGGCGCCTGCTGGAAAGTTGTGGCCCGCCGTCAGTGCAACGGGCCGTCTTGGGGTGCTCGAACCGGCAGCCGGCAGGGTTTACCGCTTCACCACGCGGGAGCCGCTGGCGTCATGCACGGTCAGGTCCGGGCGCTTGATGGTCATGGTGCCGTCCGGCTGAGTCATGCGAACCGGGGCGCCGTACAGCGGGCCACCAGGGCCGAACGGATCGGGCAGCGAGCCCTCCGGCGCGGTGCGGATGAAGTGCCCCATGGCAGCGAAACACGCCTCGAACAGCGGGCCGCTCTTGAAGTCCTCGCCTCGATGGCTGGCGCTGTCCTCAAGGTTGTGGATGAAGATCAGGTCGGCCAGGTCGGCCACACCTTCGCGGCGGACCTGCTCCCGCTCCACCGGGTTGATGTTCAACAGGTCGCACAGCTCATCGAAGCCCAGGGCGGCCAGATAACCGGCCCGGTCATGGAGCAGTTCCTCCCCGTAGGACATCAGCACCTGTCGGGTAGCCTCCATTTGCTCGGCACCGTAGTCGCTCGCCTGCTGCTCAAGGCTGTGTACCGCCAGCTTGGTGAACGGCAGATGCTGGCGCAGTTGGTTGGCCTTGCGGCGCAGAGCGCGGCGCTCGTCGTGGATGGCCTCACGGTAGGCGCAGACGCGGCGCAACACGCGGCGGGCGACGATCAGCCGGGTACGCAAGGTGGCCTCTGGTTTCATGGCGATGCGTGCCAGGGTAAGAACGGCTTCAGGGTGGCTCATGGTCATGGGTCAGTTCTCCAGAATATCGGCATCGGGCCAGCGCCAGCGGGCTTCGGCCAAGGCTTCGGTACGGGTGGATGGCTCGCCGACCATGGTGCAGATCGGCTTGCCCCCTCGGGTGATGGTCCAAGCATTGCGGCGGGGCTCGCTGCTGGCCGGCTGGGCGTCATTGGCGGCGCGCAGGGCGGCGACGATCTCCAGGCGGTGCGCCTTGATCCCCGCCAGCAGCTCGGCGGGCGGCTGGTGGTCGGCCTTCCAGGTCAGGCATCCGCCAGACAGCGCCAGCAGCATCCCTTCGGCTTGGGCCATGCCCAGCAACTCGGCGGCGGTCATAGCTCACCCCCGAACCTTGCATGGGTTGCGACTGCGACATTTGCGACATCTGCGACATCCCCCGTATTTGCTGGCTTTGTGCATTGCGACAGGGTTGCGACAGGTTGCGACAGCGGCAGAGTGGTGGGTGGCGTGTCGCAGCTTGTCGCAAGGGTGTCGCAACCCTCCGGGCCTTGCTGTGCGGGCTTTGTCGCAGTTGTCGCAGTTGTCGCAGTCGCGGAAGTGGCGACAGCGGCGACAATGGCGACAGGCCCCGGATTTACTGGCGCAGGAGTTGGCGACAGGGCGGCGACAGGTGGCGACAGCTGCGGGTTGTCGCCGCTTGTCGCCAGTGTGTCGCCACTCTCACGGCCTCGCTGAGCGGGCTTTGTCGCCGTTGTCGCCGTTGTCGCCACCGGGTTGATTCGGAAGTGCTTCCCGTCGCTGGTCAGCAGGTGGTGATGCTCGACCAGTACGCCTAGCAGTTGGTCACGCAGGGGAGCACTCTTGCGGGCGAAGCGTGGCCCCTCCCGCTGCAAGGTGCGCGCCTCGAAGGTCTGCCAGCCATTGGCGCCCAGCCAGTCGAACAGCCGCTGTGCTTGGATCAGGTGCGGCTCTGCCTTGGCCGGGTTGGTCAGACGCAGGGCCTCAGCCAGATACCAGCGCACCAGGATGGCGGCACGCTCAAGGATGGGCCGAGTGATGGCGCCTGACTCCTCGATGACGGCCAGCACTCCGGCGATGCGCAGCACGTTTTCCCCGCCTTTGGCCGCGGTCGGCTTGATCTCCTGAAGGTCGCCTCCCTTGCCCAGCTCGGCCTCGATGGCGTCATGGGCGGCGATCCACACGGCCAGCGCTTCCCGCTCCAGGGGCAGGGCCGGTGGCGCCAGCTCGCCGCGCTCATCCTGCGGCGGGGCCAGCGCCAGCAGCCTGGCCATACGCTGCCAGTAGCGGCCAAGCCGGGCGTCCTTGGCTGGGTCCGAGTCGCGGTAGAAGCGGCTACCCGCCAGCGACTGCGGCCAGGCGATCAGGAAGCGCGCCAGGAAGCCCTGCCCCTGCATGAGCGGGTTGCCCAGCACTTCCTGCGCCACGATGGGCTGGATCATCAGGTGCGCGCTCAGGCGGCAGCCGCTGCGCGATGCGCTCTCGCCCTCGGCGGCACGGGTGCGGGTGATTGGCGCCCCGTCCCACAGCTTGGACAGGCCCGCCACGCTCTTGAGCATGTTCTCGGGCTTGCTGGCATGCCCCCCGAAGAACTGGCCCCCCTCGTCGCTGAACAGCCCCTGCGAGGGGTGGCCGTTCAGCAGGGACTTTTGCAGCCCTTCAAGGGTCGGCTCTTCGGCCAGGATGAACGGCAGCAGCGGCGGCGCAGGCTCCTCCAGTCTGGCCAGCTCGGCGGCGACGGCCTCTGGCGTGCCCTTGGCCTTGTCCAGCACCAGGGCGCGCACGCGCTGGTAGGCGTCCCGGTTGTCCCGGTATGCCTTCGCCTCCGCCTTGTAGGAGTCCAGCAGCTCCCGTTGGCGGTCGTGGTGGGCACGCAGTGCCAGGCGATCAGCGGCCGATTTGCGGTCGCCCGACTCGGCGACAGTCAGCGCGAACAGGGAAAGCGGGATCAACTGGCCGGCACGCTGGGCGTTGGCGTGGGGCTGGGCGGCCATGGCGGCAGCAGCCAGAACGGACTGAGCGGCCAGGGCATCGGGAACCTGTACGGCTTCGATGATGGCGGCGGCAGCTCCTCCCAGCAGATCGCCCAGGGCAGCGAGCGGATAGGGCGCGGCGGTCTCCAGGTTGGGCAGCAGCGGCAGCGGCTCGGGATAGGTTGGCGCAGGAATGAGCGCTCCGGCCTTATCCGCGGGCGGCATGGTTGCATTGGTCGGTGTCATTGGTTGGCCTCTCGCCACTGGCGAAGATCGTTGAAGTCGGACAGGGACAGGGGTTCTTTCCCGCTCCAGGGTGGGAACACCACGCCACAGCCGAGCAGGGCGGCGGCATGGTTGGCGGCGATCCGGCCGGGGTTACCCTTGCCCTCGGCCTCGGTCTGGCGGTCGTCGTCGCCGGCCACGATCAGCACGGCATCGGGATAGCGGCGGCGCAGGTGCTGCCCGACCGCCAGCAGGTTGCCGGCGTTCAGGGCCACGGCTACGGCGGCGCCGCTGTGCTCGTGGAGCGTCGCCCCGGTCGCCCAGCCCTCGCAGAGGTACAGCGGCCGCCCGGCCTCTACCTGGCCGAGCGTGGAGTAGCAGCCCGTCACCCGCCCGCCGGGCAGGAAGCGCTTGCCGCCGTCCGGGGCGATGCGTTGCAGGTTCACCAACTGGGCGGCGTGGAACAGCGGCACCAGCAGTTCGCCGCCGCGCTGGCGCAGGCCGTGGGGCTTCACACCTTTGGCGACCAGGTACGGGTGGCCAGCTTCGGCGCGGCGAGCGCCATTCCACCAGCGAGCGGCCCAGGTTTCGGCAGCGGCCCAGCGGCGGCGCTGCTCGGCTTCTCGCTGGCGCCGGGCCTGCTCGATGCGCTGGCGTACCTGCTCGGCTTCCTGCGGGTCGGTGGGCTGGCGGCTGCTCCAGTGGTGGACCGCGCCGGCCTTCCAGCTGCCGAAGGCGCCAGCGGCCAGCCCGTCCGGGAACAGCACATACCAGCCGTTGCGGCTGCCGCTGCGGTCGCCGGGGACGTGGAAGCGGTGGAGCTGGCCATCCGGCTCGGGCAGCCAGTCCAGCGGGCCGAAGGCGCCTTGCAGGGCGTCACGGAAGGCGGTCACGCAATCGAGACTCATAGACGGTCCTCCTCGAGGCTCTCCAGGCGAGCGATCAGCGCCACGGCCAGCCGCTCGGCCGCGGCCTGCCAGTCAGCGAGGGCGGCGCCACGCTCGGCGGTGCTGCTGGTCTGGTCGGTGGCGTGGTGGAGCGCCTGCTGCGCGGCGCGGATCAGCTCCTGGTAGTGCGGGGTCAGTTGCAGGGCCGGGCCTTTCTCCGGGCAAGCCGATCCCGTCGCCGCCGGTTGGCAGCGTTGAAAATCACGCATGGGTCAGTCCTCGAAGGCTTCGGGGTCGAAGGGCTCGGCGCCTGCTCGCAGGGCTCGCATGCCGACCACGGCCAGCGCAGCAAGGCCCGTGGCAAAGCCGCACTCGGCGCCAGCGCCGCCGGTCTTCCAATAGAGGGACATCAGGGCGAACTGGATCGCCTCGAAGGCCTCCACCTCGTCAGCGGCGTGCAGGGCGCGCACCTCCTCGAGCAGGGACTCGCCGAGGCGGTGCTCGATGTTCCACTGGTTGGGCTGGGGCGGCACCCGGGCGGGCGCCCAGTTGATGAAGCGCGGATGCTCGTCGGCGGTGTAGCCGGTGAAGCTCAGGCCGGCGCGGGTGGTGATGGCGCGGGTGAGGTTCTGCCAGGTGGGCGTCATTGGGCACCCCCTGCGGCGTCGAGCTGGCTTTTCAGTTGCTCGGTCTGCTGCTCCAGGTACTCGGACCAGTCTACCGCGGCCTGCTCGCCCAGGCCGGCGAGGTGCTGGGCGTCGAGCACGCCGCTGCGGGCAGGATTTCTCAGGTTGACGAGTACGCTAGGGGTCGCCCGATAGATGGCACGCAGTAGAGAGGCCAGCATGTCGAGCTGCTCGCGGGTGGACTCCAGCAGCCCCAGGGCTTCGTCGGCGATGTCGGCGGCAGCGGTGTTGACGGCGGTGTGGGTAGTGCGCTGGCTCACTGGATCACCTCCACGGCTTCCGGGGCCTTGGTGGCGGTGCGGTCCTCGATGTGCCTGGGCAGGGGCTGGTGGTCGGCGGCGAGCGCCAGTTGCTCCAGGTCGGCCAGGCGCACGCCGGCGGGCAAGCGCATGTTTCCGAGGACGCGGCCGGTGCTGTCGATCAGTTGGACGGCGATCACTGGGCCACCTCCTGCAACTCCAGGGAGCGGGCGATGGCCATGTGCCGATTGAAGCGGCGCAGGCGGACGGACAGGGAGGAGTCGGCGTGCAGGGCGGCGAGTGCCATGGCGCGGTGAGCGCTGGCGCGTTGCCGGAGTGCGGACGGATTGAGGGCGGGGTCGTGCTTCATGGGGTACAACTCCAACTTGTGGTTTGGAGCCGTCACCGTTCGCGGCCAAGCGAAGGATGGTGGCGGCTGTACGCAGGTTGGCCGACCGGGCAAGTTGGCACCCGGCACACCCGAAGGTGTCCCGCGCACAGCCACCATAACGACGCATTACGACAGGCGAAAAAAAACGCCTCGCAATGGACTTGGGGCGCTTGTGCGCCAACTTGTTCGACCGGCCAAGGTCGGCCACGGGATTGACCGTGACCGACGCAGAGTAGCGCCGGGGACTGGCCGGTGCAACCCCCGGTTTCAGTTCGGCAGGAGCATTACCGGCGCGTTGTACATATGGCACAGTCGAGCCATCTCTCTCTTCCTGAGCCACCAAAAAGAGGTGATCGAGCATGGAGAAGGCAATGGAGCAGTTCCAAACCGATCTGTTGAACTCCGTAGAGGTCTTGGTGGAGTCCGTGCGACAGATGGAAGCCGCAGAGGCGACAAGGTTCGCGTCCGATGGCAAGGTTTCCGTCACCGTTCGCTTGCCGGTCGAACTGGTGGAGGTCTTCCGCGCCTCGGGGGACGGCTGGCAGGCCCGTATGGATGCTGCGCTGGCGGACTGGTTGAGGATGCACGGGCCAACCAGGACGCTGATGTAATCACCGGCACCAGCTGGCAGGAATCTGGTTCCCTTCAAGGTCGAGCCAGTAGCGCGGGGGCGGCGATCTGCCGTGGCCCCGCGCTTTTCATTCCCCAGGCGCTGCCGGGTTCCCTCGGTTCTCCCACGAAAATGCAAAGTCTGGATCGTCATGCGGTACGTCCTCCCGCCAGACGTTTGCCCTGCAACGCCTGCATGTACTGGAGCAGGTTGGCCTTGCGCTCGGCGTAGGGCATGCCGGAGCCCATCAGCGCCGTGTCGCGCAGTTCGACCAGGGTGACAAGCTCCAGCTCGGCGGCGCTCAGTTGCTCGCGGCTACGGCCAGCGAAAGCCCCGGTGATCGTCTCGTTGATAAGCCGGGCCTCGTTGATGAAGTGATGGCGCTGGGGCGTCTTGCCACGGGCCTCATGGTGGAGCGCCAGCGCATCGCACATGGCCCGGTAGCCGAGGGCAGCCTCGCGCCTGGCGCTCGCCCAAGGCTTCCCGTCACTGCGCAGCAGGGCGTCAATCTGCATGTCACACCAGGCGGCGAACTTCGGGCTGATCCAGCGGGCGAACGCGACGGCCAACTTCGGGTGAAGCCACGTCCCGCCGTTGTTCCCGCGTCGGGTCTTCAAATATCCGGAATCACGGACATTTGAGATTGCGGACGGCCCATCATCAGGGTGCTGGAGTTCGTCCAGGGCACGGACGTACTCCAGGGTTTCGGCGCTGTCGAGCCAGTTGCGCAGGTGCTTGCCGAACCTCTCGGCGATCTCGGTCGCATGGAGCCAGCCATCGGCGTTGAACCGTACCGGCTGGCCTTCGTACTCGAAGGGGATGATGCGTGCGCTCATGCGGCAACCCCCTTGCGGCCCTTAGCCGGCCTGTTCAGCAGCGCCAGCACGGTACGGGCGCGCTGGTGTTGGCTCTCCGGCAGGCTGTAGCGGGTCACGTCGCAGGGGGCGCCCCAGCGGTTGGGTACCTTCTCCGGCTGGCGCTGGAACTCCAGGCCGTAGCTGTGCGTCAGCTTGGCAATGGTCGAGTTGAGGCAGTGATCGCCCAGGGCTTCGGCCTCGAAGCGGATCAGCGAGTTGCACGGCGCCAGCAGGTAGGCCAGCACACGGGCGATCTTGGTCGGCGCCTTGTCCTGCAGCTCGGCGGGGCTGGCGCTGGAGGTGATAGACTGGCCTTGCAGCAGGCGGCTTTGTTCTTTGGGACGGGTCGCCTTTTTCATTTCAGGCCACCTCCCCACGGCTCTCGGCGATGCGTGCATCGGCCCAAGCAATTACCTCGGCCTCGATCCAAACAGCAGACTTCGGCCCGAGCATTACCTGTTTCGGGAAGGTGCCGGCAGCGACCCGGCGATAAATCTCAGACGTGGAAAGGGTGGTCAGGCTGCGGACTTCGGGCAGCTTGATGAAGCGGCGTGCCTTGGCGGCCTCGGTGCGCCGCTCAAGTTCTGCTTTCGAGTCTTGGTGAAGCTGGGGAAGGGTAGTGCGTGCCATGTCGTGCGCCTCCTTGGGTGGCGTTGGGAACATGGCGGCAATGGTGGCGGGAGGGGCGGGGGTGACAGCTAGGGGTGACATGGTGTCAGTGCGTACTGTCACCCCGTACTGTCAGGCGTCTGGCAGGTCGCTCGGCTTGATAGCTGCGGCCAGTATGATGGCCTTGCGTGCTGGGTCTCCGCTCGCTTGCCTCGGCAATCCCAGCATCTCGCCAATATCAAGGCCAATTTCCTTCTGTGTCGGCTGGCGCTTGTCCGTGGTGTAGCCTTCCCAATGCTTCGCCGCTGCGGCGCGCATAGCCTCAAGCTCTTTGGTGGCATAGGGAAAGGTCAGGCCGGTGGTGGGCGCTTCGTGCTGCTTACCGGCCTGATCGGTGTCAGTTGCTTGCAGGCGCCAGCGTTCAAGCTCCGCGTTTGCTGCGTCCAGTTCATTTCCTTTCTTGGTGCTCTCAATTTGACAGAGCGTCCATCCGTTACGTGATGAGTTGTGCTCCCGACGCAGCCACTCATAAGCATTCTTGGCGTCGTCAAGCTTCTTACGCAGCTCTGCTGCCTCTGCCTCTGCCGCTTCTGCTCGCAGCTCTACGAGTTTCCTTTCTGCTCGCATCTGGTTCAGTTTGCGGTCAGACGCATCGCTCACTTCGCGCACTCTTTTAAATAATTCGAGTATTTCTGCTACTTCTGCGCTTGAAAGATCAACTGCCACCACTACGCCCTCCCAGGCGCTCCCACTTCTTGAATAGGTCGGCCAACCAGGCGGGTGGGAAATCCGCTTTTCGCCCCGTCGGGCTAGGCTGGCCGGTAACTCGGTTATGCCCTCTTGATGCTCACCACATTGGCGCCAGCACAGAGCGCGTCTATGGAGTCGGCCCAGGCTTGCATCATGTCCCGGCGCTGCTCTAGGTAGGTGGCATGGTTGTAGGTGTCGCGCATCTCGTCGGCGTCGCCGTGGGCGAGCTGGCGCTCGATCCAGTCCCGGTTGTACCCCCGGCTGTTGAGTTCGGTGCTCAGCAGGTGGCGGAAGCCGTGGCCGGTCTGGCGGCCCTTATAGTCGGCATCGGCCAATGCCTTGTTGACGGTGTTCTCGCTCATTGGGCGGGCGCTGTTGTTGCGGCCTGCAAAGACCAGCTCATATGCCCCGGTGATCTCTTGCAGCTGGCGCAGGATCGTCACGGCTTGGCGGGGCAGGGGAACCACATGCGGGCGGCGGGCCTTCATGCGCTCTTTCGGGATCGTCCAGACGGCGGCCTCGAGGTCGAACTCTGACCAGGGTGCGGCGCGCAGCTCTCCCGGGCGGACGCCAGTTAGCACCAGCAGGCGGATGGCGTGGCGGGTTAGGACGTTGATGCTGGCGCCCTCGATCTTGCCCAGCAGCTCGGGCAGCTCGGTGAAGGCTACGTGCGGATGGTGGCGGGTCGCTGGCGCATGGGCGGCCACCACGTCCAGGTCGGTGGCCGGGTTGGCGTCAACGCTGCCCTTGGCCAGCCCGAAGCGGAAAATCTGGCTCAGCCACTGGCGGCACTTCTTGGCGACGTTGTGCGCGCCGCGGTCCTCGATCCCGCGCAGAAGCTCCACCAGCTCGGGCCGGGTGATCGCCTTCACCGGACGTTTCCCCAGGGCGGGCAGCAGGTCCGACGCCAGATAGGCGGCGGTCTTGTCGGCGGTGGACTTCGCCCAGCGCGGCGCCCGGTAGGCATGCCACTCTCGCGCCAGCGTCTCGAAGGTCAGGCCGTTGCTCTGCTGGGCCTCCTTGTCGGCCTGGCGCTCGGCGCCGGGGTCTTTGCCCTCGGCCAGCAGTTGGCGGGCTTCATCACGCCGCTGGCGGGCTTTCTGTAGGCTGACAGCAGGGTAGGCGCCCAGGGCGAGCTTTTTCTCCTTGCCGGCCACCCGGTACTTGAGCCGCCACAGCTTGGAGCCGTTCGGTGTGATTTCCAGGTACAGCCCTTGGGCGTCGCTCAGCTTGTAGGGCTTCTCTTTGGGCTTGGCGATCTTGATGGCGCTGTCAGTCAGGGGCATGGCCGTTGCTCTCAGGATCGGCAGCCAGCAGGAAGGCGCGGACGGCGGCGGTCTGCTCCGGCGTCAGGCGCAGTATCTGGTTGGGCGTTTCGATGGTCAGGGCGTTGTCCAGGGTCATTACCAGGCGAAAGGCTTTTGCCCTTGCCCGTTGTGTTTGGCGCTCGGCCCGTTCTGCCTTGCGGAGTGCGCCCGGGTCGGTGCCGTCCTTGACCATGGCGCGCGCTTCGTCACGGGCTTGGATCGCCTGCTCCAGCGATATGGCGGGAAAGGAGCCCATAGCCAGTCCTTTTTCTTGGCCGGCGAATCGGTACTTGAATCGCCACAGCTTGGAGCCGTTCGGGTTCACCAGCAGGTACAGCCCCTGGCCAATGGTGATCTTGTACGGCTTCGATTTCGCGGGTGCCGCTGCAAGGCTTGCAGCGTCTGGTTTTGCGTCCATTGTGGGGGCCTTTTCCTTGACCGAACTCAGAGGCCACCAATTAGGCCCCCAATTGTTTGGGCTTACAAGGGAAGGTATGGGAAGCATAGACAACAAAAAACCGGCTCAGAGGCCGGTTTTCTGGGGTTCCCGGTGCGTTTGGCAACGCTTGGGATGATTGTGTGGTGCCCCGGGAGAGACTCGAACTCTCACTCTGTCGCCAGAAACGGATTTTGAATCCGCCGCGTCTACCGATTCCGCCACCGAGGCACGATGGCGGCGCAGTATAGGGAGGCGGGCGGGTTGGGTCAATCGGGTTGCGTGGTCACCCGGAGCACTTTCCGGTAAGCTTTGCGCCCCGAAAAGCTGACCTTTCTGCCATGCGCGTCGCCGATTTCCATTTTGAACTTCCCGAGTCCCTGATTGCCCGCCATCCGCTGGCCGAGCGTCGTGCCAGTCGGCTGCTGGTGCTCGATGGGACAAGCGGGGGGCTGGAGCACCGGCGCTTCGCCGATCTGCTCGATTATCTCCGGGCGGGCGATCTGATGGTGTTCAACGACACCCGGGTGATTCCCGCACGCCTGTTCGGGCAGAAGGCTTCCGGCGGTAGGCTGGAAATCCTCGTCGAGCGGGTGCTGGACGACGACCGGGTACTCGCCCATGTGCGCGCCAGCAAGTCGCCCAAGCCCGGCTCGAAGATCCTCATCAAGGGCGGTGGCGAGGCACTGATGCTCGCCCGCCACGATGCCCTGTTCGAGCTGCGTTTCGACCAGAGCGTGCTGCCCCTGCTGGAGCGCGTCGGGCACATGCCGTTGCCTCCTTATATAGATCGCCCCGACGAGGCGGCCGACCGCGAGCGCTATCAGACGGTCTATGCCGATCGCGCCGGCGCGGTGGCGGCGCCCACCGCCGGTCTGCACTTCGACGAGGGGCTGCTCGCGGCGATCCGCGAGAAGGGCGTGGATACCGCCTTCGTCACCCTGCACGTCGGTGCCGGCACCTTCCAGCCGGTGCGCGTCGAGCGCATCGAGGATCACCACATGCACCGCGAGTGGCTGGAAGTCGGCCCGGACGTGGTCGATGCCGTGGCGGCCTGCCGGGCCCGCGGCGGCCGGGTGATCGCGGTCGGCACTACCAGCGTGCGTTCGCTGGAGAGCGCGGCGCGCGATGGCGTGCTCAAGCCGTTCAGCGGCGATACCGACATCTTCATCTATCCGGGGCGGCCCTTTCATGTGGTCGATGCCTTGGTGACCAATTTCCATCTGCCCGAATCCACCCTGCTGATGCTGGTGTCGGCCTTCGCCGGGTATCCAGAGACCATGGCCGCCTATGCGGCTGCCGTGGAGCAGGGCTATCGCTTCTTCAGCTACGGCGATGCCATGTTCATCACCCGCAATCCCGCTCCCCGCGGTCCCGAGGAAACCCCATGAGCCATATGTCCTTCGAGTTGCTGGCCACCGACGGCAAGGCCCGCCGTGGCCGTCTGACCTTTCCCCGCGGGGTGGTCGAGACCCCGGCATTCATGCCGGTGGGCACCTATGGCACGGTGAAGGGCATGCTGCCGCGCGACATCGAGGCGATCGGTGCACAGATCATTCTCGGTAACACCTTCCATCTCTGGCTGCGGCCGGGGACCGAGGTGATCCGCCGGCACGGCGACCTGCATGACTTCATGCAGTGGCAGGGGCCGATCCTCACCGATTCCGGCGGCTTTCAGGTGTTCAGCCTGGGGGCGCTGCGCAAGATTAAGGAGGAGGGCGTGTATTTCGCCTCGCCGGTGGACGGCGCCAAGGTGTTCATGGGGCCGGAGGAGTCGATGCAGGTGCAGCGCGAACTCGGCTCGGACATTGTGATGATCTTCGACGAGTGCACGCCCTATCCGGCCGACGAGGAGGTGGCGCGGCGCTCCATGGAGCTGTCGCTGCGCTGGGCGAAGCGCTCGAAGGTCGCCCATGAGGGCAATCCGGCGGCGCTGTTCGGCATCGTCCAGGGCGGCATGCACGAGGATCTGCGCCTGCGCTCGCTGGAAGGGCTCGAGGAGATCGGCTTCGACGGCCTGGCTATCGGCGGTCTCTCGGTCGGCGAGCCGAAGGAGGAGATGATTCGCGTGCTGGATTTCCTGCCGCCGCAGCTGCCGGCCGACAAGCCGCGCTACCTGATGGGCGTGGGCAAGCCGGAAGATCTGGTCGAGGGCGTGCGCCGGGGGGTCGATATGTTCGACTGCGTGATGCCGACCCGCAATGCCCGCAACGGCCATCTGTTCGTCGATACCGGGGTGCTGAAGATCCGCAACGCGGTGCACCGGCACGACGAGTCGCCGTTGGACCCGGCCTGCGACTGTTACACCTGCAAACATTTCTCCCGCGCCTATCTACATCATCTGGACAAATGCGGCGAAATGTTGGGCAGCATGTTGAATACAATCCACAACTTGCGGCATTACCAGCGTCTGATGGCTGGTTTGCGCGAGGCTATTCAACAGGGTAAATTGGTCGCCTTCGTCGATTCCTTCTACGCCCGGCGCGGTCTGCCGGTGCCGCCGCTGACTTGAGTCAGACGTCTTTTCCGAATCCTTCCAACAGGAGCGCTACATGAGTTTTCTGATTCCCGCCGCCTATGCCGAAGCCGCTGCTCCCGCAGGCGCCCCGCCGGGCACCGGTTTCGAGTGGATCTTTCTGGTCGGCTTCCTGGTCATCTTCTACTTCATGATCTGGCGTCCCCAGGCCAAGCGTGCCAAGGAGCACAAGAACCTGCTGGGCGGCCTGCAGAAAGGCGACGAAGTGGTGACCAGCGGCGGCATCGCCGGGCGGGTGAGCAAGGTGGCCGACGATTTCATCGTGCTGGAAGTCTCCGATACCGTGGAGCTGAAGATCCAGAAGGGCGCGATCGTCGCCTCTCTGCCCAAGGGCACCCTGAAAGCCATCTAAGCTCCACTCCCTTCATCCATGACGGGGCGCGCAAGGCGCCCCGCGTCTCAATCGGACGGCGTCATGCTCAACAAGTATCCCCTGTGGAAGTATCTGCTGATCCTGGCCGTGCTGCTGGTCGGCATCGTCTATTCCGCACCCAACCTCTTTCCCGACGACCCCGCCATCCAGATCAGCGGGGCAAGCACGGCCCGGCCGATCGGGCAGGGCGATCTCGAGCGTGTCGGCAAGGCGCTGGCCGAGGCCGGCATCGCCGTCAAGGCGAGCAGTCTGGCCAATGAAGGCAAGGCCGGGCTGCTGCGCCTGGTCGATCAAGCGCAGCAGTTGAAGGCCAAGGACGTGGCGCGCAAGGTGCTCGGCGACGAGTACGTGGTGGCGCTGAACCTGGCCCCGACCACTCCCGGCTGGTTGCGCGCGCTGGGCGCCAGCCCGATGAAGCTGGGCCTGGATCTGTCCGGTGGCGTGCACTTCCTGCTCGAAGTGGATATGGACAAGGCGCTGGATGCGCGCCTGAAGGTATATGAAAGCGAAGTGAAGAGCCTGCTGCGCAAGGAGCATCAGCGCTACCGCAGCCTGCCGCAGCAGGACGGCGCCATTCAGCTGGGCTTTGCCGACAGGGAGCAGCTGGAGCAGGCGCAGGCGTTGCTGCGCAAGAACTTCACCGATTTCGAGCAGAGTGCGGCCGAGCGCAACGACCAGCAGGTGCTGCGCCTGACGCTGACCCCGGCCAAGCTCGCGGAGATCCGCGAGTACTCGATCAAGCAGAACCTGACCACGGTGCGCAACCGGGTCAACGAGCTGGGCGTGTCCGAACCGCTGGTACAGCGCCAGGGGGCCAATCGTATCGTGGTCGAGCTGCCCGGCGTGCAGGACACCGCCGAAGCCAAGCGGATTCTCGGCAAGACCGCCAACCTGGAATTCCGCATGGCCGCCGAGCCCGATGCCGTGCGCGCCGCGACCGAGACCTTCGACTTCCGCGAGGGGGGGCGTCCGCCGGTGGCGCTGGAGCGTGGTCTGATCATCACTGGCGATCAGGTGACCGACGCCCAGGCCAGTTTCGACGAGAACGGTCGGCCGCAGGTGAACATCCGCCTCGATGGCCATGGTGGCGAGCTGATGAACCGGGCGACCCGTAACAGCGTCGGGCGCAGCATGGCGGTGCTGTTCATCGAGCAGAAGCCGGTGACCCGCTACGTCAAGCAGACGGTCGACGGCGTCGAGCAGGATGTGGTGGTCGATAGCTTCCGCGAGGAGAAGAAGATCATCAGCCTGGCGACCGTCCAGTCGGCGCTGGGCAGCCAGTTCCGCATCACCGGCCTCAACGGCCAGGGCGAGTCCTCGGAACTGGCGCTGCTGCTGCGCGCTGGCGGCCTGGCGGCGCCGATGTACTTCGCCGAGGAGCGCACCCTGGGCCCGAGTCTGGGCGCGGAGAACGTCCAGCTGGGCATCCAGGCCTCGCTGTGGGGCTTCCTCTTCGTCGGCCTGTTCATTCTGGTCATCTACAAGTTCTTCGGCCTGCTGGCCACCGTGGCGCTGGCCTTCAACATGGTGCTGCTGGTGGCGCTGATGTCGCTGCTCGGTGCGACCCTGACCCTGCCGGGGATCGCCGGCATCGTCCTGACCATGGGCATGGCGGTGGATGCCAACGTGCTGATCTTCTCGCGCATCCGCGAGGAGATCGCCAACGGTCTGTCGATCCAGCGGGCCATCCACGAGGGCTTCGACCGTGCCTTCTCGGCGATTCTCGACGGCAACCTGACCACCCTGCTGGTGGGCGGGATCCTCTTCGCCATGGGCACCGGGCCGGTCAAGGGCTTCGCCGTTACCATGTCGCTGGGGATCGCCACCTCCATGTTCACCGCCATCATGGTGACCCGCGGCATGGTCAACCTGATCTACGGTGGCCGCGATCTGAAGAAACTGTGGATTTGAGGGGTTCGGCATGAAACGCGTAATCAATTTCATGGGCATCCGCCGGGCGGCCTTCATCGCCACCCTGGCGGTGACCCTGGTGTCCCTGGCCAGCCTGGCGATTCGGGGCCTGAATTTCGGCCTGGACTTCACCGGCGGTACCCTCATCGAGCTGACCTACGAGCGCCCCGTCGAGCTGGCGAGCGTGCGTGCCGAGCTGGGCGAGGCCGGTTACGGCGATGCCCTGGTGCAGAGTTTCGGGGCGACCACCGACGTGCTGGTGCGCCTGAAGGGCGACGATCCGCATCTGGGCGAGAAGGTGGCGACGGCGCTGCGTCAGTCCGCTGTCGACAACCCGATGACGGTCAAGCGTGCCGAGTTCGTTGGCCCGGCGGTGGGCGAGGAGCTGCGCGACCAGGGAGGGCTGGGCATGCTGCTGGCGCTGCTCGGCATCCTGGTCTACGTGGCCTTCCGCTTCCAGTGGAAGTTCGGCTGTGGCGCAGTGCTGTCCCTGTTCCACGACGTCATCGTCACCCTCGGCGTGTTCTCCTTCTTCCAGATCCCTTTCGATCTCACCGTGCTGGCGGCGGTGCTAGCGATCATCGGCTATTCGCTGAACGACACCATCGTGGTGTTCGACCGTATCCGCGAGAACTTCCGCCTGCTGCGCAAGGCCGAGCTGATCGAGAACATCAACATCTCCACGACCCAGACGCTGCTGCGGACCATGGCGACCTCGATCTCCACCCTGCTGGCGGTGCTGGCGCTGATGCTGTTCGGCGGCGAGGTGCTCTGGGGCTTCTCCCTGGCGCTGTTCATCGGCGTGGCGGCGGGGACCTATTCCTCGGTGTATATCGCCAACATCTCGCTGATCTGGCTGAAGCTGACCCGCGACGACCTGATTCCCCCGGCTGTCGAGGAGAGCAAGGCGGACCTGCGCCCCTGAGGTCGGGCAAAGCGGAACCGCCAAATGGGACGGTGGTCCAACTGTCGGCGCCCTCCGTCAGCGGTGGGTTGAGCGCAGGTAGGAGACCGTGATGAGCAAGACAATGATCGTGGGGGTGGTGCTCGGTGCGGTGGGGCTGATGGCGAGTGGGGTGGTGTCCGCCTACCCCTTGGACGAGCGCGAGCCGGAATACGCCGATGTGCTGGCGGTGCAGCCGATCAAGGATGACGGCGGAGCGCCGCGGGAGGCCTGCCGGGAGGTCGAGGTGAGCCGCCCGGCCCAGGTCGCGGATCAGCATCAGATCGCCGGCACGCTGATCGGTGCGGTGGCGGGTGGCCTGCTGGGTAGCCAGATCGGCGGCGGCGGCGGAAAGAAGCTCGCCGCCGTGGCCGGAGCGGTCGCCGGCGGCTATGCCGGCAACAAGATTCAGGAAACCCTGCAGGCCCGCAATACCCAGGCCAGCCCCGAAACCCGCTGCGATGGCGTGGCGGAGGGTGGCGACGGGGTGGTCGGCTACGACGTGAAATACCGTCTGGGCCAGGAGGTCGGCTGGGTACGCATGGATCACCAGCCCGGCGCGCGAATCCCGGTGCGCAACGGTCGGCTGCAGCTGACCCGCGAGGAGGCATCCGCCGTGTGGTAGGCGGCTGGTCCGGCCGTGTCTTTTCAGGTCGATAAAAAACCCGCAATTGCGGGTTTTTATTTTGCCGCTGTCGCTTCAGCGCTTCAGTGCGTGCGGCAGGTGCGGCTGGATGGCGGTCAGCACGGCCTTGAAGCACTTGGTGTTGCCGGCCACCACATGGCCCTTCTCGAGGAATTCGTGGCCGCCGGTGAAGTCGCTCACGAGGCCGCCCGCTTCCTGGATCAGCAGGGCGCCGGCGGCCATGTCCCATTCGGACAGGCCGAATTCCCAGAAGGCGTCGTAGCGGCCGGCGGCGACGTAGGCCAGGTCCAGGCTGGCGGCGCCGGCGCGACGGATGCCGGCGGTTTGGCCGGTCAGTGCGCGGAACATGCCCAGGTAGTTGTCGAGGTATTCGAGCTGGCCGTCGCGGAACGGGAAGCCGGTGCCCAGCAGGGCGCCGTCCAGGCTCTTGCGCGGGCTGACGCGGATGCGCCGGCCGTTGAGGGCGGCGCCGCGGCCACGGCTGGCGGTGAACTCCTCCTGGCGGATGGGGTCGAGCACCACGGCGTGTTCCAGGCGACCCTTGTGCTTGCAGGCGATGCTCACCGCGTAGTGCGGCACGCCGCGCAGGAAGTTGGTGGTGCCGTCCAGCGGGTCGATGATCCACTGGTAGTCGGCGCCCTCGCCGCTACCCGGTAGCAGCCCGCCTTCCTCGCCGAGGATGGTGTGGTGCGGGTAGGCCTTGCGCAGGGTGGCGATGATGGTCTGCTCCGCCGCGCGATCCACTTCGCTGACGTAGTCCTTGGCGTCCTTCTCGTCGACCGAGATGACGTCCAGGCGTTCGATGGAGCGGAAGATCAGTTCGCCGGCGCTGCGGGCCGCGCGCAGCGCGATATTCAGCATGGGCTGCATGGAGGTTCACCTGGGTCGTTAAAGAAAGCCGGCCATACTAGCAGAAACGGGTGGGCTATGCAGTGGCCGGGGTCGCGTGGCGTTCGCTACCCGGCTTCTGTAAGATTCCAGCCCCTTCGACCGTGTAGCCTTGTGGAGCTGGTGTTGCTGCAGAACATTCGCGTCGTCCTGGTGAATACCAGCCATCCCGGCAATATCGGCGGGGCAGCCCGCGCCATGAAGAACATGGGGCTGAGCCGCCTCTATCTGGTCGATCCCGAGGACTTTCCGAGCAGCGAGGCGGTTGCTCGGGCCTCCGGTGCCACCGACATCCTGGAGGGAGCGCAGGTGGTCGCCACCCTGGAGGAGGCGCTGGTCGGCTGCAGTCTGGCGCTCGGCACCAGTGCTCGCGAGCGGCGGATTCCCTGGCCGCTGGTAGACCCGCGCGAGTGCGCGACGACCTGCCTGGAGCAGCTCGGGCAGGGCGCCGAGGTGGCTCTGGTGTTCGGCCGCGAATACGCCGGATTGACCAACGAGGAACTGCAGCGCTGCCAGTTCCATGTGCACATTCCTTCCGATCCTTCGTTCAGCTCGCTCAATCTGGCGGCGGCGGTCCAGGTGTTGGCCTACGAGGTGCGCATGGCCTGGCTGGCGGTCGAAGGCCTGCCGAGCAAGCAGGAGAAGCTGGAAACCACGGCGATGCTCAATGCCCAGCCGGCCACCATGGACGAGCTGGAGCTGTTCTACGGGCATCTGGAGGGCACCCTGGTGGAGATCGGCTTCCTCGACCCGGAAAAACCGCGCCATCTGATGTCGCGCCTGCGTCGGCTGTACGGGCGCAGCGGCATCAGCAAGCTGGAGATGAATATCCTGCGCGGCATCCTGACGGAAACCCAGAAGGCGGCCCGCGGCGAGGCCCATACGCGGAGAAAGCAGTGATGTTCGAACGCATGCGAGAAGATATCCGGAGCGTTTTTCGTCGCGATCCTGCCGCCCGCAATGCCCTCGAGGTGCTGATCTGCTATCCGGGACTGCATGCCGTGTGGCTGCACCGGCTGGCGCACGGGCTGTGGTGCGCCGACTGGAAGCTGCTGGCGCGGCTGGTCTCGCATGTGAGTCGCTGGCTGACCGGCATCGAGATCCATCCGGGGGCGCGAATCGGCCGGCGCTTTTTCATCGACCACGGCATGGGCGTGGTGATCGGCGAGACCGCCGAGATCGGCGACGACGTTACCCTCTACCATGGCGTGACCCTGGGCGGCACCAGCTGGAACAAGGGCAAGCGCCATCCGACCCTGGAGGATGGGGTGGTCGTCGGTGCCGGGGCGAAGATTCTCGGTCCCTTCACCGTCGGCGCCGGTGCCAAGATCGGCTCCAACGCCGTGGTGACCCGGGCGGTGCCGGCCGGCGCCACGGCGGTGGGGATTCCCGGGCGCATCATTGCCCGGCCGGACGACGAGCAGGAAGCCAAGCGCCAGGCGCTCGCCGAGAAGTACGGCTTCGACGCTTACGCCCTTGGCCAGAGCATGCCGGACCCGGTGGCGCACGCCATCGGCCAGTTGCTCGACCATCTGCAGGCGGTCGACGAGCGCCTCGAGGGCATGTGCCAGGCGCTCAAGGCGCTGGGCAGCGATTACTGTGCGAAGGAGCTGCCCGCGCTGCGCGAGGAGGATTTCGCCGGGGTCAAGGAGGAGGGCGGCAAGCCGCCAACCTGATCTCTGCGCGCCGTCCCGGCTGGGCCGTCGGGGCGGAGCAATTCCGAGTAAATTGGAAGGATTTATAGTTGATCCTGGTACTCGGGTATTGCATACTGGACGCAAATCAGCGATTCCCTGGTAGCGATCATGCGACTGACAACCAAGGGCCGGTATGCCGTCACGGCCATGCTCGATCTGGCTCTGCACGCCCAGAGCGGCCCCGTCTCCCTCGCCGACATTTCCGAGCGCCAGGGCATTTCCCTTTCCTATCTGGAACAGTTGTTCGCCAAGTTGCGGCGCAACAGCCTGGTGACCAGCGTCCGCGGTCCCGGCGGCGGCTACCAGCTGTCCCGCGGCATGGCCGACATCCAGGTGGCCGAAGTCATCGACGCGGTCAACGAGTCGGTGGACGTGACCCGCTGTCAGGGTGATCGCGGCTGCCATTCGGGAGAGGTCTGCCTGACCCATTACCTCTGGTGCGACCTCAGTCACCAGATCCACGAATTTCTCAGCGGCATCAGCCTGGCCGATCTGGTCGCCCGCAGCGACGTCCAAGACCTCGCCCGCCTGCAGGATCGGCGCCAGGGCGGCTGCCCGCTGCCGCGTGCCGAAAAGATCGAAGCGTCCGCCATCGAATGAGTCGGATGCCAGCCCGACAGGAGAGCCTCATGAAGTTGCCGATTTACCTGGATTATTCCGCCACCACCCCGGTCGACCCGCGGGTGGCGCAGAGGATGAGCGAGTGCCTGACCATGGACGGCAATTTCGGCAATCCGGCCTCGCGCTCCCACCTCTTTGGCTGGAAAGCCGAAGAGGCGGTGGAGAACGCCCGCCGGCAGGTGGCGGAGCTGGTCAATGCCGACCCGCGGGAAATCGTCTGGACCTCCGGCGCGACCGAGTCCGACAATCTGGCGATCAAGGGCGTCGCGCACTTCTACGCGAGCAAGGGCAAGCACATCGTCACCTCGAAGATCGAGCACAAGGCGGTGCTGGACACTACCCGCCAGCTCGAGCGCGAAGGCTTCGAGGTGACCTATCTCGAGCCCGGCGAGGACGGCCTGATCACCCCGGCGATGGTCGAGGCGGCGCTACGCGACGACACCATCCTGGTCTCGGTGATGCACGTCAACAACGAGATCGGCACCATCAACGACATCGCCGCCATCGGCGAGCTGACCCGTTCCCGCGGCCTGCTGTACCACGTCGATGCGGCACAGTCGACCGGCAAGGTGGCCATCGACCTAGAGAACCTGAAGGTCGACCTGATGTCCTTCTCCGCCCACAAGACCTATGGCCCCAAGGGCATCGGCGCGCTTTACGTGCGGCGCAAGCCGCGCGTGCGCCTGGAGGCGCAGATGCATGGTGGTGGCCACGAGCGCGGCATGCGCTCCGGCACCCTGGCGCCCCATCAGATCGTCGGCATGGGCGAAGCCTTCCGCATCGCCAAGGAAGAGATGGCCGCGGAAAGCCGGCGCATCGCCGCCCTCAGTCGGCGCTTCCATGAGCAGGTCAGCACCCTCGAGGAGCTCTACCTGAACGGCAGCGCCACGGCGCGGGTGCCGCACAACCTCAATCTCAGCTTCAACTATGTGGAAGGCGAGTCGCTGATCATGGCGCTCAAGGATCTGGCGGTTTCCTCGGGCTCGGCCTGCACCTCGGCTTCCCTGGAACCGTCCTACGTGCTGCGTGCCCTGGGCCGCAACGACGAGCTGGCGCACAGCTCGATCCGCTTCACCTTCGGCCGCTTCACCACCGAGGAGGACGTCGACTACGCCGCGCAGAAGGTCTGCGAGGCGGTCAGCAAGCTGCGCGAGCTGTCGCCGCTCTGGGACATGTACAAGGAAGGGGTCGACCTGTCCAAGGTCGAGTGGCAGGCCCACTGATTCTCCTCCCCGAAATTGCCCGTGATTAACGAGGTGTTGCACCATGGCTTACAGTGAAAAGGTCATCGACCACTACGAAAACCCGCGCAACGTCGGCAAGCTCGACGCGGAGGACCCGGACGTCGGCACCGGCATGGTGGGCGCTCCGGCCTGCGGCGACGTGATGCGCCTGCAGATCAAGGTCAACGAGCAGGGCGTCATCGAGGACGCCAAGTTCAAGACCTACGGCTGCGGTTCGGCCATCGCCTCCAGCTCCCTGGCCACCGAGTGGATGAAGGGCAAGACCCTGGACGAGGCGGAAACCATCAAGAACACCCAGATCGCCGAAGAGCTGGCGTTGCCGCCGGTCAAGATCCACTGCTCGGTGCTGGCGGAGGATGCCATCAAGGCCGCCGTCCGCGACTACAAGCACAAGAAAGGCCTGGCCTGAAACCATTCTGTCGAGTCAAGGAGTTCCAATGGCCATCACCATGACCGAAGCTGCCGCCCGCCATGTTCGCCGCTCCCTCGATGGGCGCGGCAAGGGTGCGGGTATCCGCCTGGGCGTCCGCACCAGCGGTTGTTCGGGCCTGGCCTACGTGCTGGAGTTCGTCGACGAGTTGGCGGGTGAAGACCAGGTATTCGAGAGCCATGGGGTCAGGGTGATCATCGATCCCAAGAGCCTGGTCTACCTGGACGGCACCGAGCTGGACTTCGTCCGCGAAGGACTCAACGAGGGCTTCAAGTTCAACAACCCGAACGTGCGTGGCGAGTGTGGCTGCGGCGAAAGCTTCAATATCTGAGGCCGCTGCATGGGTAACGCCAGCCACTTCGCCCTGTTCGACCTTGAGCCGGACTTTCGCCTGGACCTGGAAGGACTCGCGGCGCGCTATCGCGAGCAGGTGCGCCGGGTGCATCCCGACCGCTTCGCCGGGGCCTCCGAATGCGAGCAGCGCCTGGCGTTGGAGGAGTCGGCCCAGCTCAACGAGGCCTACCAGACGCTGAGGAGCCCGTCCCAGCGGGCCCGCTATCTGCTCGCCCTGCAGGGGGAGGCGATGCCTCAGGAGACCACGGTGCAGGATCCGGCCTTCCTCATGCAGCAGATGGAGCTGCGCGAGGAACTGCAGGAGCTGCAGGAGGGTGCCGACCTGGGCGGGCTGGTGGCTTTCAAGCGCCGCCTCGGGCAGGCCCAGGAACAGCTCAACGAGGGCTTCGCCGCCTGTTGGGCCGATCCGCTCCGGCGCGACGAGGCCGAGCGCCTGGCGCGGCGCATGCAATTTCTCGACAAGCTCTCTGCCGAAGTCCGCCAGCTCGAAGAGCGTCTCGACGACTAACCCTGCGCCGCCCCGGCCGCGCCCCTCCGATAGTTGAATGCCATGGCCCTACTGCAGATCGCTGAACCCGGACAAAGCCCGCAACCTCACCAGCGCCGTCTGGCGGTGGGGATCGACCTGGGCACCACCAATTCGCTGGTCGCCGCGCTGCGCAGCAGTCTGGCCGAGTCGTTGGCGGACGCCGACGGGGAGGTGATCCTGCCCTCGGCGGTGCGCTACCGGGCCGATGGCCTGGTCGAGGTCGGCCGCGGGGCCAAGGCGGTCGCCGCCGGCGATCCGCTGAATACCGTGCTGTCGGTGAAGCGCCTGATGGGGCGCGGCGTTGCCGACCTCAAGCGGCTCGGCGAGCAACTGCCCTACCGCTTCGTCGAGGGCGAGTCGCACATGCCGTTCATCGACACCGTGCAAGGCCCGAAAAGCCCGGTGGAGGTGTCGGCGGAGATCCTCAGGGTGCTGCGCCGGCGTGCCGAGGAGGCCCTCGGCGGCGAACTGGTCGGCGCGGTGATCACCGTGCCGGCCTATTTCGACGAGGCCCAGCGCCAAGCCACCAAGGACGCCGCGCGGCTGGCCGGCCTCAACGTGCTGCGCCTGCTCAACGAGCCGACCGCGGCCGCGGTCGCCTACGGCCTCGACCGGCGCGCCGAGGGCGTGGTGGCAGTCTACGACCTGGGTGGCGGCACCTTCGACATCTCCATCCTGCGCCTGACCCAGGGGGTCTTCGAGGTGCTCGCCACCGGCGGCGACAGTGCCCTGGGCGGCGACGATTTCGATCATGCCATCGCCACCTGGATCGTCGAGCAGGCGGGGCTGTCCGCCGACCTCGATCCGGGTACCCAGCGTCACCTGCTGCAACTGGCCTGTGCGGCCAAGGAGGCGCTGAGTGAAAGCAGCTCGGTGGCACTCGCCTACGGCCCCTGGCAGGGCGAGCTGTCCCGCGAGCATTTCGATGCGCTGATCGAGCCGCTGGTGGCGCGCAGCCTGAAGGCCTGCCGGCGGGCGTTGCGCGATGCCGAGATCGAGCTGGAGGATATTTTCGCGGTGGTCATGGTCGGCGGCTCCACCCGGGTGCCGTGGGTGCGCCAGGCGGTCGCCGAACTGTTCGACCGTCCGCCGCTGACCGACATCGACCCCGACCAGGTGGTCGCCATCGGCGCGGCCCTCCAGGCCGATGCGCTGGCCGGCAACGGGCACGACGGCGAGGAGTTGTTGCTGCTCGACGTCAATCCGCTGTCCCTGGGCCTGGAAACCATGGGCGGGCTGATGGAGAAGGTCATCCCGCGCAACACCACCCTTCCCGTGGCGCGGGCCCAGGACTTCACCACCTACAAGGACGGCCAGACGGCCATGCTGATCCATGTCCTGCAGGGCGAGCGCGAGCTGGTCAAGGACTGCCGTTCCCTGGCGCGCTTCGAGCTGCGCGGCATTCCGCCGATGGTGGCGGGAGCGGCGAAGATCCGCGTCACCTTCCAGGTCGACGCCGACGGCCTGCTCGGTGTCTCCGCCCGCGAGCTGGGCTCCGGCGTCGAGGCGAGCGTACAGGTCAAGCCGTCCTACGGACTGACCGACGGCGAGATCGCGCGGATGCTCAAAGACTCCTTCGAGCATGCCGGCGGCGACAAGGCGGCGCGCATGCTGCGCGAGCTGCAGGTCGAGGCGCAGCGGCTGCTGGAGGCGGTGCAGGCTGCCCTGGAGGTGGACGGCGAGGCGCTGCTGAGCAGCGAGGAGCGAGTCGCCATCGAGGCGCAGATGCAGGCGCTGCGCGATGCGCTGGAGGCTCAGGGCGGCGCCGTCATCGAGCTGCATACCCGGCGCCTGGCGCAGCTCACCGACGCCTTCGCCGCGCGGCGCATGGACGCCTCGGTGAGGGCTGCACTGGCCGGTCGCCGACTGAACGAAATCGAGGAGTAAGTGATGCCGCAGATCGTTTTTCTGCCCCATGAAGTGCAGTGTCCTGAAGGCAAGGTGGTCGAGGCCCGGCCCGGCGAGAGCATTCTCGATGTCGCCCTGCGCAACGACATCGAAATCGAGCATGCCTGCGAGATGTCCTGTGCCTGCACCACCTGTCACGTGATCGTGCGCGAGGGCTTCGATTCCCTGGAGCCGTCCGACGAGCTGGAGGACGATATGCTCGACAAGGCCTGGGGGCTGGAGCCGGAATCGCGGCTATCCTGTCAGGCGAAGGTCGGCGAAGAGGATCTGGTGGTGGAGATTCCCCGCTATACCCTCAACCAGGTTTCGGAAAAGCACTGAGGGGATGCCCGTGAGCCTGAAATGGACGGATGTTCAGGAAATCGCCCTGCAACTGGTCGATACCCACCCGCAGATCGATCCGCGCTACCTCAATTTCGTCGATCTGCATCGCTGGGTGCTGGCCCTGCCGGCGTTCGACGACGACCCGGAGCGCGGCGGTGAAAAGGTGCTGGAAGCCATCCAGGCGGCCTGGATCGAAGAAGCCGACTGATCCGCAAGCTGGTCTTATGCATTTCACTGGAACCCGCGTATAATCCGCGGGTTTAATTTTCCGCTTTTCAAAACCCCCGATTGACTGGAGCTATCCATGGCTGTTGAACGTACCCTTTCCATCATCAAGCCCGACGCCGTCGCCAAGAACGTCATCGGTGAGATCCTCACCCGTTTCGAGAAGGCCGGCCTGAGCGTCGTCGCGGCGAAGATGGTCCAGCTGTCCGAGCGCGAAGCCGGCGGCTTCTACGCCGAGCACCAGGCGCGTCCGTTCTTCAAGGATCTGGTGTCCTTCATGACCTCCGGTCCGGTCGTCGTGCAGGTGCTGGAAGGCGAGGGCGCGATCGCCAAGAACCGCGAGCTGATGGGCGCCACCAACCCGAAAGACGCCGCTCCGGGCACCATCCGCGCCGACTTCGCGGTGTCCATCGACGAGAACGCCGTGCACGGCTCCGACTCCGAGGCTTCCGCTGCCCGCGAGATCGCCTACTTCTTCGCCGCCACCGAGGTGTGCGCCCGCATCCGCTGATCAGGCGATGGGGGAGGGTGAATCCATGACCGAAACCACCAAGGTGAACCTGCTGGGGCTGACCCAGCCGCAGCTGGAAGGCTTCTTCGAGTCCATCGGCGAGAAGCGCTTTCGCGCCGGGCAGGTGATGAAATGGATTCACCACTTCGGTGTCGACGACTTCGAGGCCATGAGCAACATCGGCAAGGCCTTGCGCGAGAAGCTCAAGGCCTGCGCCGAGATCCGTGGCCCGGAGATCGTCAGCCAGGACATTTCCAGCGACGGCACCCGCAAGTGGGTGGTGCGCGTGGCGTCCGGCAGCTGCGTCGAAACCGTGTACATCCCGCAGGCCGGGCGCGGCACCCTGTGCGTGTCGTCGCAGGCCGGCTGCTCGCTGGACTGCAGTTTCTGCTCCACCGGCAAGCAGGGCTTCAACAGCGACCTGACCGCCGCCGAGATCATCGGCCAGGTGTGGATCGCCAACAAATCCTTCGGCACCGTCCCGGCCAAGATCGACCGCGCCGTTACCAACGTGGTGATGATGGGCATGGGCGAGCCACTCTTGAATTTCGACAGCGCGGTCGCCGCCATGCAGATCATGATGGACGACCTCGGCTACGGCATCTCCAAGCGCAAGGTGACCCTCTCCACCTCCGGTGTGGCGCCGATGATCGACGAGTTGGGCAAGGTCATCGACGTGTCCCTGGCGCTGTCGCTGCATGCGCCCAACGACGCGCTGCGCGACCGGCTGGTGCCGATCAACCGCAAGTATCCGCTGGCCGTGGTGCTGGACGCTTGCAAGCGCTACATCTCGCGCCTCGGCGAGAAGCGCGTACTGACCGTCGAGTACACCCTGCTCAAGGACGTCAACGACCAGCCCGAGCACGCGGCGCAGATGATCGAGCTGCTGCGCGACGTGCCGTGCAAGATCAACCTGATTCCCTTCAATCCCTTTCCCTTTTCCGGTTACGAGCGACCGAGCAACAATGCCATTCGCCGCTTCCAGGATCTGTTGCACCAGGCCGGGCACAACGTCACGGTACGCACCACCCGCGGCGAGGACATCGACGCCGCCTGCGGCCAGCTGGTCGGCCAAGTCATGGACCGTACCCGGCGCAGCGAGCGCCATATCGCCGTGCGCCAGCTCGGCGACGAGGCAGCGCCATCCCCCAGTGCCGCCAACCGGACCTGAATCGAGGATGTCTATGACCCTGCGCGCTGCGCTGCTGTTGTTGTCCGCCACGCTGCTGGCCGGTTGCGTCTCGAGCAAGGCGGTCGACCCGATGAAGACCGAGCAGGGGCGCAAGGAGGCTCGCGATGCGTATATCCAGCTCGGTCTCGGCTATCTCAAGCAGGGCCAGACCGATCGTGCCAAGGCGCCGCTGAGCAAGGCGCTGGCGCTCGATGCCGGCGATGCCGACGCCCACGCCGCCCTGGCCCTGGTGTTCCAGACCGAACTCGAGCCCGATCTGGCCGACCAGCACTACCGCAAGGCGCTCGCCCAGCGTCCCGGCGACGCGCGAGTGCTGAACAACTACGGCAGCTTCCTGTTCGAGCAGCGCCGCTATCCGGATGCCTACGAGCGCTTCCAGCAGGCAGCGGCCGACACCATGTATCCCGAGCGCTCGCGGGTCTATCTCAATCTCGGCCTGACCGCCCTCAAGCTGGGGCAGCGCGATCTCGCCAAGGGCCATCTGGAGAAGTCCCTGCGCATCAATTCGCAGCAGTCCCAGGCCCTGCTGGAAATGGCGATGCTGGATTTCGAGGGGCGCGACTACGTGTCGGCGCGTTCCTATTACGCTAGCTTCAGCCGGGTAGGCGGGCAGAATGCCCGCAGCCTGCTGCTGGGTACCCGTCTGGCGAAGATCTTCGACGATCGCGACCAGGCCGCCACCCTGGGCCTGCAGCTGAAGCGCCATTACCCGGGCACGCCGGAATATCAGCAATATCTGTCGGAGCAACGATGAACGCGTCGCAAATCGAGAGCACGGCGGCGGCCTCCGTCAACCCGGGCGAGATCCTGCGCAAGGGCCGCGAGGCCAACGACTGGTCGCTGGCCCAGGTGGCTGGGCAGCTGAATCTCCCCGTCCGGATCTTGGCCCAGTTGGAAGCCGGCGAATTCGACCGGTTGCCGGGGCATACCTTCGCCCGCGGCTATGTGCGCTCCTACGCCAAGCTGCTGGGGATGGACCAGGCCCGTCTGGTCGAGGCCTTCGACCAGTACACCGGCACCAACGCCAAGGGCAGCGAAGTGCACAGCCTGGGGAGGATCGAGCAGCCGCTGCGAATTTCGCAGACCATCCTGCGCCTGGCCAGCCTCGTCCTGCTGCTTCTGTTGGTCGGCTCCGGCCTGTTCTGGTGGCAGGAGCGCTCGGCGCACCAGGGCTTGCGGAGCGCGCTCAACCTGGCCCATGTCGAGGTCGACAGCGCCGACGGTACTACCCAGATCCATCCGCTCGACGAGCCGGAAGATCAGGCCGTGGCCCAGGCGCTCCAGCCCTCCGAGCCGCAGCCCCAGCCGGCCATCGTGACGCCACTGCCGCTGGCGAAGGTCGCGCCCGGCACGGTTGCACCGGTGGTCGAGGCAACGCCCGCGCCCGCTGCCGTACCGACCGCTCCGGCTGCCGTCCCGACAGCGACCAGTACGCCTGCCGCCGCCAGCCCGACGCCGGCCGTGGAGCCGGCTACCGGAGAGGGCGTGCTGAGCATCCGCTTCAAGGCCGACTGTTGGACCCAGGTCATCGATGGCCGCGGCAAGGCGCTGTTTCGCGGTTTGAAGCGCGCCGGCGACACGCTCGAGCTGCGTGGCCAGAAGCCGCTGGACGTGCGTCTCGGCTTCGCCAACGGTGTCGAGGTCAGCTTCAACGGCCGGCCGGTCAACCTCGCGCCCTTTACCGCCCGCGGCGCGACCGCCCGCCTGAAACTGGAGAATTAGGTCCCATGCATAGCGAATCACCCATCCAGCGCCGTCCGTCGCGCAAGATCTGGGTCGGCCCGGTCGCGGTGGGCGGCGATGCGCCCATCTCGGTGCAGAGCATGACCAACACCAACACTCTCGACGTCGACGCCACCGTGGCGCAGATCCGCCGCCTGGAGGCGGCCGGTGCCGATATCGTTCGCGTCTCGGTGCCGGACATGGATGCTGCCGAGGCGTTCGGCCGGATCAAGCAGCAGGTCCAGGTGCCGCTGGTTGCCGACATCCACTTCGACTACCAGATCGCCCTGCGCGTCGCCGAGCTGGGCGTCGACTGCCTGCGCATCAATCCGGGCAACATCGGTCGCGAGGACCGGGTCCGCGCGGTGGTGGACGCGGCGCGCGACCGGGGCATCCCGATCCGTATCGGCGTCAACGCCGGCTCCCTGGAGAAGGATCTGCAGAAGAAGTACGGCGAGCCGACCCCGCAGGCGCTGGTGGAGTCCGCCCTGCGCCACGTCGAGCATCTCGACCGGCTGGATTTCCAGAACTTCAAGGTCAGCGTCAAGGCCTCCGACGTGTTCATGGCAGTGGCCGCCTATCGCCTGCTGGCCGGGCAGATCGAGCAGCCGCTGCACCTGGGCATCACCGAGGCCGGCGGGCTGCGCTCCGGTACCGTGAAGTCCGCGGTGGGCCTCGGCATGCTGCTCGCCGAGGGCATCGGCGATACTATCCGGGTGTCGCTGGCCGCCGATCCGGTGGAGGAGATCAAGGTCGGCTTCGACATCCTCAAGTCGCTGCGCCTGCGTTCGCGGGGGATCAACTTCATCGCCTGCCCGAGCTGCTCGCGGCAGAACTTCGACGTGGTGAAGACCATGAACGAGCTGGAGACCCGCCTCGAGGACCTGCTGGTGCCGCTCGACGTGGCGGTGATCGGCTGCGTGGTGAACGGTCCCGGCGAGGCCAAGGAGGCGCATGTCGGCCTTACCGGCGGCACCCCGAGCAACCTGATCTACATCGATGGCAAGCCGGCGCAGAAGCTGGGCAACGAGAATTTGGTGGACGAGCTGGAGCGGCTGATCCGCCGCAAGGCCGCCGAGAAGACCGCCACCGACGCGAGCCTGATCGTCCGCAGTTAAGGAATCCGCGTGAGCAAGAATATCCAGGCCATCCGTGGCATGAACGACATCCTGCCCGAGCAGACCCTGCTCTGGCGCTATTTCGAGAACGGCGTGGCCGGTCTGCTGGACGGCTACGGCTATCGGCAGATCCGCATGCCGATCGTCGAGTTCACCGAGCTGTTCAAGCGCTCCATCGGCGAGGTCACCGACATCGTCGAGAAGGAGATGTACACCTTCGAGGACCGTAACGGCGACTCCCTGACCCTGCGTCCGGAGGGTACTGCCAGCTGCGTGCGTGCGGTGCTCGAGCACGGCATCAGCGGCGGCGGCCAGGTGCAGAAGCTTTGGTACGTCGGTCCGATGTTTCGCCACGAGCGCCCGCAGAAGGGCCGCTACCGGCAGTTCCATCAGATCGGCGTGGAGGTCTTCAACCTCCCGGGGCCGGACATCGACGCCGAGCTGATCGTCCTGACCTGGCGCCTGTGGGGCCTGCTCGGCCTGCGCGAGGCGGTAACCCTGGAGCTCAATAGCCTGGGCAGCAGCGAGGCCCGTGCGCGCTACCGCGATGCCCTGGTCGAGTACCTTTCGGCGCGCTTCGAGCAGCTCGACGAGGACAGCCAGCGCCGCCTGTCCAGCAATCCGCTGCGCATCCTCGATAGCAAGAGTCCGGATACCCAGGCCCTGCTGGTGGACGCGCCCAAGCTGGCCGACTACCTGGACGATGAGTCGCGCCAGCACTTCGAGGGCCTCAAGGCGCGGCTGGAGGCGGCGGGCGTTCCCTATACGATCAATCCCAAGCTGGTGCGCGGCCTCGACTACTACGGCAAGACGGTATTCGAATGGGTCACCGACCAGCTCGGCGCCCAGGGTACCGTCTGCGCCGGCGGTCGCTACGACGGGCTGGTCGAGCAACTGGGCGGCAAGCCGACCCCAGCGGTGGGCTTCGCCATGGGCGTCGAGCGCCTGGTATTGCTCCTGGAAACCCTCGACAAGATTCCGGCGGAGCTGTCCCGCCAGGTCGACCTGTACTTCTGCGCCTTCGGCGAGGCGGCCGAACTGGCGGCCCTGGAGCTGGCCGAACGGCTGCGCGATGCGCTGCCGGGCGTGCGCCTGGCGGTCAATGCCGGGGCCGGCAGCTTCAAGAGCCAGCTGAAGAAGGCCGACAAGAGCGGCGCACTCTATGCCCTGGTGCTGGGCGAGGACGAGCTGGCCCAGCGCATCGTCGGGCTGAAGCCGCTGCGCGCCGACGGCGAACAACAGAGCATCGGCTGGGACGCGCTGGGCGAGCGCCTGGCGGCCTGTCTGCAGGCTTGAACACTGAATTTGGGAGTATTGGGGTGACCTCGCATAGCGAAGATGAAGAGCTGGTGCAGATCAAGGAGTGGTGGCAGCGCAGCGGCAAGCCCCTGCTCACCGGCGGTGTTCTGGCCCTGGTGGTGGTGTTCGGCTGGCAGGGCTGGCAGAAGTACCAGACCCATCGGGCGCAGAATGCCTCGGCGCTCTACCAGCAGCTGCTGGATGCCAGCCTGAAGACTTCCGGGAAGCCGGATGCGGCCAGGATCGCCGAACTCTACGGGCAGCTGCAGAGCGATTTCGGCGGCAGCCACTATGCCCAGTACGGCAGCCTGCTGGTCGCCAAGGTGGCGGTGGAGGAGAGCAAGCTCGACGATGCCGTCGCCGGACTGCGGGCGATTCTCGATAAGCCGGTCGATGCCACCCTCGGCGAAGTGGCCCGCCAGCGCCTGGCAAGGGTCCTGGCGGCTCAGGGCAAGGCCGAAGAGGGCCTTGCCCTGCTCGCCGGCGAGGTCGATCCGGTCTTCCTGGCCGGTCGCGAGGAGGTCAAGGGCGATCTGCTGGTGCAGCTCGGCCGCCCCGACGAGGCACGGGCCGCCTACGAGAAGGCCAAGGCTGCCCAGGCCGAGGACGCCGGGCAGGGAACCCTGCAGATGAAGCTCGACGATCTGGCCAAGGGAGATGCCTGACGTGAAGCCCTGGAGACATGCCGCGGTGCTGGCGATGGCCGCGACGCTCGCCGGTTGCAGCAGCTGGTTCAACAGCTCCAAGGAGCAGCCGCCGGCCGAGTTGCCGAAATTCACGGAAGAGGTGCGGCTGAACAAGGAATGGAGCCGCTCGATCGGCGAGGGCCAGGGCAAGACCTACAACCAGCTGGTGCCGGCGGTGGAGGGCGACACCCTGTTCGTCGCCGACGTCTCCGGCGAAGTGATGGCCCTCGACCGCTTCAGCGGCAAGGTCGTCTGGCGCAAGGATCTGGAGCGGCCGGTGTCCGGCGGTGTCGGCGCTGGCTATGGCCAGGTGCTGCTCGGCACCCTGCAGGGCGAGGTGATTGCCCTGGATTCGGCCGATGGCAAGGAGCTGTGGCGCAGCCGCGTCAGCAGCGAGGTGCTGGCTCCGCCGGCGAGCAACGGCGATGTGGTGGTGGTGCAGACCCAGGACGACCGCCTGATCGCCCTCGAGGCGAGCAGCGGCAGCCAGCGTTGGGCTTATGACAGCAACCCGGCCGTGCTGACCCTGCGCGGCACCGGCGCGCCGCTGGTCACCAACCAGCTGGCAATCGCCGGACTCTCCAGCGGCAAGGTGCTCGCCCTGGAAACCCAGCGCGGCCTGCCGATCTGGGAGCAGCGGGTGGCCGTGCCCACCGGCCGCTCCGAGCTGGAGCGGGTGGTAGATATCGACGGTGGCCTGGCGCTGTCCGGCGATACCCTGTACGTCGCGACCTTTCAGGGCAACGTCGCCGCACTCGATCTGCGGAGCGGGCGTCCCCTCTGGCAGCGCCAGGCCTCCAGCAACGGCAGCGTGGCGCTGGGTTATGGCAGCGTCTATGTGAGCCTGGCCGAGGGGGCCGTCGAAGGCATCGACGAGCGCAGCGCCTCGGCGCTGTGGAAGAACGATGCGCTGGCCCGTCGCCAGCTGTCGTCGCCGGCGGTGTTCTCCAGCTATGTCGCGGTCGGCGATCTGGAGGGCTACCTGCACCTGCTCAGCCAGGTGGACGGGCGCTTCGTCGGGCGCATCCGCATCGACAACGACGGCCTGCGCGCCCGTCCGCTGGTGGTGGGCGACTGGCTGTATGCCTACGGCAACGGCGGCAATCTGGTCGCGCTGACCATTCGCTGACCGCCGACTCATCGGTCGGGTTGTCCCGACCCCCCGTTCGGCCGCTGCACCGTGCAGCGGCCGTTGTGTTTTCCGAACATTGCAGGTGAGAGCCTTATGGTTCCCGTAATCGCCCTGGTGGGCCGCCCGAACGTCGGCAAGTCGACGCTGTTCAACCGTCTGACCAAGACCCGCGACGCCATCGTCGCCGAATATGCCGGACTGACCCGCGACCGCCAGTATGGCGAGGCCAAGTGGCAGGGCCGCACGTATATCGTCATCGATACCGGGGGCATCTCCGGCGACGAGGAAGGTATCGATGCGAAGATGGCCGAGCAGTCGCTGCAGGCCATCGAGGAAGCCGACGCCGTGCTGTTCATGGTCGACTCCCGCGCCGGGATGACCGCCGCCGACCAGCTGATCGCCGAGCATCTGCGCAAGCGCAACAAGCGCAGCTTCCTGGTGGCCAACAAGGTCGATACCGTCGATCCGGACATCGCCCGCGCCGAGTTCAGCCCGCTGGGCCTGGGCGACGCCCTGCCGATCGCCGCCGCCCACGGGCGCGGCATCAACGCCATGCTCGAAGAGGCTCTCGGGATCTTTCCCAGGGACAATGCCGAAGACGAGGAGGGCGAGGCGGAGGTGGTCGCTGAGGGCGAGGAGCCCAAACGCATCCCCGGCCCCAGTGAGAAGGACGGCATCAAGATTGCGATCATCGGCCGTCCCAACGTCGGCAAGTCGACGCTGGTCAACCGCATGCTCGGCGAAGAGCGGGTGATCGTCTACGATCAGGCCGGCACCACCCGCGATAGCATCTACATCCCCTTCGAGCGCGACGAGGAGAAGTACACCCTGATCGATACCGCCGGCGTGCGCCGCCGCGGCAAGATCTTCGAAGCGGTCGAGAAGTTCTCGGTGGTCAAGACCCTGCAGGCCATCCAGGACGCCAACGTGGTGATCTTCGTGATGGATGCCCGCGAAGGGGTGGTCGAGCACGACCTCAACCTGCTGGGCTTCGTGCTGGAGACCGGCCGCGCCCTGGTCATCGCGCTGAACAAGTGGGACGGCATGGAGCCGGGCCAGCGCGACTACGTGAAGACCGAGCTGGAGCGCCGGCTGATGTTCGTCGACTTCGCCGACATCCACTTCATTTCGGCGCTGCACGGCACCGGCGTGGGCCATCTCTACAAATCGGTGCAGGCCTCGTTCAAGTCGGCGATCACCCGTTGGCCGACCAGCCGCCTGACCCAGATCCTCGAGGACGCGGTGCAGGAGCACCAGCCGCCGCTGGTCAACGGCCGGCGCATCAAGCTGCGCTACGCCCACCTGGGCGGCGCCAACCCGCCGCTGGTGGTGATCCACGGCAACCAGGTGGAGGCCGTGCCGAAGTCCTACACGCGCTACCTGGAGAACACCTACCGGCGCGTGCTGAAGCTGGTCGGCACGCCGATCCGCATCGAATACAAGGGCAGCGACAACCCCTACGAGGGCAAGAAGAACCCCCTCACCGACCGCCAGGTGAACAAGAAGCGCCGCCTGATGAGCCACCACAAGAAGGCCGAGAAGAAGCGCAAGGACAAGAAGCGCTGAGCAAGGCCCGCTGCGGGGCCCGGCGGACGCCTCCCCCGGGGTGGGGACGAGCGCGGATCACGGTCGCGCGGCCGGGGTGCCGCAGGCGTGGCAGAAGCGGGCGAAGGCGCTCTTGCGCTGCTGGCACTGCCCGCAGTGGTCGAACAGGCCGATGCCGCAGTGGGGACAGTAGTCGATCTGCGGATTGTCCAGCTCGACCGCCCGTTCGCAACCCGGGCAGACCTTCTTGGCCAGGCGCGCCAGGGCGGTGTCGTAGGACAGCTCCTGGCGCCGCTCGGCGTCGGGCCTGGCTTCGGCCTGGCGCTGCCGCTCCAGGTAGCGGTTCAGCGCGACGATGGCCTGGCGGCCGACCAGCACGGTGATCAGGATGCCCACGGCATGGCGCACGTAGCCGCCGTAGCTCGGCAGATAGGGCACCAGCTCGACGAAGAAGACGAACAGCGCAAAGAAGATGAACCCCCACACGAAGGGCCACCAGGGACTCTTGCGCCGGCGCGCGAACAGCCAGCCGGCGACGACCAGAAAGGGCAGGGTCAGCGCCAGCCGATAAAGGAACACCCGCAGCTCCTGGCGCTGCAGCTCGCCCTGCAGGCGTTCCCAGGCCTGCTGCTCCAGCTCCTGCAGCCGATTCTGCGCCCGTGCTTCGCTCTGCTGGGCGTCGAGCAGGCGTTGCTGCTCGGCCTCGACTGCGGCATGCGCAGTGCGTTCGGCGATCTTCAGTTTTTCCAGGGCCGCGGTGCGCTGCAGCAGTTCGACATCCCGCGATGACTGTTGAGTCGCCTGGCGGCTGGCCAGCCAGGCATTCAGGCTGTCGCGGGCGCTGAGGCTGTCCTGGCGGGCCACCTCCAGTTTCAGCTGCGCCTGGTCCTGGGCATCGCGGATCTCCTGGGCGAGCCGGCGCTGCTGTTCGATTGCCTGGCGCGCCTGTTCTGCGGCGGGCCGGTCGATGAAGTCCTCGCTGTGCAGGGACTCCTCGACCAGCGGCAGGTTCTTCATCAGCGTGCCACCCAGCCCGATCAGGAAGCCGGCGAAGACGACGGCGATGATCCACAGGACGAGGCGGAACCATTTTTCCGACAGGCGTTGGGCTTTGCTCATGGGCATCCTTTCTCCGAGGGGCGTTCGTGTGCGGCGCGGTATGGCGCAGGGCCACAGGATAGCGCAGGCCGCCCGCCCGGACGCGGCCGTCGCCTCATCCGGTTCGCCGCGCCCCTGGCTGCCGCGCGCCTCTGGATCGGCTATCCTCGCGGCTTTCGCAGGTCGCTTGCGCACGAAGTCCGAGGCCATGATCCAGAGCAAACTGCCCAACGTCGGCACCACCATCTTCACCACCATGTCCCAGCTCGCCGCACAGACCGGCGCCATCAACCTGTCCCAGGGCTTTCCGGATTTCGACGGCCCGCAGGCGCTGCGCGAGGCGGTCGGCCGCCACGTGATGGCCGGGCACAATCAATACGCGCCGATGACCGGTCTGCCGGCGCTGCGCGAGCAGGTCGCGCAGAAGATCGCGCGCAGCTACGGCCGCCGCGTGGACATGGACGCCGAGGTGACCGTCACCCCCGGCGCCACCGAGGCGATCTTCTGCACGGTGCAGGCGCTGGTCCGCCCGGGCGACGAGGTGATCGTCTTCGATCCCTGCTACGACAGCTACGAGCCTTCGGTGGAACTGGCCGGCGGGCGCTGCGTGCATGTGCCGCTGGCCTTGCCTGACTTTGCCATCGACTGGCAGCGCCTCTCCGACGCCATCGGCCCGCGCACCCGTCTGATCATCCTCAACAGCCCGCACAACCCCAGCGGCGCGCTGATTTCCCGCGCCGAACTGGACCAACTGGCCGCCTTGATCCGCGAGCGCGAGATCTACCTGATCAGCGACGAGGTCTACGAGCACCTGGTGTTCGACGGCGTGGCGCACGCCAGCGTGCTGGCCCACGAGGAACTGTACCAGCGTTCCTTCGTGGTCAGCTCGTTCGGCAAGACCTACCACGTCACCGGCTGGAAGACCGGCTACGTGGTGGCGCCACCGGCGCTCTCCGCCGAGCTGCGCAAGGTCCACCAGTTCGTCACCTTCTGCGGGATCACCCCGCTGCAGTGGGCGCTGGCCGACTACATGAGCGCCCATCCCGAGCACGTCGACGAGCTGCCGGCCTTCTACCAGGCCAAGCGCGACCTGTTCTGCGACCTGCTCAAGGGCTCGCGCTTCACCTTCACCCGCAGCCCCGGCACCTACTTCCAACTGGCCGACTACTCGGCGATCCGCGACGACCTGAGCGACGTGGAGATGTCGCTGTGGCTGACCCGCGAGCACGGCGTGGCGACCATCCCGGTGTCGGTGTTCTACCAGACCCCGCCCAAGGACCTGCGCTTGGTGCGCTTCTGCTTCGCCAAGCGCGAGGATACCCTGCGCCAGGCCGCGGAGAAGCTGTGCCGGGTGTGACTCATCCGCCCGTAGGCTGGACAGCCGCGTAGCGTTTTCCACCCTACGGTTATCGCCGTGCGATCAAGGATTTCGGAGACTTTCCATGCGTGACCTGAGCACTTTGCCCGACCTCAAGCTGGCCCTGGTGCAGACCGCCCCGGTCTGGCAGGACCCGGCCGCCAACCACGCCCACTTCGCCCGGCTGTTGGCGCAGGCCGAGGGTGCCGACCTGGTGATCCTCCCGGAGATGTTCAGCACCGGCTTCTCCATGGATGCCGCAGCGCTGGCCGAGGCCGAGGACGGTCCGAGCCGCGCCTGGCTGCTCGAGCAGGCCGCGCGCCTGAAGGCGGTCGTGGTCGGCAGCGTGATCACCCGCGCCTTTGATGGCAGCTACCGCAACCGCCTGTACTGGGCGCGCCCGGACGGCAGCTGCGCCCACTACGACAAGCGCCACCTGTTCCGCATGGCCGGCGAGCACGAGCACTACGCGCCGGGCGAGGAGCGCGTGCTGCTCGAGCTCAAGGGCTGGCACGTGCGCCCGCTGGTCTGCTACGACCTGCGCTTCCCGGTGTGGAGCCGCGATCCGCACGACACCGACCTCTTGCTCTACATCGCCAGCTGGCCGGCGGCGCGGCGCAACGCCTGGAATCGCCTGCTGCCGGCGCGCGGCATCGAGAACCTGTGCTTTGTCGCGGCGGTCAACCGCATCGGCGCCGACGGCAACGGCTATCCGCACGCCGGCGACAGCCAGGTGCTCGACTTCCAGGGCGACACCCTGCTGGCGCCGGGCGAGGCCGACGGCGTGTTCCACGTCACCCTCTCGGCCGAGGCGCTGGCCAAGTACCGCACGCGCTTTCCGGCCTGGAGGGATGCGGATACGTTCGAACTGAAGAGTCGGGAAGACTGATGGCAACATGCAACTTCAGGGGGCGGGCGCTGTCTGCCGTGCCCCCATTTTCCGATTCAGGAGTATCCATGCGTAAATCGAAAACCCTTGCCGTACTGGGCTTGTTGGGTACGCTGGGCCTTGCTGCGCCCGTGATGGCCGAGCCGGCCAGCGACATGATGCGTGAAAGTGCCCGGCGCCATCAGGAGCAGATGCGCGAGAAATCTTTGGAGCGCCGGGACGTCACCCGCGAGCATCGTCGGGAGTTGTCGCACGAAGGTCAGAAGCGAGGTGATGAGGTCCGCCGCGAAGGCCAGACCTGGAGAGAGGTGGCGCACCACGGGGCTCAAAAGAGGGGCGATGAGGTGCGTCGCGAAGGCTGGGAGCGGTCCGGCGAAGTGCACGACGAACATCGCGGGAACAGCAAGGCGGGCGGCAAGCACCAGTGAACCGTGCCGGCTGTCGCCGTCCGGTGCCGGTCATCCCGTACTGCGCGCCATTTCAGGCGCGCAGCTCCCGCACCAGATACGCCTGCTTGTGCCCGCGCCGCTCGTACTCGCACATCAGCGCTTCGGCTTCGGCGCGCCCGGCGAAGCGGCGCATTTCCACCTCGTTGCCGTTGTCGTCGATGCGGTAGAGGACCCAGAGGCTGGGGGCCGGTTCGTCGTGTGTCGCTGTCGCATCGTTCAAGAACGGCCCCTTGCGCCCGCCGGGACGGGGCTATGGTTGATCGGATAACGCCGCCTTTCCCTGCCCAGGAGCGTCCGATGAAAACCCCGCTGCCCCTCGCCGATGTCTACGCCCTCCTCGAACCGGGTCCGGTGCTGCTGCTCGGCACCGCCGACGACGGTCGGGCCAATCTGATGCCGCTGTCCTGGCACTGCATGCTGGAGTTCGAGCCGCCGCTGGTGGGCTGCGTGGTCAGTGCGGCGAACTTCTCCTTCGCGGCGCTGGAGGCGACCGGCGAGTGCGTGCTCAACGTGCCGACCGTGGAGCTGGCGGAGCAGGTGGTCGGCTGCGGTAACTGCTCGGGGCGCGAGATGGACAAGTTCGCCCGCTTCGCGCTGACCGCCGAACCTTCGGCGAAGGTGGCGCCGCCACGGCTGGCCGAGTGCTTTGCCAGTCTCGAATGCCGGGTGGCGGACCGCCAACTGGTCGGCCGCTACGACTTTTTCATTCTCGAGGTGCTGCAGGCCTGGCACGACCCGTCGGTGAGCGCGCCGCGCACCCTGCATCATCGCGGTTTCGGCACCTTCATGGTGGCCGGCGAGGAGCTAAGCCTGCCCTCGGCCATGCGCTGAGGGCTCCAGTGCGGCGATCTGCCGGTCCTGCAGGCGGGCGAGGCCGAGCAGCGCGCTGCCGGCGCCGATCAGTGCCCAGCAGATGTCCGACTGGGTGTCCCAAGGATCGCCCTGGGTGCCGAGGAATTCGATCGCGCCCTGCCCGGCGATCAGCGCCACCCACCACTCGATCAACTCGTAGACGGCGCTGATCGCCAGCGCCACGCACAGGCAGAGGAAAGCCAGCATCCGACCGTTGGCCAGATAGCGGCCGCGCAGCAGGATTTCCCGGGCGACCAGCGCCGGCACCAGGCCCTGCATGAAGTGGCCGAGCTTGTCGTAGGGATTGCGGCTCAGCCCGAACAGCTCCTGCACCCAGAAGCCCGGCGGCACCCGCGCGTAGGTGTAGGCGCCGCCGAGGATCAGCACCAGGGCGTGGGCGGCGATCAGCAGGTAGAGCAAGGTGGTCAGCGGAAAACGCCCGTACGTGAACGCCAGCAGCGGCACGGCGACCAGCACGGGCGCGACCTCCAGCAGCCAGGTCGCCCGGTCGTAGGGCGCGATGCCGGAGGCGAGCAGGGCGGCCAGGACGCCCAGGCCGAGGGTCGCGAGAAGTCGGTTGCGCTGCATGGCGTTCCCCGCCTGGGCTACTGGGACCGGGCGAGAATTAGCACCCGCCCGGACGGTTTGGCAAGCCGCTGGCGGCGGGCTACTTCTTCCCGCAGCGGCGCAGGTCCACTTCGCCGACCAGCGGGTTGGCGTTGCCCTGCACGCAGGCGATGCGCTGGTTGCGCCAGAGTTCCCATTCGCTCACCGGATACTGGCGGTTCCAGATCTCGTAGAGGCGCTGGTCCTGCCTGGACAGGCGCAGCTGGTAGCGCTGGCTCATGTACAGGTAGGTCCGCGCGATGGTGCCGCGGCTGTAGTCCGCCGGCATGGCGGTGCGCTGCTGGAAGTCGATCACGAAGGGGCAGGCGCCGTACTGGGTGGGCTTCTCGGTCAGCATGCCGAAGCCGAAGTTGCTGCGGTCGCCGTTCACCTCGCCGACCACCGGCACCAGGTTGTGCAGGTCGGCCTCGGCCTGGCTGAACACCGGGTCGTTGGCCGTGCAGTTCTTGCGCCCGCCGTCCTGCCAGCACTGGCGCTGGTGGCCGATCACCCAGGCTGGGACGATGTGCTCCCACTCGACGCGGCCGGCACGGTTGGCATTCTTGCGCGGCTGGTAGCCGCAGCTTTCCAGGTCGATGCGGTTGCCCTGGTAGGCGCAGTGGCAATAGAAGTCCACCGGCCGTTCGGCATAGATCTTCCAGGCGATCTTCTTCGCCTCGCGGAAGGTCCGTGGGGCCTCGGCGTGAACCAGGGAGAACGGCAGCAGGAGCAATAGGAGGAAAACGAAGCGGCGCATGGGACTCTCGCAGTAGATATGGTACGAGCGTCCATGCCGATGGGCCGAATGTTAGCCGGTTATGGGAAGAAATCCATACGGATTGCGATTCGTTAGAAGAAACCGGCATATCCAGACGCGCCGAGGGCGCGGATCTGTGGTCGTGCACGTGCACTGGCAGGTGCAGAGGGGATACCCGGCCCTTGCTGGCGGGAGCGGAGCGCCAGCAAACGGGCTCCTGCGGGAGCGCTGCCTGCGGAGGAGGTACCTGCGTTGCCTTCGGCGGGGGACGCCGCGGGGGTTAGCCCGCCGCGGCGTCGAGGATGCGGCGGCTTAGGCCGCCCGTGCCGCGGCCTGGTGGCCGAGGGCGCGGTTGAGGGCGCTGAACAGCGCGCGGATGCTTGCGGTGGTCAGGTTGCCGTCGATGCCCAGGCCATGCACCGGACGCTGGCCGTCGAGGCGCAGTTCGACGTAGGCCGCGGCCTTGGCCTGGCTGCCGGCGCCGATGGCGTGCTCGTGGAAGTCCATGATCTCCACCGCGACCGGCAGGGCGGCGGCCAGCGCTTCCAGCGGCCCCTTGCCGATACCGCGCCAGTGGCGGGCCTCGCCGCCGTCGACGACTTCCACGTCCAGTGCACAGGTGCCGTTTTCCTCCTGCAGGCGATGGCCCTTCAGGGTGTAGGGCGCGGTGGCCTGCAGGTATTCGGCCTCGAGCAGGGCGTGGATCTGTGCGGCGCTCAGCTCCAGGCCGAGGCGGTCGGTTTCCTTCTGCACCACCTGGCTGAACTCGATCTGCATGCGCCGCGGCAGGCTGATCCCGTATTCCTGCTCGAGCAGGTAGGCGATGCCGCCCTTGCCGGACTGGCTGTTGACGCGGATCACCGCCTCGTAGCTGCGGCCGATGTCGGCCGGATCGATCGGCAGGTAGGGCACTTCCCAGACGCCGTTCGGGTCCTGCTGGGCGAAGCCCTTGCGGATCGCGTCCTGGTGCGAGCCGGAGAAGGCGGTGTGCACCAGGTCGCCGACGTAGGGATGGCGCGGGTGCACCGGCAGCTGGTTGCATTCCTCGACCACCTTGCGCACCGCGTCGATGTCGGAGAAGTCCAGCTTGGGGTCGACGCCCTGGGTGTAGAGGTTCAGCGCCAGGGTCACCAGGTCGACGTTGCCGGTGCGCTCGCCGTTGCCGAACAGGCAACCTTCCACGCGGTCGGCACCGGCCATCAGGCCCAGCTCGCTGGCGGCCACACCGGTGCCGCGGTCGTTGTGGGTGTGCAGGCTGACCAGCACGCTGTCGCGGCGGTCGACGTGGCGGCAGAACCATTCGATCTGGTCGGCGTAGACGTTCGGCGTGGCCGCCTCGATGGTCGCCGGCAGGTTGAGGATCAGCTTGTGGTCCGGGGTCGGCTGGAATACCGCGACCACCGCGTTGCACACCTCGACGGCGAACTCGGTCTCGGTGGAGCTGAACACTTCCGGCGAGTACTCGAAGCGCCAGGCGGTTTCCGGGCTGGCGTCGGCCAGGCGCTTGATGATCTGCGCCGCGTTGACGGCGATTTCCACCACCCCGGCCCGGTCCTGGTTGAAGACGATGCGCCGGAAGCTCGGCGCGGTGGCGTTGTAGTAGTGGACGATGGCCCGCTTGGCGCCCTTGAGCGATTCGAAGGTGCGGGCGATCAGGTCCTCGCGGGCCTGGGTCAGCACCTGGATGGTCACGTCGTCGGGGATGTGGCCGTCCTCGATCAGGGTGCGCACGAAGTCGAAGTCGGTCTGCGAGGCCGAGGGGAAGCCCACCTCGATCTCCTTGACCCCGACCTGCACCAGGGTCTTGAAGAACCGCAGCTTCTTCACCGCGTCCATCGGCTCGATCAGCGACTGGTTGCCGTCGCGCAGGTCGGAGCTGCACCAGAGCGGCGCCTTGTCGATCACCTGGTCCGGCCAAGTGCGGTCGCGCAGGGCGATCGGCGCGAAGGGACGGTATTTCTGCGACGGGTCTTTGAGCATGGTCATGGTGTCTCCCGAGAGCTGCAACGCGCCTGTCGAGAGGCGCTGGCCATCATTTGCGGCGACACGCTAGTATTTTGTTTGGATATATTGCAAGTATTCTATGAAAATTGGTTTTTTAGTATGAATTTATGTTTTTTATTGGTTTTTAATGTCGATTAATGGCTGTGATCGTAGTGTTTGTTGTGCGAGTGTTTTTTGTCGCATCGCTCGGGGACGGTCACCGCTTCGTGATGGCTTTTCGGTTAGAAAAGATATAAAGGTTATTAGTTTAATAATTTATTAGATCGAAATCGGATAAAAGATTTAGGCTCCCTACCTTCTCGGTGGCTTGCGCGGGGGCGCAGGCCGATCCAGGCAAAGGGAGTTTGAAAATGCGTTCCATCACTTTCCATCGGCGCCTGCTGGGCGCTCTGACCGTGGTCGCCGGTCTGGCGCTCGGAGTGTCCGGGCTGGCCAGCGCCGAGCCGCAGACCTTGAAGATCGGCTTCCAGAAGGGCGGCGGCCTGCTGGCGGTACTGAAGTCCCAGGGCGTTCTGGAGAAGTCCTTGGGCGAGCAGGGCTACCGGGTGACCTGGCACGAATTCCAGGCGGGCCCGCAACTGCTCGAGGCCCTGAACGCCGGCAGCGTCGATTTCGGCTACACCGGCTCGCCGCCGCCGATCTTCGCCCAAGCGGCCGGCATCGACCTGGTCTATGTCGGCGCCGAGCCTCACGCGCAGAGGACAGAGGCGATCCTCACCCACAAGGATTCGTCCATCGCCGACATCGCCGGGCTCAAGGGCAAGAAGGTGGCGGTGCAGAAGGGCTCCAGCGCCAACTACCTGCTGGTGGCCTCGCTGGCCAAGGCCGGGTTGAGCTTTGCCGACATCCAGCCGGTCTACCTGCCGCCGGCCGACGCCCGGGCGGCCTTCGAGAACCGCAGTGTCGATGCCTGGTCGGTATGGGACCCCTACCTGGCAGCCATCGAGAAAGGCGGAGCGGTCAGGGTGCTGGGCAACTACGAAGGGCTGTCGCAGACCAACGCCTTCTACGAGGCCTCGCGGGCCTTCGCCGAAGCCAATCCGAAGCTGCTCGAAGCGCTCCTGGGCGAACTGGCCAAGGCCGGCGCCTGGGCCAACGATAACCCAGGCGGCGTGGCGCGACTGCTCGCCCCGCAACTGGGGCTGCCCGAGGACGTCCTGACCCGTTGGCAGGAGCGCGCCCGCTATGGCGTGCAGCCCCTGTCGGCGGAGATCGTCGCGGTGCAGCAGAAGGTGGCCGATACCTTCTACGAGCAGAAGCTGATTCCCAGGCCGGTGAAGGTCCAGGACATCGTCTGGAAAGCGCCGCAATAGTCCTGAGGCTGCCGCCTTCCGCGGTTGGACGAATCCATCCTTTCCTCTCTCTCACGCACCGGAATAGCCGAGCCGGCGCCTGCCGCTTTCCTCCAGCCGCTTGCAACCCCTTGATTTCGATGGGCCTGCCGTAGGGTGAATGCCGCCAGGCGTTTTTCCCAGGCGGCACTGCAGCGCTGCCTCGAACACCGTCGCCGCCAAAACGCACCCTGTCGGGCCGGCGCATGCCGGCGTCACTCCTTGGAATTTCTTCGCGTGGGCTTTCCGGTCGGGCTGTCGAAAGAGGCCGCCGTGTATCTCGCCGGTATGCCGTGACTACCCACCTGGGGGGGAGCACCTAGGGGGGGGAGGGGCAGTATTCTTGCCGGGCCGGTCACCGCTGCGCTGTTTCTCGCGGGCCCGCGCGCAGAACAAGAACAAGAGCGATTCGGCCGGAACGACCGGCCCGAGGTAGGAACTATGGATCGACGATCCCGACCGCCGCACCCGCTTGGCCGCCAGGCCTGAGCCGTCACGCCCCCCGGCGCCCGCGCCGGTCCGCCTAACCCATCGAAATCGACCTTCGACCCGCCGTGCAACCACCGCGGGACGCGGCACCGCTTTGCCGGTTCGCGGCCCGACCCTGTCCCCGGGATGGTCGTCATGCTCCAGCAACAGGAATGAATCCATGCGTTTCAACAAGAAGAATCCAGCCTGTGCCGCGTCCCTGACCCTTGTCCTGGCGATCCCGGCCGTCGCCGCCGACGGAGAGGGCTTTCTCGAGGGGGCGACCGTGAATGTGCTCAACCGCAACATCTACTTCAGCCAGGACTTCCGCCATGGCGACACCTTCAACAACCCGCAGACCGGCGAGAAGAAGCACCTGCGCGCCGAGTGGGCGCACGGCGTGATCGCCAACTTCG
>Ga0209575_10000240_pt1 | contig 50923 bp, 40 predicted proteins | sample Medcelwee11metaG_FD_187172 | JGI IMG/M metagenome (GOLD analysis project Ga0209575, IMG submission 187172) | Freshwater pond sediment microbial communities from the University of Edinburgh, under environmental carbon perturbations - Medium... | ecosystem: Environmental > Aquatic > Freshwater >...
TTGATGCCGTCGCCGCTGAAGTACAGCAGGCTGGTCGACAGGCCCGGTATGCCGATCGCCGCGAAGTTGTAGGAGTAGGAACCCACCCAGGTCTGCTCGCCGGCCCGGGCGAACTTCTCGTTGATCGCGTCGGTGATCAGCGGCGTCGAAGCGCCGCCCATGTTCAGGTAGGGGAAGTCGCTGTGGCCGGTGACCTTCTGGTAGCCGGCGCCCAGCGCATGGCCGCCCAGGGTATAGGTGAACATCGCGCTCAGGGTGTCGTTGTCGACCTCGCCCACGTGGGAGCTGCCGGAGCCCCAGTAGCCGCTGCTCCGGTAGCCCTCGGCACGCCCGCTGGAGCTGCCGTTCGCACCGTCGGAGTTGCTGGTCCAATAGCGCAGGTCGCTCTTCAGCGCGCCGACCGGCAGCGCCCAGTTGTGCACCAGGCCGAAGAAGTGCTGCTCGTAGAAGTCGTCCAGGTTGCTGTAGTAGTACTGCAGCGTCAGTGCCTTGGTGGCCTTGTAGTCGACGCCGCCGTAGTAGAACTCGTTGCTGCGCTGATTGTTTGCCGCGCCGCCGATGAACAGGGCCTGGCTGTCGGTGGAGTTACGCTCGGTGGAATGCTCGAGCCGGCCGCCGACGAAGGTCAGGTTGCTGAACTCGTTGGAGGTGACCTGCGCCCCGTGGAAGAGCTGCGGCAGCAGGCGACCGTCGTTGCTCTTGAGGATCGGCAGGGTTGGACGCAGCACGCCGACCTCGGCGATGGTCTTGGAGATGCGCATCTTGCCGGTCGCGTTGAGGCGACCGTAATCTTCCTGGGACTTGCCGTTGGATTTCAGCGGAAACATGCTGCCCGAGCCCGGGGCGCGCTCGGCACCCGCCTTGCCGGCGCGACCGCCGCCGTCCAGGCGAACGCCTTCCTGGGCGATCACGTCGAGGCCGAAACCGACGAAGCCCTCGGTGAAACCGGACTTGTATTCGAAGAGGAAGGCCTGGCCCGTCTCGTCGATCCGGGGGCGATCCGAGTTGCGGTCGTCCTGGTTCATGTAGAAGGTCCTGAAGCCCAGGGTGGCCTTGCTGTCCTCGATGAAGCCGGCAGCCGCCGCCTCCTGCACCGTCACTGGCAGCCCCAGGGCACCGGCCACCACGGCCAGGGTCAGCGTGGACTTCCTGTTCATTGCTCGCTTCTCCGGCCGGCGCATCAGACGATATCTCCGGTGTTGGTCTTAACAGTGCGGATAGACACGACGGTACCGGCAAAAGCCTGGGCCGAGACGCCCTGCGCCTGGGCGCTGGCGAAAACACCGGCGAAGTGCTTGCGGATCATCAAGGATTCCCCTTTTCATCGAAAATTTGAAAAACACACGTAAGTGTTTGGCGTATCGCTGGAATGGGGCGGAATCATGGCGGGGCTTTGTTTCAAAAAAATTTCTTGAGCGAAAATATCGAATGGCTGCGGAACTTTCTTCGCAAAGCCCGGTGAAAAGGCTGCCTGTCACGATCAGGGAGTATCCTGTAGCACGACATCGCAAACGGACTGTGAGCCTTTATCGAGCGTAAGCGCGAAAGGTTAATTCAAGCTGAACGGCTCCCCGGTCAGCCAGTTGCTTCCTGGCATGACCGGCGCCGGATGTGACACCCCCGGAAAAAGGAGGAAACCATGGGTTCCACCCTGCAGATCGAAGCCACCGACGGCAGCGGTCGCTTCGATGCCTATGTCGCCCTGCCGCCAAGCGGCCGCGGTCCGGCCGTGGTCATCGGACAGGAAATCTGCGGCGTCAACGCCAACATTCGTGCCGTGGCCGACCGTTATGCCGGGGAAGGCTACGTCGCCGTCGCGCCCGACCTGTTCTGGCGCATCGAGCCGGGCGTCGAGCTGGGTTACGAGGGCGCCGACCGGGAAAAGGCCTTCGCCCTCTTCGGCAAGTTCGATGTCGACAAGGGCGTCGAGGACATCGTCGCCACCTTCGCGGCGGTACGCCGGATGCCCGAGGTGGATGCCACGGCCGGCGCCGGTTTCGTCGGTTTCTGCCTGGGCGGCAAGCTCGCCTACCTGACCGCCGCGCGCAGCGACGTCGCCTGCTCCGTCGGCTACTACGGCGTCGGCATCGAGCACCTGCTGGAGGAAGCTGCGAACATCCGCGGCCGTCTGGTGCTGCACATTGCCGAGGGGGACGCCTTCTGCCCGGGCAAGGTCCGGGCGGCGATCCACGCCGGCCTGGACGGCAGGCCGAACGTCGAACTGTACGACTACCCCGGCTGCGAGCACGCCTTCGCCCGCAGCGGCGGCCTGCGCCACAACCCGGCTGCCGCCGAACTCGCCCACCAGCGCAGCCTCGCCGCCCTGCGTCGGGAAATCGGTCCGCACTGAAAGGTGCCTGGGGTCTGAAAAGCCTCGGGAAGGGCGTGAAAGGCGAACCGGGCAGACCGCCTGAGCGGCCCTGCCCGATCGCGCCGGACCTGCGGGTCCACCCCGCGGGAGCGGGGAGCGCTCGTTGACGACTGGCGCGGTTGCAGGTTGTCCGGGTTCATCCCCGCGGGCACGGGGATTGCCGGAAAGTATATCGGCGAGGCGGGCCGTCTCATTGACCGGTTCCGGCTCGACGGGCTGCCATTCGTCGGAAAATCCGGCGAATGGCGGCCCGTCGAGTCATCCCCGCGGATGCGGGGAACACCGCGCCACGCTGAGCAGGCCGCAGCCGAAGGCCTTGGCCGGGCCGATGCCCGCCGCCAGGGCGTGGCCGAAAGCCTCCGGGTTCTGCACCCGGAGCACGCCCTCGAAACAGGCCCTCTGCACGCTGATGCGCCCGTTGCCCTTGCGCCCGATCAGCACATCGCTGGCCGTCACCAGGGCCGCCTCGATACTGAAGCCATGGCGTCCGCCCTGCCGGTCGAGCCAGGCCAGTTGCTCGGTCTCCCCCACCAGACCGTAGCGTTTGCCCTGGCGGCTGACGGTCGGATTGGCCTGCAGGCGGAAGCGGTAGCGCGCGCCGCCCCCGATCCATTCCTCCAGCGCCAGCCGCTTGCCCTCGACGGGCCGTTGCAGGTAGTTGGGCAGCACCTGCAAGGCCGACCAGTCGGCCTCGACGACGGCCTGCACCAGCACCACCGGCGTGGCCCAGGCATTGCTGCCCGCCTCCAGGCGCCAGAGAAAGCGCGCGGGCCGGGTCTGCGCACCCGCGGCGAAGGCGCGGGCCAGGGTGCGGTGCATTTCGTAGGCATCGCTCAGGTCGCGGCGGGCCTGGGCGCTGCGCGGGTCAAGCGTCAGCCTGGTCAGGTGCATGCAGCACTCCCGATTTCACGAAGCGCGGGCCGAAACGCCGCTCGGCGAACGGCGCCAGCGGTTGGTCCAGACGGATGGCGCCCTCCCGCTCGTCCTCCAGCAGGCAGCGCAGCGGCTGCCCCCGGTCGGCCCGCTGGGCCGGCGCCAAGCGCGGGTAACCGGCCAGGGCCTGCTCCAGGGACAAGGGCGAGAGGCCGTCCGCCAGCCAGACCGGCAGGCCGGGGACAAAACTCTTGCGGCCCAGGGCCAGCGGCCAGAACGGCGCGCGCAGGACGGCATGGATGCGCGCCAGCAGGCTTTCGTCTGCACCTTCCAGGCCGACCAGGAACGCCGCATCCGCCAGGTGGAAGCGCGGGCTGAGCACGGTGCGGCGCAGGTCGGGCTTACCGCTGGCGAGCAGCACGCCCGTGGCGGTCTGGTAGTCGCGCATCGGCACGCCTTCGCGGTCGACCCGCACGCCCATGCGCAGCGCCGCCAGGTCGGCCACCGGCTCGCTACGGTCGCGTCCGAGCGCCGCACAGACGAGGCCGAGCACGCCGGACTTGGACGGCTCCAGTTGCGTGTCGCGCTCGTCGAAACGGCTGGTGGTGCCCCAGGACTGCAGCGGCCCCTGCAGGCGCATCAGCAGGGTGGCCATGCTCAATGCTCCAGCCGGGCCGCGGCCTGCTCGCGCACCCAGGCCGCCAGCTCGTTCAGGTTCGCCGCCCGCCGGCCCTTGTGCGCCGGCCAGGCCTCGCTCAGATCGAGGTAGGCCCACTGGTCGCGGCCGTCGGCATAGAGGGCCGCCAACTGGTCCTCATGACTGGCGAGCAACTCGACCGACTGTCGACTCAGCGACCGGTCCGCCCGCGGACTCACCGGCTGCTCGAAGGCGTTGGCCAGGTTCAGCGGGCTGCCATGGCGCAGGCAGACCCCGACGAAGCTGGGCAGGTTGTGCGCGGCGAAGCTGTTCTGCTTGCCGGTGGGAATGGCGCGCACCATGGCCTGGGTAAAGGCCTCCAGCGCCGACAGGGTCAGTTCGCGGTCGCCCTGCAGGTTGCCCAGGAGCTTGCGCGCATCGACCACCGCATAGCGGTAGAGGGTCGCGGAATTGAACTCCAGCTGGCCGATCATCCCGGCACCGGCTTCGTCCGGCCCGCCCTTGTCGTCGACGGCGGTGAAGTAATCGAACTCGCGCTCGACGCGGTGGGTGCTGATGGCGTGCGCCACCTGACAGGCCGCACTCTGGTTGACCTCCGGCAGGTCGGCCAGCATGCGGCCGAACAGCGCCACATCCACCGCCTTGCCGCCATCGAGCAGGGCCCTGGCTTTCCTCACCACCTCGGCCGGCGCGCGGGCCTTGGCTTCCTTCTTGCCTTTCTTCCCGCCACCGGCGGATGCAGCGACCAGCTCGTCCCAGTGCTGCTCGATCAGCCCGGCGAAGCCGGCGATTTCCGCCTCGCCGAGAAACAGCAGGTATTCGGTCTTGCCGTCGTCCTTGAGCTTGAGGCCGGCGGCGGCCAGGGCGGTCTCGATCCGGCCCTGCGCTTCGAGCGGGTCGCGGCCGGCCAGGCGCTCCAGCAGCAGGGCCTGGAGCTTGCGGGTGCGCACCCCGCGGAACTCCGGCGCTACCAGCTCGTGCTCGCGGGCGGCCAGGCGGATGGCGCGCTTGAAGCACTGGCTGCTCACCCGCGCCCGGCGGTGGCCGCCGAACAGCGCGTCCTTGGGCGCGCCAGTGTCGTCGCGGTTGAGATTGGACGGGGCGAAGTTCTGGATCAGGTGGAACTCGATGAACAGACTCATGGTGTCCTTCTCAAACGTTGCCAGGGGTTGGCGCCCGTTCACTGGCCAGAGCCGCCAGCGCCCGGTAGAAATCCCGCGCCCAGCGCTGGCGCATGAGGTCGCGCCGCTCGGGGTCGATCCGCGGGTCGAGCCAGCGGTTCAGATCCTCGAGCAAGGCGGCGTAGTCCAGCGCCAGATCGCCAGCCGCCAGCAGGCTGACGACCCGGCGCAAGTAGATCGCCAGGTTCTCGGCATCGGCGCCCAGCAGGGCGATGAAACGCTGCTCGATGCCGGTACTGTCGCGCCGGCGCATCAGCTCGCCCAGGCTGCTGGCCAGGCTCCTCCCGGCCTGCCGGGGATGCGTGGCGTACAGACCGGCCACCACGTAGAGCGCCGGGCGCGAGGCATCCTGGGCGTGCCGTTCGGCCGCGACGAAAGGCTCGACGTACGGATAGGCCGGCGGATAGGCGCCGGGGGCGAAGCCCAAGCTGCGGCGCAACGCCGCCAGGGCAGCGCGGTCGTGCTCGTGCAGGCTTTCCAGGTGCGCGATGAAGCGCTGTGCATAATCGCTCATGCTCGGGCCTCCTCGTCGGCGACGGCGGCGTGGTCCTCCGCGGGACGCAGCGGACTCAGGCGCGCCAGCAGGCGCGGATAGGCGCGGGCCTCGGCACGCAGCGCCTTCGGCGAGCGGCCCAGGCCGTCGCAGGCGGCCAGCCAGGCAGCCTGGGCCGCCGCCAGCAGGGTCTGCGACCAGAGGGCCTCGGCCTGCTCCAGATCGTCCGGCTCGCCACTGCCGAGCAGGGCCATCAGCCGGCCCAGGGCGCGCTCGGCCGTAGCGAAATAAAGCGCCGGCGCCGGTCCGGCATCGAACAGGCTGCGCGCCCTGGCCCAGGTATCCTTGCCGGCGGGATCGGGCCGAATTTCGGCGAGCATGCCGGCAGCCAGCGTGCGGATATCGCCGAACAGCGCTTCGGCACGGCGCAGCTGCCGGCGCAGCTCGTTGGCACAATCCGCCGAGGCCAGCAGCGCCGTCGGCAGGACGATGCGCTCGGAGCGCCAGCGCAGCAGCTTGGCCTGGTCGCTGGCCAGGCCGGCCACCAGCACAGGCTGCTCGCCGCCGCCCGCAAGAAACTGCAGGTTGGTCGCCCAGCCCAGGACGGCCGCCGGCTGGGAAGCCAGCCCCTCGTCCTCGGGCAGCAAGGCCGGCAGATCGCGCCAGAACGCGCGGCCCTCGGCGAAGCTCAGCCGCACCGGGCCATGGCTGCCGGCGCGGTAGCTGGCCATGGGATCGGGCGCCTGCGCATCCTCGGCCAGGGCGATGCCGGCGGCGAAGCGTATCCACTGCACCCGGCCCTGCGCGTCGGGCAGCAACAGCACGGCACGGCTCAGGCGGCTGTAACGATCGTTGGGACCGCTCGCCAGCCTCGGCTCGCCGCGCAGTTGCGCGACGCCCGGCGGGTCACGCTCCCAGCTGGGCAGGTCCGCGTAGCCGGTCGGAGTGGGCGGATGCAGGGCCAGGCAGAGGCTTTGCGCCAGCGATTCGCCCAGCGGCATGACCGCGGCGGTATTGGCCAGCGCACCGGCCTTGTCGGCGTCGCGCAGGACCTTGACCAGACCGCCCGGCGTGAACTGCAGAAAGCCCAGCAGGATGCGCAGCGCATCGGCGGAGGCGATGGGGCGCGGCGCCAGATCGCAGGCGTGATCGAACAGCACCGGCGCATTGCCGCTGGCGCTGGCCAGGGAAATCTGCGACCAGGGCTTGTGCCGGTCGCGGGTTTCCGCGGCCTCGGCCAGCGCCGCCACCTGCATGAAGGGCTGCTCGGGATGGAACAGCCAGAAACGTTCGCGCCAGTGCTCCAGATAGTCGCGCACGGCCTCGACCGGCAGGCCCTGGCGATACCAGCGTGCTCGGTCGGCATCCGTCCAGCGTCCCTGGGCGCGACTCAACGCGCGATGGACGATGGCCAGCAGCAGGCGGTACTGGGCGATCAGCCCGGGCGGCGCGGTTTCCGCCAGAGCGCCGATGTCGCCGGCGCGCTCGAATACGTGCAGCAACCCCAGGTCGCAGACCCGCCCGTCCTGCAGACGCACCGGCAACCAGGGCTCGTCGAGCAGGTTGAAGCGTCTGCTCATGCCTGGTCCTCGGGCGAAGCAAGCGGGCCTTGGTAGATCAACCCCGATTCGTCGTCCAGACGCACCGTCAGCCGGCCGAGCGGCAGGCAGCCCCGCTCCCGCGGTAGCGGCTGGAGATGGCGCAGCAACGGATGCCCGGCGAAGGCCCGCGGCGCCTGCGCGTGGGCCTCGGGACGCGTGCGCCGGTGGCGATGCAGGCGGCCGGCGCGCTGCAGGGGACGCGCGCTCAGCGCCGGGCGCTGGACGATAGGCCCGATCAACCGATCAACCGTTGCCGCCTCGCGCAGCAAGACGACGCTGCGCGACCAGCCAATGGCCGGCAGGGACCGGGCCTCGACCTGCGGCGGGAGTAGGGAAAATCGGGATGCCATGTATTACCTCCTGTCGCGGCACTGGAAGCCGGTCCCGGTTTCCCGCGTCGGAAACTACCCCGACAAGAGATAGAGTCACAATGCCACTATACCCTTTCGAATTTTAGCAAGCCTTTCCGAGTGCCCGCTCCGCTTTTGTACCAAGGTACCAACTCTTGCAAACAGTAAAGACCTCGGCCGGCCACTCCGTGCGAATAGGCTAGAATCACGCGCCGTGAACGCCCCCTGCCCGGGGCGCCGCGCACACCGACCGCCGCCCGTCTCCCCTCCAGCCATCGAGGCCGCCATGAAAGACCAGCTCCAGGAACTCATCCGCAACATCAGCTCGGGCTGCCTCAGCGAAGAAGAGATCGCGCGGATCGCCGACGAGGCGGCGCAGGCTTACGCCGATCCGCAGGCCTTTCTCGCGGCCAATCCGGACATCAACTACGACGACAGCTTCCCTATTCCGCTGGGCGAGTGGATGGTGGTCGGCAGCCTGCCGGAAACGGTGCTGTTCCAGGGGGACACCCATGAAGCGCTGTTCGAGCAGATCGTCGCCTCGTTCGGCCCGGAGGTATCCTTCGTGCTCAAGCCCAAGCAGCTGCACAAGGTGGAGCCGCTGAAGGCGCTCAACCGCATCCAGGTACAGCTGGGCAGCCTCTACCCGGAAAAGGGCGGCTACGTCCTGCTGGACTTCAGCGCGCCGCTGGACGACGAACTGCAGGCCGTGCTGGTGTACACCTGCGATCTCGAAGCGACGCTGCAGCTGGCGGCCACGGTGGGCATCCACGCCGCCCCGTCCTACGAAGCGCTGCGCGCGGAACTGGGCGCCTGAGCGAGCCGGTCGATGCCCGCCGCGCGCCGCCTCGCCAATCCCCTCCGCCTCTGGCGCCTGGCCTTTTTCGGCTGCCTGGCGACGGTGCTCGCGCTGTCCCTGACGAAGAACGTCACGCCGCCGCTGGACACCGGCTGGGACAAGAGCAACCACCTGCTGGCCTTCGCCGTGCTGGCCCTCCTCGGCCGCCTGGGCTTTCCCGAACGGCGGCACTCGGTGCCGGCCGGCCTGCTCCTCTACGGGATCGCCATCGAGGGCCTGCAGGCGCTGACCGGCTACCGCACCGCCGACTACCGCGACCTGCTCGCCGACCTGCTGGGCATCGCCCTGGGCAGCCTGATCGCCGCCGGCTGGCTGTGGCGCAAGCGCTAGGTGCCGAACGTCGCCCGCCCCTTCGGCCCTCGCCGGCGCTTGCCTTGCTCCATCGGACCACTATCATCTTATCCAGCTCTCCCGGCCTTACGGCGGGGAGATCCGGGACGTGCGGTCCAGCAGTCCAACCCCGGACAGACCGTCAAGTCAACGCGAGCAGTAACCGCTTGGCGTCAGGAACGGCCGTCGGTGGAAAGCCACGGTTTCCAATCAGCCCGCTCGATAGCCACGACCCGGAGAATGCGAGAGAAGGATCACGCCACGCGTGACAGGCTATCCCCCCTGCCCGGCGAGACAGGGACTTCTCGCGAATACGGATGAACGCTCCCATTCTTGTCGGCGCATGCGGTGCCGCTGCGCTGTTGTTCGCAAGCTCCCTTCCCGCTGCCGAACCGACCTGTCGGGTCATCCGTGTACAGGATGGCGACAGCCTGACCTGCCTGAGCGCGGCCAAGCAACGGATCGAGATTCGCCTGGCCGATCTCGATGCCCCGGAAATCGCCCAGCCCTACGGGCAACTGGCCCAGTTGCAGCTGTTCCGACTGGTCTACAACAAGAGCGTCCGACTGGAGGTCGTCGAGCAGACGCGCTACGGCCCCAAGGTGGCCCGCGTCTATCTCGACGATCTCTACGTCAACGGAGAAATGGTCCGCCAGGGGGCGGCCTGGGTCGACGGCGATCCGCACCTGACACCGCTGGAGACCGAGGCCAAGTCGCAGCAACGCGGCCTCTGGGGATTGCCGCAGGCGGAGATCGTCCCGCCCTGGCAATGGCGCAGCGAGCGGGACGACCGGCTCAGCCGCCGCTAAAGCCCGGCTGACGCAGAAAGGCGACCACCTGCCCGGCCTCGAAGGGCCAGTCCAGTTCGTCGCCGTTGTCCTGTCGCCGCAGCACGGGGATGCGTAGTCCATAGCGCGCGACCCGGCCCTCGTCCTCGGCGATGTCGACCAGCTCGACCTGCAAGCCGTTCTCGACGAAAGGCATCAACAAGCCTTCGGCCAGCTCGCAGAGATGGCAGCCGAGGGTTCCGAACAGTTGACACTCGGGAAGCATGGGGAGCCGTCTCACGACAATGAACTGGTTGAAGTTTAACATGCAGCCAAGACACCCTATGCCGCGAACAAGAGGCCGCCCAGGCAGGCGACTTATCCCGGCCGCCACCGGTTTCGGCGGCCGGCCACCACGAGATGAGGACCATCCAGCATGACCACGGACAGCAGCCAAACCCCGTCGGCATCCTCCGAGAGCTGCACCTGCTGCGCGCCGGGCGCGTCGGCCTCGGTGCACCGACGCAACCTGCAGCGCGCCCAGCAGGCGGTGATCGACGAATTCCACGCCCTGCTCGACGACACCGAGCGCCTGCTCCGCTACAGCGCCGAAGCGACCGGCGACGAGGCGGACGAACTGCGGACGAAGATCGAAGGCAACCTCGGCCGCGCCCGCGAGGCGCTCAAGGACAGCGAAGGCCGCCTGCGCGAGCAGGGACAGGCGGCGCTGCAGGCCACCGAGGCCTACGTGCACAGCCATCCCTGGCAGTCGCTCGGCATCGCCGCCGGGATCGGCCTGCTGCTCGGCCTACTGGCCGGTCGCCGCTGAGTGCTCGGGGAGTCGTCGCCAATGGATGCCTCGCCACCGCCGCCGTCCGGGGAAGACCGCCAGCCGTCCCTGAAACGGTTCGGCGGAGCCCTGCTCGGCCTGCTGCAAAATCACCTGGAACTGCTGGGCCTCGAACTCCAGGAGGAGAAGACCTACGCCTTCCGGCTATTCCTCTTCGCCAGCCTCTGCCTGCTGTTCGGCCTGCTGCTGCTGATCGGCCTGTCGACGGCCGTGGTCGTCGCCTGCTGGGACAGCCACCGCCTGGCCGCGATCTTCGGCCTCTGCCTCGCCTACGGCCTGGCCCTGCTGTTCTGCATCCTCCGCACGCTGAAGCTGGCGCGACGCAGCGACCATCCGTTCCAGGCGACCCTCGAGGAACTGGCGCGCAACCGGGAGCTGCTGCCATGAGCCCGCGCCGCCGCAGCGAGCTGGAAATGCGCAAGGAGCTGGTGCGCCTGCGCATGGAAATGCAGCGCCAGCAACTCGACTATCACGCCGAGCCCCTGCGCCATCCGCTGCGCCAGCTCGGCCACCTGTTCGCACCCGGCCGCGCCGCGCGGGGCAAGGGCACGCCGCTGGCCTTCGGCGGGGTGCTTCTGCTGACCCTGTTCGGCAAGCGTCTGGGGCGCTTCGGCAAGCTGGCGCGCTTCGCCCTGGAAGTCTATCCCCTGGTCAGCGCGGGCCTGCGACAATACCGCGAGTCCCGCCCGCCGAAGCCGCCGCAGGCTCCGCCCAAGCCCTAGGCTTGACGGATTTGCCGCACTGTCCAAGGATGCGCTGGCAGTCGCGCGGCAGTCCGGGCGTTTCGCCCCTGCGCCGGCTGCCTACCAAGAATGAGGAACGGCTTTGGACTGGCAAACCCTACTGACCCGCGAACGCCTGGGCAAATCGGTGCACAGCATCGACGAGCTGGGCCGCAGTCCCTTCCACAAGGACCACGACCGCATCATCTTCTCCGGGGCCTTCCGCCGCCTGGGCCGCAAGACCCAGGTCCACCCGGTGTCCAGCAACGACCACATCCACACCCGCCTGACCCACTCCCTGGAGGTCAGCTGCGTCGGGCGCTCGCTGGGCATGCGGGTCGGCGAAGTGCTGCGCGATGCCCTGCCTGAATGGTGCAGCCCCGCCGACCTCGGGATGATCGTCCAGTCGGCCTGCCTGGCCCACGACATCGGCAACCCGCCGTTCGGCCACTCCGGCGAGGACGCCATCCGCTACTGGTTCCACCAGGCCGCCGGACGCGGCTGGCTGGACGGGATGAACGAGGCGGAGCGCGACGACTTCCTGCAGTTCGAGGGCAACGCCCAGGGCTTTCGCGTGCTCACCCAGCTGGAATACCACCAGTTCGACGGCGGCACCCGCCTCACCTACGCCACCCTCGGCACCTATCTCAAATACCCCTGGGCGTCCCGCCACGCGCCGGCCCAGGGCTACAAGAAGCACAAGTTCGGCTGCTACCAGAGCGAGCTGCCTCTGCTCGAGCAGATCGCCGAGAAGCTCGGCCTGCCGAAGCTCGACGAACAACGCTGGGCACGCCATCCGCTGGTCTATCTGATGGAAGCGGCGGACGACATCTGCTACGCGCTGATCGACCTGGAAGACGGCCTGGAAATGGGGCTGCTCGACTACCCCGAGGTCGAGGCCCTGTTGCTCGGCCTGGTCGGCGACGACCTGCCGGAGTCCTACCGCCAGCTCGGCCCGCGCGACTCGCGCCGGCGCAAGCTGGCGATCCTGCGCGGCAAGGCCATCGAGCACCTGACCAACGCGGCGGCCCGGGCCTTCGTCGAGCAACAGGCGGCCCTGCTGAACGGCAGCCTGCCCGGCGATCTGGTCGAGCACATGCACGGACCGGCCAAGAGCTGCGTGCTGCAGGCCAAGCGCATCGCCCGCGAGAAGATCTTCCACGACAAGCGCAAGACCCTCCACGAGATCGGCGCCTACACCACCCTGGAGACCCTTCTCGACGCCTTCTGCGGTGCGGCCCTGGAGCAGCACGGCGGGCGACGGACGTCGTTCAAAAACCGGCGCATCCTCGACCTGCTCGGCAACAACGCACCGGACCCGCAGTGGCCGCTGTACCATGCCTACCTGCGGATGATCGACTTCATCGCCGGCATGACCGACGGCTACGCCACCGAGATGGCCCGGGAAATGACCGGGCTCTCCGGTCACGCATGAACATCCGCGCCCAGCGGGTCCGGACTGCCCGGCGCGGGGGCACGAAGCCCCCGGCCGCCGCGGCGTGAAAGAAGGAACGCAGTCGATGCTCCGCTTTCTGCCCTACCGCCACCAATGGACGGTCGACCCCACTTGGGGAGCAGCGGTCGTGGCCACTCTCGGCTGCACCCTGCCCCTGCTGCTCGCGCTGTTCAGCGGCCATTCCGGATTTCTCTGGGCGGCGGTCGGCGCCTTCCTGGCCGCCCAGGCCGACCCCCTGCACCGCTTCGGCATGCTGCGCATGCTCCTGCTGACCCTGCTCGGCGCCTGCAGCGCGGGCCTGGGCTTCTGGTCCGCACCCGGCCCGCTCGAAAGCCTCTTGGTCTTCGCCGCCGGAGGCCTGCTGCTCGCCTGGTTGCAGCGTTTCGGCCGGGAGGCCGGCAAGCTCGGCCTCGGCATGCTGGCCTGTCTCTGCCTGGGGCAGGGCCAGCAGGGCCTGGGCGGCATGCCCAACCCCTACGCCGTGGCCATGCTGTTCACCCTCGGCGGCCTCTGGGCGACCCTGCTCGCCTTCAGCCTGCGCGGCCTGCACGGCCTGCGCCTGTGGCCCTACATGCCGCGTCTGCCCAGCGTGCTGAAGGTGCTGCGCCAGCATGCGGCGCGCCTGCCGAAACCGCAGTGGCGGCTCTATGCCCTGGGCTGCAGCCTGGTCTGCGGCCTGGCCGGGCTGATCGTCAACCTGTCCGGGCAACCGCGCGGCTACTGGCTGACCCTGGCGGTGGTCACCGGCCTGCAGATCGACCTCAAGGGCCGGCTGCGGCGCGCGCTGAAGATCGCCCTGGTCGCCTTGCTCGCCGCCGGCCTGCTGGTGCTCGCCGGCCGCGGCCTGCACAGCCCGGCGCAGATGGTCGCCCTGGCGCTGGCGCTGATCCTGTTCAACCGTGCCCTCCAGGTTGGCCGCTACAGCCTCTACGTGCTGCAGATGACCTTCTGCGTCCTGCTGCTGGCCGAGAGCCTGGCACAGGACTGGCCGCTGAGCCGCGAACGCCTGCTGGGCAGCCTGATCGGCGCGCTGCTGGCACTGCTGGTGGCACTGACCCTGTACGGTGGGCGCCGGCTGCGCGAGCGGCGTGCCGCCCGCTCCGGCACGGACACGCTGCCGCACTGAGCGGCGCGCCGGGACGGGAAAACCGGCAAGCCGCCGGACCTGCGCATCGGCAGCCCTCTGCCGCCCGGCTTCGGGCATAATGCGGGCCGTTCCCGGAAGCCGCCGGATTTTTCACCTTTTCGCTTCGTTCAGCCCTGAGTCGGAGGGGCACCCTCGATGATCGCAATTTTTCGCCGACTGGCCATTGCCAGCCTGCTGATGCCGTTCGCACTGTCGGCGAGCGCGGCCCAGATCAACACCACGCTCCCGAAGAATGTCCAGCAGGCGCTGAGCGCCTACAAGCTCCCCAACGACGCCCTGTCCCTGGTGGTGCTGCCGCTCACCGGCCCGGGCACCCCGACCTTCGTCAACGCCGACGTACCGCTGAACCCGGCCTCGACCATGAAGCTGGTGACCACCTACGCCGCCCTCGAGCTGCTCGGCCCGACCCACAAGTGGCAGACCCAGTTCTACGCCGACGGTCCGCTGCGCGACGGCGTGCTCGACGGCAACCTGTATCTGAAGGGCGGCGGCGACCCCAAGCTGAACATGGAAAAGCTCTGGCTGCTGATGCGCGACCTGCGCGCCAACGGCGTGCGGGAAGTGCGCGGCGATCTGGTGCTCGACCGCAGCCACTTCGTGAAGCCGCAGCTGCCGTCGTTCAACGACGACGGCGGCGATGGCACCCAGCCCTTTCTGGTCGAGCCCGACTCCCTGCTGGTCAACCTCAAGGCGCTGCGCTTCATCGCCCGCGCCGAGCCCGGCAAGGTCCAGGTCAGCGTCGAGCCGCCGATCGCCGGGATGACCATCGACAACCAGGCCAAGGCGCTGCCGGCCGGCGCCTGCCCGGACTGGCCGGACGTACGCTACAACCTGGTCCCGCAGGACAAGGGCTACAGCATGGTGGTCAGCGGCTCGTTGCCCGCCGGCTGCAGCGCGCAGAGCTACATCGCCCCGCTCGACCACCAGACCTACGCCGCCGGCGCCGTGCGCGCCATCTGGCAGGAACTGGGCGGCAGCATCCGCGGCCAGGACCGCCTCGGCGAGGTGCCCAAGCAGGCCCGCCTGCTGGTCCGCGCCTTCTCGCCGGACGTGGTGGAGGTCATTCGCGACATCAACAAGTTCAGCAACAACACCATGGCCCGCCAGCTGTTCCTCAGCATCGGCCAGCAGCTGCGCACCTCCGCCGACGCCGACGACGCCAAAGCGGCGTACCGCGCGATCAGCCAATGGATGGCGCGCAAGGGCATCGACCCGCGACATCTGGTGATGGAGAACGGCTCCGGCCTCTCGCGGGCCGAGCGGATCAGCGCGCGGGAAATGGCCGAGATGCTCAGGGCCGCCTGGCACAGCCCCTACGCGGCCGAGTTCATCGCCTCGATGCCGCTGGTGGCGATGGATGGCACCATGCGCAAGCGCCTGCGCCGCACACCGCTGGCCGGCGAGGCGCACATCAAGACCGGCACCCTGAACACCGTGCGCGCCATCGCCGGTTTCAGCCGCGACCAGAACGGCAACACCTGGGCGGTGGTCGCCATTCTCAACAGCTCGCGGCCTTGGGGCGCCTCGGCGCTCCTCGACCAGGTGCTGGTCGACCTGTACCGCCAGCCGAAGCTCCCCGACAGCGCCCAGCGCTGACCGCCCGGGCGGGCCGCCTCCTCTGCCGGAACGCCCCGCCCGTCTCCCTCACCCCTGGAGCGCCTGCAGCCGCCAGGCGCGGTGGATCTTCGGGTTGCGGGCGAAGTCCGCATCCACACTCTGCGCGCTGATCTCCCCCACCGCATAGCGCTGCTCCAGCGCAGGGTCGAGCTGGAACTTGCGGAAGTTGTTGGAGAAATACAGCACCCCGCCCTTGGCCAGCCGCGCCATCGCCAGGTCGAGCAGGCGCACGTGGTCGCGCTGCACGTCGAACACCCCCTCCATGCGCTTGGAGTTGGAGAAGGTCGGCGGGTCGATGAAGATCAGCTCGTACTCGCCGCGGTCGGCCTCCAGCCACTCCATCACGTCGCCCTGCGCCAGACGGTGCTTCTCGGAGAAACCGTTGAGCGCCAGGTTGCGCCGCGCCCAGTCGAGATAGGTCTTCGACAGGTCGACGCTGGTGGTGCTGCGCGCCCCGCCCCTGGCCGCGTGCACGGTGGCGGTCGCCGTGTAGCAGTAGAGATTGAGGAAGCGCTTGCCGGCCGCCTCGCGCTGGATGCGCAGGCGCAGCGGGCGGTGGTCGAGGAACAGCCCGGTGTCGAGGTAGTCGGTGAGGTTGACCAGCAGCTTGACGCCACCCTCGCTCACCTCCATGAAGCGCCCCTGCTGATCCTGGCGCTCGTACTGCTTCTTGCCGGCCTGGCGCTCGCGACGCTTGATCACCACCCGCGACGGATCGATGTCCAGCGCCTGGGGAATCGCCGCCAGGGCGTCGAGCAGGCGCGCCTGGGCCTTCTCCGGGTCGATCGAGCGCGGCGGCGCGTATTCCTGCACGTGCACCCAGTCGCGGTACAGGTCCACCGCCAAGGCGTATTCCGGCATGTCGGCGTCGTACAGCCGGTAGCACTCGATGCCTTCGCGGCGCGCCCACTTGCCGAGCTGCTTGAGGTTCTTCTGCAGACGGTTGGCGAACATCTGCCCGCCCTCGGACAACCGCGCCGGCTCGGTGCGTACCGCCGGCGGACGCTCCACCAGTTGGCCGCCGATCATCCGCGCCTGACTCGGCGCCGGCTCGTTGCGGCCGGTGACGAACTGCTCCGGCACGACCTTGAACAGCAGCAGCTTGCAGGGCAGCGCGCCGTTCCACAGGGCGTACTGCTTGTGGCTGCGAATCCCCATGCGCTTGCCCAGCTCCGGCGCGCCGGTGAACACCGCCGCCTCCCAGCCCTCGCACTGGCTGCGCAGGCGCTCGCCGAGGTGCTGGTAGAGATAGAGCAGGCTGGCCGGATCGCCGAGGCGCTCGCCGTAGGGCGGGTTGCACACCACCAGGCCCTGCTGCCCCTTGTCCGGATGCGGCGCGAAGGTCGCCAGCTCGCCCTGGTAGATCCGCACCCAAGCATCCAGCCCGGCGCGCTCGAGGTTGTTGCGGGCCGGCTGGATCAGCCGCGGATCGGCCTCGTAGCCGCGAATCCACAGCGGCTCGCGGGAAAGCCCGGCGGCGGCGCGCGCCTCGGCCTCGCCGTGCAGGCGCGTCCACAGTGCCGGGACATGCCCGAGCCAGCGCGAGAAGCCCCACTGCTCGCGCCTGAGGTTGGGCGCGATATCGGCGGCCATCATCGCCGCCTCGACCAGGAAGGTGCCGACCCCGCACATCGGGTCGGCCAGCGCCCCGCCCGCGGCGGCGATGCGCGGCCAGCCGGCGCGGATCAGGATCGCCGCAGCAAGGTTCTCCTTGAGCGGCGCGGCGCCCTGCTGCAGGCGGTAGCCGCGCTGGTGCAGGCTGTGCCCGGAGAGGTCCAGGGAGAGCACCGCCTCGCCCCGGTCCAGGCGCAGGTGGACGCGCAGGTCGGGAGAGAGCTTGTCCACCGAGGGTCGCTGGCCGCTGTCCCGGCGCAGCTGGTCGACGATGGCGTCCTTGACCTTGAGCGCGCCGAAATGGGTGTTGTCGATGCCCGAGCCGTGGCCGCTGAACTCCACCGCCAGGCTGCCGGTCGGCAGCAGATGCTCCTGCCAGTCGACCGCCTGCACGCCCAGGTAAAGCTCCTCCGGATTGCTCACCGGGAAGCGCCCGAGCACCAGCAGCACGCGGTTGGCCAGGCGCGACCAGAGACACAGCCGGTAGGCGGTTTCCAGGTCGCCCAGGCCCTGCACCGCGGCGACCTGGGCGCGGACCTCGGCCAGCCCCAGGCCGGCCGCCTCCTCGGCGAGCAGGCCTTCCAGGCTCTTCGGGCAGGTGAGAACGAGTTCGTAACGATCCGACATGGGAGTATTCCAGTGCCTCAGGCAGTTAGCGCGTGCCAATTGGCACGCCATTCAATCATGACAAGCCTGCGGCGTGACCCTTCGTCGCATGGCTGATGGAACGCAACGCGGACGCCGGCCGCGCGGCAAACCCTTGCCGCCCGGCGCGAACGCCCCATTACAGAGGGGTTGTGCCGAGCTTGCGGCGATTTTCCCCCGAATACTTATGGTCTGACTCCCGGAAAAGTTTCGGCCTTATGACAAAACGATCATTCACAGGCCAGAAACCATTGGATAGAAATCAACCAGGCCCCTCGCTGCAACGGCGGGGGACGGAAACCGCCACGCCGGCAGCGGTTTCCTTGGCAGCCAAGGCTGCCCGGTCTCGCCACGAGGCCAATGGGACATAACAGTCAACAGTGAGGGCAACACCCTATGAGAAGACTCAAGCGTGATCCGTTGGAACGGGCTTTTCTGCGCGGCTATCAGAACGGCATTCATGGCAAATCCCGCGAACTCTGTCCTTTCACCCACCCGATGACGCGTCAAGCCTGGATCAACGGCTGGCGCGAGGGCCGCGGTGACAACTGGGATGGCCTGACCGGCACCGCGGGCATCCACCGCTTGAACCAACTGCGCGCCGTAAGCTGACGGGGATCACGGCGTTCTCATCCTGACGCCCGCTGCGGGCGTCGGGCATCAAGACCACAAGGGCTCCTTCGGGAGCCCTTTCCTATCGCGCTCAGCGCGACCCGGCCGGCCGGCCCTGCTGCGCGGCGATGGCCTCCACCGCCTCGCGGATCAGCGCCGGCCCCTTGTAGATGAAGCCAGTATAGAGCTGCACCAGACTGGCCCCGGCGGCAATCTTCTCCGCCGCATGGCGGCCTTCGGTGATCCCGCCGACCGCGACGATCGGCAACCGCCCGCCCAGCTCCCCGGCCAGCACCCGCACCGTGTGGGTGCTCTTCTCGCGCACCGGCGCCCCCGACAGCCCGCCGGCCTCGCCGGCATGCGCCAGACCCTCGACGCCCTCGCGGCCGAGGGTGGTGTTGGTGGCGATCACCGCATCCATGCCGGTGTCCAGCAGCGCCCGGGCGACCTGCACGGTTTCCTCGTCGCTCATGTCCGGGGCGATCTTGATCGCCAGCGGCACGCGCCGGCCATGGCGCCCGGCCAGTTCTTCCTGACGCTGGCGCAGGGCTTCGAGCAACTGGCGAAGCGAGTCGCCGAACTGCAGGCTGCGCAGCCCCGGGGTGTTCGGCGAGCTGACGTTGACCGTCACGTAGCTGGCATGGGGGTAGACCCGCTCCAGACAGATCAGGTAGTCGTCCACCGCGCGCTCCACCGGCGTGTCGAAGTTCTTGCCGATGTTGATGCCGAGCACGCCGCTGTAGCGGGCGGCCTGGACCCGCGCCAGCAGGTGGTCGACGCCCTGGTTGTTGAAGCCCATGCGGTTGATGATCGCCTCGGACTCCGGCAGGCGGAACAGCCGCGGCTTGGGATTGCCCGGCTGCGGCCGCGGCGTCACGGTGCCGATCTCGATGAAGCCGAAGCCCAGCTGGGCGAGGCCGTCGATGGCGTCGCCGTTCTTGTCCAGCCCGGCGGCAAGGCCGACCGGGTTGGGGAAATCCAGGCCCATCACCCGAACCGGCAGGCTCGCCGGCCGGCGGCACAGCAGGCCGTTGAGGTTCAGCCGGCCGCCGGCCCCGAGCAGGTCGAGGGACAGTTCGTGGGCGGTTTCCGGGGACAGTTTGAACAGCAGCTGGCGGGCCAGGTTGTACATGGGCGGGCGCGACTCGGCGATGGGCGGGGGCGGCGATTATAGCCACGCCGGGCACGCCTAGCGAGGCACCGGCCAGGGTAGGCACCCGCCCGGTCATCTGCCAAACTGGCCGACCTCAGCCTATCAACGGATCGTCTGCGCATGTCCTTCCTGCCACCGAGCCTCGTCGCACTAGCCCAGCGCCTGGGGCTGGGGAGGCGCACGCCACGTCATCTGCTGCACAAGGCCCGCGCGCTGCGCCTGCCTTTCCAGCCGCTGCCGCCGGTGCAGGAGAACATCTGGTGGCAGGCCGATCCGCCCCTGCAGAGGCTGGTCGAACTGCCGCGCGACGCCCTGTCCGGGCCGGTCCAGGAGGACAAGGCGGACGCCCGCGCGGTGCTGATGCGCCTGGTCGAGCGGGAGCAGAGCCGTCTGGACGGCATCGACCTGCGACAGATCGACGGACTGGTCGGCAAGGACCTGCAGGCCCCGCCGCACGAAGGCCTCGCGACCTACAGCGCGACCCCCGAATGCCGCGCCGTGCGGATCATCAGCTACAAGGACTTCGTGCGCACCCTCGGCCAGGCCGTGGCGGGGTATCCCGAGGGCGGCCGCCTGCAGCTGTTCCAAGCCGCGTGGCGGGGCGAGCGGTTGTTCTGGGCCGGCGAGTCGCAGCACCTGCCGGCTTTCGCCGCGGCCGTCGCCTATGCCCGGCGGCGCGGCCTGGAAGTCGTCCTGCCCGCCGAGCTGACCCGCTACCGACTGAGCGAAAGCGGCCTGGCCGGTCTGCGCCGGCGCTACCACGTGCTCGCCATGCCGACGCAGGCCTGGAGCGATCCGGCCTTCATGGGCCTGCTGCTCGACCAGGGCATGCCCTATGCCCGCCTTGCCCTGCTGCGCCGCAACGGTGCCCCCGAGTTCCTCCTCCTGCCCCGCCGCCATCCGGCCGCCAACGCCCTCGGCGAAGGGCTGTACCAGGCCGGCGCGCCGGACGTGACCGGCTTCCTCGCCGGGCTGCTGCCGGCCGCGGACAGCGCGCCCGGCTAAGCCCGCCGCCCCACCGCCCCAAGGAGATATCCATGTCCCGCCGCTTGTCCCCCGCCCTGCTGGCCTTGGGCCTGCCCGCCGCCATGGCGGCCGAGTCCCCGCTCTACGGCCCCGAGCTGGAAGGCTTCGACTACCCCCACCCGGTCAACCATTTCGCCTTCGAGTCCCAGGGCCAGTCGCTGCAGATGGCCTATATGGACGTGCAGCCGGCCGAACCCAACGGCCACACGCTGGTCCTGCTGCACGGCAAGAACTTCTGCGCGGCGACCTGGGAGGGCAGCATCGCCGCCCTCACCAAGGCCGGCTACCGGGTGGTGGCACCGGACCAGATCGGCTTCTGCAAATCCAGCAAGCCGGAACACTACCAGTACAGCTTCCAGCAACTGGCGGCCAACACCCGGGCGCTGCTGGAGTCCCTCGGTCTCCAGCGCTACAGCGTCATGGGCCACTCCATGGGCGGCATGCTCGCCACCCGCTTCGCCCTGCTCTATCCGCAGCAGCTGGAGCGCCTGATCCTGGTCAACCCCATCGGCCTGGAGGACTGGAAGGCCGTCGGTGTGCCCTACCGCACGGTGGACGAATGGTACGCCCGCGAACTCAAGACCAGCGCCGAGGGCATCCGCAGCTACCAGCTCGGCACCTACTACGCCGGCCAGTGGCGCCCCGAGTTCGACCGCTGGGTGGAGATGCAGGCCGGCCTCTTCCAGGGACCGGGCAAGCCGCGCGTGGCGTGGAACTCGGCGCTGACCTACGACATGATCTACACCCAGCCGGTGTACTACGAGTTCGAGCAGTTGAAGGTGCCGACCCTGCTGCTGATCGGCGAGAAGGACAACACCGCCATCGGCAAGGACGCGGCGCCGCCCGAGCTGCGCCCGCGGCTCGGCGACTACCCGCGGCTCGCCCGGGAAGCGGCGAAGCGCATGCCCCGCGCCACCCTGCAGACCTTCGCCGAGTTCGGCCATTCCCCGCAGATCCAGGCGCCGGAACGTTTCTACGAAGCCCTGCTCCAGCAGTTGGCCAAGCCGGTCGAATAGCCGCCTCCGCCCAATGCCCATGGCCGCAAAACGACGGCCCTGGATTGTCCGACTGACGGGAAACAGCTTCCCAGCGACTCCACACGACAGTTTCCCGTGACATTGGTCAAACCTTTTTCTAGGCTGTCGGTCGTAGCAATACCCCCTGCAGGACGGCAGGGGGGGCAAAAATCGCCCGCTGCGAGGTTTGCCTGGCTGCGACCGATGCCTGCAAGACGCCTCGGAACGGACTGCGTTCGACAAGGAGATGTTTGAAGATGGCCAGAAAATGGCAACAGACCGGCCTGCCCTTCAGGTTCAAGCCGGCCAACCGGATCGTGGACACCCCGCCCGCCCCGGCAAACGACGGGGCCCACAAGGAAACCGCCACCCTCGCCAAACTGTGCGGCCTGGTGGTCGACCTGATCCGCGGCAAGCGGGTATGGATGAACGCCGAGGAGCGGGAGGCGCTCCTGCCGATGATCGACCTGGGCTACCTGCAGTGCGACGGCGGCGCCCAGGAGGCCTCCAACTACCTCTGCCACTGCTCCCACCCTGCGCTCTTCGAGTTCTATTTCTTCTACCGCTGGCTGCCCGAACACGGCCAGCGCTTCCGCCCCCGACGAGAACTCCCCGGCACGGGACGTTGAACCGGCTCCGGCCGGCCCGGCGGCGGGGGGCTCCTCAGCCCCCTGCCGTCCCGCGCGAGCCGCTCTGCGCCAGGTCCGCCAGCTCGCGGTTGGCGACCGCGAACATCGCATAGTCGGCGGCGCCGGCCGCGCGCAGCTCGGCCAGGGTCACCCGCCAGCGCTCGACCATCGGCTGATTCTGTTCCAGCCAGAGTGCCACCCGCGCCTCGACCTCCTCTGCTCCGCCGACCATCTTCAGCAGGGCGATGGTGATGGCGCGCTGCTGCCAGTCCATGTCGTCGCGGAATGCCTCCCGGGCCAGCGCCTGCCACTGGCTCTCGACCGGCAGGTTGGTGATCTGCTGCAGGAACCAGGGCAGCTCCAGGGCGCCGCCGACCGCGAAGTGCGCGGCCGCCACCACCGCCGGCTCGTGCCCGGTGACGTCGGCCGCCTCGAGGATCGGCAGCAGGGTGTACAGGTAGCCGGTGCCGGCGACCAGCCGCGCCAGCAACTCCGGTACCCCGGCCTCGGCATAGGCCCGGTAACGCAACTGCCACTGCTTGCGGGTGCTGCCTTCGAGCAACTCGTCGAGCTTCAGGCCGAGGGCGGCGACCCGCGGGCCGAAGTGCGCCACGTCGCGGGCGGCATCCAGCTCGCCGCGGCGGTTGCGCAGGAACCAGCGGGTGGCGCGCCGGCCCAGGCGGGTCAGCTCGTCCATCAGGGTCAGCTGCAGCTCGGCGGGGACCTGGTAGTCGAGCGCCTCGATCTGCCGGAACCAGTGCGGCAGGTGGAAGATGTCGCGGACGATCACGTAGGCCTCGGCCACCGCGGCGGCCTCCATGCCGGTGGACTCCTTGAGGCGCTGCACGAAGGTGATGCCCATGTGGTTGACCAGATCGCTGGCGATCTGCGTGGCGACGATCTCCCGGCGCAGCCGGTGGCTGCGCATCAGCGCGCCGAAGCGCTCCACCAGCAGCGGCGGGAAGGCGCCCTCCATGTCGCGGATCAGGTAGTCGTCGTCCGGTACCGGGGAGTCCAGCAGGGCCTCCTTGAGGTCGATCTTGCTGTAGGAAATCAGCACCGCCAGCTCCGGGCGGGTCAGGCTGCTGCCGCCGGCGAGGCGCTCGGCGAGCTGCTCGTCGCTCGGCAGGAATTCCAAGGCGCGGTCCAGCCGTCCGGCATGCTCCAGCGCGTCGATCAGCCGGCGGTATTCGCCCGGATGCAGGCGCGCACGGCGCTCCGCTAGGGACAGCGCCTGGGTCTGCTTGTAGATGTTGTTCAGCACCAGCTCGGCCACCGCATCGGTCATATCGAGGAGCAACTGATCGCGCTGCTTGCCGGTCATGTCGCCGGCGGCCAGTACCTCGCCGAGGAGAATCTTGATGTTCACCTCGTGGTCGGAACAGTCGACCCCGCCGGCGTTGTCGATGAAATCGGTGTTGCCGGCGCCGCCCTTGAGGCAGTACTCGACCCGGCCGAGCTGGCTCATGCCAAGGTTGCCGCCCTCGCCCACCACCTTGGCACGCAGTTCGCTGCCGTTGACCCGCACCGCGTCGTTGGCCTTGTCGCCGATGTCCGCGTGGCTTTCCAGGCTGGACTTCACGTAGGTGCCGATACCGCCGTTCCACAACAGGTCGACCGGCGCCCGGAGCAGGGCGCCGATCAGCTCGTTGGGGGGCAGCCGCTCGGCGGCGATGGCGAAGCGCTCCTGCATCTGCGGGCTGATCCGGATGCTCTTGGCGCTGCGCGGGAACACCCCGCCACCGGGCGAGATCAGCGCCGGGTCGTAGTCGGCCCAGCTCGAACGCGGCAGGTCGAACAGCCGCTGGCGCTCGGCGAAGCTGCGCGCCGGATCCGGATCGGGATCGACGAACACGTGCCGGTGATCGAAAGCCGCCACCAGGCGCATGCTCGGCGACTGCAACAGGCCGTTACCGAACACATCGCCGGACATGTCGCCGATGCCGATCACGACGATCGGGTCCTTCTGCACGTCGATGCCCCGCTCGCGGAAGTGGCGCTGCACCGAAACCCAGCCGCCGCGGGCGGTGATGCCCATCTTCTTGTGGTCGTAGCCGCTGGAGCCGCCGGAGGCGAAGGCGTCGCCGAGCCAGAAGCCATAGTCGGCGGCGATGCCGTTGGCGATGTCGGAGAAGCTCGCCGTGCCCTTGTCGGCGGCCACCACCAGGTAGGGATCGTCGCCGTCGTGGCGCACCACGCCGGGCGGCGGCACCAACTGGCCGTCCTTCAGATTGTCGGTGAGATCGAGCAGCCCGGAGACGAAGGTCCGGTAGCAGGCGATCGCCTCGGCCTGGATCTCGTCCCGCGAGCCGCCCGCCGGCAGCCTTCGCGGGACGAAGCCGCCCTTGGCACCGACCGGCACGATCACCGCGTTCTTCACCTGCTGGGCCTTGACCAGGCCGAGCACCTCGGTGCGGTAGTCCTCCTCGCGATCCGACCAGCGCAGGCCGCCGCGGGCCACCTTGCCGCCGCGCAGATGGACGCCCTCGACCCGCGGCGAGTAAACAAATATTTCGTAGCGCGGCACCGGCCGCGGCAGCTCCGGGATGCTCCGCGGATCGAGCTTGACGCTGATATGCCCCTTCGCCCGGCCCGCGGCGTCCGTCTGGTAGAAGTTGGTGCGCAGGGTGGCCTTGATCAGCTCCAGGTAGCGGCGCAGGATGCGGTCCTCGTTGAGCACCTCGACCCGCTCCAGGGCGCCGAGGATCGCCTGCTCGAGGCGCTGCTGCTTGTCTTCCAGCTCTTCGCCGGCGATCCGCCGCGCCAGGTAGAAGCGGGTGCGGAACAGGCGCACCAGCTCGCGGGCGATGTCGGTGTGGTTGAGCAGCGCGGCGGCGATGTAGCCGAGGTCGAAGCCCAGGCGAATCTGCTTCAGGTAACGGGCGTAGGTGCGCAGCAGGGCGACCTCGCGCCAGGGCATGGCGGCACTCAGCACCAGGCGGTTGAAGGCGTCGTTCTCGGCGTCGCCGCGCATGATGTGGATGAAGGCGTCCTGCAGGGTGTCGTTGAGCTGCTGCAGATCCAGCTCCTGGCCCTCGCCGCAGGTGAAGGCGAAGTCGTGGATCCAGAACTCGCGGCCGTCGCGCTGGCGCAGCGGATAGGGAAACTCGCCGAGCACGCGCAGGCCGAGGTTCTCCAGCACCGGCAGCAGGTCGGAGAGCGGCAGCGGGGTGTCGGCGTGGTAGATCTTGCCGTGCAGCTGACGGTCGCCATGCAGCAGCGGCTGGTAGAAGCTCATCACCAGCGGCTGCTCGTCGCCCAGGCTGAGCAGGTGCTGCATGTCCACCACCGCCGAGTGGGGCACGAAGCGCTCCCGGTAGCCGGCCGGAAAGCCCTGCGGAAAATCCGCCAGCAGGTTGGTGCCCTGGGCCTCGCCGAAGCTCTCCACCAGCAGGTCGGTATAGTCGTCGGTCCAGGAGCGGCAGGCCTGGATCATCTCCCGCTCCAGGCGCTGCGGGTCGAACTCGATCCGGTCGGCCGGATTCACCCGCAGGATGAACTGCACCCGCGCCAGGATGGATTCGGAGAAGTACACCCAGAACTCGCAGTCGCTGGCCTTGAGGCGCTCCATCAACAGCTGCTGCATCTTCTGGCGGATCTCGGTGGAGTAGATCTCCCGCGGCACGTAGGCCAGGCCGTAGACGAAGCGGCCATAAGGCGCCTTGCGCAGGAACAGACGCAGCCGGTTGCGCTCCTGGATCTGCACGATACTGATCGCGATGCTCAGCAGCTCGTCCAGCGGCGTCTGGAACAGGTCGTCGCGCGGCAGCACCTCGAGTACCTGGGCCAACTCCCGACTGAGGTGCCCGCTGCTCTCGAAGCCGGCGCGGCGCTCGATCTCGGCGACCTTGCGGCGGATGCAGGGAATGCGCCGCACGCTCTCGTTGTACACCGTCGCGGTGTACAGGCCCATGAAGCGGTATTCCTTCACCACCCGCCCGGCGTCGTCCAGTTCGCGCAGGGAAACGTAGTCCGGATAGGCCGGGCGATGCACGCGGGAGGGCTGCGAGGACTTGGCGAAGGACAGCACCAGCGGCTCGCGCAGATAGCCCAGCGCCTGGGCCTCGATGTGCAGGAACTCCTCGTCGAGACCGGTACGCAGGCGCTTGCTGAGACCGAGCAGGGAGCGCTCGTCGTAGAGCATGCGCCCGCCGCCGTCCGAGGCGTCCGCCACCCTGAACTCCTCGTAGCCGAGAAAGGTGAAGTGGTCCTCCAGCAGCCACAGCATGAACGCCTTGATCTCCACCAACTCCTCGGCGTCCACCTTGAGCGGTGCCCGCTCCAGCCAGTCGAGCAGCGCCCGGGCACAGGAGGTCATCGGCACGAAATCGCCGACCGCCAGGCGCACCTCGGCGAACACCTCGTACAGGCTCTGCTCCAGTTCGCGCTGCTCGGCAGGACTGGCGCAACGGTCGATCTCGGCGAAGATCAGCGCCTCCTGGCGCAGTTCTTCCCCCCGGCTGCTTCTGGGCAGGACCTCCAGAAGCTCTCCAGCGGCATTGCGCCGCACGCAGAACATGCCACCCAGCAGGCTGTGGATGCCATGGCCGCGACGGTTCAGCTCGATACGCAGGGAGTCGACCAGAAAGGACATGTCCGGGTGCAGCACCTGCACCAGGCTGTGGCTGGACAGCCAGCCGTGCTTCTCGTAATCGGGGTTGAACACCTGTACCTGCGGCTGCGCCGGATCGAAACGCCCCAGCAGGCGCCAGGCCGACAGGGTACAACCGACCAGGTCGGAAAGCCGCCGCTCGACCAACTCGTCGAGGGCGGCAACGGCAAAGAACTGTTCGGCGAACAAGGCCACCTGGGGCAGCAGCCGCTCGTCCAGATGCAGCGCCAGGGCTGCCTGCAGCTGCGCCTGGAAGTCGGCCTTGCTGTCGGCCGTGAAGAAGGCCATGGTTATGCTCCGAAGTTATTCCTGGATGTAGCATAGGCGCCCCCAGGCCCGCCCACGCCCGCCCTGTATCCGGGAGCCGGCCGGTGCCTCCCCCCGCGGCAGGTGCCCCGAGCCTTGCACACGCCGCCTCTGGAGCCTGAAACACCCCCATGGAAACCACACCCAACCGCTCGGCCCTCGCGGCCGGCGCCAAGCTGCTGCAGCCCCTCGCGCACTGGCTCCGTGCGCTCGGCGAATACCGCACCACCCTGGCCTCGCTCTTCACGCTGCTGGTCTTCGGCCTGGCGCTGATCGCCTGTCGCCGCCTGCTCGACACCCTGGACCCGCAGCACCTGCACCAGGCCCTGCTCGCCGTGCCGCACAGCGACCTGGGGCTGGCCCTGCTGGCCACCGCGGGCGGCTACGCCGCCCTGCTCGGCTACGAATGGTCGGCCTGCCGCTACGCCGGGGCGCACCTGCCGCCGTCCAGCCTGCTGCTCGGCGGCTTCTGCGCCTTCGCCATCGGCAACTCCGTCGGCCTCTCGCTGCTCACCGGCGGCGGCGTGCGCTATCGGCTGTACAGCCGGCACGGCCTGAGCGGCACGGAGGTCGCGAAGATGAGCCTGTTCGCCAGCCTGTCGCTGGGCTGCACGCTGCCCCTGCTGGCCGCCGGCGCCGCGCTGCTCGACCTGCCGCGGGCAAGCGCCGCCCTGCACGTCGCCGAAGCCCCTCTCGCCGCCCTCGCCGCCGCCGTGCTGCTGGGCTATGCCGTGCTGGTGCTGCTGCTCTGGCGGCACGCCACGCCGGACGCCCAGAACCCGCAGGTGATCCGCGCCCGCCTCGGCCGCTACGGCCTGAACCTGCCCGGGGCGCGCCTGAGCGCGCTGCAGCTGCTCATTGCCATCGCCGACATGCTGGCCGCCGCCGGCGTGCTCTACGTCCTGCTGCCGGAGACGCCGCCCTTCGGCAGCTTCCTGCTGGTCTACCTGGTGGCCCTGGCCGCCGGCGTGCTCAGCCACGTGCCGGGCGGCGTCGGGGTGTTCGAGGCGATCCTGCTCGCCGCCTTCGGCCAGAGCCTCGGTACCGCGCCGCTGGCCGCCGCCCTGCTGCTCTACCGGCTGATCTACATGGTCCTGCCGCTACTGCTGGCCTGCCTGCTGCTGCTCGGCAACGAGGCCCGCCGGCTGACCCGCGCCGGCCTGCGCCTGGCGTCCGGCCTGGCGGCGCCGGTGCTGGCCCTGCAGGTGTTCATCGCCGGCATCGTGCTGCTGTTCTCCGGCGCCACGCCGAGCCTCGACGACCGCCTGGAGCCGCTGAGCTATCTGGTACCGCTGCAGCTGATCGAACTCTCGCACCTGGGCTCCAGCCTGATCGGCGTGGTCTGCCTGCTGCTCGCCCAGGGCCTGCGCCGGCAGCTCTCGGCCGCCTGGGCGCTGACCCTGGTGGTGCTGCTGGCCGCCGCCCTGCTCTCGCTGCTCAAGGGCTTCGACTGGGAGGAATCCGCGGTGCTGATCGGCACCGCGGCCCTGCTGGCGCTGTTTCGCAAGGCCTTCTACCGACCCAGCCGGCTGCTCGAACTGCCCGGCTCGCCGCCGATCATGGTCGCGACCCTCGGCGTGCTGGCGGCCAGCACCTGGCTGCTGCTGTTCGTCTACCAGGACCTGCCCTACAGCCACACCCTGTGGTGGCAGTTCGAACTGGACGGCAACGCTCCCCGCGGCCTGCGGGCCCTGCTGGCGAGCAGCCTGGCGCTGCTGGTGCTCGGCCTGATCTGGCTGCTGCGCAGCCCGCCGCCGCCGCTGCACGCGCCCACGCCCGAAGAGCTCGGGCAGGCCTTCGCCGCGGTCCGCGCCTCCCTGCAGCCGGAAGGCGCGCTGGCACTCTCCGGCGACAAGGCCCTGCTGTTCGAGGGCGAGCGCCGCGCCTTTCTCATGTATGCCCGGCGCGGACGCAGCATGGTCGCGCTGTTCGACCCGGTGGGCACGCCCGAGCAGCGTGCCGAGCTGATCTGGCAGTTCCGCGACCTGTGCGATCTGCACCACCGGCGGCCGGTTTTCTACCAGGTGCGCGCGGAAAACCTGCCGCACTACATGGACATCGGCCTGATCGCCCTCAAGCTGGGCGAAGAAGCGAAGGTCGACCTCCGCCAGTTCGACCTCGACAGCACGGGCAAGGACATGAAGGACCTGCGCTACACCTGGAACCGCGGCCAGCGCGACGGCCTCAGCCTGGTGTTCCACGAGCGCGGCCAGGCGCCGCTGGCCGAGCTGGAGGAAATCTCCGCGGCCTGGCTGGCCGGCAAGAAGGTCCGCGAGAAGGGCTTCTCCCTCGGCCGCTTCAACCCGGACTACCTGCAGTACTTCCGCATCGTGGTGGTGCATCACCAGGGCCGGCCGGTGGCCTTTGCCAACCTGCTGGAAACCGACAGCCCGGAAATCGCCAGCCTCGATCTGATGCGCGTGCATCCGGGCGCGCCGAAACTGACCATGGAATTCCTCATGCTCGGCGTGCTGCTGCACTTCAAGGCCCGCGGCGGCAGCTTCTTCAGCCTCGGCATGGTACCGCTCTCCGGCATGCTGCCGCGGCGCGGCGCCCCGCTGCCACAACGCCTCGGCGCGCTGGTATTCCAGAACGCCGAGTATTTCTACAACTTCCAGGGCCTGCGCCGCTTCAAGGAAAAGTTCCACCCGCAGTGGGAGCCGCGCTACCTCGCGGTGCCCGCCGGGCTCGACCCGCTGCTGGCCCTGGCCGACACCGCCGCGCTGATCGCCGGCGGCCTTTCCGGACTGGTGAAACGCTGATGCGCCGACGCTCCGCCCTGTTGCTCCTGCTTTTTTCTCTCCTGTTCCTACTGCTCGCCGCGGGCATTGCCTGGCTCCTGCTGCGCCAGCCGGCCCCGAGCCTGGAACAACGCACCCTGGCCGACGGCAGCCCGCTGCAACTGGTGGCCCCCGGCGGCCCGGTGCGCCAGCGGGTGCTCCTGCTGCTCTCCGCCGAGGCCCGCCCGCAGCCGGTCCGCCTGCTCGAACTGGCCAGCGCCCATGCCACCGAGCTGGCCATCCTGACCCTGGACGAGGAGACGGATTGTAGCCGCCCGCTGCAACAGCTCGACGACGCCCTCGCCCAGCTCGACGGCCCGCCCGATCTGGTCGCCGGCGACGGCCCCGGCGCCCAGCTGGCCTGGCGCTGGCTGGCCGGGCAGAACCGCGACCAGGCGCAGGCGCTGTCGATCGGCTTTCGCCTGGACCAGCCGGCCTGCGCCGAACCGGTGCCGCAGACGGCAGCGCACGGCCGCTGGCACGCCGTCTGGAACGACAACCCGGACGACGCCAGCGCCCGCTTCGCCCGTGCCCAGGCCAATGCCGAAACGCAGATCGCCGCCTACGACACACCCGCCGAGCGCCTGCTGCTGGACCACCTCGGCCGGCTGCTGGAAGGCCGCGCCGATCCCCTGCCGCTGGTCGAGGTGCCAGCCGCCAGGGCCGGCGACACGGTGGTGGTCCTCTACTCCGGCGACGGCGGCTGGCGCGACCTCGACCGCGACGTCGCCGGCGAGCTGGCCCGGCGCGGCTACCCGGTGGTCGGCGTCGACTGCCTGCGCTACTTCTGGGACCACAAGTCGCCGGAACAGGCCGCCGCCGACCTCGCCCGGATCATGCGCAGCTACCGCGAGCGCTGGGGCGCCCGGCGCTTCGTGCTGATCGGCTACTCCTTCGGCGCCGACGTGCTGCCGGCCATCTACAATCGCCTCGATGCCGCCGCCCAAGCCTCTGTGGACAGCCTGCTGCTGCTCTCCCTGGCGCGCAGCGGCAGCTTCGAGATCGAGGTCCAGGGCTGGCTCGGCACGGCAGGTCAGGAGGCCCCCACCGGACCGGAACTGGCCCGCCTGCCGGCGGCCAAGACGTTCTGCATCTACGGTAGCGAAGAAATCGACGAGAGCGGCTGCACCCAGCCGCAGAGCCTGGGCGAAAAGCTCGAGCTGCCGGGCGGGCACCATTACGACTACGACTACCCGGCCCTGAGCGAGCGCCTCATCGCCGCGATCCGGGCCCGCCAGAGCAGGCACTGAAAGAGGCGTCAGCTGCCGCAGGCCCCTCGGGCCACCGGTGGCAGCGTCGCGCCACGTTTTGTTTTAAAGTGACGCCCGCTGCCGTGGGCAGCCAAGACCTGCGGTCATTTTCCGGAAGTGGTGAGAGATGGAACACCGTGAAGCGCTTGTCGCGCTGCGAAATTTTCTTTCAACCCAGATCCTCGGCCAGGAAAAGCTGATCGACCGGCTGCTCGTCGCCCTACTCGCCGACGGCCACCTGCTGGTCGAGGGCGCCCCCGGCCTGGCCAAGACCAAGGCGATCAAGGATCTCGCCGAGGGCATCGATGCGGAATTCCATCGCATCCAGTTCACCCCCGACCTGCTCCCGGCGGACATCACCGGCACCGAGATCTACCGCCCGGAAACCGGGAACTTCGTCTTCCAGCAGGGGCCGATCTTCCACAACCTGGTACTGGCCGACGAGATCAACCGCGCCCCGGCCAAGGTCCAGTCGGCGCTGCTCGAGGCCATGGCCGAGCGCCAGGTGTCCGTCGGCCGGCGCACCTACGAGCTGTCGCCGCTGTTCCTGGTGATGGCCACCCAGAACCCGATCGAGCAGGAAGGCACCTACCCGCTGCCGGAAGCCCAGCTCGACCGCTTCCTCATGCACGTGAAGATCGGCTTCCCGGACGCCGCAGTGGAGCGCAAGATCCTCCAGCAGGCCCGCGGCGAAGCGCTGCACGGCGAGACCAAGCCCGAGCACCGGCTCAGCCAGCAGGCGATCTTCGCCGCGCGCAAGGAGATCCTCGGCCTGTACATGGCCGACGCGGTGGAGGAATACCTGGTGCAGCTGGTGATGGCCTCGCGCACGCCGGCACGCTTCGACGCCGAACTGGGCGAATGGCTGACCTACGGCGCCAGCCCGCGCGGCTCCATCGCCCTCGACCGCTGCGCGCGCGCCCACGCCTGGCTGGCCGGACGCGACTTCGTCAGCCCGGAGGACATCCAGACGGTGCTCTTCGACGTATTGCGCCACCGCCTGATCCTCTCCTTCGAAGCCGAGGCCGCCGGGGTCGATCAGGACCGGGTCATCCAGCGCATCCTCGACGTGGTGGCGGTGGCCTGATGCACCCGCAGGCGGCCGGCGAGCCGCGCCCGTCGACGGCTCCGGACGGCGTCCAGGCGAGCCTGGCCGAGCTGATCGAGATCCGCCACCGGTTGCGCGAGGTGCAGCTGTTCTCCAGCCCGGGCCGGCGCAGCGCGCTGCTCGGCGCGCACCACTCGCGGCTGCGCGGGCGCGGCGTGGACTTCGACCAGGTGCGCGTCTACCAGGCCGGCGACGACGTACGCAACATCGACTGGCGGGTCACCGCGCGCACCCAGGAGCCGCACACCAAGCTGTTCCACGAGGAGCGCGAACGGCCGATCTTCATTCTCGCCGAACAGAGCCGGCAGCTGTTCTTCGGCTCGTCGCGGCAGTTCAAGTCGGTGCTCGCCGCCCAGGCCGCGGCGCTGATCGGCTGGGCCGCCCTGGAGCACAACGACCGGGTCGGCGGGCTGGTGTTCGGCAGCGGCGCGCCCCACGAGATCAAGCCGCGGCGCAGCAAGCAGAGCCTGCTGCAGTTGCTCAACCGCCTGGTCCGCGCTAACCATGCCCTGCACAGCGAACTGCCGGACGAGCCGGACGGCTTCGGCCTCGCCCTGCGCCGCGCCCGCGAGGTGCTGCGCCCCGGCAGCCTGGTGGTGGTGGTGTGCGACGAGCGCGGGCTGTCCGACAGCGCCGAACGGCAGTTGCTACTCCTCGGCCGGCACAGCGAACTGCTGCTTCTGCCGCTCTCCGACCCCCTCGACCATGCCCTGCCCGCCGCCGGGCTGCTGCGCTTCGCCCAGGACGGCGCCCTGCTCGAACTGGACACCCACGACAGCGAGTTGCGCCAGGCCTACCGCGCCCTCGGCCAGGCACGCCAGGAACGCTGGCAGCGTCTGGCCGAACGCGTCGGCTGCCTGCTGCTGCCGCTCAGCACCCAGTTCGAACTGATCGAGCAACTGCGCGAGCGGCTGCAACCGCGGCCGGTGAAGCATCCATGAATCCGCTCGACAACCTGCAACCGCCGATTCTCCCGCCGGCCACTCCCTGGTGGCCGCCGGCACCCGGCTGGTGGGCGCTGGCGCTGCTTGCCGGCATCTCGCTCGCAACCTTCTGCTGGCTGCACTGGCGCCGCCCGCGGCGCCGCGCCGAACCGCCGGTGCCGCTGGCCCCCGATCCGCTGCGCGTCGCCGCCCTGGAGGAACTGGCGCAGCTGCGCAAGCCCTACGACCTGCCCGCCGGCCCCTGGCTGCAGCAGCTCAACGCGCTGCTCAAGCGCCTCTGCCGCGCCCACTACCCGGACAGCCGCAGCCACACCCTGAGCGGCCGCGCCTGGCTGGCCTATCTCGACAGCCGCTGCCCGGCCGCCGGCCTGACGCGCTGGATGATCCTCGTGGAGGGCGGCTATCGCGCCGAATGCCGGCTCGACGACAAGGCCATCGACGGACTCTACCAGTCCGTGGAAATCTGGATTCGCCGGCATGTTTGACTTCGCCTGGCCCTGGGTCTTCCTGCTCGCCCCGCTGCCCTGGCTGCTGCGCTTCGTGCTGCCGCCGGCCGACAGCGGCGAGGCGGCGCTCAAGGTGGCCTTTCTCGACGAACTGGAGCACCTCAGCGGCCACCGCGCCCGCCTGCGCCTGCCGGGCTGGCGCCAGCAGGCGCCGTTCGTCCTGCTCTGGCTGCTGCTGCTCACCGCCGCCGCCCGTCCCGAATGGGTCGGCGAGCCCCTGCCGCTGCCCACCAGCGGCCGCGACCTGCTGCTCGCGGTGGACGTCTCCGGCTCCATGGAGTACGCCGACATGCGGTGGGAGGGCGAAGCCATCAGCCGCCTGGAGCTGGTCAAGCGCCTGCTCGGCCAGTTCATCGAGGATCGCCAAGGCGACCGCGTCGGACTGATCCTGTTCGGCAGCCAGGCCTACCTGCAGGCGCCGCTGACCTTCGACCGGCAGACCGTACACACCTGGCTGGAGGAAGCCATGATCGGCATCGCCGGCAAGAACACCGCCCTCGGCGACGCCATCGGCCTGGCGCTCAAGCGCCTGCGCCAGCGCCCGGCGCAAAGCCGCGTACTGATCCTGGTCACCGACGGTGCCAACACCGGCGGCGAGATCGACCCGCAGGTCGCCGCCCGCCTGGCCGCCGAGGAAGGCGTGCGCATCCACACCATCGGCATCGGTGCCGATCCCCGCCAGAACGACCTGCTCGGCCGGCTCGGCCTGACGCCCGGGCTGGACCTCGACGAGCCGACCCTGCGCGCCATCGCCGGACAGACCGGTGGGGAATACTTCCGCGTCCGCAGCAGCGAGGAGCTGCGCGCCATCGAAGCCACCCTCGACCGCCTGGAGCCGGTGGCCCAGCAGCCGACCCAGGCGCGCCCGACCCGTCCGCTGTACGCCTGGCCACTGGCCGCGGCCCTGCTGCTCAGCCTCCTGCCGGCGGCCCGCACCCTCCGGCCGCCACGCGCCCGCCCGGGAGAGCGTCGATGAACGGACTCTGGCCGCACTGGCTGCATCCCGAGTGGCTGCTCCTGCTGCCGCTGCTCGCCTGGCTGCTCTGGCGGCTCTGGCATCGCCAGCGCCGTGCCGGCCGCTGGGAATTGCTGCTGCCGCCGGCCTTCCACCGGGCGCTGCTCGGGGCGCGCGCCGGACGCGACAGCCGGCTGCCCTGGATCGCCCTCGGCCTGGCCTGGCTGCTCGCCCTGCTCGCCCTGCTCGGCCCCAGCTGGCAGCGCATCGAGCAGAGTCCGCTGAAGCGCGCCGACCCGCTGGTGGTACTGCTCGAACTGACCCCGAGCATGCTCGCCGGCGACGTCGCGCCGAACCGCCTGGCGCTGGCCAAGCGCAAGCTGCTCGACCTGCTCGCGGCGCGCCAGGAAGCGCAGACCGCAGTGGTCGTCTATGCCGGCAGCGCGCATACCCTGGTGCCGCTGTCCGACGACCTAGAAACCACCCGCAACCTGCTGGACGCTCTTGCCCCGCCGATCATGCCGGTCGCCGGCCGGCGCGCCGACCTCGCCGCGGCCCAAGGCCTGACGCTGCTCGAACAAGGCGCCCAGGGCCGGGGGCAACTGCTGCTGATCGGCAGCGAACTGGACGAAAACGAACGCCGGAGCATCGCCAAGGCGCTCGGCAGACACGGCGAACGCCTCGACATCCTCGGCATCGGCAGCACCAGCGGAGCGCCCATCGCCCAGGAAGGCGGCACCTTCCTCAAGGACGAACAGGGCGCCATCCTGCTGGCCCGGCTGGACGCCGCCGGCCTGGCGCGCTTCGCCGAAAGCCTCGGCGGGCGCTACCAAAGCGCCAGCCTGGACGACCGCGACCTGCGCCGGCTGGGCCTGCTGGACAGTCCGCAGCGCCTGCGCGAGAACGACGAGGCGGCACGCTTCGATGCCTGGGCCGATCAAGGCCACTGGCTGCTGCTGCCGCTGCTCCTGCTGGCCGCCTGTGCAGGCCGGCGCGGCTGGCTGCTCTGTCTGCCCCTGCTGCTGGCCCTGCCCCAGCCCAGCCAGGCCTTCGAGCTCGCCGACCTCTGGCTGCGTCCGGACCAGCAAGGACAGATCCTGCTCCAGGCCGGCCGGCCGGGCGAAGCCGCCCGGCGCTTCGAGGACCGCCGCTGGCAGGCTCTGGCCCTCTACCAAGCTGGCGACTATGCCGCCGCCGCCGAACGCTTCGCCCAGGGGCGCACCCCGGCCGACCACTACAACCGCGGCAATGCCCTGGCGCGGCTCGGCGAACTGGAAGCCGCGCTGGATGCCTACGAGCGCGCCCTGGAGCTACAGCCGGCGCTGGCGCCGGCGCTGCACAACAAGGCCCTGGTCGAGGAACTGCTGCGCCAGCGCCGGCAGGCCGAACAAGCGGCCGAAGACGCCGCCGCGAATGCGCAGACGCAGTCACAGTCGCCAGGCGGACAGCCGACGCCGGAAGGCTCCCCCGCGTCGCCGGCCAAGGCTGGAGAGGGCCAGGCCGATAACGCCACATCCGAGACTGTCGAGAACGCCTCCCCGGCAGCCAGCGAGACAAGCGAACTGCCGGCCGCTGCCGCGAAGCAGAACGGCGGAGTATTTGGCGACGACTCGCCGCCGGCTCCCGGACAGACCGCCGCAGCCCCGGCGGAACGACTCGGTGGCGAACGCCGCCAGGCCCTGGAACAGTGGCTGCGGCAGATCCCGGACAATCCCGGCGAACTGCTGCGGCGCAAATTCTGGTACGAACAGCAACAGCACCGGGAAGCCAGCCCATGATCCGCCCGCTCTGCATCCTCCTGCTCTGCCTGCTGGCCTGGGCGAGCCAGGCCGAGGAATTGACCGCCCGGGTCGACCGCACCCGCCTCGGCGCCGGCGAAACCCTCGAGCTGACCCTCGAAAGCAGCGATCCCGCGCCCCTCGGCAAGCCGGACCTGACGCCCCTCGAGCAGCACTTCGAGGTGCTCGGCACCCGTCAGGTCAACCGCCTGACCAACGAGGCCGGAGGAGCCCGCAGCACCACCCAGTGGATCGTCACGCTGCAGCCGAAACACCCCGGCCAGCTGAGCATTCCGCCCCTGCGCCTGGGCGACCAGCAGACCCAGGCGATCGTCCTGCACGTGCAGAAAAGCGGGATGGACGCCGGCACCGCCCGTCTGGCGCCGGTATTCATCGACGCCAGCCTGGATCGGGAAAACGTCTACGTGCAGGCCCAGGTCGTCCTCACCCTGCGCATCTACCATTCGGTATCGCTCTACGACGACAGCAATCTGAGCCCGCTGCAGATGGCCGACGCCCGCATCGAGCCCCTCGGCACACCGCGCACCTACGAGACCAGCGTCAACGGCGTGCGCCACGGGGTGATCGAGATGCGCTATGCGCTCTTTCCCCAGCGCAGCGGCGAGTTGCTGATCTCCTCCCTGGCCTTCACCGCCACCGAAGTCAGCCGAGCCCCGGACCGCGACGGCCTGCTGCCCTTCGGCCCGCACAGCGGCCGGCAGATCCGCGTGGAGTCGCCGGCGATTCCCCTGAGGGTCAAGGCCAGGCCTGCCGAATACCCGGCCGACGCGCCCTGGCTGCCGGCACGCGCCCTCGAACTGGGCGAAAGCTGGAATCCCGCGCCGGAACAGGCCCGGGTCGGCGAATCGCTGACCCGCCAGCTGACGCTCAAGGCCGACGGACTGAGCAGTGCCCAGCTGCCGCCGCTGGCCAGCCTCCCGGTCGACGGCCTGCGCCGCTATCCCGACCAGCCACAACTGGCCGAGCAGCCCGGCGAGCGCGGCCTGATCGGCAGCCGCGAGGAACGCGAGGCGCTGGTGCCGACCCGCGACGGCCGGATCGAACTGCCGGCGCAGGAAGTGCTGTGGTGGAACACCGTCCACGAACGCCTGGAACGCACCCGCCTGCCGGCACGCACCCTGGTGGTGAAAACGAACCCCGAACTGGCCGCGGAACCGCCGCAGTCCCTCGGCGCGCCCCTGACCCTGCCCGGCCAGCCGCTCTGGCTCTGGCAGCTGACCAGCGCCCTGCTGCTTTGCACCACCCTGCTCGGTTTCGGCCTCTGGTGGCGTGCCCGCCGCCAGCCGGCGATCCGCAGCGCCGTCGCCGGGCCGAGCTCGCGCACCCTGCTCGACGAGCTGCGCCGCGCCTGCCAGGCCAACGATACCCAGGCGACCCGCCAGGCCCTCGACGCCTGGGCCCGCCAGCAACCGGAAACCCTCGCCGCGATGGCCGCGCGCTACGTGCCCCTCTCCGCCGCCCTCGACGGCCTGAACGGTGCGCTCTACAGCGAAGGCGGCCAGTACTGGCAAGGCGAGGACCTCTGGCAGGCGATCCGCAGCCTGCCGTCAGCCCAACTGCCAGGCACAACCCAGGAACCGAGCCAGCTGCCGCCGCTATATCCGCGCTGAGGGGGTGCCGCGCCGACCGGCGAAGCGGAACTGTTCGGCGGTTGAAAATGAGAGGAGTGGCGAAGGGCTGCTCTCACCGCCGATCTGCCCCTGCTTTCCTCGTGCCGAATACCGACTCGCACTCCGGTGAAATCCCGGGTCCATCCCGGCCAGCCGTTGCCAATCCGCAAATAGAAGCATGAAAAGAGTCGCGACATTGACATCCTCCCCTCCCTCTCGCTGACGCTCGCCGCCCATAGGGCGGAAAGGAAGGGGATTCCTACCGTGTTCAGCCCGCCAGGGCTGACTCACCTCGGTGGGTTCCTGCTGCTGGCGGCCTGACCGCACCGCTCACTTCACAGGCTAACCGGGCGTGTCCCGCCCTTAGCACACTGATCGCGCCGACCACATCGGCGTTTTCCTCGAAACCGCATTCCACGCACGCGAAACGCTCCTGTATGCGGCGGTTCTCCGCCGACACATGCCCGCAGCAGGGGCACGTCCGGCTGGTGTTCCGCGGTGGCACCGCCACCAGGTGGCCACCGTTCCACGCCAGCTTGTAGTCCAACTGACGGCGGAACTCGAACCAGCCCTGGTCCAGGATGGCTCTGTTCAGGCCGGACTTGGCCCGAACCTGCTTGCCCGGTGCTTCGATTGTGCCGGCTGCCGACCTGGACATGTTCCGTACCGGCAAGTCCTCTACGAACACGAGCGCGTGGTTTTGGCTGATCGCGGTCGAGGTCTTGTGCAGGTAGTCGCGGCGGGCGTTTCCGATGCGGGTGTGAAGGCGCTGGACGCGAGCTTTCGCCCGCTTCCAGTTGCTGCTGTACCTCTGTTTGCGGCTCATGGCCTGCTGCGCCTTGCGCAGCGCGGCCTCGTGACGCTTGAAGCTGTTGATCGGCGCGTACACCGTGCCGTCCGAGAGCGTGGCGAAGCGCACGATGCCCATGTCGATGCCGACGGCGCCGCCCTGCGGCACCGGGACTTCCACTTCGCGCCGGGTCTGGATGGAGACGAACCATCGGCCGCCACTCAAGCTGACGGTGACGTTGCGCAGCTCGCCCAGGGCTTCACGACTGTTGCGGTAGCGCAACCAGCCGAGCTTGGGCAGGAAGAGGCGGCCGTTGGCCTGATCGAACTTGATTTGCTTGGGGTCGGGATAACGGAAGCTGTCGCTCTGCCCCTTTGCGCTTGAAGCGCGGGAAGTCGGCGCGCTGCTCGAAAAAGTTCTTGTAGGCTTTTTCGAGGTCTTTGAGTGAATGTTGCAGTGGATGGACGGGCGCATCCTTTAGCCAGGCGGTTTCCGCGCTGTTGCGCCAAGCCGTCAGCTGTTTCGCCATCGCCACATAGCCGATGTACTTCCCGCCGGCTTCGCGGTGGGTCTGCTGCAACGCCAGCGCTCGGTTGAATACAAACCGGCAGGCGCCGGCGAAGCGGCGCATCTGGCGCTGCTGTTCGCCGGTCGGCATCAGTTCGTATTTGAAGGCTTGGAGTCGTTGCATTGCTGAAACTGGCTAAATATACAGTCAAGAGTATAGGGCCGCTGCGCGGCCCGCGCTATCCTTCCCCGCCCTGAAGGGCGAGGTTTGCCGTGCAATGGATCAGCCTGACAGGCGCGGAAAAGGCGCGGAAAGACTTCGCCATTACCTGTTATCACCATCCAAAGCAAGAGAAACAGAGTGTAACTGCTCTCCATTGCGGAGCCACTCACACAACACCGCCATAGAAAGTGGCCGAATATCTATTTTGTGTACAACCTCTAAGTCTCCATCAAAAAATTGAACCATCATGCTACCCATTATAAATCCTGACATACCCAAGCTCAGCCTTGATTGGACTCGATAAAAATCGTCAGCTGACCTTTTTATTCAGCACCAAGGAACTAAACAACTGTAAAGCTTTCAACATGGCTCATCGAGCCGCTATAGGGAACGTTTCCCCCCCCAGAAGCGTTGATCCATTCAGGTATTGCCACCTGTGGCAGTTAGCTTTCCAATGGAACTGAAGTACGCCAACGAACATGAATAATCACCCCTTGAAAGCATCCCCCCGAATTGCCAGAACAGGCATCGGCATAGACCTGCTTACTGCTTTTTTGGCACATCCTGCCCCAAAAACAGCAGTCCTACCCTTATCTCCCTCATCAATAGGGAGGCGCAGGCCAGTTTGTCGATCACCGAATATAAAACCGAAAGTAAACGCGCCGCGATTCGACTCCCGGAGGTCAGCCTCGCCCAACTTTGCCACTTCGGCAACAACAGCGAACCACAGATTACCCTAGCCGGTCGATGCGACGATATCTGGCACCAGGCGGACCTATAACGCCTGCCAGCAACGCACAGTTATTACGAATTACCGGGCAGGCCACCTTCGAAGAGCATTCGAAGCTTACCGTCGCCCCTGACAAGGAATTATCCGCCCCGAACGGGACGGAATGACCAGTCGCACCGCGACCTGTCATCGCCCAAGGCTGCCCAGGCTTCTTCCCCTGCTTCCCCTTGGAGCGATACGCAACTACGCAACTTTTCCGCAGCCATTGAGTAATGGCTCAGTCGATTTTCCTCAACCATGACGAATGGTCAAACAGGAGAAAGATTTAATGGCGTTCCACTACGATCATCCCGAGCACCCCGAGCACCCCGAGCACCCCGAGCATCCCGAGCATCCCGAGCATCCCGAGCATCCATCCCTCGACGACATTATCGAAATCATCGGCAACCCACCGGGCCTCGATAATCCGCACGGTATCGGCAATCAGCACGGCCTCGGTAATCACCAAGGCCACAGCTTCAGCGTGGAAAACAACAATGTTCTCGAAATACCGGACAGCCTCGACGAGGCGTTCAGCACGGTCGAGCAGACCTTCATCTCCGACAACGATGGCCTGACCAGTTCGAGCGGTGACGACCAAGGCAGCGAAGGCTTCGACACTGTCCAGGCCAGCGAAGGCTTCGATACCGTCCAGACCGGCGAAGGTCTCGATACCGTCCAGGCCAGCGACGGCCTCGATACCGTCCAGACCGGCGAAGGTCTCGATACCGTCCAGGCCAGCGACGGCCTCGATATTGCGGGCATCCAGCAGCTGCTCGACCAGGGCATGTCGCTGACCGATCTCATCGAGAACTTCGTGAGCTCGGCAGAGTTCCAGAACAACGAGCAGAACGATACGTTCGCCGAACTGCTCGACATTCTGGAGCAGTCGCCTGACGAAACCGGCGCAACCTATCCGGCCGAGCAGCCTGAAGGCGGCGCAAGCCATGCACCTGCAGATGTCGCCATCGGTATCGTCGGCTCTCCGGAATCGGAAGCAGCGAACCCGGCAGGCAATGTCCATATCATCCCGGGTCACTTGGTCTAAGTCGGCTCTCATTCACTAGCCCGCAAATACTCCGGCCGCAAGGCCGGGGTATTTCTCGACGGATCTTGCGAAAGCTGCGAGGCTCGTCGAGAAATACCGATATTTTTGACTTACAATGATTTCGCGCACTCATGCAACACAAACGTAATTCAAGCCGCATTTGCACAGACGCGGCAGGCGTCTAACTGTCGCAGCGACAAGCTGAGAGAGCAGAGCAGAGCAGAGCAGAGCAGAGCAGAGCAGAGCAGAGCAGATTACAACGTAGCCGCCCAATATGATTCCAAAAGGCCACTATATTTTACGGCCGCCGCACCGTCTCTTCTTGGCAAACCAAACTGTCATATTCTCGACGCCTGATAAATGACACTAGACGACGCCAAAGCCATCAAGATAGCATTGTCAAAACCTCATGAAAGGAATGGCTTTCCGCACGGAAGCGTTGCCCATCCAGGGGCATGGCTCTCCGTGGCAGTCAGCTTCTCAGCGGAACTGAATTACGCCAGCGAGCATGAACAATCACTCTTTGAAAGTATCGTCCCGGATCGCCGTATTAGACGTCGGCATGTACATTTTCCGCTACGTCTCCGACACATCCGCCCCCAAAAACAGCAGCCTCAGCCTCCACCAAGCCCCTATCGGCAAAGGAGCGGTCGACTTCTTCCCGGCCAGCGGGATCACCCGCAACACCCTTACGGCGCCGGGCGACTGCATTATCGTGCGCATCAAAGGAGCGCAGGCCAGCGTGCTGATCACCGAATACCACCCCGAAGGTGAAAGTGCCGCGATTCAACTCCGAATCGATCAGATCAACACCTCCCCCGCCGGCCCCAAACCTGGCACGACGCAGAAAGCCAACGCCCCGCAACCCGTCGGGCTCAAGCTGCACGGTCATATCGAAACCCGCGGCGATGTCGTCGTCGAGAATGGCTGGCTGGGAGCGCCGAACACGCTACTGCGGCTCGAAGGCTTCTCCGTCGACTGGAAAGACCAGCCCCAGGACGTAAGCCTCGCCTACCTGTGCCGCTCCGGCAAAAACAGCGAACCCCAGATCGCCCTCGCCGGCCAGTTCGTCGGCACCCGGCGCCAGGCGAAACCCATCACGTCCGTCGCCTTCGCCCTCACCGGGCAACGCGCCGCTCATTACGAACTCTCGGGTCAGGCGGTCTTCGGAGGACAACCCCCGCTGACCGTTGCGCCCGACAAGGAATTAACCGGCCCGAACGGGACGGAACAACTCGTCGCCCTGCGACTTGTCATCACACCCAGGGCTGCCCAGGTCTCTCCTCCTGCTTCCCCCTGGAGCGATACCGAAACTACGCAAATCTTCCGTAACAGTTAGTAACGGTTCAATCGATTTTCAGAAACCGTGATAAGCGGTTTAAAAGGAGAGCAGTACAATGGCGTTTAACTACGACATTCCAACATCGCCTCAAGAGCTTCTTGAAATACTACAGGGTATTTTGGAAGACAACCCCGGCCTCCCTGATCTCCCCGAGATCCCCAATTTTCCCGACCTCATTGAGATCATCGGGGGCAGCATCAACGTGGCGTCGGGCACTGTGGCTGAAGACGGCACCCTCACCACAACCAACGGCTCCTCAACCCCGGACGTACTGTTCGTCGATGTTCCTGGCGAAGCTGGCCAACAGCAATCGATCGTTGTCCCCAACGACATTCAGGGCAACACCCGCCTCTACACGTTCTCCAGCGACGCAGATCTGACGATGGACCTCAACACCATCGAGCGAGCGGTCATTCTCGGCAACGGCAATGACTTCGTCACCGTCGCCGGAGACCACGACACCATTCTGTCCGGCGGCAACGGCAACGACACCCTGATCACCTCGGGCGGCGACGACTGGGTCAGCGGCGACCGTGGCAATGACTCCATCTCGACCGGTGCCGGCAACGACACCATCGTGACCGGCCTCGGCCGCGACACCATCGATGCAGGCGAAGGCTTCGACGTCGTGCAGTTCAACGGCGACGTCGAGAACTTCCGCTTCTTCGACATCGGACATGGCGATCTGCTTGTACATAACAAGCCGAGCCCCGCCAACTCGGCCGTTATCAGCGACGCCGAATTCCTGCAATTCAACGACAACGAGAGCATCGTCCTTGTCGACAACGAAGTCGACGCGAAGGCCATGCGCCTGTACGACGCGCTCTTCGACCGCGATGCCGACGCGGGCGGCGCCCAGTACTGGCTCGACCAGCTCGACAACGGTACATCGTTGACCGACATCGCCAACGGTTTCCTGAGCTCGACAGAGTTCCAGGACGCCAACGGCTCGCCGGACCACGCAGCGTTCGTCGACCTGCTCTACCAGAACGCCCTGAACCGTCCGGAAGGCGACACCGATACGGCCGGCAGAGAGTTCTGGGTCTCGGCGCTCGACAGCGGCGCCACCCAGGCCGAGGTGGTCATCGGCATCGTCGGCTCGGATGAGGCGGCAAATGCCATCGACAATGTCCACATCATTCCTGGCAATCAGGTCTGAGTCGGTTCCCATTAACTAGCCCGTAAATACTCCGGCCGAAAGGCCGGGGTATTTCTCCACGGATTTCTCGGCCTTCGCGAGATCCGTCGAGAAATACCAGTACTTTCAACATTACAGACCTTCTGTACCCATGCCGCCTTCACTCTCCGCGCAGATCCAGAGCCATTTCAAGAAAGGAGATATCGAGTCGGCCCAGGCTGCGCTCGCGCTAGCGCTGCAGACCCCCGGCTATCGCAACGAGGCTCTGATCTGGCAGGGTGTCGCCGCCCTGCGCGAAGGCCGGCAGGCCGATGCTTTCCTGCACCTGGCCAGGGCGAGCGAGCGACTCCCCCAGCGAACCGACCTCAAACTCCTGCTCGGTCGCAGCCTGCAGCAGTCCGGGCAGCGCGAACCGGCGGAAGGATTTCTTCGCGCGGCCCTGCAACGCTTTCCTGCCGATCCGCCCCTGCGCCGCCTGTACTGGAGTACCCTCCAGACGAGCCGCTCCCACGCCGAGATTGCCGCACAGATCCGCGCACAACTGGCCGACATCCGCGACCCCACCGAACTTCAGCAGGTGCTGCAGATCCTCGCCGACGAGCCGGCGACGGAGTTACTGGTCGGCGTAGTCCGCTACGATGCTGCCCGCAACCTGGTCACCGGCTGGGCCGTCGACCTGAAAAACCCGGAACGCCCCCCCCGCTTTCAACTTGCAACCGGCCAGGTACGCCTCGAATGCCTGGCGAATACCCCAAGCCCGCTGCTCACCCAGGCCGGCTTTCCCGCCACCCATGGCGGCATTCTGGTCCGCCCGCCGCAGCCACCCGGCGCGTTGCGAGTGAGCTTCACCACCGGTGCCGAACTCATCGGCAGCCCGCTCGCCGCCGTAGCGCCCTTCACCCCACCGCCGCCGAGCGAACAGGACCCGTCCAGACAACCGGTCGACGTCCTCGTTCCCGTATTCAAGGGCGTCGACATCACCCTGGCCTGCCTCGACAGCCTGTTGCGCCACAAACGCGATAACCGCACGCCGCACCGGATCGTCGTGCTCGACGACGCCTGTCCGGAGCCGCAACTGGCCCAGGCCATCGAGAATCTGGCGCGGCGGGGACGGATCGAACTCGTCCGCCGTCCGGCCAATCTCGGTTTCATCCGCAACATGAACCGCGGCATGGCCATGCACCCCGAGCGCGACGTGGTCTGGCTCAACGCCGATACCCGGGTGCACGGCGACTGGCTGGACCGTTTGCGGGCCGTGGCCTACCAGGCCGAGGACATCGCCTCGGTCACGCCCTTCACCAATAACGGCGAACTGATGAGCTTTCCCGAAAGCCGCATCGCCCATCCCATGCCGAATCCACAAGCCCACGCCAGGCTGGATCGGGCGGCGCGCCAGAGCGGCTGCGCCCCCGTCGAACTGGAAGTGGGCTGCGGCTTCTGCTTCTACATCAAGCGCCGGGCGCTCGACGCCGTCGGCTACCTGGACGAAGAGACCCTGCAGCGCGGCTACGGCGAGGAAACCGACTGGTGCCTGCGGGCTCGTCGCCTGGGCTGGCGGCATCTGGGCGCCACCAACGTGTTCGTCGCCCATGCGGGCGGCCACTCCTTCGGCCCGGAAAAGGCCCTGCGCGTACACCAGAACAACGCCATCCTGCGCCGCCGCTATCCCGACGCGGAGCGGCGCTTCGACGCCTTCGTCGCCCGCGACCCACTGCGCCCGGCACGGGAGGCGCTGCAGCAACTGCTCGCGGCACAGGAGCGACCCGCCGAAGCGCCCACACCGCCTCCAACGCCGCTGAGCGCCTCCCGTCCGCCACTGCCCGGTCGTTGCTGGCTGATCGCCGACCGCCTCGACCGTCCCGAGATCGGCGAACGCTGGCTGAGGCTCGCGCGGCACCTGGCCCGCCAGCAACCGGCGATCACCCTGCTCCTGGCCGAGGACACCCCCTGGGAAACGCAGCTGCTGGCCACCGACGGCGTTAGCCGCCTGCCTCGCATCGACGGTCTGGACGCCCGGCAAACCCTGGAACTGTGCGGCACCGTGCTCGCCTTGAGTCTGGATGCCCCCCCAGAGACCGTAACGCACTCTTCTTACCATGCCCTACAGGCAGCACAACGTCATCGGCTGCCGCTGTTCGCCCCGGAGGCGGCCGGTTTCGAACGATTCGGCGCCTTCGGGTTGCACGAACTCCATCCCTACCTGCCCAAAGAAGTTCAGGTCTGATCCATGAGTCTTCCTCTCTCCGACGTCCCGCAACCTCCCGGCGCCATCACCGGCCTCCACGGCGACGTTCTGCAGGGCTGGGCACTGGACCCGGACAACCCGGATCTGCGTCTGGCGGTGGAAATCTATCTCGACCATGCCTTCGTCGCACTCGTTCGCGCCGACCGGCAGCAATCGCTGGATGCGCCGGGCGACGGCTTTCACGGCTTCGCCGTGCAACTGCGCCCGAACTGGCTCGCCAACGCCCGCCATATCGCTGCGCGCATCGCCAACCAGGGCCCCTGGCTGGAAGGCGGCATCGACCTGCCCGCGCCCGCCTCCCAGCAGTCGGTCCCGATTGCCACCCAGGTCTACTACCGAGGCGGACTCAAACTCAAAGGCTGGGCCTGGGACCCGGCAGCCCCGACCCGCCACGTCGCGCTGCAGGTACGCGAAGGCGAGCGGCTCCTGCTCACCGGCACGGCCGACCAACCCCATTCCTCCCTGGTCAACCGTCCCACCAGCGACCATGGCTTCGACCTGGACCTGCCCTGGGAGCTGGCCGACGGCCAGCCGCACGAACTGCACATCGAAACCGACCGAGGGGTGCCGCTGAGCGGTAGCCCGATCCGCCTCTGCCTGCATCCGGAAGGGCTGTCGGCCCTGTTGCTGCGCCATTGGCCCCGGTGCGAGCAAGCGAGCGACGATCCCCTGCCGCTGCTCGCCTGCCTGACCAAGGCACAGGAGGAACGCTTCCCCGGCAGCGCCGGCTTCAACCATTACCCGGAGTGGCATGCGCTGTTCCAGCAGCCCCGACCGTTCGAATCGACCCCCGGCAACGTGCTGGTCTTGCTGTTGGGCGAAGGAAGTGCGCAGGACGAAGCGGCCAGTCACGCCAGTCTCCTGCAGCAGCGACTGCCCGCCACGCAGATCCGGACCATCGCCCCCGCCGCGACGGACCTGCTCGAGGCCCTGGCACAGCACGCTCCCGCCGCACGCCTCGTCGTGCCGCTCTGGCGGGGCGACCGACTCGCCGCCCACGCGCTCGACACTCTCCTCGCCCACCAGGCCGAATCCGCCGCAGCCTGGCTCTATGCCGACTGCGACCAGGACGGCCCCGAGGGCGCACGCAGCAATCCCTGGCTCAAACCCGCCTGGGACGAAACCCTGTTCTACGGCGCGGACATCGTCAGCCCCGGCAGCGCCTTCGCCGGCGACACCCTGCTGCGGGCCATCGCCCACCTGCAACAGACCGGCCAGGCCGCGCAGGCAGACTGGCATCGGCTACTGGCCAGCGTCGTGGCGATCCAGCCCGGACCGATCATGCACATCCCCCAGGTGCTCTACCATCGCGGCGCCGGCGCCCCCGTCAGTCCCCATCAAAGCTTGCCGAACGCCCAGCGCCAGGCGGCGCTCCACTGGCTGATACAGCAGCGCACGCCTGGCGCCAGCATCGAACCTGTCGAGGGCTTCCCCGCCTTCAACCGCGTGCGCTGGCCCCTGCCCGCCCAACTACCGCGCATCAGCCTGATCGTACCGACCCGCGACCAGCTCGAGCTGTTGCGCACCTGCATCGAAGGACTGCTCGAAGGTACCGACTATCCGGCGCTCGAAATCATCGTCGTCGACAACGACTCCCGCGAGCAGGCCACCCTCGCCTACCTCGACGACATCGCTCGCCGAAGCGTGCGCGTACTGCGCTACCGGTACCCGTTCAACTACGCCGCGATCAACAACTGGGCGGTGGAGCAGGCCCAAGGCAGCATCGTCGGGCTGATCAACAACGACATCGAAGTGCTCGAACCCGGCTGGCTGAAGGAAATGCTCGGCCAACTGCTGCGCCCCGGCATCGGGGCCGTAGGCGCCAAACTGCTGTGGCCCAACGGCATGGTCCAGCACGGCGGCGTGGTGGTGGGCGTCAACGGGCTGGCCGCGCACGCCGGCAATCACCTGAACAAGGACGATCCCGGCTATCTCGGCCTCAACCAGCTCGCCCGCGAGCAGAGCGCCGTCACCGCCGCCTGCCTGCTGGTGCGCAAGACCGACTATCAGCGCCTGGGCGGACTGGACGAGAAGCGCTTTCCCGTCGCCTTCAACGACGTGGACTTCTGCCTGCGCCTGGGCGAGGCCGGCAAGCGCCTGGTCTGGACGCCGTTCGCCAAGCTCATCCATGCCGAATCGGCCAGTCGTGGCAAGGAGGACACGCCCTCCAAGGGCGCCCGGGCTGCACGGGAACAAAAGAACTTCATCGAACGCTGGGGCGGTCTGGGACAGGGCGATACCTGCTACCACCCCTACCTCAGCGCCGACTACCTGACCGGCCCCTATGGGGGCCTGGCAATGCCGCCACGCCAGAGCACACCTCGAACGGTCCTGCAGATTGAGACGATCTTCAAATAAACCACAAAAACTGGCGTAGAGACGAGACGTTAGAGGTTTCTACGAGTCTTCGTGGATGCCGGTTGAAGGGGCACCTCAATAACGAGGATTGCTTGAGAACAACCGAAATGCCCGTCCTCAGGAAAGCACGACAAATCCTGGGGCGGTAGCGTGCCTGGAAACCGTGGTGTTCCCACCCATCCACCGAAAAATTACGGCAAGGAACGAAACTCATGACCAGGGATGCTGTCCACCGCCCAGCGAAGGAAGCCGCAAAGCGTTTTTCCGTCAAACAGCGCCGAAGAATGCCGGAGCGAATTTGCCTTCGCCCATCTCGAACGCCCGGCCTGCGCCGCCCAGTAGCCGCACCACGGGTCTGCCAAACTGCACAGAAGAACGCATGAAAATCACTCACGACGACCTCGTCAGCTTCATTCCCAGTCTGCGTCAGCCAGGCACCAAGAGCCTGCTGCACGTCGGCTGTGGCAATGCAGGCCCGGAGCGCCTGCCCGAATGCTTCAAGACGCCGGACTGGAAGGAAATCCGGCTGGACATCAACCCGGCCGTCAAACCCAATATCGTCGCCAGCCTCACCGACCTATCCGCCGTAGAAGACGCCAGCATGGACGCCGTGTGGTCGTCGCACAACCTGGAACACCTGGAGGGCTTCGACGTCGCGAAAGCGCTGGCTGAAATCCGCCGCGTACTAAAACCCACCGGTTTTACCCTGATCACCCTGCCCGATCTGAAACAGGTCGCCCAGTTGATCGTCGAAGGCAAGGCCGACCAGGTCATATACGCCTCGCCTGCGGGGCCCATTACTCCGCTGGATATGCTGTTCGGCCACCAAGCCTCCCAGGAGCAAGGTAACCGCTACATGGCCCACCGTACCGGCTTTACCGCCGAACTCCTGGGCAAGCAGTTGACCGAGGCCGGATTTGCCGAAGTACGGATCCGCCAAGGAGGTTCGTTCGACCTGTGGGCCGTGGCGTGCGTCACCGCCTGAGACGACGATGACCTGGTGCTGCCTTGGGTCGACCGTCTCCAAGGCGGTATCGACAACCTAACCCGCCACGAACATAGCCAGCGGGCGGGTCCGATGCTCCAGACCCGCCAGCTTGCAGCAGGAAGCGCAAATACCGATCTCCAAGGAAAGACCGATTAGCCAGCCAGGAGCTGGCACATCCCGCAGGGTGGAAAATCGCACCAGCACTTTCCAGCCGCCGCTCTTCTCTCAAACTTGCAAGCACGCTCGATCCAAAAGCTAGACAGCCCCCGCTGGCTCCGTCGGCCGCTGCCGACAATTTCCCTCATCGTTATCCCACTGACAGAGAAATTATGAAAACCCTGTGCATTACCGGCAGCGTTCAGAGCCGTCTCGACCCGTTTGCAGAAAACCTCGGCAAAGCAGGGGCCTCGGCTGCACGCCCCACCACCCACGACCAGGAAATGACGATTGCCGCCTGGCATCGAAAAGTGCTCGCAATCCAAAAGGATCATGCATCCTCCTCCTCGACATCGGCCCCCGGGCGCGCGTGGGAACAACTCGCCGGCGAGATTTTCCTTGCCAACCATAATCAGCCACTCTGGTACTGGGCCGATACTGGTAGCACTCTGCTCCTCGATTTCTGGTTCAACTTCGATCCCAACACCGTTTTCCTGCTCCTGCATACCTCCCCCCATGAAGCACTGATGGATGCCATCGAGCATGGGGCGGATACGCTTGAAGTTCTGCAGAACGCTCTGGACGATTGGTACAAACGCACACGGCAGATGCTGCGCTTCCATCTCCGGCACCCCACCCGCAGCATTCTGCTCGACAGCAACGACGCCCTCGGACAACCAGACGCCTACATCGACGTCCTAGCCCAACGCTGGCAGTTGCCGCTGGAAACAATCGAGCTCGAACAGACTTGGCAGAACGATCCGCACCACCTGACGTTCTATCTGGTCGACAAAGTCCTGCAGAACCAACCTCAAGCGCTCGCACTGCACCACGAAGTACAAGCCAGTCTTTTCCTCATCAACGACGGCAAAGCGCCAGCATCGAAACCCGAACTGGGCGATGTGGTCTCCGACTATCTAGAGGCACGACGCCTCTTCCAGGCCGGACAAGCCGACAACGACACCCTGCGCCAGACCCTGAAAGCTGCCCAATCGCAACTTGCCGATAGCAACTTGGCGCTACAGGACCGACAGGCAAAACTCGTCAACCTTGAAACGGATCACCGGCACCTTCAGGCACAGAGCGAACAATACCTGCAAGAACTCTCCGAAATCCGAAGCGGCCTCGAGAACTCCGACCAGGAAAACCGGCTTTTGCTCGAGCAATTGCGTCATACGCTGGAAAATCTCGAAAAACTTGCCCAAGAAGAACGACACAAGAGTCAGCAGCTCACTGAGCTCAATGTGGAAAGAAACACACTGCTGAGCCAGATCGATCTTTTCGCCAAGGAGAAAACCGCCCTCGCCGCCGTACACGACGAACAGGCCAGGCTCGCCAACGAACGCAAGACTCAGATCGATACACTATCCAAGGAAAAGGCCGGACTGGTTGCCGCTCGCGATGCCCTGAGCAAGGAAAAAACCGAACTCGTCGCCGCCCGCGATGCCCTGGTCAAGGAGAAAACCGTCCTTACCGCCGCACGCGACGAACAGGCCAGGCTCGCCAACGAACGCAAGAC
>Ga0209575_10000245_pt1 | contig 50460 bp, 37 predicted proteins | sample Medcelwee11metaG_FD_187172 | JGI IMG/M metagenome (GOLD analysis project Ga0209575, IMG submission 187172) | Freshwater pond sediment microbial communities from the University of Edinburgh, under environmental carbon perturbations - Medium... | ecosystem: Environmental > Aquatic > Freshwater >...
GAATCGTGCGGGTGCAGAAATGCCGGTCGGCCATCCACAGCTGTCCCGGCCGGGCACTGTCCAGTAGCGGCAGGACGCCGGTGCGTTCGCTTTCATAGGCGTCCTCGCAGACCGCCAGATCGGTCACTCGGTCGAGGTCGGGGTCGTAGACCACCCGCGAATGCCCCGGCAGAGCGGCGGCGCGCTGGTTGCGCAGAGGCTTGAGCCGCTTTTCCGTGGCCGGCAGGTGCTTGCCATCGACAATGCGCAGTTGCCAGCCCGGGAGGCAGAGCGCGCTGTCCAGTTCCGAGACGACCGGTGCCAGCCGTTCGGCGCTGCCACGCACCAACGCCCGCAGCAATGCGGGCTCGGTGCGGCTGACCTTGTCGTACAGGGCCGTCACGGTCACCGGCAAGTTGTCCATCTGGCGCGCGGCGGCATGCAGCGAAGGGCGCAGCCCCAGCGAAACCAGCGACATCGGCTCGACGACAGTGGAAAACAGCAGCTCCCGGGGATACTGGCGGCCGGCATCGCCCGATCCAACGCCAGCCGTGCCATGACACTGGCCGGAGCCTGCTTCTCAAGTCGCGTCAGAATCTCGTCCCACATCACCTTGGCCCCTCGCTGGTTTTCGGGAGGAGAGTTTACGTAAAGACCTTGAAAGGAGTGTGTGTAATGCCCGGCAGCTTACGCCTCAAACCCAGCCAAGCACGGTTTGCCGCCCTGCAGGAATGGATCGAATTCCTTCGCGAAAAGGTCGAGCCGTTCGGCTCCGGCCCCGCCTGAATACGCCACACTAGGCGCTTGCCGTTTCCGTTTCCTGAGACAGCTTCGCAATGAACATCTATCCCTTATACGTTTTCGATTGCGCCCGCCATACCGATATCCTGCCGCCTCGGATCGAGGGTGTGGCCATGGCAGAGCAAGTGATTGTGCGGCTGCGTGATGATGAGTTGGGCCCCCATCCGCGCTTCGAGCATTTGGGCATGCATCTGGCCCGGCATTTTCCCAGCCTTCCGGAAACGCTGCCCGCGACGGCGATGGAGGAAGAGATTGAGGCCTATCTCGACATGGAGCAGTTCTGGATCGGCGATTCGCCCGATCATCAGCTTCGCCGCTGGACCAGTGCGCTCTGGGTGCCGGAGATCATCCGTATCGATCAGATGCTGGAGCTTCTGAAAGTACTGTTGCTCCTGGCCAGGCAGCTGTGTCTGGATGTGTACGAGGAGATCTATCTGCCGGCAACATCCTTGCCGATTCCTACGGGGGAAGGTGACCGTTATCGGTTGTTTTTCGATCCGGTGGCCGGGCCGAAGCAATTCACGGGCGATGCCTTTCGCACCTTCCTCATCGAGCGGTTGAACGTTGCGCTTGCCGGACTGGGATTCGGTTACCAAGCATTCTTTTTCAGCCGTCGCATCGAGGGAGGCAAGCAGCTCATCTTGGGCCCTCTCCGCGGGAGGGCACCGGCGCTGTCCTGCGAAATCCGCCAGATTGGGTGCAGCGACCGGTTGGCCGCTACCAAGCGTGAGATTTATGGTCCTAGTTGGAATCTTCCTACTTACCCCAGAATTTTCTACGTGTATCTCCGCGGTACCCAGGAGCTGGCACGCCATGGATGGAAGGCCCAGCCGTTTGCGGCATCCAGTTATACGACCAATGAAGATGAGGTCGACTGGATGGTATCCGACCTGCTCGGCTTGCCAAGCCTGGAGAGGACCCGCGCCGTGGAAGGCGTCGACTGGCTGTTTAGCAGCGAGGCGGTAGAGGAGGTCTTCCTCGACAACCTACATGGGTCGCGGAGCATCATCGACGATTATAAGAGGGTGACCATTTACGCCCACCGGGCCGGGAGTTTACGGTTTGGTGCGATCGTCGCGGATGTCGAGCAGCGCATCGCGAAGCAGCATTCGATGGTCACCGAGCGGTATCGGGCTCTGGTCGAATTGTGTCGCACCTCCGTGCAGCCAGTTGGCAGTGGGGTGGCGTGAGCTGCATGGAAGTAAATCAGAAGGGGCGGTCAATTGGACTCTGTATGTGGGGTATTCATATTGCTTTGGCCTGCCTGGTCTTCAGTCAGGGAGCGTTCGGGCAGACACTGGCATCCTTGCTGGACCTCGCGCGCTCCAGCGAGCCGACCTACCTTGGGGTCAAGACGAGTGTGATGGCGGCCAAGGCTCGAGTCGACCAAGCCTTCGGCGTGATGCTGCCGCAGGTAAGTCTGACCGGAAGCACTAACGCCCACGACCGCAACTATAACACCCGCGACTCCCACGATCCGAGCGCGTCAGAGGGATACAACAGCAACTCCGCTCAAGTGAATCTGACACAGCCTATCTGGCGCTACGCCAATATAGTCGGCTGGCGACAGGCGAAAGTCGTGGTAGAGCAGTCCGAGTATCAATTGGCGGGAGCCGAGCAAGAGTTGTTGGCCAAGCTGGTGGAGGCCTGGTTCAACGTGCTGGCAGCACGGGATGAGGTAGCATTTACCACTCAACAAGCCGCAGCTCAGCAATTTCAATTGGCAGTGGCAACGCGAGGAGGAGAACTCGGTGCCAGTAGCTGGCCACAGGTGGAAGAGGCGAGGGCCAAGTTGGATCAGGCTTTGGCAGATGTGGCTATGGCGGAATCCGAAGCGGAGTTGAGGCGGGCGGAACTGGAGCAACTGGTGGGGCCGCTGCACGAGCTCAATGTGTCCTACATGCGTGGTGAGGCGGCGCTGGCCAGCCTTGCTGCGGTCAAGCTGGATGGATGGTTGCAGGGGGTGGACGCTGGCAACCCCAACCTGCTCGCAGCAATGCAGGCGTACGAGGCGGCCGAGGCCGAGGTGGGTAAGCAACGTGCCAGCCATTATCCGACCCTGGACATGGTGGCCAGCTACGGCAAGAACAGCCAGTCCGTTGGCGGCTTTCCCGGGCAGTCTGGCTACGACATCAAGCAGGGCACAATGGGCTTGGAACTGAACGTTCCGATATTCTCCGGCGGCACGCAGTCGGCCAAGGTAGTGGAGGCTCTGGCTCAGCAGGAAAAAGCGCGACTGGAGGTTGAGGTAGCACGGAGGGCAGCCGTTTTGGTAATCAACCAGGCCTGGTTCAACTGGCATTCCTCGCAGGTAAGAGCCCTGGCCGGCATACAAGCTATCCGCTCGGCGCGTTCGACATTGACCCAGGCTCAGGTTGGTACCGGGCAGGGGCTCAAGACCCGGCTCGATATCCTGCAAGCGGAACAGCAACTGCGTGCAGGCCAGCGCGATTTTCGCAAGGGGCGTTACGATCAGGTAGTAGCTTATGTCAAGCTCAAGGCCGCCGTGGGTTCGTTAACCGAGGGTGACGTGGTGGCGCTGGATGCGTTATTGGTGACCTCGCCAGAGGAAGCGGACCCGGACATGGAGCCTCGGCTAATCAAGGTCAGGGCCCAATGATGGGCAGCACTAACATAGTGTCCGACGGACTGGACGAGCTTCGTCAAGCGCCTTCTGACCTGGCCGTATGGGAGGCCTTTGTTGCGTCCAAAACCGCCGAAGAGCGTTGTCGCACTTGGCTGGCACTGGTGTGCGGCTCGGTTCAGGGGGCTGAAGCAGCCGCCGTACTGATCGAGAATCCCATGAATCATACCTATGTCCCCATGGCAGTGGGGCCGAAGGCTGGGCCGGAATTGGGGCGGCTTGGCGCTGTAGTCGAGGCAGCGCTACGCGAGCGGCACGGTATGGTCAAGCCGGCGCCCACGCCGTCGAACGCAATGCATATCGCCTACCCCCTGATGGTCGAAGAGCGGATCGCCGGAGTGGTGGCGCTCGAAGCCAAGTGCCCCGAGAACGAGGTCGGGACGGTCTTGCGCGAGATTCACTGGGGGAGCGCATGGCTGGCGAACCTGTTGGCAGGTCGTGAGTTGAGCGAGGCACTCCGCGCCCGGGAGCGGGCTGGCTCGGTGCTGGAAGCCATGGCGGTGACATTGCGCAGCGGCGAGCTGCAGCTAGCCTTGTTCGAGGTGGCCAATACCCTGCGGCAACATTTTGGATGCGCCCGGGTCGCCATCGGTCTGGTGAGGCAGGCGACAGTCAAGCTGGCGGCGCTGTCGGAGGCGGCGACATTCGAAAAGCACACTTCTCTGGTCAAGGCATACGAGCAGGCCATGGATGAGGTGTATGACGAACACCGCCCAGTGCTTGCGCCCGTTCCGGAGGGTGGCGCCGATATCCGCGCGCCGAAACACGAGGACTTGCGTGCTATCTCGGGAGCCGGGGCAGCATTTTCTTGCCCCCTGACAATCGGTGCGCGCTGCATCGGTGTGGTCACACTGGAGCGGGAGCAGGCGCCGTTTTCCGAGGACGATCTGCTTTGGATGGAGGCCTTCTCGGCTTTGGCGGCGCCCATCGTCGAGCAGCGCAGGGTGGCCGAGCGCGGCGCGCTGCACCGTCTGGGCGAGGACATCCGGGGCGTGTTCGAGAAGATCTTCGGGCCGCGCCATCTGACCTGGAAGGTGGCGACGGCGGCCGTACTTATGTTGACGGTCTCGCTTGTGCTGGTGCCGATCGAATACCGGGTTTCAGCCAAGACGGTCATTGAGGGCGAGGTGCAGCGGGTGGTGGCCGCGCCCTTCGAGGGCTTCATCGGCGCTGCCTACGTTCGTGCTGGCGACACAGTGAGTGCAGCGCAGCCGCTGGCGCAACTCGATGATCGCGAATTGCGTATCGAGGAGGCCAAGTGGTCTAGCGAGCATGACCAGTACGAGAATCGTTTGCGCGAGGCCATGGCCAATCGTGACCTCACCGCCATGCAGGTGATCGGTGCGCAGCTTCGGCAGGCCTCGGCGCAGTTGGCCCTGGTGACCGAAAGGATCGCCCGTGCCCGGCTGATCGCGCCTTTCGACGGTATCGTGGTCTCCGGTGACCTCAGCCAGCAGATCGGCGCGCCAGTGGAGGTCGGCAAGAAACTGTTCGAGATCGCGCCGCTGCAAAGCTACCGGATCATTTTGCAGGTAGATGAGCGTGAGATCCGCCACGTGCAGATGGGCCAGCGGGGCCGCCTGGTGATGACTGGTATTGCCGGTGAGCCGATGGATTTCAAGGTGGCGAAGGTTACGCCGGTGGCTACGGCGCAGGAGGGCAAGAACTTTTTCCGGATCGAAGCCGTTCTGGCTCAGGCCTCGCCGCGCCTGCGGCCGGGCATGGAGGGCATCGGCAAGATCGAGGTGGGGAGTCGCTCGCTGTGGTGGGTGCTAACTCACAGTTTCAGCGAGTGGCTGATCCTCGCCGTATGGACCTGGATTCCTTGAGGGACCTATGGCACGTAGTCTGTTCAGCTCCTCCTGGCACTGTGTTGCCGATCTAAAGCCACGTCTGGTGCCGCAGGCGCGCATCTACCGGCATGTCTATCGCGAGCAAGTATGGTTCGTGGTGCAGGATCAGACTGGCGGGCGCTATCACCGTCTGTCTCGGGGGGCTTATGCGCTGGTATTGGGCATGGATGGCTCGCGTACCGTCCAGGACTTGTGGGAGCAGGCCAATACCGCAGGATCGGGCGACGCCTGTACTCAGAACGAGGTGGTCGATCTGCTGGTGCAATTGCATGCGGCCGACCTGCTGCAGGCCGATGCCACGCCGGACTCGGTCGCTCTGTTCGAACGCTATAAGAAAAAGCGCTGGACTACGTGGAAGCAGTACCTGTTCAACCCGATGAGTCTCAAACTGCCGCTGCTTGACCCGGATGCCTTTCTGGCGCGTTGGGCGCCGCACCTGGCCTGGTGCTTCGGCTGGATGGGGGCGTTGCTCTGGCTGGCAGTGGTACTGCCGGCCATGGTGCTGGCCGGGCAGCATTGGGGAGAGTTGACCCATAATCTTTCGGAGCAGGTTCTTTCTTCGAGCAACCTCTTGGTGATGGCCTTCGTTTTCCCGGCGGTGAAACTGCTGCACGAGCTGGGCCACGCCTTCGCCACCCGGGTCTGGGGCGGGGCAGTGCACGAGATGGGGCTGATGTTCCTTGTTTTTGCGCCAGTGCCGTATGTCAATGCATCGGCTTCGTCCTCCTTTCCTTCCAGGAGGCGGCGCGCGGTGGTGGCGGCAGCGGGCATGCTGGTGGAACTCTTCCTGGCGGCGCTGGCGCTCTACGCCTGGCTGCTGGTCGAGCCGGGCATGACCCGGGCCGTGGCCTACAACGTGATGGTGGTGGCCGGGATATCGACTCTCCTCGTCAATGGCAACCCGCTGCTGCGCTACGACGCCTATTACATTCTCTGCGACCTGATCGAGATGCCCAACCTGGCGCAGCGTGGCCAGAAATACCTGGCCTACCTGTGGGACCGTTACGTGTTCGGTGCCAAGGACACCGCGGCACCGCCGGAAATCCCCGCGGAGAAACGCTGGCTGCTGGTCTACACGCCGTCGGCGTGGTGCTACCGGGTCTTCGTGACGGTATCGATCATTCTCTTCGTGGCCGGTCAGTTCTTCATCTTCGGGGTGCTGATCGCCTTGTGGGGCCTGGTCACGCTGGTGGGCATGCCGCTGTGGAAGGCTTGGCATCACATTACCCGCAGTCCGACGCTGCAACGCCGCCAGGCGCAGGCCATGCGTCTTTCTACGGCCTTGACGGTGGGGGTTTTGCTGCTCGCCTTCACTCTGCCGGTGCCCTTGCGCACGCAGGCGGAGGGCGTGGTTTGGCTACCCGATGACGCTATCCTGCGCGCAGGAGGTAACGGATTCTTCCTTCGTTGGTGGATCGAGCCTGGTACTCGAGTCCGTAAAGGGGATGCCCTGTTTCAGCTGGAAGACCAAGCGTTGGTCACCGAGCTGAAGGTAGCCAACGCCAAGGTAGCGGAGGCCGAAGCGAAGTTTCGCTCGGAACAGTTCTCCAATCCGGTCAAGGCGGCCGTGTCTTGGCGCCAGTGGGAGCAGGAAAAGGCTGTGCTGGCCAAGCTGGAGGAGCGGGCTGAGAAGCTGGTCGGATACGCGAAGACGGACGGCGTGTTGGTGGCTGCCCAGTCGCAGGACATGCCGGGGCGCTACCTTAGGAAGGGAAATCTGGTCGGCCATGTGCTCGAGCACGATGCGTTGATTGCCCGCGCAGTGGTGTCGCAGGACGACATCCATTTGGTCCGGACGTATTTTCGGTCGGCGGAGCTGCGCCTGGCCGATCGGATCGGCGAGAGCCTCGAGGTGGCCATGGTGCGATCACCGGCCGGCGGCGTCGACGAACTGCCGACACCCGCGCTGGGTTTGGCGGGGGGCGGCCGGATTCCGACGCTGCCCAGCGATCCGAACGGTGTGAAGACGACCGAGCGGATCTTCATGGTGGATCTGGCCTTGCCTGCGGATGTGCCACCAGCAGCCTTTGGCGAGCGGGTGCATGTGCGATTCAGCCATGGCTGGGAGCCTTTGGCATGGCAGGGCATACGCCGCTTGCGGCAGCTTTTCCTGAGTCGCTTCGGTGTCTGACGTGCGCGCCCTCCTGGCCGGTCGCGCCATTGATGTGGCCGATGGTGCCTACCCGGAACGTGCCGAGCAGCCCGTGCATGCTGTGGAGGATGGCTTGCGCGCGTTGGTAGCCCGCTTCACGGGCGGCACCGCCAAGCGCTCAGGACGCTTTGTGCGGCAGGTGAATGCCCTGGAAGACAGCACTCGGGCACAGGACGACGATGGCCTGAGGAGTGCCATGTACGTGATGGCCAAGCGCATGCAGCAAGAGGGTTTCCGAGAAGAACTGGTGGCGCAGGCCTTCGCGCTGGTGCGGGAGGCGTCGCGGCGCGTTCTGGGCATGCGTCATCACGATGTGCAACTCCTCGCCGGGCAAGCCTTACTGCAAGGCAGGATCGCCGAAATGGCGACCGGGGAAGGCAAGACCCTGGCCGCGACCTTGGCTGTATGCACCGCCGCCGTAGCAGGTTCAACAGTCCATGTGGTAACGGTCAACGACTACCTGGCCGAGCGCGATGCCGAAGATAACGCACCGCTGTACGCTTTCCTCGGCTTGAGCCTGGGCATCGTCAAGCAGGATATGCCGATCGAGGAGCGGCGCGCCCAGTATGCCAGGGATGTGGTCTACGTATCGAACAAGGAGTTGGCCTTCGACTATCTCAAGGATCGAATTGCCCTAGGTGGCATCTCGGCATCGCAGCTTAAACTGCGGCGCCTGCAAAGGACGCATTCGGCCCCTGTCTCGATCTTGCGTGGTCTGCACGTAGCCATTGTGGATGAGGCCGACAGTGTGCTGGTTGACGAGGCTAGGACACCCTTGATCATCTCCGAGACTCTGCCGGACGAGCTGGGGAGGTTGGTCTATCACCAAGCAATCACGGTGGCCGGCCAGCTTGAGCCGGATTTCCACTTCCTGCAAAACCATGACCGGGACATCTGGTTGACGCCTGCCGGCGAAGCCGAGGTGGTCAAGGAGGTGAGTTCATTCGAGGGAGTCTGGAAGTCCCCGCTCTGGCAGAAGGAACTGGTGGGCAAGGCTTTGTCGGCTTTGCATCTCTTCCATCGCGACCAGCACTACATCATTGCCGATGACAAGGTACAGATCGTCGATGAGTTCACCGGACGGGTGATGCCTGATCGGACCTGGGAGCGCGGGTTGCACCAGATGATCGAGGCCAAGGAGAATTGCGAGATCACCGGACAGAGGCGCACGCTGTCGCAGATTACCTATCAGCGCTTCTTCGGCCGTTACCTGTTGCTCGCCGGCATGACGGGGACGGCAAAGGAGGTGGAGCCCGAGTTGAAGCGGGTCTACGACCTCTCTGTGACCCGTATTCCTACCCACAAGCCGCCCCGGCGGCAGCGCCTACCGGATCGGGTATTCCGCACGTCCGCCGAACGCTGGGAGGCTGTCGCGCATCGGGCGCATGCGGTCGCGGCGCAGGGGCGGGCTGTCCTGGTGGGCACGCGCTCGGTTGAGGCTTCGGAACTGCTGAGCCGGCTCCTCGAGGCGCAAGGTGTGGCCCATACTGTGCTAAATGCGCGCCAGGATAAGGCGGAGGCCGAGGCGGTGGCCAAGGCCGGGCAATCCGGACAGATCACGGTAGCCACCAACATGGCCGGACGGGGGACGGACATCAAGCTCGCGGCTGAGGTCGAGCAGCGAGGTGGGCTGCACGTCATCCTGACTGAGTTCCACGAGAGTGCCCGGGTTGATCGGCAACTCTTCGGCCGCTCGGCGCGGCAGGGCAACCCCGGCTCGGTGGAGGTGATCGTCAGCCTCGATGACTCGTTGTTACAGCGCTATGTTCCCAGGTTGACGCGCATGGCTTTGCCGATATGGGGTCACAGTAACGTGACTAAGCGCTGGCTGTTCCGATGCTTGGTAGTTTATGCGCAGTCTAAGGCAGAAGTACGAGACTGCCAGAGCCGACTCGACACGATCAAGCTCGATCACAAGTGGCTCCGGGCGCTAAGCTTCGTTGGCGCTCACAAGAAATGAAATGAGTGTTCCAACAATTACACCTAGAGCAATGAAATGGACTCCCCTCCTTACGGCGTCAGCGCGCTTGCAAAAAGCAGCAGTCATCGACGGAGGGAGTCAGCATGAAGCTCAAGCTAAAACCTGCGTGCCAGGCAGTGGGTTGAGGTTGGTGGCTGGACTTGCCCCACACCGCCTTGCCCTCTCGCGGGTTTTCGGGAAGGGAGTTTACGTAAAGACCTTGAAAGGGGTGCCTTTTAAGGGGCGTCATTTCGCGTACTGTACTGATCGTCGCTGACCTGCTCCAGCCATTCGACATTCTTGCCATCGACGGCTTCCTGGAGGGCGATATGGCGCATGCCGTTGCTGGCGGTAGCGCCGTGCCAATGCTTGACGCCAGGGGTGATCTGAACCACATCGCCCGGCTCGATCTCTCGTCTTTCCTTGCCCCATTCCTGCACCCAGCCCTTGCCGGAGGTGACGATCAGCGTCTGCCCGCGTGGATGGGTATGCCAGGCCGTGCGGGCACACGGCGCGAAGGTGACGTGACCGCCGCTGACCTGGCTGTATTCCGTGGGGGTGAACAGCATGTCGACCACGACGGCGCCGGTGAAGTAGTCGGCCGGGCCCTTCATGCTGGCCTGATCGCCATTGGCTATCACCTTGATGCCATCGGCGAGCGCGGCACCGGTGCAGAGCTGGGCGAGAAACAAGGTGGCCTGGAAGGGACGCTTCATGGTCGGCGGTTTCCTTGCGGGTAGCGGGGGATGGGATGAGGCCGGCCGGCGCATCACGCGCCAGCGAAGCGGGTCCTGGACAGGGGAAGGCTGCGCACGCGCTGCCCGGTGAGCACCGCGACCGCGTTAATCACGGCCGGCGGGACGCCTGGAAGTCCGGGTTCGCCGACACCGCCCATGGGCGCGCCGCTCTCGACGATGCGCACATGCACGCGGGGCATCCGGCCGGGCGGCAGGATGGCGTAGGCGCCGAAGTTGCGCGCGCGGGGCATGCCGTTCTCGTACACGACCTCCTCCAGCAGGGTGGACGAGAGCCCCAGCGCCACGGCGGACTTCACCTGGGCCTCGACGATGGCGGGGTTGACGATGCTACCGGGGTCGAAGGCCACCCAGACATCGTGGACCACCACCGAGCCGCCCTCGATGGACACCTCCGCGATGGTGGCCACCTCGCTGCCGAACGGCGATGCCATGGCCACGCCACGGGCGCGCTGGCTGCCGTCGCTCGCGGTGAAGGGGCCTCGTTTCCAGCCGCCCGAAAACTCGGCGACCGCCTGCAGCAGCGCCTTGTGCCGCGGTTTGTCCGCCAATAGGCGCAGGCGCAGCGCGTACGGGTCCTGCTTGCCGGCATCGGCCACTTCATCGAGGAAGGATTCGTAGAAGAAGTCGTTCATCGAATGCCCCACCGAGCGCCAGTAACCGATGGTGGGCGGATGTTCCAGGTAGACCTGCGCCACTCGCCGATTGGGAATGGCGTAAGGTTTCCTGGCGATACCTTCGACCGCCGACTTATTGGCCTTGTCCGGCTGGCGGCCGAACCAGCGCTCGGTGGGACTCTCGCCGACGGCCTCGGCGTACAGCGCTTGCGGCAGGCCGTTCTCGTCGATTCCGGCGCGAAAGCGCGCCAGGCCCATCGGCCGCAGCGCATCGCGCAGGAACTCCTCTTCGCGGCTCCAGATGAGCTTCACTGGGCGTCCGACGGCCTTGGCCAGCTGGATCGCCTGGGGGAAGGGGTTCGCCGTGCCGTAGAGGAAGTGCCGGCCGAAGAAGCCGCCCAGCGGCGAGGAGTGCAGGATGATCTGCTCGGGGGCGATGCCCGCAGCCTTGGCGGCAGCCTGCTGGAACAGCTCCGGCGCCTGGTTGGGTAGCCAAAGCTCGAGGGTGCCGTCCGCGTTCCAGCGGGCGATCGCCGATGGCGGCTCCAGCTGGCCGTGGACCAGATAGGGGGCGTTGTAGATCGCTTCGATCACACGGCTGGCCCGCTCCAGCGCCTTGGCGGCATCGCCCATTTCCTCGGCGGCAATGCCCGGACCGGGAGCGGCGGCCAGCGCGGCGCGCATGCCGGCGGAGGAAAAATCGGCGGGCATGGCGTGCGGGGTTCCCGGCGCGGCGTCCTTCCAGCTGACCTTGAGCGACTCCACGGCACGCCGGGCCTGCCACCAGCTCTGGGCCACCACCGCGACAGCGCCGGGCAGGCGATGGATCGAGTGCACGCCCGGCATCGCCCTGACCTCCGCCTCGTTGGCGATGGCCTCGGGCTCGCCGCCCATGCGCGGTGCGTGCTGGACAGCCGCCAGGAGCATGCCGTCGACTTCCAGGTCGATGTTGTAGGTCACCTTGCCGGTGGACTTGTCGTGGGCGTCGAGGCGCGGCACGGGTTTGCCGATCCAGCGGAAGTCCTTCTTCTCCCGCAGGGGCACCTGCTCGGGGGGCGGCAGCTCGGCGGCGAGGGAGGAGAGTTCGCCGTAGCCCAGGGTACGGCCGGAAGCCTCGTGCACCACGATGCCGGGTTGCGTGGCGAGGCTGTCCAGCGGCACGTCCAGCCTGGCGGCGGCGGCCTGCAGCAGCATGTGGCGTGCGGAGGCCCCCAGGCGGCGCATCACCTCATAACTGGAACGTACCGAGAAGCTGCCGCCCGTGAAGCGGGCGCCATTCACCAGCAGGTAGTCGGCTCCCGGCGGCGCGCATTCGACGGAAAAGCGCTCCGGCGCGATGTCGAGTTCTTCGCCGACGATTTGCGCGAAAGCGGTGTAGATGCCCTGGCCGCCTTCGACGAAGGGGCTGCGCAGCAGGGCCGTGCCGTCCGGGCGGATTTCCAGGAAGGCCGGAATACGGGCGCCCGGCTTGATTTCGGAGGCCACGCTCTGCACGGCTCTCACTACCTTGCCGGGCAGCAGGACGCCCAGGACCAGGGCGCCCAGGGAGGCCCCCAGGAACCGGCGGCGGGAGAGATTGAAGGTCTTGCCTTCGGTGGGCAGGGTGTCGGGAAGCTGAGGCATGTTCATCGGCATTATCTCCTTAGCCCTTGGCCAGTTGCTGCATGGCATCGGCGATGGCGTTGTAGGTGCCGCAACGGCAGAGGTTCACCATGGCTGCGGCGATTTCCGCCTCGCTGGGCCTGGCGTTCCGTTTCAGCAGGGCGGTGGCGGTCAGCACCTGGCCCGACTGGCAGTACCCGCACTGCGGCACCTGGTGCTCGACCCAGGCCTCGACCACGCGCTTGCCTACCGGGTCCTCTTCGATGGCCTCGATGGTGGTGATGGCCTGGTTGGCCACGCTGCTCACCGGCATGACGCAGGAGCGGATGGGGCGCCCATCCGCCAGTACGGTGCAGGCCCCGCACTGGGCGGCCCCGCAGCCGTACTTGGTGCCGGTCAGGCCCAGTTCCTCGTGGATGACCCAGAGCAGCGGCGTATCGGGGACGGCATCCACCTGGCGCTTCTGCCCATTGATCGTCAGCTCCATAGATCTTCTCCTCGGATGGATTGGCTATCGCTGGCGTGCGCGCCAGGCATTGCAGTGTTCTTGATGCGGTGGGAAAGGGCCGGGGCGACAGATGGCGCCGTTCCAGCACGCCGGATTCTTCGCGTTCTGCGGCCGGGCGGGCGCGGCCCGGTTGCAGTCGCCGGGTATTAGTCCAGACGAAGTGCCAGCCCAGATAGATGGAAAAACTGCATGGACCTATGTGTCCCATCGATTAATCGGTGTGGGATAGCCAGGGGGTAGGCGATGCATGCGTTGCTTGCAGCCGCAGAGAATCCGCCGGCCTCGCGCACAGCGAAGGGGCGGCGTGCCGGCAATGGCAATTTATCGATGGAACTCATAGGGCTATGCACTCCAGGCGCCTTATGGAGACAGCGGGCGCAGTGCTAGCTTCGCTTCCGGGCGTTCATCGGGAACGCGCGCCTTCCGCCCGGCGATGCAGACCAGCGTAATGTGGATCTTCGGCCGTTTGGCAGCCCCTCTTTTCATGAACTGATGCCCATCGGGCAGGATTGGATCGTTTGATATGCAGCATCTCTGCAGCCAGTGCAGCCGCGCGCGGCTGAGCTCCACGGGATGGCTGCATGGCTGCCTGTCCGCCAGTCGGAGTCACTACCTGGGGGATGTGCTCGAGCTGCCCCGCGCCGAGGCGCTGGCGCGTATTCGCGAGCTCTCCGCGCGAGCGCTGGCGGACAAGCAGGCCGAGCGCTTGACTGCTCCGGATCTGCGCCGTCGCCTCGGACTTCCCGCTGCGGGCCGAGTGTCGGGGCTGTGACCGCGCCAGCTCACTGTCGCAGCCCGCTCATCGACGTCGTTCAGCCTGGGGGATCTCCTGCCGTGGCCTTCCGCGCCCGTCTAGTAGGCCAAGGATCGGCTAGCGCAGCGCCTCGATCAGGATCTGCATGGCCCGCGAGGTTTCGCGCTGGCTGGAGTAGTAGAGGTGATACCCGGGAAAGGTGCGCCACCAGCTCTTCATTACCGGCAGCAGGCGTCCGGATTCGAGATGCGGGCGCGCCAGATCTTCGGGAACGTAGGCCAATCCATACCCCGACAACGCGGCGTTCACGATCTGGTAGATACCGTTGAACACCAGCTGGCCGTCTACCCGCACATTCAGCTCGCTCTGGTCCTTCTTGAGTTCCCAGGCGTACAGGTTGCCCCGCGTCGGCAGCCTGAGATTGATGCACGCGTGGTTCGTCAGGTCCTGGGGGATGGCGGGCATCGCGCGCGCGGCGAAATACGACGGCGCGCCGACGATGGCGAATTGCAGGTCGGGCGCGATGCGCACGGCCGAGCTGTCCCTGGTCAACCCATCGCCCAGGCGAACGCCGAAGTCATACCTGCCCTGGACGATATCGGTGAGGGCGTAGTCGGAACTCAGCTCCACCTTGAGCTTCGGGTAGGTGGTCAGTATTCCGGCGAGCTTCGGCCACCGCAGCGTGTCGATGGCATGTTCGGTGGCGGTGATGCGGATCGTGCCGGCGGGCGTTTCGCTCAGCTCGGCGACATGCCGCAGCTCCGAGGCGATGTCCTTGAACCGGGGGGCGACCACGCGCAACAGCCGCTCGCCGGCTTCCGTGACCGATACGCTGCGCGTGGTCCGCGTCAGCAGCCGCACCCCGAGCCGTGCTTCCAGTCCACGGATCGTGTGGCTGAGCATCGATTGGGAGATGCCGAGCCGGGCGGCTGCGCGGGTGAAGCTACGCTCCTCTGCAACCGAGATCAACGCGAGCAAATCGCTGTAGTGTTCACGAGGCATCGATTCATTCCAGGCAGGGACGGCGGAATTGTATCAACCGGATACCGCCTATCAGGCGGCCCACAGATCGTAACTGACGCCTTGGGCACCTTCGCTGGCGAAGATTTCGATTGCCTCGGCAGAGCCGACAATACCTACCGCCACATCGGCGCGTTGAACGCCGGCGGCCAGGCCATCCCTCCAGAATGCCAAGCCATTAGTGTCAGCATTGCGCGCGAGCACCAATTGATACAGGTGGTTGACGAAGTCCGTATCGTTCAGGGTGTTCAGTCCCCCATCGGTAGCCTCGGCGGATTGCAGAAAGCTCTCTGCAATCTGTCCATGGGATATGCCGGCCTCCAGCTGATCCATCCAGAAGCCGAGACCGGCGGCATCGCTATCGCGTGCCAGCAAACCGTCATACAGGCGCTCCAGAAAGGCGGCCCCAGTATCGCTACCGAATACTGTGCGGTGGTCGTCGGTACCGATTTGGTCGATGTCGATCAGGGTCGTGGTGCCGGAAATCTCATAGGCCACCGCCAGTTGTGGCTTGCGACTGGCGCTGTTGCCGCCATCGATGAACTTGATGACTTCCGGAGCCAGATCGCCGTTGGCCGCCGAGTCGATGTAGCTGACGAACGTCGAGCCGGCTGGATCGGTGACGTCGTACACCATGATGCCGCTGTCGCGCTCCAGGCCGATGAAGGCATAGGTGCGATCACCCAGCCGGCCGATGGCCAGGGCCTCGGGCTCCGGTCCCTTGTTGTCCGAGCGGGCATCCGGCTCGTCGCCGTCGATGTTGAAGGATTCGGGGTGCAGCGAGGCGATGATCTGTTCGAAATCGTCGCCGCTGTCGAAGACCAGATTGCCTTCGGCATCGAAAATGCTGAAGGAACGGCCGCCGTAGCTGTACAGCGCGTCGTAATCGCCGTCGCCGTCCGTATCGCCGTCGATGCTGGAGACGTTCAGGCGTCCCAGGTTGGCATTTTCCTGCAGGCTCGCGGCATCGGGAAACGCGCTGGAGTCCAGGGCGATGTCTTTTACCCGGACATTTTCCCCGCGATCGTCGCCTTCGTTGGCTACCACGAAGTAGGTCTTGTCATCGGCCGCATAGCTGGCGATGGCATCGGGCATGCGCAGACCCTGAACCGGCCAGTTGGCAATGTCGATGGTGCCGTCCTTGTCGGAAGCGTCGATGCCGCTTCCGACCGCGCGGTGATCGACGGTGCCCAGCGGCAGCAGCGCGGATACGTTCAGCGTGGCCATGTCGATGGTCGCGACGGCGTTGGCCTCCTGCAGGGTGACGTAGGCCGTCTGGCCGTCGGGAGAGAAGGCGATATATTCGGGCTCGAAGTCTTCCGAGGCGCTCTGATCGGGAAAAATGCGCACGCCCTGTTCGCGTAGGGCTTCTTCCTGGCCGTCGAAAGCGGCGAAGTCGATCTCGGTATGGGTGGCGGCCGCCACACCCTGGCTCAGGTCGATCACCGAAACCGAGCCGGGATTGCTGTCGCCACTGGCGCTGGGTTCGCCTTCGTTGGCCACGAAAACCTGGCTGCCGTCTGGCGAGAAGGTCACCATGTCCGGACCATAGCCGACTTCGATGGCGTTCAGCCGCTGGCCGCTCACGTTGAAGAATGCCACCACGCCGCGATCCAGTACCGTGGTCTCGCCGCTGAGGGTCGTCCGGGTAACGGCCACGGCGATCAGGCCATTGGAAACGGTGACCGAGTTGATGCCGGCAAAGCCGGGGATGCTACTGGCATCGGCAATGCCAATCTTGGTGCCGGTTTGGGTATCGAAGATGTCGATGCGCTCGTCCGCACCGTTGGTTACGAACAACTGACCGCTTTCGAATGCCACCACCTCGGAACCGGCCTCGCCGGAGCCGCTGTCGAACTGTCTGTAGACCGAGCTTTTGAACGCCGTATCGACTGCCATTACCTGACCCCTTAAACGATCATTAAAAAACGAAGTGTTATGCGAACAGGGCCTGCGGCCACTAACAGAGACAAAACCCTATCGGCTGGGTGTTACAGGGCGTTTGCAGTCGATTTCCGGCAGTTACCAGTTTGTTGCCAGGTTTTTCTTGAATAAAGGGGCGCGAGGCGACCAGAGCGGGCGAGGAGTGGAAAAGTGGCTGGATGGATTAACGGCACGCGGTGTTCGGACACAGCATCGAGCCAGTCGGCCGGCGAGGCTTGGCCGCGCCGGCTGTCGGAGGTGTTCAGAGCTGATCGTCGGCGAGGTTCTGGATCGGGGTGCTACCGGCGCGGATGACAGCTTCCAGGGAGTGGATGCGCGGCAGCAGCTTGGCGAAATAGAAGCCTGCGGTAGCCAGCTTGGTGCCGTAGAAGGTTTCGTCGGAGGCACGACTGGCCTGGGCCACGGCGGCCATGCGGGCCCACATGTAGGCATAGGCGACGTAGCCGAACAGATTCAGGTAGTCCACCGCCACGGCACCGACCAGTGCCGGGTCCTTGCCCGTTTGGTCGAGCAACCAGGCGCTGACGCTTTCCAGGCGCTCCAGGGCGGCCAGCAGTTCGCGGGCGAACGGCCGCGAGGCCGGCTCGTCGACGAAGGCACGCATCTCCTCGGCGAACAGGCGCAGTGCGGCGCCGCCGTTGGCCACGACCTTGCGACCCAGCAGGTCGAGGGCCTGGATGCCGTTGGTGCCTTCGTAGATCTGTGCGATCGCCGCTGTACAAACGCGGCAGGTAGCGTTGCTTGAGTTCCTCGCTGGCGTGAGCATCCAGCGCCAGGCAGCAGCCGGACGTCAGCGCCGAGTACAGGGTGAAGCTGGCATTGGCGGAATAGAGCATCTCTTCGAACTGCACGGCGAGCATCTTGGGCATGCCCAGGCCGCCGTAGGCGGGATTGCCGGCCAGGCCAACCCAGCCACCCTCGATGTAGGTGGCATAGGCTTCGCGGAAGCCGGCCGGTGTGCTGACGACGCCATTGTCCCAGCGCGCACCTTCCTCGTCGCCGCTGCGGTTGAGCGGTGCGAGCAGTTCGCCGGTGACCTTGGCCGCTTCCTCGAGGATGGCATCGGCGGTCTCGGCATCCACCGTCTCGGCCAGTGCGGGCAGGCGGGCCCAGAGTGTGTCGGCGGCAAAGACCTCGTGCAGGACAAAGCGCATGTCGCGCAGGGGGGCATGGTAGTGGGGCATGACGGACCTCGTGTTCTGGTCATGGAGTGGCCGCCCGGCGCGCTCCGGGCGGTCGGGTATCGGGGGCGGCGAATCAGGCGTGGACGTGGAAGCCGCGGCCGCTCTTGCGGCCCAGATAGCCGGCCGCGACCATTTCCTTGAGCAGGGTGGCAGGGCGGTACTTGGGATCGCCGAAATCGCGGTAGAAGGTTTCGAGAATCGCCAGCAGCGTGTCCAAGCCGATCAGGTCGGCCAGTGCCAGCGGGCCGATGGGATGGTTGCAGCCGAGTTGCATGCCGATGTCGATGTCCTGGGCGCTGGCCAAGCCTTCCTGAAGGACGAAGATCGCCTCGTTGATCATCGGGCAGAGGATGCGGTTGACCACGAAGCCCGGGCTGTTACGTACCGAGACGGCGGTCTTGCCGATGTGCTCGGCGAACTCCAGTGCCCTGGCATGGGTGGCGTCGGAGGTCTGCAGGCCGCGGATGACTTCCACCAGGGTCATGACCGGCACTGGGTTGAAGAAATGCAGGCCGATGAAGCGTTCGGGGTTGTTCAGGGCGCTGGCCAGTTCGCTGATCGACAGCGAGGAGGTGTTGCTGGCGACGAGGGTGCCGGGCTCCACCACTTCGTCGATCCGGCCGAGGATCTGCCGCTTCAGGTCGAGATTCTCGGTGGCCGCCTCGATGACCAGGCTGGCGCCGGCGAGGACGGCGTAGTGGGTGTCCGACTGGATGCGCGCCAGTGCGGCCTGCTTGTCCGCCTCGCCGATCAGGCCCTTCTTCACCTGCCGCTCCAGGTTGCCGGACAGGGTGGCGAGGCCACGCTCCAGGGCGCTGGTGGAGATGTCCACCAGGGTGACCGGCAGGCCCGCCAGCGCGCAGATCTGGGCGATGCCGTTGCCCATGGTGCCGGCGCCGATGATCGCGATGCGCAGATCGCTCCCGATTTTCAGATGATCGCTCATGCTCATGTTCCGTGTAGACAGGTTTGGCTGATGCCCTGAGGTTCTGGCGGCGTTTGCCGCCAGGACGCGATGGTGCCGAATCGAGACCATGCTCTCGAGTACCTCGACAGCTTAGTCCGGACCCGGCCGGATCGAACTCGGCGACCGCGCCCAGCTCTTGCAGGGCGCGGTCTGGCCGGCACCTCAGTGCGCGCTGGCCGCGGCAGCCCCCAGGCCGGTCTGGGCCCGGACGAACTGGTCGTCGAAGGCCGCCCGCTCGCGCTTGGCACGGGTGCTGCGGTCGAGCTTTGACACCACGACGATGACCAGGAAGGCCAGCGGCATGGAGAACAGTGCCGGATGGTCGTAGGGGAAGATCGCCTTGGCGTTGCCCAGCACGGTGACCCACACCGCCGGCGACAGGATCACCAGCAGGAGGGCGCTGACCAGGCCGGCACAGCCGCCGCAGAGGGCGCCGCGGGTGGTCAGGCCCTTCCAGTACATGGCCATGATCAGCACCGGGAAGTTGGTCGAGGCGGCGACGCCGAAGGTCAGGCCGACCAGGAAGGCGACGTTCTGCTTCTCGAACAGGATGCCGAGACCGATGGCGACCAAGCCGAGGCCGATGGTAGCGATGCGGGTCACGCGCATCTCGTCCTTCTCGCTGGCCTGGCCTTTCTTGAACACGGTGGCGTACAGGTCGTGGGAGATCGCCGAGGCGCCGGCCAGGGCCAGGCCGGAAACCACCGCGAGGATGGTGGCGAATGCCGTGGCGGAGAGGAAGCCGAGGAACAGGTTGCCGCCGACCGCCTTGGCCAGGTGCATGGCGACCATGTTGCCGCCGCCGATCAGCGCGCCCTTGAGGTCGCCGCCGACGAAGTACTGCGGGTCGGTGCCGACGATGACGATGGCGGAGAAGCCGAGCGTGATGACCACCAAGAAGAAGAAGCCGATGAAGCCGGTGGCGTAGAACACAGATTTGCGGGCTTCCTTGGCGTTCGGCACGGTGAAGAAGCGCATCAGGATGTGCGGCAGGCCGGCGATGCCGAAGGCCAGGCCCAGCGACATGGAGGCGGCGTTGAGCGGGTCGGCGAGCATCGAGCCGGGGCCCATGATCGCCTTGCCGATGGCGTGGCTGTCGATGGCGCGGGCGGCCAGGGTTTCATAGCTGAAACCGAACTGGGCCATCGACAGCAGCGCCAGGGTGGTGCCGCCGGCGAGCAGCAGTACCGCCTTGATGATCTGCACCCAGGTAGTGGCGAGCATCCCGCCGAAGATCACGTAGACCAGCATCAGCGCGCCGACCACCAGCACCGCCACCGGGTAGTCGAGACCGAACAGCAGCTTGATCAACTGGCCGGCGCCGACCATCTGTACCACCAGGTAGCAGCACACCACGGTCAGCGAGCCGAAGGCGGCAAAGGTGCGGATGCGGGTCTGGTCGAGGCGATAGGACACGATGTCGGCGAAGGTGAAGCGGCCGAGGTTGCGCAGTCGTTCGGCCATCAGGAAGGTGATCAGTGGCCAGCCGACGAAGAACGCCACGGTATAGATGAAGCCGTCGTAGCCCTTGGCGAAGATCAGGCTGGACAGGCCGAGCAGGGTGGCGGCGGACATGTAGTCGCCGGCGATCGCCAAGCCGTTCTGGAAGCCGCTGATACCGCCGCCGGCGGTGTAGAAGTCGGCCGTGGAGCGGGTCTGGCGGGAGGCCCACCAGGTGATCGCCAGGGTGCCGAGGACGAAGACGAAGAACATGCCGATGGCATGCAGGTTGAGCGGCTGTTTTTCCGCAACGATCACCGGGGCGGCGAGGGTACTGGCGGAGAACAGGCAGAGGCCGGCAAGGCCAAGGGCGCGAAGCGGACTCATTGCTGGCTCTCCTCGAGGATCTGGGCGCTGAGGGTGTCGAAGCGGGTGTTGGCGCTGCGCACGTACCAGCCGGTGAGCAGCCAGGAGAAGACGATGATCGCCGCGCCGACCGGGATACCGACGGTCAGCAGACTGGCTTCGCCGAGCGGCCGATGCAGCCATTGCGGGGCGAAGGCCACGGTCAGCATGAACAGGCTGTAGACGCCGAACACCGAGGCGCTCAGCGACCAGGCCAGGCGCGAACGGCTCTGCACCAGCTGGCGGAATTTCGGGTTGTTGCGGATCTGGTCGTAACTCTGGGCGTGTTGTGAAACGGGTCGGTCCATGTTGGGGCTCCGGATTGTTGTTGTTGTCGCCGTACCATTCGCGGCAGCCTTTTCGGGCGCGCCGCGGCCTGAGGCGTCCAGCCGGGGGCTGGACGCCATCATCTGCTCGATCTGTTTGTCGGAATCGCTATGGGAGCGCTACAGCGCCCTGGCCCTGTCGCGCAGGACGTATTTCTGGATCTTGCCGGTGGAGGTCTTCGGCAGTTCGCTGAAGACCACGCGCTTGGGGATCTTGAAGCCGGCCAGATGCTCGCGGCAGAAGGCGATGATCTCCGCCTCGCTGGTCCGTTCGTGGCCGGACTTGAGGGTGACGAAGGCGCAGGGGGTTTCGCCCCATTTCTCGTCGGGACGGGCCACCACGGCCGCCTCGAGGACACCGTGATGGCGGTAGAGCACGCCCTCCACCTCGATGGTCGAGATGTTCTCGCCACCGGAAATCACGATGTCCTTCAGACGGTCCTTGATCTCCACATAGCCGTCCGGGTGCCAGACGCCCAGGTCGCCAGTGTGGAACCAGCCGCCCTCGAAGGCCTCGGCGGTGGCGGTGGGGTTCTTCAGGTAGCCCTTCATCACGGTGTTGCCGCGCATGAAGATCTCGCCGATGGTTTCGCCGTCGCGCGGCAGTGGCTCCAGGGTCTTCGGATCCGCCACCATCACTCCCTCCAGGGTCGGGTAGCGCACGCCCTGGCGCGCCTTGATCCGTGCCAGGTCGTCTAGCGGCAGCTCGTCCCATTCATCGTGCCAGGCGCACACGGTGACCGGGCCGTAGACCTCGGTGAGGCCGTAGACATGGGTGACCTTGATGCCCATTTCCTCCACCGCGCCGATCACCTTGGCCGGCGGTGCGGCGCCGGCGACCATGGCGTTGACCGGATGGTCGATGGCGGCCTTGGCCGAGTCGGGCATGTTGACCAGGGCGTTGAGCACGATGGGTGCGCCGCACAGGTGGGTGACGCGGTGCTCGTGGATCAAGGTGAGGATCTTCTGCGGGTCGACCCGGCGCAGGAACACATGGGCGCCGGCCAGGGCAGTGACGGTCCAGGGGTAGCACCAGCCGTTGCAGTGGAACATCGGCAGGGTCCAGAGATACACGGGATGGTTGCCCATCGCCCAGACCATCTGATTGCCCAGCGAATTCAGGTAGGCGCCGCGGTGATGGTAGACCACGCCCTTGGGATTGCCGGTGGTGCCCGAGGTGTAGTTGAGGCTGATCGCCTGCCACTCGTCCTCCGGCCATTGCCAGGCGAACTCCGGATCGCCCTCGGCAAGCAGCGCCTCGTAGTCCAGATCGCTGACCGGCTGACCCTCGCCGTATTCCGGATCGTCGACGTCGACCACCAGCGGCGGGTGGGCGAGCATGCCGACGGCGGCATGGATCACCTCTTGGTACTCGCGGTCGGCGATCAGCACCTTGGCCTCGCCGTGCTGCAGCATGAAGGCGATGGCCTCGGCATCCAGGCGCACGTTGAGGGTGTTGAGCACCGCGCCGATCATCGGCACGCCGAAGTGCGCCTCGAGCATCTGCGGGATGTTCGGCAGCATCACCGCCACGGTGTCGCCCTTGCCGATGCCGCGACCGGCGAGGGCGGAGGCGAGGCGACGGCAGCGTGCGTAGGTTTCGGCCCAGTTGCGGCGGATCGAGCCATGGATCACGGCGGGGCGCTGCGGATAGACGGCGGCGCTGCGCTCGATGAAGCTCAGCGGGGAAAGGGGGACATGATTGACGGCAGAGCGCGGCAGACCCTGTTCGAAGATCGACATGTTTTTATCCTTTAGGCTAATTGTTAGCTCTTATTGCCTTCCAGCTTCCCCGTTCCGGCGAGGAGTGGTACATCCTTCGTCGATCTGTATAGCAATCTCCATTTAATCTGTAAATACTACTGAATATTTATAGTTATTCTACTATATTCGTTCCGAGCGACTGAAGCCTCATGCCCACACACTCCGCCCCCCCCAATGTCTCGCCGTTGCTGGCGCTCGACCCGCAACCGGGCCTGCTGCTGGATGTCCGGGCAAGTCCCCTCGCACTGAACGCGGCCCTGCTGGCGCTGCTCGGCGGTCCCGGTCCGGAAGCGCTGGCCGGCTGTCTGCCGGCAAATCATGTGCAGCTGGTGCGCGCCTGCCTAGAGCAGCGACGGGCCATCGAGGACGTCGAGGCGCAATTCGGTGAGCGGGTCCTGCTCTGGACCTTCATTCCCGATCCGCAGGAGAGGCGGGTACTGGCACGCTGTCGGGACGCCACCGCGCAGCTCCTCGGCGAGCGCGAGGCAGCCAGGGCACGGCGCCTGTACCGGCTGATCACCGAGAACACCACCGACCTGATTTCTCGCCACGATCCCGACGGCCACTTCCTCGACGCCTCGCCGGCCTCCTGGACCCTGCTCGGCTACTGGCCGGAGGAACTGCGTGGCATGCCGGTACGCACGCTCCTGCATGTCCGCGAGCGGGCGCAGTTGCGGCGTGCCCAGGAGGCGCTGGAGCAGCACGGCTATCACACCATGAGCTACCGCATCCGCCATCGCGCCGGGCACTACCTGTGGTTCGAAACCGCCAGCCGGGCGATCCGCGATACCTATACCGGGGCTGTGGTGGAAGTGATCAGCGTGTCGCGGGACATCACCGCTCGGGTATTGGCCGAGGAGAACAACCGGCGGCTGGCCGGGGTGGTGGAGGCCAACACCGATCTGGTGCTGTTCATCGATCCGGCCGGGCAGGTCACCTATCTCAATCCGGCGGCCCGCCGGACCCTGGGTATCGGCGAGCGGCAGCCGATGCCGGCGTTGGCCGGACTCTTCGCCTGTGCCGATCTGGCGCGCCTGCAGGAGGAGGGCTGGAGCACCGCCGAACGGCTGGGTGCCTGGAGCGCCGACCTGCGCCTGCAGCCTTCCGGCGGCGGCCCCTCGGTACCGGTGTCGCTGGTGCTGCTGGCGCACTCGGCGATCGGCGGCGAACGCTACTATTCGCTGGTGGCGCGCGACATGACCGAGCGCGAACTGCGCGAGGCGCAGCAGCACCGCCACCAGGACGAGCTGGCGCATACCGCGCGGCTGGTTAGCCTCGGCGAGCTGGCCTCGGGCCTCGCCCACGAGATCAACCAGCCGCTGGCGGCGGTGGTCAATTACGCCAGTGCCAGCCAGCGCTACCTGCAGTCCCTGGAGAAAAACCCTCAGGCGGTGCTACGCGTGGCCCAGGGGCTGGAGCGCATCACCGAGCACGCTAACCACGCCTCGGAGGTGATCAAGCGGCTGCGTGCCTTCCTGCGCAAGGGCCAGCGACGCATGCAGGCACTCGACGTGGCCGACGTGGCACGGGGGGCGGTGCGACTCTGTGGCTGGGAGGCGAGCGCCAGCCAGGTGGCGATTGAGGAGCAATTGCCGGGCGATCTGCCGCCGGTCTATGCCGACCGGGTGCTGCTTGAGCAGGTGCTGCTCAACCTGCTGCGCAATGCCATCGACGCCAACCGCGAGGCCCATCCCGGCCAGCCCACCCGCATCGTGTTGACGGCCTGTGCCAAGGCCAGCCAGGTAGTGATCGAGGTGCGCGACTGCGGACCGGGGTTGAGCGACGCCGAGCTGGAGCGGGTGTTCACGCCCTTCTACACCAGCAAGCCGGAAGGGCTGGGGCTGGGCCTGTCGATGAGTCGCAGCATCGTCGAGGGCTTCGGCGGCTCTCTGGAAGCACAGCGCGCCGATGGCGGTGGGTTGTCGATGTGCTGCCTGCTACCGCTCCAGCAGGGCGATGCGCGGCCGGACGCCAAATAGCCCTGACGGCGACGAGATGGCGCGTCCGCCAGGAGAGGGCGAGAACGTTCAGGCAGATCGCGCTTGTGCCGGAGCGCCTCGGCCGCGTGATCGGTACCGATCACCAGCCCGCCGTGGGCATTGGCGATCGCGTATTGGGCGACGCACGCCGGCGGCGATGAAGGCCAGCGCGTCCTGGGCGTCCCGTTCGTCGTGCTCGATCAACCGGAGCCCAGCTGCTGTGCTGGCCATGGGGCCGGAGAAGTCGCGCTTGAGGAGGCTCACCAGCTCCTCCTAAACCCAGTAAGAAAAGCGTCGACTAGTCCAGAAATCGGAAATCTGAAGGCCGACCAACTCCCCGACGGAGGTCGAGCACTTCAGCCTCTCGAGCTTTTCCTGGAGTCGTGCGCATACCGGGCTAAAGAAGCGTATGAAGTCCGGCTGATGCACGAAATGCGTTCAAGGAACGCCAACTGTTCGTCCGCGATCCAGGTTTTGGCCAGGAACTCGATCTCCTAGCAAGTCTCGGCGGGGCAGGGCCTCAGGTTCTCGCTGCTGCGGCAGTGGAGTTCCTACTCGACCCCGGCGTTGGGATAGTTGTGCAGGGCCGCCATGCATCATGGTCAGCTTGTAGAAGTCAGATACGCCCGGGGAACGTGTTTCCGCTCATGTCCGTCCTGGCGACCGGACGGACATGACTGCTGTAGGGATACTGGCCAGCGTCGACATAATCGCGCGGCATCTTGATCGTGCTCCGGGCAGGCTGGAACTGATGGTGATCCAGCGGGGAAGGGTGCCTTTCGAGGGGCTGCGGGCTTTACAGAGCGTATTGGTCAACGGTCGCTGCTCCGATCCCAGCCTGGATGTTGCAGCTATCCGAGCCTTGAACGAGAAGGCGAGGTGCATGAGCAGGTTGCAACAGAGGGCAATGCCGTTCGCAATCCGCGTGGCTAATCCATGAGTGACTTCTACCTAGCCCTGCTGGCGCTCAACATCTATAACGATCCGCTGTCAAGCCGAAACCATCCCCGGGATGGGCAGGTTTCAGCTGAAAAATACCTGCGGTCCTTACCGCTATCTCCCTTTGACCCTTTTGATTTTCACAAATCGGAAGTCTTCTGCAGATCCTTTAGCTATCGTAATTCTGTAATCGGAAATCTTAAAACAGGAATGTCTCTAACCAAAAATCCCCTACATAAACTTAAAACCCGCAAACAAGCAAAAACTAGGCTAATCACTTTCAGCCTACCAACAGGCATGCTGTACTTGGCGGCTTCGATAGCTGCTGGATCGCCCGGTGTCGGGCTCTTCTGCATCCTTGCGGCGACTTTCAAAAACTTTCAGAAGGATGGTCCGACGCTCCGCGACCTCCCGGAAAGACAGAACCAAACGACGACAACGGGAGAATCTCGATGGAGCAGGTGGTGTACGTGGTGGATGACGATCAGGGCATGCTGGACTCGACGGTCTGGCTGCTCGAGTCGGTGGGATTGAAGGCCTTACCGTTCATCAGCGGCCGGGAGTTTCTCGACGCTTGCGACCCCAGCCTTAACGCCTGCGTGCTGCTGGATGTACGAATGCCTGGCATGGGCGGATTGAACGTGCAAGAGGCGATGCGGACGCGGGATATCGACCTACCGGTAATCTTCGTCAGCGGACACGCCGACGTGCCCATCGTGGTGCGGGCCTTCAAGGCTGGTGCCTGCGACTTCATCGAGAAGCCCTACAACGAGCAACTGCTGCTGGACAGCGTGCAGCAGGCTCTCGGCAGCCTTGGCGAGCGTCGTTCCGACAGTCGTGGCCAGGATGCGTTGCAGGAGCGGCTGAATGCGCTCACCCCGCGCGAGCGCGACGTATTACTGCCGCTGGTACAGGGATATACAAACCGGGAAATCGCCGAGCAGCTGTCGATCAGCGTGAAGACCGTCGATCTCTATCGCATGCGGGTGATGAAACGCATGCAGGCCGAGCGGCATGCCGATCTGGTCGGCATGGCCATCGCGGCTGGGCTGGTGGACCCGCTGAATCTGCGAGCGAACGTACCAGCCAGCATGGCCGGATAGGCGAGGGGATGGATCTGTTGTCCGCGAACGGACGGTCTGTCCTCTAGCGCGGCAAGCCGGCGAGAAAACCTGCGAGGAAGATGTCCAGCGGACCGGTACAGCGAACCAGCCGGGCACGCTGCACGGCGCCTTCCCAGCCGATCCAGAAGAACGCCGCGAGTTCCTCGCAGTCGGCGCCAGCAGCCAGTTGGCCGCTATCGCGGGCGAGCCGCAGACAGTTGGCCAGGCGGTGCTGCCAGTCGCACAGGGTGATCTCCAGCCGCTCGCGGAAACTGTCCGGCAGGATGGCTACCTCCTGACCGAGATTGCCCACCAGGCAACCGCGACGAAACTGGTGTCTGGTCATGCCGGCCTTGGCGTCCTCGACGAAATCGCACAAGCGCTGCAGCGGCGGCACGTCGTCCCGCAGCAGACAGCGATCCAGCTTGTGGGCGAAATAGGCGCCATAGTTTTTCAGCACCACCTGGCCGAAGGCCTCCTTGCTGTCGAAGTAGTGGTAGAAGGAGCCCTTGGGCACGCCGATGCGTTTGAGCACGCCATCGATGCCAGTGGACATGAAGCCCTGCTCGGTGAGCATTTCCATGCCGCAGCGGATTAGCGCCTCGCGGGTATCGGGAAACTCCCGCGCGATCTTGGGCGGGCGGCCGCGGCGGGGTTTGGGAGTGGTGATGGTCATAGGCGGGATTCTGGAGAGAACGCCACCGAAGTCAACCCGTGCCAGTGGGGAGGAGGGCGAGGCCGATCACGGAAACTGGCTGAACCCCTCTTGCTTTCCCGCTTCCCGAACGGATCTTGCCTACGCTCTATACTCGAAAAATCCGGCTGCCGGACTGGATGGGCGATGGTCTGCAAGGCCGACTTGTTCAGGCAGACTGACGATGAAAGAGAAAGAGCTTCGACTGGCGGTCGTTTTCTTCGGTGGCGTATCGCTCGCGATCTACCAGCACGGTATCAACCGGGAAATTCTCAATCTGGTCCGGGCATCGAAGATCTACCATGCGGACAAGCCCTACGAGGGCGAGGACAAACCGGTAAGCAGCCTTCACGAGCGTTACCCGGACGAGCCGGAGCAGTCCACCGGAGACGTTTATCGCGAGTTTCTGGAAACGTTGGGCAAAGACGTTTGCCTTCGGGTGATCGTCGATGTCATCGCCGGCTCTTCGGCAGGGGGCATCAACGGCGTGACCCTGGCCACGGCACTGGCCCACGATCGTAGCCTGATGCCGATCACGGACATGTGGCTCGACGATGCCGACATGCTGGGTCTGCTGGCTCCCGAGGCCAAAGCGCATCTTTGGAACAAGTGGTATTTCTGGCCGCTCGTGCATCCTTTGCTCACCCGGCTCAACCGCGAGGGTTTGCTACCGGGAAAGGCCAATGCCGAGATGGAAAAGCGAATTTCGGTCTTCCTGCGCTCCCGCTGGTTCAAGCCGCCCCTCGATGGCCGCCGCCTGAGCACGCTCATGCTCGATGGCCTGACGGCGATGAAGACCTCCAGTTCGCCGTGGGAGTCGCTTCTGCCGCAGGGTGCAAGGCTCGATCTGCTGGTGACCGTGACGGATTTCAGAGGGATCGAGCAGCCGATCTTCATCCACGACCCGGCGGTTGCCTACGAGCGGGAGCATCGCCACCTGCTGCGTTTCAGTCTCGATCATCGCCGAACCGGGCATCTGCTGAGCGACTTCGACATCGACAACTTTCCCTCCCTGGCTTTCGCCGGGCGGGCGACGGCCTCCTATCCGGGGGCCTTTCCACCGGCCCGGATTCGCGAAATCGATGAACTCCTGGCGGAGCGCCACATGCCCTGGCCGGCTCGCGCGCATTTTCTGGATCGCAATTTTCGCCACTACCGCGAGCAGGGCGAAAATCCCGAGGAAGCGATACTGCTCGACGGCAGCGTGCTCGATAACAAGCCGATCATGGCCTGCGTCGAGACCATCCGCACGCACTGTGCGTTCCGCGAGGTGGATCGCCGGTTGGTCTTCATCGATCCCCACCCTGGAATCGGAAGGGCGGCGCCCGGGACCGGCATGCCAGGCTTTTTCGCCACCTTGCGGGGCGCGCTCTCGGACCTGCCGCGCCATGATCCCGTCTATAACGAGCTGGCGGTCATCAGCCGCTACAACGTACAGGCACGACGGCTGAAGGCGGCAATCCTCAATGCCCGGCCCATCGTCGCGAAACTGATCGAGCAGGCAACGGAGGGGCGGCTCAGGGGGGACCTCACGGCCGACGACCTGCGGCACTGGCGACTCTCGTCGATCAGCCTGCTGTCCAGCACGACAATCGTCTACGACGTCTGGATGCGCTCGCTGGTTCTCGAAGCTCTGGACTTCATCGTGCGGATCATCGTCAGTGCCTGTCAGTACACTGCCAATTCGCCGAAAGCCTGCAGGGTTCAGGAAGTCATCGAGGCATGGGCCCGGCAGCAGGGCGTCATCGCCGACTCTTACGCGATGCCGGACAATCTTTACAGAAACGTCGATCTACCGCCGTTCGGGAAGATCATTCTGGATTTCGGGGTGATCTATAAAAGGAGGCGGTTGAACTTCGTTCTGCATGAAATCAACGATCTCTATCCCGGGGTTTCCAGCGAGCAGGCCGGCGTTGCCGATTCGGAGTCCCTCGATCTGCTGAAAATCAAAATCCACAAGTGCATCGATGAGCTGTCTATTTTCGACGATATCGACTTTCTCAGTCGGCAGGCCGTTGCAGGCTGTCGGGAGATTTTCCTGGAGCAGGGCGACGATACCGATTGGCCTATGCCGGCCACATTCGAGGAAATATCCAGGCTGGTCGAACGTCTGACACAGGAATGCGACCTCGCCAGAACGGCCGACAATGCGGATGCCGTCCTGGCATCGTCCCTGGTTCTGGGCCTGGAAGAGCGGAGCCGCGACGCCATTCTCACCGGTTACCTGGGGTATTTCTTCTGGGACATCATCCTGCGCCCGACCATGAGCGCGCTGTCGCTGGATGCCGATGCGGGGCCGATCGAGGAAATCCTGGTGGACCGCATCAGCCCCGAGGACGCGAACGGCATCGTGCTCGACAAGCAAAAGAATGTGCTGCTTGGCAGGTCGTTCGCCAGCTTTGGCGGATTTCTCGATCGCTCGATTCGCGAGAACGACTATCTGTGGGGGCGTCTGCATGCGGTGGATCGGCTTTTCGACATCCTGCTCAGCACGGTTCCGGTGAGCATTCGCGATAATTTCGCCATCAACACCCTGAAGAAGCGCGCCTTCGAGAGGGTGCTCGAGGAAGAGCGCCAGCGACTGACGTCGGTTCCCGCACTGATCGCCAGGATCGAGGCAGCTATAGATATAGAGCATCTTTAGGCCGTTTCCGTGCAGAACTCAGCTCTGCACGGAAACGGCCTGCCTTCGGAGTGGGTGGTACCCCGGACGCTACTCCTCCTCGACGAGGGCCTCCAACCGCCCGGAGTTCACGGCTTCCACCAGGACCGCGTGGTCTTGCTCCGTCTGGCTTGCGTAGGCGAGGGAAAAGTCGCCCAGCGCCTCGTCAAAGGTGTCTCCCTTGCCCAGATACCCACTGATGGTCGCGGCATCTCCCGACTTGGCATGGGCGCGGGCCAAGACCGAGCCACAGAGCCCGGCGTAGCGTTTGAGTTGTGCGGCCGAAATGCCCTCGACCGGGACGGACATCTTCATGTCCCGCAACTGGCGTACAAAAAAGTCGCGCCCCCCGCGGCCTCGCGCCCAGCCCAGAAAAATGTCGCTGGAGGACTGCATCAGTCGTTGCCCCATGACGACCCGCTGGCCCTGGTTTTCATATTGGCTTTTCCCCGCATAGGGTTCGAGGACCGAGTGGCAGGATTCTTTGAACTGGAGAATCAGGGGATGGTTTTCTTCGGAGAACATCAACACGATGAAGCAGCGGGTGCCGACGCTGCCAATACCGACCACTTTCAGGGCGGCATCTTCCAGACGATAGCGATCCAGGAGGACGCGGCGCTCATCGGACAGCGTCGCACGGTATTCCGCCAGCCCGTCCCGAACCTTGTCCAGGAATTCAGGATCGGCAACGTGGTACAGGATCGGTGGTTGATCGACGATACGGGGGCGCCCGGCAACATGCTCGGCAATCTTGGGGAACACGCTTTCGACAACTCGCGTGCGGGCTTTTTCGGTGAGTTGTTGGCGTATCTTTCTCACCTTTTCATCGGGTGCCGTGTCGATCAGCGTCTGCGCATCCAAGCACGAGTACCAGACCTCCAGAGGGTTCATCTTGGAGTATTCGCGAAGGTTTTCCCGATAGGCGGATACACACGCCACCGCAGCCTCCCGTGACTGGGCATCGGACAACCGGCCATTGCGCCCGGCGACCGCAAAACTGGCGGCCAGCCGCTTGATGTCCCATTCCCAGGGGGCGGGGAGGGTTTCATCGAAGTCGTTCAGGTCGAAGACCAGGTTGCGCTCCGGGGTGGCGAACAAGCCGAAATTCAATAAGTGGCAGTCGCCACAGACCTGCACCCGAATACCGGTGTTGGGGGTGATGGAAAGATCGTGGGCCATTAGCGCCGCCGAGCCGCGCAGGAAGGTGAAGGGGCTGCGAAGCATGCGGCCGTAGCGGATCGGCACCAGCTCCTGCAGCCGATCCTCATTCGATTTTTCAAGGATAGCGATGGGATCCCGGTGCTTGGCCGGTGGAAGCCATGCGGCGTGGCTGGTGCGCGGCACTCTCTCGCGCAGCAGCCGCCCAGCGTTGATCCGCTCTTCGCGGGAGCGGAATGCGGGGGGAGCCTCTACCGCCTTGGTGGTTTCGATCTTCGTCTTGCTGGTTATTTTTTTTACGATTGCCATGGCTGCACCTGTTCATTGCTGTTGCAGCGCCGTCCGCTGCAGCGGTCGTCAGCAGGCTGTCGTATTTACGTCCAGCCCCTAACCGGCCTTCCCAAGTAGAAATAAAAGCTGCTGTTTCCGTCCCGTGCACGTCCGTAGTCCAAATGTTGGGCGGAGTGTTCGCAGCGATGACGACGTTTATGCGCGCGGACTTGAGCTAGTCTCGAGGGGAGTGGCATCTACGGATAACGCCGCATCAAGGCCGCACAGGAGGTGCAAGGGCATCACAAGACCGGCATCGTGTGGCGCGACGGGTGTGCGAAGCCAGTCAGGTGAGAAAGCGGGCCATCATGCGATTAACGACACACAGGCAATACTTCCTGGCTATTGCAATGGTTGCTTCGCTGGCGTTATCAGGATGCCCGCACATCGGACCCCATACCGTAGCGGTGGATCGCTTCGATTACAGCTCGGCCATCTCCGACTCATGGAAGCAGCAGACACTGCTCAACATCGTCAAGCTGCGCTATATGGACCTGCCAGTGTTTGTCGATGTCTCCTCGATTGTAGCCTCTTATTCGCTGGAAACCGGAGGCAGCATTGCCGGGCAGCTTTCGTCGGCCGATGCCATTCAACGTGACAGTGTCTTGCTGGGCGCCAGCGGCAAATATATCGATCGTCCGACGATTACCTATGTGCCCTTAACCGGTGAAAAATTCCTGATCGGACTGTTGTCGCCGATCGATCCAAAAAATATTTTTTCCATGCTCCAATCGGGCTATGCGGCGGACTTCATCCTTGCGCTGACGGTTGAGTCGCTAAACGGTGTACGCAATCGTTCGGCAGTGGCAGGCGCGATGCAGGAGGCCGAACCGGCGTTCTTGCGTGTGCTGGAGCTGTTGCGCGAAATCCAGGCCGCCGGTGCCGTGGGGATGCGCGTGGAAGAGGATAAGGCCAAAGGCACGATCGCCGTTCTGTTCATGCGCCGCGATGATGTCACCCCCGAGATTCTGGAAAAACAGAAAGAAGTCCGTCGGCTGCTTCACTTGTCGGAAGAGCGCCAGAAATTCGTGCTCAAGTATTCGCCGGCACGTGGAGAGGAGGATGAGTTGGCGGTGAACAGCCGTTCGCTACTGCAAATCATGGCAGCGTTTTCCAGTTACATGGATGTGCCCGAGGAGCACCTGAAAGATCACAGTGCCGTGCCAAGCGTCGAGAACAGCGGGGAGAATCGAGAGTCCCGAATTCATATTCGCAGCGGCAAGGAAAAGCCCGAGCACGCGTACACGGTCGTGCATTATCGTGATTACTGGTTCTGGATCGACGACAGCAATTGGCAAGCAAAGCGTGCGCTGATGGCCGTGATGTTTTTCTTCACATTGTCGGAAACTGGTGGCAGTAACAGACTGCCAGTGATCACCATCCCAACGCAGTAAGTTGCGCTTGTAGCGCGTGGGGGGGGAGAGCCCACGATAAGGATCAGTCAGGCGTTTCTGAGTTCTATACGCTATTTAACATAATATACATTATGCGAAGCGACGGGTTCAGTAGAAAAAGCGCAGCCAGTACACGAAGCCGATGGTCAGCAACACCAGCGACGGCAGCAAGGAAACAACATCGAGCACCCCCACCGCTCCGGCGGTCAGCCGAACCCGAGCAACAGCAGAAGCCTCTCCGAGGGCCAGGGTTGCACCCTGGACGGCAAACACAGAGCAAAGCGCCGCCGGCGGCCCTCCGGGGGCTGCTCGCCGCGTGGCAGGCGGCCGGGGGAAGAGCACCCCCGACCACCAGCCGTTAGCGTTTGAAAGGGGGGAAGGTTCAAGGGTCGCGCCCTGGGGCGCTTCGTCCTCACCCGGTCCCCTTCGGGGCTGCGGCTTCCGGGCGATCCCTTGACCAAATGAAGTACGGGGGGGGGAGAAGCCTTTCAAGAAATGAGCAGGTACCATTATTCGACCTGGACAAGCCGCGCCGGCGAGAGGAATGGTACTAATCAGTCAAGCAAATCGCCCTGGCCAGTAGCCTCAACCAAGGCAGCCGCAGCCGCCCGAGCAGAATCCAACGTCTGACGCTGGACCCTAATAGATCGGCGAGCATCCTCAAGATCACGACGCAAAGCCCGAATTTCAGCAGCCATATCGAGCGCCTGCTCCGCCGCCAACGCCACAGCCTTACTGCCTGTCGCCTGACCGGTAAATGCCTTCAAACTATCAACCAGCGCATCATCGGCCTGAAACTTGATCAACACTGAGCTTCTCCTTTTGGTTCCATTATTGACGCCACCAGGACGGCATCGAGGAGGGAAATGGTACCAAATCAAAATGAAGAACTCCATGTTTTGGTACCATTTTAATTCCTGGGAAAGCAGCCCGGGCTGATAAAAAGGTACCAGTGGCATCGCATAATGCCGGGTTGATGTTACGCCGCGCGCTGCGCTCGCCGTGGCCCGAAAATAGTCCCACGGCGGCGGCTCAACATAACCCGGCGTCCATTATGCGAAGCGTGGGATCGAAATGCCAAAGGCCGAACCAGCGGCAAGCGCTGACCGGGATCAGCTGCCAAAACACCACACCAGAGGCACAATTCGGTTTTTCCCAAAGGCCCGCTCATCGAGGTATTTCATCGTGGATCATGAGTCGCGCCTCTTGCAGGCTAGCGTGGTGTGCCTACTGGCCATGGTCGTGCTCGTGCCGCTCGCCAAACGATTGCAGCTGGGGGCTGTGCTGGGCTATCTGATCGGCGGTGTGCTGATCGGCCCCGGCGTGCTTGGCCTGATCGATCAGGCCGGCAGCATCCTGAGAATTTCCGAGCTGGGTGTGGTGATGCTGATGTTCATCATCGGTCTGGAGTTGTCGCCGAAGCGCCTCTGGCTGATGCGCCATGCGGTATTCGGCGCCGGCTTGGCGCAGGTGCTGCTCTGCGGCGCGGCCATCGGCGGCGTGGCCATGGCGTTCTTCCAGCAGCACTGGACCAGCGCCCTCGTCCTCGGCCTCGGCCTGGCGCTGTCATCCACCGCCTTCGTCCTGCAACTGCTCGCCGAGCGCCGCGAGCTGCACATGCCCCACGGACGCCTGGCGTTCTCGGTGCTGCTGTTCCAGGACATCGCGGCCATCCCGTTGATGGCGCTGGTCCCCTTACTCAGTGGCGTCAGCCAGCCGGACAGCGGCGAAGATCCGCTGGTCGAGCTGCTCAAGGTGGTTGCCTGCGTGGGCGGCTTGATCGTCGGTGGGCGCTACCTGCTGCGTCCGCTGTTTCGCATCGTGGCCAAGGGCGATCTGCAGGACATCCTCACCGCCACCGCGCTGCTGGTGGTGATGGGCAGTGCCTTGCTGATGGAATGGATCGGCGTCTCCATGGCCCTCGGCGCTTTCCTGGCCGGCGTGTTGCTGGCCGAGTCGGAATACCGCCATGCCCTGGAAGCGAAGATCGAGCCCTTCAAGGGCATGCTGCTCGGCCTGTTCTTCCTCGGCGTCGGCATGAACATCAACCTCGGCCTGCTGGTCGATTCGTTCTGGACGGTGCTCGGCCTGGCCCTGCTGCTGATCCTGCTCAAGCTGCCGCTGGTCGCCCTCGTCGGACGCTTTCCCGGTCGGCTGCAGCCCGATTCCGCTCTGCGCCTGGGCGTGGTGCTCGCCGGCGGCGGTGAATTCGCCTTCGTCATCTTCTCGATCGCCCGCCGCCACGGCCTGTTCGATGCCGGGCTCCACGACCTGCTGGTCTTGACCATCACCCTGTCGATGGCACTCACCCCGCTGGTGGTCATGCTGCTCTCGCTGTTCGCCAAGCCGGTCCGGCAGAGCGCCACGCCGGAGCAGGAGAAGCCGCTCATCGAACACGAGCCGCGCGTCATCATCATGGGCATGGGCCGCGTCGGCCAGGTCGTCGCCCGCCTCCTGCACGCCCAGCGCGTGCCCTTCGTCGGCTTCGACACGGCGGTCGAAACGGTGGAGTTCAACCGCAAGATCAGCAACCTGCCGATCTACTACGGCAACCCCCTGCGCCTGGAGATTCTGCATGCCGCCAAGGCCGAGCATGCGCAGTTCTTCGTCATCGCCACCGACGACGGGCCGACCAACATCCAGACGGCCCGGCTGGTCCGCCAGCGCTATCCGCACATGATGGTGATCACTCGTGCTCTGGACTGGGAGCAGCTGCACACCCTCCTCGACCTGGATGCCGGCCCGGTGCGCGAGACCTTTTTCTCCAGCCTGGAGATGGGCCGCCAGGTGCTGCTCGGGCTGGGCCTCAGCGAGCAGCAGACCGCCGCGCGCCTGGAGCGCTTCCGTCGCCACGACGAGCAGATGCTGCAGGAGCTGCACAAGGTGATCAGCGACGAGACCGCCAGTCTCAGGGCCACCCATGCCTACTTCGACGATCTCGAAAGCCTGTTCGCCCGGGACGTCCTGGAAGAACCCATCGCCCCGAAAGAACCCTGATCCGCTTCAAGGAAGCCCAAGGAACACGCTCAAGGCCCTGGCCGAAATGGTCGCTGCCGCCGGCCTCAGCGAGTTCTGTGCGCATGTGGCGGATGGCGCGCGTCGACAGCTTCGAGTTCGAGGCGGTGCCCTTCTGATCAGCGGCGCTTTAGTCGGCGGGGGCGTCCGGTGGGCGTCAGCTCCGGCTCGACGCTGTGGTAATAGATGTCATGGGTGGTGCTGGCCTTGGCATGCCCCAGGTCGACCTGCAGGCTCCTGAGCGGCCGGAGCGGCGCGTCGTAGCTGGCGCTGGTGTGGCGCAGCCAGTAGGTGCTGGCTGCGCGCAGGCTGGAAATTTCCCGCTCGCCGCGCCCTTCGGCCTGCATGCGCTTGACCGCGCTGTCGAAGCACTTCTGCACGATGTTGCGGATCTGCCGGTCGGTCAGCCCGCCGCGGCCGTCCAGCTTCAGCAACAGCGGTACGTTCTCGCCGGGCTGCGGCAACGGCGTCAGGTTGCGCGACATGCGGTAGCGCTTGAGGTAGCCGAGCAGCTCGCTGCCGACCGAGATCCGCCGCTCCTTGCCGCCCTTGCCGACGGTCACGTACCACCAGGCGCCGCCCTCGTCCTGCTGGAAGGCCTGCATGGTCGGATGCCAGTCGGGACGCCCGGCCAGCTCGGAGATGCGCAGGTACAGGGAGAACAGCACGACGACCACGAACAGCGTGCGTTCGTGGCGCTCCGCGTCCTGGTGGGCCATCCACTCCGCCGTCTCGATGACGAATGCCCATTGCAGCGGGCCGAGCACCTTGCCCTCGATCGAGGGCGCGCGCTTCTCGAAGAAACGCCCCGGCTCCTCGATGGCGCGGAATGGGTTGTCGAGCAGCGTGTTCTGCCTGACCAGGAAGTCGTAGAAGGAACAGCAGATGGTGAAGGCCTGTTTCAGCGAACTAGCGGTGACCTTGTAATGCTCCGGCGCCTGGCGCGGCATGCCAGTCTCGTCGGCGAGCTTGCGCGCCGCCTTGCTGCCGAGGCTCTCGTAGGGGCGCCACTGCGGATTGGGCACCAGTTCGCCCGGCTCCTCGCCGGCGATGAAGCGCCGCCGTACCGCCTGGCCGACCCACTCCATGTCCGGCTCGCGACAGAACGCGAGGAAGGCCTCGGCATCCTCGCGGGTCAGTTTCAGCACCGAACTCCCCTTTTTCAGCCAGCCCCACAACAGCAACCGCTCCACCTGGATGCGGTAGGCCTTGTAGGTGGTTTCCCAACCGGCGTAGTCACGCAGGAAATCCCGGGTGTGCAGGTAGTCCGACTTGGCCGGGATCTCGGGTTCGAGCTTGTTCAGGAAGCGAACGACGAAACGGTTCTCGAACACCAGGCTGTTGGGAGACAGCGCTAGGAAGCGTGCATAGGTGTCGAACAACGGCTGGGGAGCGAATTCGGTCATTGGGCAAGGGGTCTGTCGGGTGGCTGGGCGTTGAGTTGCATATTCCGATTATAGGCATAACCGGAACTCGCCTGCCGTGGAAGCGACCGATAGCAGGTACGAAAATCCGGCGCGAAACCGGACTTTCGCACCCTGCCGGCTCAGAAGAACGCCTGGATGCCGGTCTGCGCCCTGCCGAGGATCAGCGCATGGATGTCGTGGGTGCCTTCATAGGTATTGACCACCTCGAGGTTGACCAGGTGCCGCGCGATGCCGAACTCGTCGCTGATGCCGTTGCCGCCCAGCATGTCGCGGGCCAGGCGAGCGATCTCCAGCGACTTGCCGCAGCTGTTGCGCTTCATGATCGAGGTGATTTCCACCGCCGCGGTGCCCTCGTCCTTCATCCGCCCCAGACGCAGGCAGCCCTGCAGCGCCAGGGTGATCTCGGTCTGCATGTCGGCCAGCTTCTTCTGGATCAGCTGGTTGGCGGCCAGCGGGCGGCCGAACTGCTGACGGTCCAGCACGTACTGGCGGGCGGTGTGCCAGCAGGCCTCGGCGGCGCCCAGCGCGCCCCAGGCGATGCCGTAGCGCGCCGAGTTCAGGCAGGTGAACGGGCCCCTGAGGCCGCGCACCTCGGGGAAGGCGTTCTCCTCGGGAACGAATACCTCGTCCATGACGATCTCGCCGGTGATCGAGGCGCGCAGGCCGACCTTGCCGTGGATCGCCGGGGCGGACAGGCCCTGCCAGCCCCTCTCGAGCACGAAGCCGCGGATCTCGCCGGCGTCGTCCTTGGCCCAGACCACGAACACATCGGCGATGGGCGAGTTGGTGATCCACATCTTGCAGCCGGTCAGACGGTAGCCGCCCTCGACCTTCCTCGCCCGGGTGATCATCGAGCCCGGGTCGGAGCCGTGGTTCGGCTCGGTCAGGCCGAAGCAGCCGATCAACTCGCCGCTGGCCAGCTTTGGCAGGTATTTCTGCTTGGTGGCTTCGTTGCCGAACTCGTTGATCGGCACCATCACCAGCGACGACTGCACGCTCAGCATCGAGCGGTAGCCGGAGTCGATGCGCTCGACCTCGCGGGCGATCAGCCCGTAGCACACGTAGTTCAGGCCGCTGCCGCCGTACTCGACCGGAATGGTCGCGCCGAGCAGGCCGGTTTCGCCCATCTCGCGGAAGATCGCCGGATCGGTGTGCTCGTGGCGGAAGGCTTCCAGCACCCGCGGCGCCAGGCGGTCGGCGGAGAACTTCTGCGCACTGTCGCGCACCATGCGCTCTTCGTCGGTCAGTTGCTGGTCGAGCAGCAGCGGATCTTTCCAGTTGAAGCTGGCTTGGTTGGCCATGTCGGTATTCCTCGGTATCGGTCTTGTTGTGAGTATGGATTCAGTCGAGCCGCTCGATGACGCAGGCAATCCCCTGCCCCAGGCCGATGCACAGGCTGACCAGCGCATGGCGCCCGCCGCTGCGCTCCAGCTGGCGCAGCGCGGTCAGTGCCAGGCGCGCACCGGAGGCGCCCAGCGGGTGGCCGAGGGCGATCGCGCCGCCGTTGGGGTTGAGGCGCGGATCGTCCCAAGCCAGTCCCAGTTCGTGGGTACAGCCCAGCACCTGGGCGGCGAAGGCCTCGTTGATCTCGATCACGTCCATGTCGGCGAGCGTCCGCCCACTGCGCTGCAGTACCTTGCGAATCGCCGGCACCGGGCCGAGGCCCATCAGCCGCGGTTCTACCCCCGCGACCGCGCCGGCGAGAATGCGCGCCCGCGGCTTGCGTCCGTAGCGCTCTCCAGCCGCCTGCGAGCCAATCAACAGCGCCGCCGCACCGTCGTTCACCCCGGAGGCGTTGCCGGCGGTGACCACCCCCCCGGCAAACAGCGGCTGCAGCCGCGACAGCGCCTCGAAGGTGCTCTCCGGACGCGGATGCTCGTCGCTCGCCACGATTTTCGGCGGCTGCCTGCGGCTCTGCGTCACCTCGATGGGCAGGAGCTCGTCCGCGTAGAACCCGGCCTCGGCGGCCGCGGCGTACAACCGCTGGCTGCGTTCGGCATAGCGGTCGGCCGCCGCGCGGTCGATGCCCAAGGTACGGGCCACGTTGTCGGCGGTTTCCGGCATCGAGTCGGCGCCGAACTCGGCCTCCACCCGCGGATTGGGAAAGCGCGCGCCGATGGTGCTGTCGAAGGCGCGGAACTCGCGGGCGAAGGGGCTTTCGCTCTTGGCCAGCACGAAGGGCGCGCGGCTCATGCTCTCCGCGCCGCCGGCGACGAACAACTCGCCCTCCCCGGCCCGCACCGCACGGGCGGCATCCAGCACCGCCGCCAGCCCCGAGCCGCACAGACGGTTGACGGTCACCCCGCCGACCGACAGCGGCAGCCCGGCCAGCAGGCCCGCATGCCGCGCCAGGTTGCGCGCGTCCTCGCCGGCCTGGTTGGTGCAGCCGGCGACGATGTCCTCGTAGGCCTCGCCGGGAAACGGGTTGCGCGCCACCAGCGCGCGCACCACGCTGGCCAGCAGGTCGTCCGGGCGCACCGAAGCCAGGGCGCCGGCGTAGCGGCCGAAGGGCGAGCGCAGGCCGTCGTAGATATAGGCAGTCATGCCGATTGCTCCTGATCTTCCGGGGTGTCGAGCGGCAGGCCGAGTTGTACGCGCCGGCGCAGCCAGGGGCTGACTCGGTAGCGCGGCTCCTGATACTGCTCGTGCAGTGCGTGCAGGATCTGCGCGATTCGCGCTGCGCCGAAGCGTTCGCCGAAGCCCAGCGGACCGTGTGGATAGCCCAAGGCCAGCTGCACGGCACGGTCGAGTACCGCCGGACTGGCGATACGCCGTTGGGCGATCTCGCAGCCGAGGTTGACGATGCCGGCCAGCACCCGCTGGGCGACGAAGCCGGGCGAATCGTTGATCACCTCCACCGGCACGCCGTCGGCGCCCAGCGCCTGGCGGGCCTGGGCCAGCAGTCCGGCATCCAGCCCCGGCTGGCGCATCAGCACCCGGCGCTTGTCGAACCCGGCCAGGGTTTCCAGGGCCAGGCTGCGCGCCACCGGCAGCTGCTGGCGGGCGATCAGGCTGCTGGCGTCCTCGCCCAGCGGCGTCACCAGGCAGATGGCCTGCGCCGAGGGCTGGTCGCCCTCCTCCAGCTCGGCGCAGGCGACATGCAGCACCGCCGCCACCTGGCGGCGCACCGCGGCGTCGCAGCTGTCCAGCCAGAATGGCCGCGCGATGGCCACCGGCTCGGGCGCCGGCTCGGCGTCGAGCAGGGCCTGACCATCGACATAGCGATAGAAACCCTCCCCGCTCTTGCGCCCGAGCAGGCCGCCGGCCAGCCGCGACGGCACCAGATAGGACGGGGTATAGCGCGGGTCCTGGTAGAACTGCTGGTACACCGAGTCCATCACCGCCTGGGTGATGTCCAGTCCGATCAGATCGATCAGCTCGAACGGGCCCATACGAAAGCCCAGGCTGTCGCGCAGGATGCGGTCGATCTGCGCCGGTGTGGCCACGCCTTCGGCGAGGATGCGCAGCGCCTCGGTGCCATAGGCACGGCCGGCGTGGTTGACTAGGAAGCCGGGGGTATCCGGGGTGGTCGCCGGAAAGTGTCCGGCCTGCTCGGCCAGCGCCGCCAGGCGCTCGATCACCTGCGGATCGGTGCGCTCGCCGCGGATCACCTCGACGATCTTCATCAAGGGCACGGGGTTGAAGAAATGGAAACCGGCGACCCGCTCGGGATGCCGGCAGGCGCTGGCTATGCGCGTCACCGACAGCGACGAGGTGTTGGTCGCCAGCACCGCGTCGGCGGCGACCAGCGCCTCCAGCTCGCGGAGCAGCGCCTGCTTGGCCTCGAGGTCCTCGACGATGGCCTCGATCAAAAGATCGCAGTCGGCCAGCGCCGCGAGGGTCTCGGCCGGCTGCATCCGCGTGAGAGTCGCGTCGAGTTCCGTCCGGCTCAGCCGCCCCTTGGCGGCCGCCCGCTCCAGCGTTTCGCGGTTGTAGGCCAGCGCCTGCTCGATGGCCTCGCGCCGGCTGTCGTGCAGCAGTACCTGCACGCCGGCCGTGGCGAACAGCTGGGCGATGCCGCGTCCCATCGCGCCGCTGCCGATCACCCCTATTCGTTTGAACATCCTGCCTCCTTTCGCCTGTGCCTGATGGCCGCCCCGCAGGGCGGCCGGGAAGCGCCCCATTCAGAGCTGCCGCTCGAGTTCTGGCACGATTTCGAACAGGTCGCCCACCAGGCCGTAGTCGGCCACCTGAAAGATCGGCGCCTCCTCGTCCTTGTTGATCGCGACGATGACCCTGGAGTCCTTCATGCCGGCCAGGTGCTGGATGGCTCCGGAGATACCGACGGCGATGTAGAGCTGCGGCGCGACGATCTTGCCGGTCTGACCGACCTGCATGTCGTTGGGCACGAAGCCGGCGTCCACCGCCGCGCGCGAGGCGCCGACCGCCGCACCGAGCTTGTCGGCAACCTGGTAGAGCAGCTTGAAGTTGGCGCCGTTCTGCATGCCGCGGCCGCCGGAGACGACGATCTTCGCGCCGGTCAGTTCGGGGCGTTCGGATTTGGCGATTTCCTCGCCGACGAAACGGGAGATGCCGGCGTCGCTGACGGTGGCGACGGTCTCGATGCTTGCCGTCCCCCCCGTGGCCGCCACGGCATCGAAGCCGGTGCCGCGCACGGTGATCACCTTGATGGCCGCCGAGGACTGTACGGTGGCAAGGGCATTGCCGGCATAGATCGGCCGCTGGAAGGTGTCGGGCGCAAGGACCCTGACGATCTCGGAGATCTGCTCGACATCCAAGAGCGCGGCGACGCGCGGCAGGAGGTTCTTGCCGTTGGTGGTGGCGGCGGCCAGCAGGTGGCTGTAGTCGCGCCCGAGCGCGGCCACCAGCGGCGCGAGGTTTTCCGGCAGTTGGTGGGCGTAGGCGGCCTGGTCGGCGACCAGCACCTTGCTCACGCCGGCGACCATGGCGGCGGCTTCGGCCACGGCGGCGCAGTTGCTGCCGGCGACCAGCAGATGGATATCGCCGCCGATGGTCTGGGCAGCCGCCACGGTGTTGAGGGTCGCGGCGCCGAGGGCAGCATTGTTGTGTTCGGCAATGACGAGAGTAGCCATCAGATCACCTTCGCTTCGTTCTTCAGTTTCTCGACCAGTTCGGCCACGGACTTGACGATGATTCCGGCGCTGCGCGTGGCGGGCGCTTCGACCTTGAGGGTCTTCACCGTCGAGGCGGTGGAAACGCCGAGGGCATCCGGGGTCAGGGTTTCCAGCGGCTTCTTCTTGGCCTTCATGATGTTCGGCAGCGAGGCGTAGCGCGGCTCGTTGAGGCGCAGGTCGGTGGTGACGATGGCCGGCAGCTTCAGGGCCACGGTCTGCAGGCCGCCGTCGATCTCGCGGGTCACGTTGATCTGGTCGCCAGCGATCTCGACCTTGGAGGCGAAAGTGCCTTGGGCGTAGCCGGTCAGTGCGCCGAGCATCTGCCCGGTCTGGTTGTTGTCGCTGTCGATGGCCTGCTTACCGAGGATCACCAGCTGCGGCTGCTCCTTGTCCACCACCGCCTTGAGCAGCTTGGCCACCGCCAGGGAGCCCAGCTCCTCGTCGGTCTCGACCAGGATGGCGCGGTCGGCCCCCAGGGCCAGGGTGGTGCGCAGCTGCTCCTGGGCGGCATTCGGACCCACCGAGACCACCACGATCTCGCCGACGAAGCCCTTCTCCTTCAGCCGCACCGCCTCTTCCACGGCGATCTCGCAGAACGGGTTGAGCGCCATCTTGACGTTGGCGAGGTCGACGCCGCTCTGGTCCGCCTTGACGCGTACCTTGACGTTGTAATCGACGACTCTTTTTACCGCGACCAGTATCTTCATCTTGTTGTCCTCAGGTCTTCGGAGTGGAATTCAGGCCGTTTTCAGCAGTTGTGCGTAGGCCTCGAGGTGGTAATCGTCATCGCCCAGCTGGTGGCCGAGCATGACCAGGCGCTTGGCGTGGTGGGCCAGGCTGTACTCCCAGGTCATGCCGATGCCGCCGTGCAACTGGATCGCCTGCTCGGCGATGAAGCGCCCGGCACGGACGATGATGAATTTGGCGGCGGCCAGGCGGCGGCTGCGCTCCTCGCTGTCGGCCTCGTCCGCCACGCAGGCGGCGAGAATGGCCATGGAGGTGGCCAGTTCGAGTTCGGTGCGCATGTCGACCATACGATGCTGCAGCGCCTGGAACTTGCCGATCGGCGTGCCGAACTGCTGGCGCGTCTTCAGGTAGTCGAGGGTCAGCCGGCAGGCCTCTTCCATGCTGCCGATGGCCTCGGCGCACTGGGCGGCGATGGCCCGGCCCTGCTGGTAGCGCAGCGCCGGCAAGGCTTGTCCCGGCTCGCCGAGCAGATCGCCGTCGCCGACCGGCACCCGGTCGAGAAACAGCTCGCAGGCCTTCGGCCCGTCGATGGTCGGGTAGACCCGGCGGCTCAGGCCACTGGCCTGGGCATCGACGAGGAACAGCGAGATGCCCTGCTCGTCGTGCGCCTCGCCGCCGGTGCGCGCCGAGACCAGCAGCAGCCCGGCACTGTGTCCGCCGATCACCACCGCCTTGCGCCCGCTCAGCTCCCAGCCGCCCTCGACCCGCACGGCGCGGGTCTGTACGTCGTGCAGGTGATAATGGCTCTGCGGTTCCTCGAGGGCGACCGCCAGTTGCAGCTCGCCGTCGATCACCACCGGCAGCAGGCGTTCGCGCTGCTCGGCGCTGCCAAGCTGCTGGAGCAGGCCGCCGGCGTAGATCTGCGACTGCAGGTAGGGCTCCAGGCACAGGCCGCGCCCCAGCTCGGTCATGATCAGCAGGTTGTCCACGCCACTGCCGCCGAACCCTCCGTGGGCTTCGGCGAAGGGCACGCCAGTGAGGCCCAGCTCGCCCAACTGCTGCCAGAACGCGCGGCTGAAACCCGGCTCGCTGCGGTAGAAGTGCTCGCGCTGCTCGAAGCCGTAGCTGTCGCGTACCAGGCGGGCGACGGTGCCCTGCAGCATCTGCTGCTCTTCGGTCAATTGGAAATCCATGAGGTGTTCTCCTACAGATCCAGGATCATCTTCGAGACGATGTTCTTCTGGATTTCATTGGAACCGCCGTAGATCGACAGCTTGCGCAGGTTGAAGTACTGGCTGGCCGGGCCGGCGCTGTAGTCGGCATGCAGCGGCGTGCCGGCGAAGGCCGGGCTCAGCTCGTCCTCGAGAAACGGCAGTGCGTAGGAGCCGAGCACCTTGCGCAGCAGGTGGCTGATCGCCTGGCGGATTTCCGAGCCCTTGATCTTGAGGATCGAGCTTTCCGCCCCCGGCACGCCGCCGGCCTGGGCCGCGGCGAGGATGCGCAGGGTGCTGACCTCGATGGCCAGCAGCTGCATTTCCACTTCGGCGATCTGCGCGCGCAGCAGCGGGTCGTCGAGTCGGCCTTCGCGGGCGGCGACCTGCTTGAGATGGGCCAGCGCAGCCTTGGACGGGCCGATGCCGGCCTGGCCGGTGCGCTCGTGGGTGAGCAGGTACTTGGCGCAGGTCCAGCCGCGGTTTTCCTCGCCGACCCGGTTGGCCACCGGCACCCGCACGTTGTCGAAGAACACTTCGTTGACTTCGTGCTCGCCGTCCAGGGTGATGATCGGCCGCACGCCAATGCCCGGCGTGCTCATGTCGATCAACAGGAAGGAGATGCCGCGCTGCGGCTGGGCGGGCGGATCGGTGCGCACCAGGCAGAAGATCCGGTTGGCGTGCTGGCCGAGGGTGGTCCAGGTCTTCTGGCCATTGACGATGTAGTGGTCGCCGTCGCGCACCGCGCGGGTCTTTAGCGAGGCCAGGTCGGAACCGGCGCCCGGCTCGGAATAGCCCTGGCACCACCAGTCGCTGCCGTCGAGGATGCGCGGCAGGTAGTGGGCCTTCTGCTCCGGTGTGCCGAACTTGATGATCACCGGGGCGACCATGTTGACGCCGAAGGAAATCGGTCGCGGCGCGCCGAAGGCGGCGCACTCCTCCTCGAAGATGTGTTTCTGCACCACGCTCCAGCCAGTGCCGCCGAACTCCACCGGCCAGTTGGCGGCATACCAGCCGCGGGCGTTGAGGAGGCGTTGCCAGCGCAGGTGGTCTTCCTTGCCCAGGTGCTTGCCGAGGCGCACGCGCTCGGCGATATCGGCCGGCAGCTCGGCGCGCAGGAAGGTCCGCACCCGGTCGCGGAAAGCGAGCTCTTCGGCGGTGTAGTTGATGTCCATGAAGACTCCTCGAGTGATCGGTGGGGAGGTGGGCGCGGCGCTCAGCAGGCAGTGTTCTGCTTGCTGGCCTGGCGTTCGGCGAAGAAGGCCGCCACCAGCGCCTCGCGCTGCGGCGATTGCAGGCACTCCTCGAACAGGGCGCGCTCGCGCCTGAGGCCCTCGGCCAGGGGCAGCAGGGTCGCCGCCTCGATGGCGGCAATGGCGCGCAGCGGCGAGAACAGATTGGGCTGGGTCTCTTCCACCTCGCGACGCTTGGCGGCGAAGAGTTCGGCGCAGTCGCTCGCCAGCAGCTTCTCGTTGCGCTCGCCGGTCCGCCGCGGGCCGCGCCGCTCGGCCAGCAGGCACAGGGCGAAGGCCAGGCCGGCGGCCTGCGGCTCGCCCTCGAACAGCGCGTCGACCAGCCCGCAGGCCTCGGCCTCGGCGGCAGCGATGGGCGTGCCGCCGACGATCATCCGCAGCGCCCTGGCCACCCCGACCAGGCGCGGCAGGCGCTGGGTTCCCCCGGCGCCGGGCAGCAGTCCCAGCTTGACTTCCGGCAGGCCGAGACGGGCATCGCAGCGGGCGATGCGGTAATGGCAGGCCATGGCGACTTCCAGCCCGCCGCCCAGGGCCGAGCCGTGGATCGCCGCCACGCTGGGCTTGCGGCCGACTTCGATGGCCTCGACCACCTCCGGCAGCAGGGGCGCCCGCGGTGGCTGGCCGAACTCTTTGATATCGGCGCCGGCGATGAAGGTGTTGCCGTTGCAGACCAGGACCACGGCCTGAACGCCGTCGTCGGCTTCGGCCGCCTGGAAGGCTTCCAGCAGTGCGGCCCGAACCGCCTGGCCAAGGGCATTGACGGGGGGATGGTCGACCGTGATCAGGGCAATCGCGCCCTGCCGGACAAGGTGTGCGGGGGATGACATCTACAAGCTCCTGCAGGCATCGTTGCCTGCTTTCTTGTTTTTATTGAACTGATTGAACTGGCGTCGCTGGATCAGCGGTGCTTCCAGACTGGCTGGCGCTTCTGCACGAAGGCCTGCATGCCTTCCTTCTGGTCCTCCGACGCAAAGCTGGCATGCAGCAGACGGCGTTCGAAGCGCACGCCCTCGGCCAGGGTGGTTTCGTAGGCACGGTTGACCGCTTCCTTGTTCAGCCGCACCGCCATGGCGGAATGGCCGGCGATCTGCGCGGCAGCGGTCAGCGCCTCGTCGAGCAGCCGCTCGAGCGGCACCACCCGGCTGACCAGCCCGTAGCGCAGGGCTTCCTCGGCATCCAGGGTGCGCCCGGTCAGGCACAGGTCCATGGCCTTGGCCTTACCGATGGCGCGGGTCAGCCGCTGGGTGCCGCCGGCGCCGGGCAAGGTGCCGACCTTGACTTCCGGCTGGCCGAAGCGGGCGTTGTCGGCGGCGACGATGAAGTCGCACATCATCGCCAGCTCGCAGCCGCCGCCCAGCGCCAGACCGGCGACCGCGGCGATCACCGGCTTGCGGCAGCGGGTGACCTCCTCCCAGCTGGCAGTCACGAAGTCCTCCAGGTACACGTCGGAAAAGGTCTTGGCCTGCAGCTCGGCGATGTCGGCGCCGGCGGCGAAAGCCTTGTCGTTGCCGGCAATGACCATCGCCCGGATCGCCTCGTCGCGCTCGAAGCGGCGCAGCGCCGCGCCCAGCTCTTCCATCAGGGCGCCGTTCAGGGCGTTGTGTACCTGCGGGCGGTTCAGGCGGATCAGCCCGACCGCGCCTTGTACCTCCACGCGGATGTTCTCGAATTCCATGACTCCCTCCTCCTTGCCTGGGCAGGCCCCGGACCGGGGCGCGCTTGCCGTCTTGGAACCGAGCTTAGGTTGCTCGAAAATAAAAGACAATATATTGACATAAAATTCTTCAGCTCCTATCTTCGGTTCCCATCAGGGAAGTCAATGCAGTGCCCGACAGAACAATAAAACCCGTAGAGGGAGGAAGGCATGAAAGTAGCAACGAACATGCACGAGAGACGGCGTGCCGAGATGTATGCATGCGGCGCCTGGAATGACATGATCATTACGGATTACCTGGACAGGGCCGTGGCGGCTACGCCACACAAGACGGCTCTGGTGGGGTACCGGGTCCAGGCCGGCGACCGCACCGTCCTGACGTATGGAGAGTTGAATCAATGTGTCACCCGCATGGCTGCCGGGCTGGCCGCGCTGGGGGTCGGGCCGGGCGACGTGGTGTCCTGCCAGTTGCCCAACTGGTGGCAGATGAACGCCCTGTTCCTGGCCTGCGTGCGCATCGGCGCGGTGATCAACCCGCTGATGCCGATTTTTCGCGAGCACGAGCTGCGCTTCATGCTGGCGCATGCCCGCAGCCGGGTGTTGGTCATTCCACAGACCTTCCGCCACTTCGACCATCGGCAGATGATCCAGGGGCTGCGCGGCGAGCTGCCGAATCTGGCCCATGTGCTGGTCGTCGAGGGCGACGGCGAGCAGTCGTTCGAACGGGTACTGCTGGAGCGTGCCTGGGAAGACGAGTGCGACACCGGGAGGCTGTTCGCCGAGCGCCGCCCCTCCCCCGACGACGTTGTCCAGGTGATCTACACCTCGGGCACCACCGGCAAGCCCAAGGGGGTCATGCATACCTGCAATACGCTGCTCAGCCATATCCGTCCGTTCTGCGAACGGCATGGCCTGAGTGAAGGCGACAGCATCCTGATGCCCTCACCCCTGGCGCACCAGCTCGGTTTTCTCTACGGGCTGATGACGCCGGTCTACCTGGGCGCCGGCGTCATCCTGCAGGACGTCTGGAATCCCTTGTTCGCGGTGCAGATCATTGCCGAAGAGCGTCCCGGGCTGACCCTGGGCTCGACGCCCTTCCTCGCCGACCTGGTGGAGGTCGCGACCGAGCATCACCAGCAGCTCTCCTCGCTGCAGACCTTCATCTCGGCCGGCGCGCCGATCCCCGGCGCGCTGGTGGAAAAGGCCGCCAGCCTGCTCGACACGCGCATCGTCTCGGCCTGGGGGATGACCGAAAACGGCGCGGTCACCACCACGCGCCCGGAAGATCCCATGCACATGGCCGTCATCAGCGATGGCCTGGCCCTTCCTTACATGGAGGTCAAGGTGGTCGGCGAAGAAGGACAGGCGCTGCCGGCCAACCAGGAAGGCGATCTGCTGGTGCGCGGCTCCAGCCAGTTCGTCGGCTACCTCAATCAGCCGGAGCTGTACAACGTGGATGCCGAGGGCTGGTTCCCGACCGGCGATATCGCCCGCATGAGCACGGACGGCTACATCCGCATCACCGGGCGCAGCAAGGACATCGTCATCCGCGGCGGCGAAAACATCCCGGTCGTCGATGTCGAGAACATGCTCTACAAGCACCCTGCGATCAAGAGCGTCGCCCTCGTGGGGGCACCCGATCCGCGCCTCGGCGAGCGTCTGTGCGCCTACGTCACCCTGCACGATGGCACAGCCCAGCCGCTGACCCTCAAGGATCTGACCGACTATCTGCTGGAGCAGCAACTCACGCGCCAGTACCTGCCGGAATACCTCGAGGTCATGGACGAGTTGCCCCGTACCCCCTCCGGCAAGATCCAGAAATTCAAACTGCGGGAAATGGCCAAGGAGCTATTCCTCGACCGGAAGATTCACGCCTGAAGCCAGGCGATTCCCCATCGATACCAAGCCCTATCAATAAAAAGAGAGCACCACACATGAAAGGTCTGACTGGAAAAACCGTAATTGTTACCGGTGGCGGCGGCGGTATCGGCCGCGCGGTCTGTCTGCGCTTCGCTGAGGAAGGCAGCCGGGTGGCGGTACTGGATCGCGACGCCAGCGCCGCCCAAACCACCGTCGACCTGATCGTCGAAGCTGGCGGCAAGGCCGGGGCCTATGCGGCCGACATCACCGACTACGAAGCCATCGTCAACACCGTTGCGGCCATCGAGAAGGATCTTGGCGTGCCCACCGTGCTGGTCAACAACGCCGGCTACGACCGCTTCATGCCCTTCCTCAAGACCGAGCCGGCGATGTGGGAGCAGCTGATCGCCGTCAACCTGACCGGCGCGCTGAACATGCACCACGTGGTCCTGCCGAAGATGCTCGAAGCCGGCGGCGGCAAGGTCATCAACGTCGCCTCCGATGCGGCCCGCGTCGGCTCCTCGGGCGAAGCGGTATACGCCGCTTGCAAGGCCGGCCTGGTCGGCCTCTCCAAGACCCTGGCGCGCGAGCTGGCGACCAAGAACATCAACTTCAACGTGGTCTGCCCCGGCCCGACCGACACCGCCCTGCTGAAAAGCGTGGCCGACACCTCGAGCAACCCGGAAAAACTCCTGGAAGCTTTCAAGAACGCCGTGCCGATGCGCCGCATCGGCCAACCGGAAGACTACCCGGGGATCATCGCCCTGCTCGCCAGCGACGACGCTAACTTCATTACCGGTCAGGTCATCAGCGTGTCCGGTGGCCTGACCATGGCCGGTTGATAAGGAATAAGGAGAAACTACCCATGAATTACGAAGACATCCTGTACACCGAAGTCGATGGCGTAGCCACCATCACCATCAACCGTCCGGACCGCTACAACGCCTTCCGCGGCCAGACCTGCATGGAACTGATCGACGCCTTCAACCGCGCCGGCTGGAACAAGGCCATCGGCGTCATCGTCCTCACCGGCGCCGGCGACAAGGCGTTCTGCACCGGTGGCGACCAGGGTGCCCACGCCGGCCAGTACGATGGCCGCGGCCTGATCGGTCTGCCGGTGGAGGAACTGCAAGGCCTGATCCGCGAAGTCCCCAAGCCGGTGATCGCCCGCGTCAACGGCTTCGCCATCGGCGGCGGCCACGTGCTGCACGTGGTCTGCGACCTGAGCATCGCCTCCGACAAGGCCATCTTCGGCCAGGTCGGCCCGAAGGTCGGCTCGGTCGACCCAGGCTTCGGTACCGCCTACCTGGCCCGCGTGGTCGG
>Ga0209575_10000246_pt1 | contig 50425 bp, 35 predicted proteins | sample Medcelwee11metaG_FD_187172 | JGI IMG/M metagenome (GOLD analysis project Ga0209575, IMG submission 187172) | Freshwater pond sediment microbial communities from the University of Edinburgh, under environmental carbon perturbations - Medium... | ecosystem: Environmental > Aquatic > Freshwater >...
GCGACTTCTTGCCTCTGTTCCTCACCCTCCACCCCCCAACACTCCGTCTTCCGCCTCCCCGGCGTGTGCTCGGGCCGGCCTTCGGCGCCCTCGCTCAGCCAGCATTCGTTGTGCCTCCGGATCTGGGCGTTGACAGACCGCTTGTTGGGGACGAACACTGGCCGGCATCATGGGCACCTCGATGAACCAACGATGTGGGCGGATCAGTGGCGCCGCGGGCGCCGGTCTACTGCTCCTGGCACTTTCTTGTGGGTCGGACTCGTCGGACGACGCACCGGGTCCCGTGTGCGAGACCGGAAAACAAGACGCTTGCACATGTCCGGGAGGCGCGATCGGTACGCAGGTATGCGATGGTACCAAGTGGGGACCGTGCGAGTGCCCCGACGGTGGCAGCGCCGGTACGGGCGGCACAGGGCAGGGTGGGGCTAGCGGCAGTGGCGGGGGGCAAGCGGGCGCGAATGGTGGTGACTCCGGTGCTGCGGGAGCCGCGGGGGGCTCCAGCGGAGGAACCGGTGGCGCAGGTGGCGTCGCTGGGACAGCGGGCGTCGGCGGGGCAGCGGGTTACGGCGCTAATGGGTTGGACCCGTTGCTTGTGCCGGGGGATCCGAACGGGGAGCCTTGCGAGGTATCGGTGTATGTGAACGGGCTGGGCTGCGGGTATTACCGAGCGTGCCGGTTCGTGTCGCCGACAGCGGGAGCCTGCGAGGATGTCGAATCCCCCTGCGACTTCTACAACGAATGTGCTGACGGCCACGCATGCACGACCAACCAGGACTGCAGCCTAATGTTCGTTTGCTACGCCAGCGCCTGCCGGAAATTCTGTGAGCTGGACGGCCCTTGCGACAACGGCTCCGACTGCAAGTTCATCGGCCATGAGTCGCATGGGGTATGTGCGCCATGACGGGCGTCTTCGGGCTCCGTTCACGAGGTCCAAGTAGCCGTCGGTTTCAACTCGGCCTCGGCTACTTCAACGCTTCCTTCTTCCCCGCATGGAAATCGCGCTCGAACCGCAGCGTGTCCGACGCCTCCTTCGGGAGCAAGTACTTGCCATCCAACGCAAGCGAAGCCACTTCGTCGCCCACGCCGATGCCGAGCATGAACCCCTGTCCGCACATGCCCACCGCCAACGTCAGCCCGCGAATGCTCTCCACGTTGCTGACGATCGGCACACCGTCGGGGGTCATCGGGTAACACCCGCGCCACACGCGCCGCACCAGGAGGTGCTTGAGCCGCGGTACGAGGCTGATCATGCGCGCCGCGAGAATGGGGAGGAACTCCGACTGGCTCTCGCGGTTCGTGCCCACGAACAGCTCCTTCGGCGTGTAGCAGAAGATGATCTGTCCCTCGTGGTTCTGGCCGAAGTAGAAGTTGACCGTCTTTCCCTCCGGCCCCGGGCGCAGGTCCACCACGAGCGGCCCGAGGAAGTGCTCGACGGGTGCGGTGATGCCTGCCTCGTGGCTGTCAGGGGTGACAGGGATATCGACCCCGAGTAGCTTGCCGTGTTCGGCAGCGTCGGATCCGGTCGCGAGCACCACGATGGGCGCCTCGTAGCGCCCCTTGTCCGTCACGACCGCGCGAATCGCCCCGCCCTGAATGTCGTAGCCTGTTACACGCTCGTCGACGCGAAGCTCCGCGCCCATTCGGATGGCATGCCGCATCAGCACGACCGGCAACAGCAAGGGGGAAACCTGTCCGTCGTTCGGGGAGTAGGTGCCTCCGCGAAGGCCGTCGCGGACGATGCCTGGGACGAGCTCAGCGATGGCGTTGGCATCGACGTAGTCGTTGACCAGGCCGTAGGTGCGCTGCTTGGGAAGCAGTCCGCGCAGGGTGTTCTCGACGGCCTCGGAGTACGCTGGGAAGCAGTAGCCTCCGGGCTTCCACCCGATGTCGTCGCCGTGGGTCTCTTTCCACGTGCTGACGGCCTCGAGGGTGCGGGTGCAGAGCAGGATCTTGGCGGGGTCCGAGTGCGTGGCGCGCACGCCGCCGATAGCCGCCTTGTTGTCGCCTTGTCCTACGGCGGGGCGACGGTCCAGCACGAGCACCTTCAGGCCCCTACGTGCCAGTGCGTACGCCGAAGGCACGCCGACGGACCCGCCTCCCACCACGATCGCATCGTAGGTGTCAGTCATGATTGGCCTCCTCACCGCGAACGAAGGCGCCGAGGGGCGTCTCCGCCACCAGGGGACGAACCGTGCCCGGCGTCACCTTCGCAAGCTCCACGCCTTCCTCCCGGAAGATGCGTCGCACCAGCTCCGTGCACGTCTTGCCACCGCAGCCGCCCATGCTCACCCGCGCGAGGGCCTTGAGCTGGTTCATGTCGCGCACCCCGGCGCGTATCTCCTCCACGATCGTGCTCTTTCGCACGCGCTCGCAGCGACACACGATGGGGTCGGCGTCATTCGATTCCTCGTGTTCGTCCACCGGCACCGAAGGTCCACGGATCGTGAACCCCGCGACCAACAGCTTGTGCTCCGCCGGGACCTCCACGAGAAGCAAGTGCCTCCGGTCCTGCTGCTCTCGGCTTCGGACGGCCACCACGGTTCCCTTGCCTACGGGGTTGCCGTCGATGTCGACGGTATCCACCTCGCAACCGAGGGGAACGCGGTCGAGGGAGAACTCGAAGGGCAACATGAGGAGCGACTTGACCCCTGTCGGGTCGTAGTCCTTGAAGACGAGGTTGATGGCGAGTCCAGGGCAGACCGTCACGCATTCCCCGCAGCCAAGGCACTTCCCCGCGTAGGTGGGCAGGGCCATGATCGACCCGGGCATCGAGATCAGCTTGTCGGGACACGCCTGCTGGCAGGGGTTGCAAGGGATCTCCTGCACGCATCGGATGATCGGGTACACAGGCAGCGCCAGGTCCTGGGCCACGAAGGGCACGGTCTTTCCGGGACGACTGCGAAGGGTGGCGGCGAGCTCCGGCCAGTAGGCAGGAATCTCCACGGGCACGCCGAGGTCTCGGGCCATCTGCCGACCCGTGATGCGGCCGCTGAAGATCGCCGCGGAAGCCTCCGCGATCTCGGCCGTGTCACCCGCCGCATAGGCCTTGATACCCAGCTCTTGCGCCTTCGCCAGCAGCTCGTCCACGGGGCTGAGACCCACCGCGATGAGCAGCGTGTCGACCTCGAACGTGCGCTCCGTTCCCGCGATGGGCTGGAAGCGATCGTCGACGCTCGCGATGGTCACGCTCCCGACCGATTCCTTGCCGGGGGCTGGGTCCGCGCGAAGCACCGTGGTCCGCGTCCAGATGGGCACGCCGAGACGGCGAATCTTGTCCGCGTGGACCTTGTAGCCGCCGACCTCGGGAAGCGCCTCGACCAAGCCCACGACGTCGATGCCCGCTTGCAGCGCGTGGTAGGCGCCAATCAAGCCCACGTTGCCGCCGCCCAGCACGAACAGGCGGGAGCAGGCCCGGATGAGGTCGCGATTCACGAGGGTCTGGAAGGCCCCGGCGCCGTACACGCCTGGCAAGTCACATCCCGGGAAAGACAAGCTCTTCTCGCGTGCCCCGAGGGCCACCAGCAGAGACTCCGCCTGCACGAGCCGGTAGCCATGGGGCGTCACCACGCCGACCTTGCCGTCGCAGAACACGCCCACCGCGGTGCTGTTGAGCCACACCTTGACCGTGGGCAGCTCCCGCACTTGCTCCTCTAGAATGTGGCCGATGTCGATGCCGCGCGTGCCGGCCCAACAGTCGTCCACGGAGCCGAAGAACTGGTGCGTTTGCAGCGTCAGCTTGCCGCCTAGGGTTGGCTTGTCGTCGATGACCAGCACCTCGATGCCCAGGCGCCCAAGCTCGATCGCAGCGCACAACCCCGCCGGACCGCCGCCGAGGATGAGCACCTGCACCGTCTCCTCACCGGGGCGGCGCATGACATCGACATGATCGTCGACGGGCAACGCGGGGCGACCCTCGCAGCTCTCCACGACCATGCCCTCGCGAACGAGCGTCATGCAGGACTTGAGAGGGCGGCCGTCGATCAGCACGGTGCACTGCGAGCACTGTCCGTTGACGCAGAAGATGCCTTGGGCCCCGCCGTCGCGGTGATGATGGCCGAAGGTGGAGATGCCCGCGGCGTAGAGGGCCGAGCTGACGGCTTCTCCCGGCCGGCCGAGCAGCTCGCGACCGTTGAAGGTGAACCGCACGGTGGCGGGCTCCGTCGGCGGCAGGATCGGGTGGTTCGCGATCCGGAGCGGTCGGGGGGCGGAGGTTCGTTCGTTCGAGCTCATGATGCCACCTCCACGTTGCAGGGAGCCGTGCGCGCGGGTGGGGGCGTGGAAGGTCCGAGGGCGATGCCATGGATCGCATGATGGGCGAGTTGGACGCCCAGGAAGGGCAGAACGCGGCTGGCCCGCCAGGCGCCGAAACGCGTCACCATCGCCCAGCGTGCCAGGGCGCGCGGGTCAGACACGAGCAGGGCCGCAGCGCCTGCCCGCTCGGCCGCGACCAGTCTCGCGAGGGCGAGCTTGCGCTCTTCGGGCGAGAGCCTGAACCGGTCGGGCAAGGGGTCGGTTCCGACGTCCACGGGCTCGTAGCCGAGCGCTTGCAGGATGTCGTGATGGTTTGCCGTGCCGTCGAAAGCCACCTTCGTACCCGCGGGTGGCCGAGGCAATGCCGAGCCCCGGCTGCGAAGTAGGTCGTCGATCAGGGTGACGTCGGCGCCGCGCTCGAGGCCGAAGGCGGCCGTCTTCGTTCCGATGTGAATTCCCACGTTCGGGATGCCGAGATGACTGAGTACATCGATGGCCGCGCGGAGCGTGTCTGCGAGCCGCAGCGGCGAGAAGAGGTCCTTGCCGAGCACGTGAAGGACGGGGATGCTACCAGCGAGCAGCGCGGGGCCTTGTCCGGCCGCGGGAAGGTGATGCTTCCGCAAGAAGGACGTGCCGTTCGCGCTCGTGTCGAGGTGCTTGCTCATCGCAGCGACCAAGGCGAGCGACGCGTCCAGCCCTTCGTGATCGACGGAGACGTCGAGACGGAGAGACGAATTTCCGAGTGCGTCGAGGCTCGCCTGGAACTGGGTGACGGAGCTGTTCGGGCCGTCGGGTCCGGGCGCAGGCTCTTCGAAGCGAACTCGCTCGGGGTCGAGGCCGATGAGGTCCAGCACGTCGCGGGTTGCGGTCACGCGTTGGCGAACCGGGTCCTCGGCGCCGTCGAACCGGCAGGTGCGTTGATGACGGCCGAGCACGAGGACCCCGGGCGAGCCGGAGGCCATCGCGTGCAAGATCATGGGGACCGAGACGCGTCCGGCGCAGGGCATCTCCACGACGCGGGCTGCTTCGGAGCGTCCGAGGTTCGAGCGCGTGCACGCGAACACGCGTGTCTGGCCGGGCTCGGCCTTGCACAATAACGATGCTTCGAGCCCATGTTGGGTGATGGCGCCGGTGGGACAGGCGCCCACGCAGGCGCCGCAGCCGCGGCAATGTTCTTCGGGGATGACAGCCGTCTGGGCGCCGCCTGCTCGCAGCGCCACGCGTGCCACCGAGAAAGGACACGCTTCCTCGCACGACCCGCAGCCGATGCACGCTGCCGTGTCCACGGTGCAGATCGCGGTCGGGAACGCGCGGTTCCAGACCTGGTAGTCCGAGGCCGTCCGCTGGCCCTTGACCTCGCCCGTGGGGCAGACGTTGACGCACGCGCCGCATCCGATGCACTCGCCGGGGGGCTGGTCGCCGAAACTGGAGACGCGCTTGACCGCGCCTCTTCCGACCGTGGTGATGGCGCCGGTGGCGTAGGTTTCGCACACGCGCGTGCACAGGCCGCACAGGATGCAGTTGTCCGCGTTCGGATCGGTGGTGAGGCCGTCGGCGCGCGCTCCGTACTGGTCCGCGAGGGCCTTGATGGTATCCGAGTGAGGACAGCGTGCTACGAGGAGAGAAAGAATTCCTCTTCTCGATGCGATGACTCTGTCGCTCTTCGTCGAGACCTCGATTCCATCCTTGACGGGATAGAGGCAGGCGGTCATCAGGCCGCTCCAGCCCTTCCAGTCCGGGTGGGTGACCTCGACCATGCACAGGCGGCAGGCGCCCACGGGCTCGAGGTCGGGGTGATTGCACAGCGTGGGGATTTCGATCCCTGCCTTGCGCACCACGTCGAGGACGTAAGCGCCTTCCGGCGCGCGGACGGTCCGGCCGTCGATGCGCAGGGTGACCAGCGATTGCGTCGCCTCGCTCATGGCTCGCCTCCCGATACCACGCGGATCGCGTCGAAGTTGCACACCGACCTGCAGATGCCGCAGCGCGTGCAGAGATTCTGATCGATGAGGTGCACCTTCTCGAGCTCGCCAGTGATGGCGGTCTCGGGGCAGGGCTTGATGCAGGCCAGGCAGCCGGTGCAGGCGTCCGTGACCTCGTAGCGAATCAGGGCGCGGCACACGCCGGCGGGGCAGCGGCCCTTCACATGGGCCTCGTACTCGTGCCGGAAGTAGCGGAGCGTGGAGAGCACCGGGTTGGGCGCGCTCTTGCCGAGACCGCACAGGGAATTGCCTTCCATCGTCGACGCGATCGCCTCGATGGTGTCGATGTCCTCGAGGGTGCCGTTGCCCTCCGTGAGCTTGGTCAGCAGAAAGGCGAGCTGGGGTAGACCGAGCCGGCACGGCACGCACTTCCCGCAGGATTCTTCGAGCAGGAAGCGGACGAAGTACCGTGCCACGTCCACCATGCACGAGGTGTCATCCAGCACGATCATGCCGCCGGAGCCCATCATCGAGCCGGCGTCCGTGAGGGCGTCGAAGTCGACGGGCAGGTCGAGCTGGCTCTCTGGCAGGCATCCGCCGGAGGGGCCGCCGGTCTGGACCGCCTTGAAGGTTCGGCCTGGTGGAACGCCGCCTCCGATCTCGAAGATGAGCTGGCGCAGCGTGGTGCCCATGGGTACTTCCACCAAGCCCGTTCTGCGCACTTGCCCGGTGAGGGAAAAGGCCTTCGTGCCCTTGGAACGCTTGGTGCCGAGCGCGGCGAAGGCCTCGGCGCCGTCGCGGACGATGCCAGGAACCAGGGCCCAGGTCTCGACGTTGTTGAGCACGGTGGGGGCGTCGTGCAGGCCGCGCTCGACGGAGCGGGTGTACTTCGCGCGGGGTTCGCCGACCTTGCCTTCGATGCTGCGCATCAGCGCGGTGGATTCGCCGCAGACGAAGGCGCCGCCGCCGCGGGAGATGCGGAGGTGGAAGGACAGGCCGGAGCCGAGGATGCCGTCGCCGAGCAAGCCAGCCTCCGTGCACACGCGGATGGCCCGTTCGAGTCGTTCGACGGCGAGGGGGTATTCGCCGCGGACGTAGATGTAGCCTTCGTGGGCGCGCAGGGCGTAGGCGCCGAGGATCATGCCTTCGAGGACCTGGAAGGGGCTGCCTTCCATGATGGCGCGGTCCATGAAAGCGCCTGGGTCACCCTCGTCACCGTTGCAGAGCACGTAGGGGGGGCGCCCGCTCGCCTTGGCAGCCGCGATGGCGGATCGCCACTTGCGTCCGGTGGGGAAGCCAGCGCCGCCGCGTCCTCGCAGGCCCGAGGAATCGACGGCGTCGAGCACCTGTTCGGGCTGAAGATGGGCCACGGTCTTGGCGAGGGCGGCGAACCCGCCGAGGGCGAGGTAGTGGTCGAGGCTGTCGGGGTCTACCTGTCCACACGTGGATAGCGCCCGGAGGGCTTGTCCGCGGTAGAAGGGGTGGCCGGCGCGTCCGCGGGCCTCGCCGACCAAGGGTTCGGCCACGGTATGCGAAGAAACGGCTTCCACAATAGCCTTTGCGTCCTTCGCCTTCACCTTCACGTATTGGACGTCGTCCGGCAAGACGTGGACGAGGGGACCTTGCTGGCAGAGTCCTTGGCATCCCGAGAGGGATAGAAGGGTGTCGTGGTGGGTGCACGCGCCGAGCTCGGCCTTCACCTTCACGTTCGCCTCGGCAGCGGCCGTGTGGATGGCGTCGAGCACCTCCCGGGCGCCCGCGGCGAGGCAGCCAGGGCCGCCGCAGACCACGACCTTGGTAGGGATGGCGTCGAGCTTCTCGCGAAGGACGGCGCTTCGGGCCAACAGCTCGGCCGGCGATGCGAACCGGGGCGTGCTGTGCTCGCGAGCGCGCTCTTGCGGTGGCTGGGCCGTCGACGTCGACGCCTTCTTCACCAGCCCGCGGAGCTTGGAAGGGACGACCTCCGCGTGATACCGCCCTCCCGCGATCACGACCGGCGCCATCGCACAAGCGCCGACGCAGTTGACGGTCTCGAGGGTGAAGGCGCCGTCCTGGGTGGTCTCGCCGACGTGGACGTGAAGCTGGCGGCTCAGCTCGTCCTCGAGCAGCTGCGCTCCGCGCACGTGGCAGGCCGTGCCCTTGCACACCTGGATGACCGTCCGTCCCTTGGGCGACAGGCTGAAGACCTTGTAGAAGGTCGCCACGGAGAACACCTTCGAGCGCGGCAAGGCGAGCCGGTCGGCCACGCGCTCCAACGCCTCCGAAGGCAAGAAGTGGAACTGGGTCTGTACGTCCTGCAACACCATCACGAGCGATGACTCGTCGCCGGGATAGCGGTCCAGGATCGCGTCGACCTTGGCGAGATCCAGTTGCATGAATGGGCTCCTGCGGTGATGGCCGAGCGCCGTCCTTTGGATGTCCTGGGCCAGCCAGCCTCACGTTGGGGGAAACGGTGGCTGCCGGCCCGGGCTCCATAGCACAGGGAAGTACTCCGGGGGCCGTGAAACCCTCCCGCGTGCGCCACGATCACCCGCCGCCCCGATCGGCCGCGGAAAGACCACAGCGGGTCTTCTCCAATCCGGAGCGAAACGACGGGCTGAGAGAGCAAGCTCTGGATCTTGCTATACGAATGGCAGGGCGGCCTGCCACCCATGAGGTGGCCGGCGCGTGCGAGGGCTCCTTCCGACGGCGGGGGAAGGCTGGGATGGGGGCCCTAGCCGGGACAGCAAGGGGATTGTGGCTCGGGGAGCACGCGCCGTGCCTCCGGATCTGGGACCTTCGAAGTCCCTTGTTTCTCGCGTCATCCACGCGGTATAGGGCGGCCCCGTGCTCTTCAACACGCTCCAGTACGCGTGGTTCTTCCTCGCCGTCTTCGTCGTCAGCTGGCTGCTGGTCGGAAGGCCGACCCTCAGGCGCCTGTTCCTCCTCGCCACCAGCTACTTCTTCTACGGCTCCTGGGACTGGCGGTTCCTAGGTCTGCTCTTGGTCTCCACCGTGGTGGACTACCTCGTCAGCTTGCGGATGGGCTCCCTGCCCAAGCACAAGCGCGGCGGCCTGCTTCTCGTGAGCGTCCTCACCAACCTCGGGATCCTTGGCTTCTTCAAGTACTTCAACTTCTTCACCGACTCGGTCGTGCGCACCCTGCAGTCCGTCGGGTTGCACGCTGACGTCCCCACCTTGCAGATCATCCTGCCCGTCGGGATCAGCTTCTACACGTTCCAGACGATGGCTTACACGATCGACGTGTACCGGGGCCGGTCGGAGGTGTGCAAGGACCCGGTGACGTTCGCGCTGTACGTCTCGTTCTTCCCACAGTTGGTGGCCGGACCGATCGAGCGTGCCCAGAGCCTGATCCCCCAGCTCGCGCGGGACCCCGTGTCCTTCTGCAACACGGACGCGGGCAAGGCCCTGTTCCTGATCCTCATCGGGCTGATCAAGAAGGTCGTGATCGGCGACTACCTCGCCGTGAACCTGGTCGACCGCGTCTTTACGTCGCCAAGCAGCTATTCCTCTCTGGAAGTGCTCGCAGGCATCTACGGCTACGCGGTGCAGATCTACTGTGACTTCTCGGGCTACACGGACATCGCGATCGGTTGCGCGTTGCTGCTGGGGGTGAAGTTCGAGATGAACTTCAACTCTCCCTACAAGGCGCACAACCTTCAGGAGTTCTGGCACCGCTGGCACATCTCCCTGTCGACGTGGCTGCGCGACTACCTGTACATCCCGCTGGGAGGCTCTCGGAACGGGCCCTTCCATACGTACAAGAACCTCATGATCACCATGCTGCTCGGGGGCCTCTGGCACGGCGCGGGGTGGCAGTTCATGTTCTGGGGCTTCCTGCACGGGGGACTGCTCGGCGTGACCCGGGCCTGGCAGCGATGGCGCGGCACCGAAGGCGGCTACGTCTTCCCCACCACCCCCTGGGGCATCGTCAAACATGCCTTCTTCGTGTTCCTCACGTTCCACTACGTGTGCCTCGGCTGGGTCTTCTTCCGGTCGGAGTCCTTCGAGAAGGCCTGGGCTGTCCTCACCCAGTTGACCGCTTTGACCACGTACCGTCCGAACCTGCACGGGTGGGTCGTGGCCGCTCTCGCGGTGGGCATAGTCTCCCACTACACCCCCGAGGTTGTGTTCGACTGGGCGCGCTCCAGGTTCGCCGCGCTGCCGTGGTACGCGCAAGGCGTTGTGCTGTTCGTCGTGGCCTTCGTGTTGCGCGAGGCCGCCTCCGCCGAGGCCGTCCCCTTCATCTACTTCCAGTTCTGATCGGGCTCGGTCACCAGCCCAGGTACAACGCAGCCACGAACGGAACCTGCGCCACGATCAGAAGCACTGTGGTGTAGCCGACGATGTCCCGTGCTTTGACGCCTGTGATCCCGAGCAGCGGCAAGGCCCAGAAGGGTTGCAGCATGTTCGTCCACTGGTCTCCGTACGCAAGCGCCATGACCATCCGTGCGGGGTCCACGCCGGTTCGCAGGGCTGCCTCCATGAGCACCGGCCCCTGCACGGCCCACTGTCCCCCACCGCTGGGAACGAACAGGTTGACCAGGCCCGCCGAGTAGAAGGACAACGCCGGCAGCCACGTCGCTCCTGCCTGGGCCATGGCGCCCGCCGTGGTCGCGAGCAAGCCTGTTCCCGCCAGCACGCCCATGATGCCCGCGTAGAACGGGAACTGCAGGATGATGCCGCCGCAGCCCCGGGCCGCCTCGCCGACGGCGCGCCCGTACGCCAGCAGCGAGCCGTGAAACGCGACCCCGAGGAACAAGAACAGGAAGTTGATCAGGTTGGGGTCCAGCTGTGACAGCCCCTGACGCCGCACTGCGAGCACCCAGGCTACCGCGCCGGCAGCACACACGATTCCGGCAAGAACCCGGGACCGGCCGAGGCGGGCCGCCGGCGTGGCGTCGAGGTCGGCCTCGTCGTCGGACGTTGACACCGGCATCGGGGGGGGAGGCGTTCGCGCTGCGGGATCGGCCGGGAGCATGCGCACCAGCAACCAAGGCACGACGAGCAGCAGGACCGCGTTGGCGGCAAGGTTCGGCCACGCGCCGATGGTTTGCTCGAGCGGGATCGTCCCGATCTGGGCTGCGGCGGAAGCGGGCAGGATCTGCGCGAGGTCGGAGGCCAGGGTCACCTTCAGCGGCGCGGAAGCGCTGAGGCCCCCGTGCCAGACCAACATCCCCGTGTAGCCCGCCGCCGCGAGCAGCGGGTAGTGCACGGCAATCCCCCGGTCCTGGGCGCGACGTCCCACCTCTCGCGCCAGCAGGGCGCCTCCGATCAGCCCCAAACCCCAGTTGATCAGCCCGAGGGTCATCGCGCTTCCCGCCACCACCACGATCGCGGACTGCGGCGTACGCGCCTTCGCGGCGAGCCAGTCCAAGGCTCGTCGAAGCGGCGGGCTCGAGGCGAGCGCGTGACCGGTCACGAGGATCAAACACATCTGCATCCCGAACGCGAGCAGGTTCCAGAAGCCTTTGCCGCCGCCCGTACCGTCCATCCATGCCGTGAGCACCGCGGAAGCGTTCCCTTCCCCATGGGCGAGCGCCGCCGCGAACGTCACCAGGGTCAGCAACACGGCGATCACGAACGGGTCCGGCATCATCCGGTGCATCACCCGCGTGAGCACGCCCGCAACCCGTTCGAGCATCGATGTCTTGATCTCCGCCCCCATGCTCACCTCCACCCGAGTTCCTTACCCGTCGTCGCACCGCGTCGACTCATCGGCACGCCGCGCGCCGGAACGTGACGGCCTCGTAGGGCGCGAGCACGCGATCCACCGGGCCGTTCGCCACCAACTCGCCTGTCAGTGCGTCGGTCACCTCGCCCTCGCCCGCGATGTGCACCGCTTGCGTCTCCGGCGTCGGGTTGACCGCCACGACCCACGACACATCTTCGCTTCCGTGCGCGCGCAGCGACACGACGGCGTTGCCCGCATCGACCGCGAGCCGCGGCAGTGCGAAGATCCCAGAAAGTTGGCGAAGGTCCCGCGCCGTGGCCCGCATCGCGTCCCAGACGGACAGGTCCGCGTCGGCGAGGGATAGCGCGCTCTGGCCGTACCAGAACACGCCACGGGCCCCGTGCGCCACGGCCATGAACGCGTTCGCCCGCACCTCCTCGGCGTGGGGGCGGCGCCCCGTGGCGGGCGGCAGCTCGATCTCCATGTCGGCATAGCCGAACCCTTGCACCACCGCGATCGGTTCCGCAGCCGGCGCCGCCGCCCGCGCATCGTCCACGATCTGGCCCGACGGAGAAAAGTCGTCCGTCAGATCGACGGTGTAGAAGTCGAAGCCATAAAAGTCTGCGGAGGGCGTCGTCGCCTCGACCCCCACGTGCCAGTCGGAGAGGAACTTCTCCTCCAGCGCGGGGGGAAGCCCCAAGTACGGCGCGAATAGCGGGAACGGTGCCTCCACCAAGAGCGTCGGCGCGCTCACCACGGCGCGAGCCCCCTTTGCCAGCGCGGGCACGTTCTCCAACCGAAAGTCGTTGGCCGGATCGCCGTCGGCGAGGGATGCTGCGTAGTTGTTGGCCGGCTCGTCGTACAAATAGGTGCCTGCGATGCGCGACGCGTCGCCGCCGAGGCAAGTCGACACGAACGCTTCCATGCGGCCGCTCACCAAGGACGCATCGAGCGGCTCGGTGACCGGAACGTCGAGCACGAGCAGGTAGGCGGGCAGCACGATCCCCAGGGCGGGCGGGGCGGCGAGCCATGGGTTCGAAGGCCCCGCGCAGGAGGCTGAGACAGGAACGCCCGAGACGCCCGGAGGCAGGAAATAGGTAATCTCCGCGGTGCCTTCCCCAGACTCGCTCGTAAGGAACACGGGCACGAACCGGTTGAAGCCGTCGCTGGCGAGCGACGCGAACGGCTCGGCGAAGCTCGGCGCCGTGCTCGAGCCGAACGTGCCCTGCGGTACGCCCGCCAGACCGAGCAGGAAACCCTCGTCGGGAGGTGGCAGGCCGATGCCTGCCGACGCATCGCACGACCCGTCCGGCGTCCCCCCATCCGCGGGAACCTTCGCGGTCTTACCCGGCGAGTCACCCGACGATCCGCAGGCGGATAGAGCCAAACACCCGACCACGGCAGCCACGTTACGAAGGTTCATGGCACCTGAGCATACCCGACGACCGTGCCGAAATGCGAGCCGCCGCGACGGTGAGTTGGGGAACCCGCTCGGCTTCCGAGGCTTCCGAGGGGGTGGGACTTTTTGTCGCGGTGTGCCTGAATGCCTCATCGCGGCGCTCCCGAACACGCCACCGGCGGACTCTGTCGCAAGGAATGCGGCTGTACGTAGGAATCCCTCGCAGCGCCGGGGCCCGTGCCACGTGAATTGGCAGGAGGTCGTTGTCATGGGTGTCGTCAAGTTCAAAGCAGCGTTGACGACAGCAACACGGAGCATGTGTGATAGCCTGTCCGGGAGGTAGATGATGCTCACAGCCAGAATACGGATCTTTGCGGTGGCTTTCTGCGTGACCGTGGTGGCCAGCGCTTGTGGGGAGGACGACGCGGGAGTGCTCGGCCCGACGGGCGGGGGCGGCACCTCTGGAGGCGATGCGTCGGAAGCTGCGGCTGGGGGCGCAGGCGGTTCCGGTGCAGAGGCGGGTGTCGGTGCTGCGGCGGGTGTCGGCGGCGGGCTCGGGGGTGGTAGTGGGAGCGACGCGGGCGTCGATGCGAGTGCGGGCGCCGGCGGCACGGCAGGCGCTGCCGCGGGCGGGTCCGCGGGCCAGGCGGGTGCTGGCTCTAGCATGAACCTCGACCCCAACGTCTGGGAGCTCGAGATCGACGACGACTTCTCGGCCGGTTTCGACACCAACCGCTATCGCGTCTTTTGCGGGGCTCAAGGTGGGGACGTTCTCAACAATTTCCACCCGGACGACGTGTACGTCGAGGGTGGGGTGCTGGTGATGCGTGCCCGGTACGAGACCAACGAATGTGGTGGGAGCACGCGGGAGTTCTCGGGAGGGGGCTGGGCGACGAATTACGCTGCGACGGAGATTGCCGCGGAGTTCGAGATCAAGGGCAATGCCGTGAAGGGGACCGTGGCCTACGCGACCACGTGGCCGGCGCCCGACGAGGAGGTGGAGAAGGGATGGGGCGCGGAAGACGACTTTTTCGAGCAGAAGGGGGCAGATCCGGGCGCCCCTTTCCAGACGTATCACGCGTGGGATGACAACAGCGAGCATGTCTCGTTGGGCGAGACGCTGGACGTGCCGGACGCTGCGACCGAATACCACGCGTACGGGGTCGTGCGGGAGATTGGCAACGTGACCTTCTACCTCGATGGCCAACCGACGCATTCGGAGAATGCGTACTTCGAGCCCTACCGGATGAACGTGGGCGCAGGGTTCGGCAGTTTCCCCGCGGGGTGGGCCGACGGACCGCCCGACACGGCGAGCTACCCGACGTACTGGACCATTCGGCGCGTGCGGGTGTGGAGAAAGAAGTAGTCCTGGCATCGACGGGTTCCTCGGAGCCCGTAGCCTTGACGCGATAGCGTTCGGATTGACCGCTCCCCTACGTCATAATGACGTTGTGCGCGTCGCCATGCGCGGGGCATCTCCCACGAGCAAGACGTTTCGAGGGCAATATTCGCGTGAATTCATGTCTCCATCGGGCGGCCCGAATGTTGCTCTTACCTGGCGCATGACGCACCTCTTTCGCTCCTGGAATAGCGGGGAAAGAATCCTCGTCCTCATCGCATCCTCGGCGCTCGTGCTGGCCGTTGCTCCTGGTGCCGACGCACAGATCAAGCAACCTGGCTCCCACGGAAGCTATTCTGTGGAACTCGAACCCCACTTGCTGCTCCTGTGGCGGGATCATTCGCGGGACTACTGGGACGATGGGTCGGGCTACGGACTCGGCATGCGCGCGTCGATCCCCATCGTCGACAACGGCTTCATCTCGAGCATCAACAACAGTGTCGCCATTGGGTTCGGTCTCGATTGGGGGCGATACAGTCACCAGTGCTGGCTGAAGAACGAACGGGACTGGAAGGGTGATTGCTCCAACGACGAAATCTTGATTCCGGTCGTTATGCAGTGGAACTTCTACTTCACGCGGGCGTTCAGCGTCTTCGGCGAGCCGGGGCTAGCCGTTCGCCACTCCCGCTGGAGCTGGCCGGATGGCTACTGCGAAAGCCCGAGCGGGGCAGTTCCTTGCGACTACAGTGATAGCGACACGGACGTGGAGCCGGTGTTGTTCTTGGGCGGGCGTGTCGGGAACGAAGACGTGAGCTTCACGTTCCGGGTGGGTTGGCCTTACGCTTCGGTGGGCGCGTCGTTTTTCCTGTGACCGGGAGAGTTCGGGCGTGGTCTTCGGAACCTAAAAACGCCCGACAAGAGTGCCAACAAGAGAATCCAGCCCTCACCATCGGGTCGGCCCCCCGTCGCGCAGCCGCCGTCGGCATCACGGACGTCCGCGGCAAGCTCAGCTTCGGAATCGGGGCCCACGGGTACCCCGGCGTCTTCGGTCGAGGCGTCACACCGGAGCTCGAACGTCACAGCCTCGGTCGTCAATACGTTGCCCGAGCCGGGGAGACGTGCTTGCATTTGAACTGTGTGTTCTCCTTCCTTCATGCCGTGTAGGGGGAAGTCGCCGCAACCCACGAACACGAAGTCTCTGCCACGCCCCACCCACGAGCCACCATTCCTGAAGTGAGCAAACTCCTGAGGCGGCACCCCGTACCCGTTGTCGGGTGAGGCAGTAGCAGAGGGCAACCAGACTTCCCCGTCCACGAGCGTCTCGTAGATCCAGCAATCCTCCCAGGGAGCTGCATCCGTGGACAGCGACAAGATCACTTCCGCACCTGCGGCGGGCGCCCAGTCCCAACACTCGGCGCTTGCGGGCGTGGGAATCTGGTCGAGGGGGCTCGGATTCACGCTCAACACGCCAAGGGAATCTGCTGGCGCCTGCTCACGCCCGGCTTCAAACGTCCACGTGACAAGCTCTGCGCGCGGGTCGCACGTCGGCTGGGCCTCTACTCGGTAGGTCACTCCCGTTTGAAGCGGCTCATCCGGCACCAGAAGGCCATCCGCCTCGAGCGTGGTGGGAACATCTGTCTCACTCTGACCCACGCGAATCAACCGCGCGGTGTCAAGCGGTAGGGGGCCATCAAAGCCCAGGACAAGAAATCCCGGCACATTCGCTGGCACCGACGATGCGGCGGGAAAGCCCTCCCCACTCAAACAGGCTAGCGAGCCGCTGCAAGCTTCTGTCTCCTGTACGATGCCATGGCAAAGAACGGCGCACATAATGGCACAAATTCGCTTCATGACGTTCGAGTCGAGCAAGGTGCGTGCCGCGCTCGATGTGCCGGACTCGACAGGCTGTGGCGCGGGCTGCCAGGACAGCCATCTGAGGTTGCGCCGCGCACTGCTGTTGCTGTCCTCCGTCGCTGTCCTGTCTTGCAGCGAGGAGACTTCGCGGCAGCGAACCACGACTGAGCTGTTGTGGCGTGAGCCCGAGGATAGCAAGCGCTGCAACGCGCCTCCGTGCAGGGGGGGATGTGCTATCCTCCTGCCATGTTCGCGTCGCGAGAAGCCTTTCGGTCTCTCCCAGCCGCGATCGTCGCGCTGGCGTTGGGGTGCTCCTCGCTGTTGGGGTTCGACGACGTCGGCTTTGACGATTCGGACGGCGGGGCGCAAGCCGGGGCAGGGGGAGCGACGGGAGGCAGTGCTGGGGAGACCGGCACCAGCGGTGGGGCCGCCGGATCAGGAGGAACCAACGCGGCCGGCACGTCGGGAAGTGGTGGCACGAACCACGCGGGTGCGTCGGGAAGCGGCGGCTCGTCGCTGCCCCCGTTCGAATGCGATCTGCCATCCGCCACGCCAACGCTCGAGCCCGAAGTGTGGACTCATCCCGCGTCGCCCAGAGCCGGGGAAGCCGTCACGCTCGTCGTCTGGAGCCAAAACACGGAGCCCGGCAACGCTCCCCAGCTGGTCGGTGAGCTCACCCATCGCGACGGCACGCGGCAGGTGACCGACTACGGCATGGTCGGTGGAGGCAACGCGACTTACTACGTCACGTTCGCCGCGCTGGCGGAGGGTGAGAACTGCGTCGTCCTCAAGAACGGGGACAACGTCGAAGTGGCCTACAAGGTCGACGCGCCGAGTCCAGTGCCTGGAATCCCGCGTGGAAACGGCCCCTGGAAGGTCCGCGTCAACCACCAATGGCGCTGCGACGAGCAGCCAACCTACGGCAACCTTTTGCACGTGCGCGTGTCGGACGAGAGCGGCGACCCCGTGGAGGGCGCGACGATCCACATCCGATGGACCGATGACACCGTGTTTCCTGTCAAGCCAGACGACTCGGCGATGACATGGGAGGACAGCGCTCACCCAAAGCAGATGACCACCGGGGCGGACGGTCGGGCCGAGCTGAATACGCCGTGGGGAGAAGGCGTTCGGAGCCCGATCGACGCAAAGCCCAAGCTCGTCGTCTTTTTGCTATCGGTCGATGGTGGAGCGTCCGACACGGCCACGGAGATCACGACGGGCCTGTGGGAGGCGGACGCCAGCGGCTGCAACTACTGCGGTACGTACGGCGTCAACGTGTACGGCCATTGGAGCCACACCGTGGAGTTCCAACGGGATCCGGCTGCCACTTCGGTGTGCGACGTGCCCATCGACCATGAGGGGCAACAGAGCTGCTCGCACGCGCACTTCTTTCACGATCCTGACCGCCCGTCTTGCGTGCCCATCGCCCCGTAGGTGCGTAGACCATCCCGTCGGCCTGTCCCAGAGCGCTGGGCGGTCGTCCTACCGCACGACTTGGACCTCGAGGGGTGCGGACACGAGCACAAACGGGGGCAGGTGGGGCGCGCCGAAGGCGCTTTTCCCCTGGGATTGCCCGGAATGTACATACCGTGCCACGAGCCGGGCGCGACCGGGGCGCGGAAACTGGAACCCGACGAACTTACGTGGCAGTCCCGTGCAGCGTGCCGTGGTGGCGGAGAACTCCTCCTCGAAGATCCAGGCTTCCCCCGGCTGGATCGGGTTCACTGGGGTGGTCCACGAAAACGGGGCTGGGCCACAGTGGCTGTCCACCGGGGTGGGCGGCACGTCCACCCATCCACCCTCGTCATTCCACTGGGCCGTAATGCTCACGACGGGAGGTGTCGTCCACCCGCCGAGCCAGTAGGGCACCGAGCGTGAGCGGTTGACGAGCTCGAGCTGCAGAGGGATCTCCCCGCCGGCGCGCACGTTGGCGGACCCCTTGAGCGAGAGTCGAAGCTCCATCGCGACAACGTGGTTCTGCGCGCCACTGGACGCCGCCGAAGAGATCGACGCGGAAGGGGGCGCTCCGCCCGCGGACTTCCCGCCTGGCGTTGTGCATGCGGCCAAGACGAGGGCGACGGTGACCGAACCGAAGGTTCCTGCGAGCGTGAAGACCCTTAACGTACTGGCTGGCATCGGTCGATATCCTCAACGGGAGGGGAGCGCTTGCGTCTCCTCCGTCATTCCACCATGTCGGAGAAGTCGAAGGGAGGCGCGGCGCCGTTCTCGTTCGGTCCACCCTGGATGCTGTACGGATAGGGCCACACGTGCACGCCCGCAAAATGGGCGTGATGATCGGGGTGCGCGGGGTTCATCATGTCCCGGTACGTGTTGAACGCCTCCTGGCGCGCCGACGGGTGATCGGCTTCCACTTGGTAATAGTGAGCTTCCACGAACGCATAGGGGCGCCCCGCGGCGCCGAAGTGCTTGCTCACCAGCTGATCCATGGCATCGGCCGTGGCGAGGATCCTGGCGCGCTGGTTCGACGTGTAGTCCGGGATGCTGTGGTCGCCGGTGTACGTGCTGATGTCGATCCGTTCGGGAACGTAGGATGGCAATGCTGCCCCCCACCACTGCATGGTCTCGTCCGTGATGTCGAGCCAGGAGCCGTCCATGATCTTGCTCGCCGTGATCGGCCAGGCGAACAGGTACGTGTTGGGCACGATGTCCGCCGCTTCGCACGCGCTGAACAGCTCCGGGATCATGTGCGTGAGAAACCACTGCAGCACCCATCCCGCCGGCCCGTCGTACGGGCTCGAGCCGTCGGCGTGCAACATGATCTCACCACCGAGGTACATCCGCTGCAGCACAGGCGTGCCGTCGGCGTGACGGATCGGCCCCACGGTGTCGACGATGTCGTGGATGGTCTGCCTCCAGGCCTCGAGGAATTGGCCGCCGTCGCGAGACCCCCCCGCGGCGATCGGAAAGACGTTGTTGGTCTGAACGGTCTTGAACTGAGAGTCCCCGCCGTCGAGCAGGGAAAGGTAGAGGCGAGGGGCGTGTCCGTCTGTCGCAGAGCGGATGTTGCGCACGTCCTGCACGAGGGCTCCGAGGTTATCGAGCTCCTGCTGGGAGAGAGGGAAGTGGCTGCCCCAAGACGCAGGAGGGCCGCCCGCAGGCCAAAGGGTGGTGTGGATGACCGTCACGCCCTGGTCCACCATCGCCTGCATCTGCGAAATCGCGGTGTTCCGGTTGTTCCCCAGGTGGTAGTCGTTGATGAAGGTCGCGCCGAACACATCGGGGCTGCCCACCAGGGAGTGATAGCGAATGCCGATCTCCCGGTCAGAGAACACGGGGGCGCAAGGTGGGCAGGTGCCGCCACAGTCCACGCCCTGTTCGGACCCGTTCTGAAAACCGTCCGAGCAACTCGGAGCGGTCGCGTCACTCGCATCGACCGCTACGTCCGTCGTGGTGTCGTCGGACGCGTCGGCCGCGTCGGCCGCAGGCGCGTCGACGCTCGCCTCGGCCGTGTCTTCGACAGCGTCGCCTGCGCCATCGTGCGGGATCTCGTCGAGCGCATCCGTCGGCACGGAAGCGTCAGGTTCGGGGCGACCCGGAGCATCCTCGGCGTCCGAACCGCATCCGGCCCAGCCCAGGAGCAGCGCGAAACACGCAACACAACAGGCACGCGGAAGGTTCATGGGTCCGAGGATAGCAGAATGATCCCTTGCGTATTCGCCGTCGATCGGTTCTTCAAGGAACGACCACCGAGAAGGACTGCTCGTCGTATCCGAAGTCGTTCTGCAGTCGCAGGGTGAACGCGTACGTCCCCGGCTTCGGCGGTGTCCAACTCACCTCGCCCGTGTCGGGGTCGATGCGCGCCCCGACAGGGAACCGCGCCAACGCCCACCACGTCGGGGCGTCGCCGGTTCCCTCCGCGGCGTACGCGAAGGCCGTTCCCACCGCAGCCGTCATGGGCGGGGCCGACGTGATCCCCGGTGGAGTGAACCCCGCGCTCTCCATCACACGGATCCCGCCACCCGCCACGAAAGTGTCCGAAAACTGATACAGCACGCCGTCGTTCCAGTACACAAGCGGCCAAGCTGGCTCGTAGGGGACCCACCGAACCGCAGCGCCACCCGTGGGGAGCCACCGCACGACGGCGTGGTAGGCATCCCCATCCCACTGCTCCACGTCCGTGGCGCGCGGAACGTCCACGGTCAGCCGCACCACCGATGGCTTCGCGAGGTCTGGGGGCGTGGTCAGGACGTTCGCACCATACGCCGTCGCCGTCCGCCAGTCCCCGTCGTCGCTCCAGTCGGCCGAGTAGAAAAAGTGGTCGCGATGCACAGGCTCTTGCTCCGCGAGGGCCGCCCACCCGTAGAGAAGCGAGCCGGAGCCGACGGACGACGGGACGTAGTCGGCTTCGTACAGGTCCCGGACGGCGGCGTACACACCCGTGCGCGCCCGGGTCAGCCGCAGCCATCGTCCGCACTGCGCACGGTAAGACGAGTCGTTGGTGGCGCCGCCCCCGACGAAGTTCGACAGGGTCCTGTCGTCGACGTACACGGGGCCCATGAAGGTGCGTGCGAATCCGAGCAGGTCCGCGTCCGTGAAGACGACGCCGTGCTCCGCAGCCATGGCGGCGAAGTCCACGTTGAGCGCTGCGTGGGAGATGTCCTCCCCTGGACTTGTGTACGCTTCTCCCCAGTAGTTCCAGAGGTACTCGCCGCCGGCCCCGGTCGTGATCTGCGCCTTGAACCGCTGCGCAAGCTTCGTCGCCTTGTCCAGGTAGGTGGGGTCGCTCGTCACGTCGTGAAGCGAAAGGAGCATCCGTCCCATCGCGTTCGACTGGTTGAGCGGGAGGTCCTTGCCCGCGTACGTGAGAAAGGACGCGTCAGGGCGGAACACATAGTAGCCGGCGTCACGCCATTGATCCTCGTGGGCCGCCACGACCTCCTTGGCCGCTGTCAGGTAACCGTCCGCCTTGTCCCCGAGCGTGCTGCCGTCCCACGCCACCTCCTTCTCGAGCCCCGCGCCTCGAACCAGTCGCACGAACTCCGCCATCGGATACCCGATCATCCCAGAGTGCACGACGTAGCAGTAGGGCTGCTCACTGGGCTGGTAGTGCTTGTTCTGCCAGCACGCGGCGGAAACTCCGCGGTAGTCCGACACCCCGCGACGGTCATCCCGGTTGGCGAGGACGCCGTCGAGGTGCCAGGCGAGACGCTCCAGGTATACCGGGCTGCCGGTGGCGCGAAACATCGCAGCCAGGGACATCATCACGTAGGACTCGCCCCACGCGAGGGTGGCCGTCTCGTTGTTGCGGTCCCGGTACCAGTCGCCGTCGCTGACGTTGTCGTAGGCCTCCTCGAAAGACCATCGCGCACTGATGCCTCCACCCGAAAGGGATACCTCCTGGCCCTCGATGATGGGGCTGGCGTCCGGCTCCTCGGTAACATCAGCGGTCCCATCCTGCGAAATTCCGTCGCCTCCGACGTCCGAGGGAGCGTCTGGGCCAGCCTCCTCTCCGCTATCCGGCCAGGGATTGTTCGTTTCGGCTGTGCCGTCGGAGGGAGCGTCAGCGCCCCCATCGACGGCGGGGAGTGTGGTGGACGAACCGCTGCTGCCGCAGTGCACGAGGAGCAGCAACGGAAGGAGGCTCACGAGGGTTCGCATGGTGATGGGAGGAAAGGGTACCACGTCCGCGCAGGGTTACGGCGTGACGTCGACGAACCCGGTGCGCACGACCCTCAGGCCATCCATGGCAACGACGAACACGCGGCGCGCTCCGCCTCGAAGCAGGTCGCAGAGGGCCAGCAACCCCGGACAGAAGTAACCGTTGCAGACGCTGCCACGAAGCGGCGTGGGGAGAGCGCAACCCGCGCTGGTTTGGAACACGCACGAGCCGACACAGTGAACGCGTGGCAAGTGCTCCAGGTATGCTTCGAGGACGCGAGCGGGCCGGATGCCGGGGAGGAGGGCGCGCGCACGAGCGATCGCGTCCTCGTCGACCCAGGCATGGGTACGCCCCGTCGCGCAGCAATGGCCCCGGCAGATCCCACAAGCGGCGGCGAGCACGCGTGCCTCGTGGGTCGAAGGAAGCAGGGCAGGGGAGTAGGGCTGCGGGACGAACCCCGGAGTGAACGCGCGCGGGACAACCTCGTTCAGGTGGTCGCGAAAACGTCGGCCTCGCTTCTCCGCAAGGGGCCCGAGGACGGCTACATCAGCGGGGACGATGACGAACGGAGCGCGGTCCGGGCGTGGGTCGGCCTCCTCGGCGGCGGCCAACGCCCGCCCCGTTCTCGCGCGGTCGATCTGTGCACGACGGCACGCAGGTTCGTCGCAGATGCCACCCCGAACTTCCTGATGCACGGTCAACGGGCCGGAGCAGACACCGCAACGACGTTTCGAAAGGAAGGGCACGGACGCGAGGCTACACCCGCAGGAGCCGGGCCGGCCATCATCGGGGCATGAGCTCGGGCGCGAGGTCGGCGTCCCGTTCGGCGCCGAGCGGAAGGTGGGCGACGCTACGGGCGCAGGAACTGTTCGACGAGTCGTTCGACCTGCCAGGGTTCGGCGTCAGGCAGGTCCTTGCTCACGGTGCCCACGACGGTGGCTGCGGTTGGCGCCGAGAGCTTGGACCGCAGACGCCCCAGGAACTGTGGGGGCGCCACGAGCACGAGATGGCGGAACGCACGCTGATGGCGCGCGTCGTCGAGGGAACGGGCGAGCTCGCACGCGAAGCCGTCGGCACACTGGGTCCGGGAGGCTTCGGGATGCTCGCTGTGTCTTGCGCCCAGCGTGGGCGCGTCGGACTTTCGGCCGGACCGGTCCTCTTCGAGCGCCTTGGCGTGAAGCCGCCCCTGGGGGTGGTCCCACGAGCGCACTCCGACGAGGTGCTGGGTCGTTCGATCCATGGCGAGCAGGTGCGCACCGGCTCGATGGGATACCAGAATCCATGTCTGCAACGCTGCCTTGGACGGTCTCATCCATCACCCCCTGTTCGAAATTTCTGCAAACCAATCATCCGCCGATCACGTAGCGGTTCGTCGCCTCGTCCACCCCGGTGAGGACCCTGCGCTCCTCCCGGTCGAGCTTGTCGATCAGTGTGCGAATCCCGGCCTCTCGTCGGCGCAGATTCCACTTGAACTCGGTGCCGCGCGAATGGTGCACCTGCGTGCGCAGTTCGCTCAACTCCGCGATGAGCATTTTGCGCAGCGCGCGCAGCTCAGTGAACGTGAGTTGCACTTGCATGGCGTCCCCCCCTTCCTCGGTTCGCATCGCGAACCCGTGAAGGTGCGCGGAGCGGACCGCGCACGTTCCCCCTGATCCCCCTAGCGTTTTCAAGTATGGCTTGGCTTGGGGCAGGGGGCAACTGGGCAGGATCCACCCAGATCCGGAGCCATCGGAGGTGGCCGCAGATTCCGCAGAGAGGCGCAGACGGTTTCGTCGCTTGTGCGGATGCGGGTAGCTGCGCAGCGACGGGTTGTGCGTTCGTCGGGCCCATGCCCCTCGAAACGTCGGAAGTGTCCCACGACGGCGGGTGCGCCTGCTCCTTGCCGTCGAGCGGTCAGCCGGCAGGGGTGGCCGGGTGGCTCGCGCTCGTGGCCGCAGGGTTGGTGGCGGCGCGAAGGCGTGATCGGACTCGCTAGGACCCTGCTTGCCCTTCGACCCGCTCTCACTCGGCTCGCACGTCCGCCAACCACACGTTCCAGAAAGTCCTTGCCCCTTGCGACGCGTTGCCTCCGCTCACGTCGCCATGATAGACTGTCGACGGGTCTATGAAAGCAGCGGGTCGCATCTGCGATGTTCAAGCCGGCGACATCATCGACGGTCGGTTTCGCGTGGAGCGGAGGATCGGAGCGGGCGGGATGGGCACCGTGGTTTGCGCGACCCATCTTCAACTCGGCGAACCCGTTGCCATCAAGTTCTTGAACCCCGAAGCCGCGGAAGACGACGATTCCCGGTGCCGCTTCTTGCGTGAGGCGCGCACGTCCGCGCGGTTGCGGAATGAGCACGTCGCTCGGCTCATGGACTACGGGGTATGTGAGGACGGTTCGCCGATTCTCGTCATGGAGTTCCTTGCTGGGGAGGACCTCGGGCAGGCGCTTCACCGCAGGGGACCTCTGCCCGTTGACGAAGTCGTGGAGTATCTCCTGCAGGCTTGTGAGGCGCTGGCTGAGGCGCATGCGCGAGGTTTGGTCCATCGTGACTTGAAGCCGTCCAACCTCTTCCTGACCCGAGGCGCCGACGGCGACCCGCTCGTCAAGGTGTTGGACTTCGGCATATCAAAGTCATACGCGGGCGGTGCCGACGACTCTCTCAACGCCAAAATCACCGGTTCTTACGGTCTGGTTGGGTCGCCTGCGTATATGTCTCCAGAGCAAATCAGCGGACAGGACGTGTGTCCCAAGACCGACATCTGGGCGCTCGGTGTGGTGATGTACGAATGCCTCATAGCCGAATGCCCGTTCGAGCGAAGGTCGATGGCCGAGGTCTTCGTGGCTGTGCTCAAGAACGACCCGCCTCCTCTCCAGAGCAAGCGCGGCGATGTCCCGGAATCCATGGAGAAGCTATGCGGCTGGTGCCTCCACAAGGCGACAGAAGGACGCTGTCCAAGCGTCGTTAGCTTTGCGGAAGAACTGTTTCAGGTTGCGCCGACCGACGCGCGCCGGGTCATGGTCCGGCGAATCCGTCGGTTAGCGCAGGCTGCGCACACCGACAGCGACCGGACAGAAGGTTCAGAAAGCCCACCCATTGCCGGCACCTCGGTGACGGCTTGGAAGAGGACTCGTGCTGTTCGACGCTTGCGCCCGAGCGTCCGCTCGATCGCTGCACTCCTAGCGGTGGTTCCGGTTGTGGCTTTCGTGGCGGCGCTTGCGACGGCCCGCCTTACGAAGCCAGCGCAGGACGGGGTGGCCGGCACCCAAGCGGAAGCTCCGACATCGCCAGTTCAGGTTACGTCGGGTCCTGACGGACCGCCTGCACGGTCCGGTGTTCCTCCGAGCTCGTCCTCAGGGGTCAGCGCCTCAGCCTCTGCTGGCGCAGCGGCGTCCGTCACCAAGCTGCGGGAGAAATCCTCCACCCCTCCCATCACGACGACGGGAGCCGCTCGCGGGGCCGCTTCCCGTTCGCCCAAGCCCCCCTCGAATCTGCTCGACCAATGGGAGCCACTGCAGAGCCCATGATGACACCCGCTCACCGGACCGCCATCCTCGGACTTCTGGTGCTGGCTGCGCTTTCGGCTCAGGCGCCGTTGCATGCGCAAGAGGAGCCCGTCGATGCGCGCAAGAGAGCGGAAGAGCTCTTTCGAGCTGGAAGGGCCCTGATGGAGGCCGGACGAGCCGACGAGGCTTGCGCGAGCTTCGAGGAGAGCCAAGCGCTGATTCCTGCGGCGGGCACGCAACTCAATATTGCAGTGTGCCGTGAACGGCAGGGCAGGTTCGCGACGGCCTGGGCGATCTACACGGAGTCGCTCGAAGCAGCCAAGCGCTCCGCCAGCCAAGAACGCATCGCCTTCATCGAAGAGCAATTGGAGAGAATTCAGCGCAAGGTTCCGCGCGTCCGATTGGAGGTCCCACCCAATGCACGGGTGCCGGATCTGCTTGTGGAGCGCAACGGCGTTGTCGTTCCGCCGGACCTCTGGAGCGTTCCAGCTCCCGTAGACGCAGGCTCTCTGCGGATCCGCGCGTCGGCAAAGGGGCGGCTCACGTGGGTCATGGACGGAGAAGTTCGGGAAGGGGCCAATCTGACAATCTTGATCCCGGTGCTTGCGGAGGAGCCTCCCGCGCCAGTGGCTCCCGTGGCGACCGCGCGGAAAAGGACGGCCCCAGCGAGCGAGCGTCGAGCGGCTCCGACAAAGCACTTGCCCGTACGCGGCACGGAGCAGGGTGACAGCCCGCTGCGCACAGGCGCCTGGGTTGGAGGCGCGCTCGGCGTGGGGTTGCTCGCCGCAGGGGCCTACTTCGGTGTGCGCGCCATTCAGAAGCGGTCCGAGAGTGACGAGTACTGCCGGGACGGGGGATGGTGTCAGCAAGAAGGTGTCGACCTCAATGAGGAGGCGTGGGACGATGCGCACCGAAGCAACGCATTGATGGGAGGCGGAGTGGTGCTGGCAGGGCTGAGCGCGGCAGTCTTGCTCTGGGGCCCTCAGCCCGCGCGAAGGGTCGACGCCGCGCAACCTTCAGGAATTTCTATCACGGCTCGAGTTGGGCAGGCCAATGCCAAAGTCAACTTCGCTTGGTGAATCGATCGCGACACTGCTTCGGATCGCCCCATCCGCGGGTTCCGTGCTGGCCTACGCCGTGGGGACCGTCGCATGCCAATACGTCGCTGGCCTCGAGGACCGCCGGGTGGAGCCGCCCGGGCCGCCCGTCGACGCGGGGTTGAGCGATGCCGTCCTCGAGGCATCCGACTCCGAGCCGGTGGAGTCGGACGGGTGCACCCTCCCCTCCGTTGGTGCATCTCAGCTTCGATTTGGCAACTTGGCGATGACGGACGACCGGATCCATCTTTGTGTCATCCCCGTGGGCGCCGACGAAGCGTTGCTCGAGCCGCTCACGATGGGGGACGGCAAGGACTGTCCCGACGGGCTCGGGTACCGGGACGTGTTGATTCCCGTCGCATTGTCCGACGGCACCTACCAGCTCAAGGCAGTGGATAGAGGTGCACAAGACTGTGCTGCGCCAGCCCTCGCACGGGTCGAGACAACAATTGCCGCCCACACCTCGAAGACGGTGCTGCTCATGGGCGGAGGCGCAGCGCCCTTTGAGCTGCGTTCGTTTGATGAGACGCCCATTACGTCGCTGACCACCTTGATTCGCTTCATCAACGCGTCGAGTGGGCTGGATCCGCTGGATGCCGGCCTCGTTGCGGACCTGACGACCGCTTGGAAGATCGGTATGCCCGTATTCGAGGCCGTTCCTTTTGGGGCCGTCGCTGAGCCCACGACAACACCGGTCGGGGCGATTGATGGTAATGGCTACTTGGACATGTTCGTGGCGAGCGCCGACCTGACGTTCGCTGTAGCGCGAGCGGGGACCGATGAGGCGTTGTCCTACATTTCTCGTCCCTTCGCTTCTGCGAACGCCTACTCGCTTTTCGCGGTGGGCAGCGAAAGCACGCCTGACTACCCGCTTCAGGTCTTGGCTTGCTCCGACAGCGAGAGCGATCGGTGGTTTACCAAGTGTTGGAAGACCGCGCCGGTGGATGTGACTTTTACTGCGCTGTCGGTGAAGCTGGACGGGGCATTCGCCCCAGCGCCGCTCCAACGACAGCCCTACGTCCCCCCAGCCATCGCCAGCGCGGACACGGATGTGCTGTGCATCACGGACGACTACATGCCAGAGCACAGGGCCGCCATCCGCGACGCTGCCAAGTTGAGGTTCCCGTACGCCTATTGGGTCGACACCGACTCGATGACGCCCATTGACGATCCACGCGACGTGACGGGCAAGGTACCAGAGCCGCCGACGACCCCTGCCTGTACGGGAGCGGAGACGGTAGACAAGGCGACTGCGCTCTTGGATTGCGCTGTGGACCGCTGCGCGGACGTGCCTGGGGATCCGTCGACTCCCATTTCCGACGGCCCCTGTGTCGTGAGCAATTGCGCACTTCAGCTGTTTGGGATGGTGGGTGGCAGCGACTCGGACAGGCGCTGCTTCGGCTGTCTGTTGTACGGCATGATTGGCTACGAACCTCGCAATACGTCAGAGGTCGCCTGCCGCACGGATCCCTTCGCCGGCCGTCCTTTTGGCGGCCAGAATGGCGAGATGCTTCTGTCGCGCTTTCCCATCCGTGACGTGGCTCACGTGGTCTTGCCCAGTGCGGTTTGGCGCGTCGTGGCCCTTCGCGCTTCCCTCGAGCTCCCGAACGGTACGGATCTCGATGTCTACTGCAGCAACTTCGATACCGCCACGAGGAATGAAGGCACCCAACCCTACTATGGCCCGTACGGCGAAGGTCCTTCCGAAAGCCACTGGACCAACGAGTCGTTGCTGCAGGCCCAGCGACTCCTCGAGTGGATCGCCCTGACGTCGGGCCCGAGCCCGTCGGTCGTCCTCGGCGAGTTCGATAGTGGTCCGGGGGCTTCGCATGGCTCCGAGCCCTACCTTTCGCCTGCTGCACCCGAGGTCTTCGAAAGACTTGCCGAACGGCTCGCCCTTGGCGTGCCTCTCGACTATGAGCCCGCGTGCACCATCTGTGCGTCGAATCCCCTGGTTGGCGGTGCACCTTCCTCCAGCACCTGGACCACGCACGTACTTACGCGGGGCATCCCCGTCCTCGATGTCCAGGGTGCTGCGGTGGTGTTTCAAGAGCCCGTCGCTGCGGTGGACCTCGGCGAGGGTGAAGAGCTCGTTCCCATCTCGCAGTTCTACGGCTTGCGCTCGGTGATTCGAATCGCTCGGTGAGGCAATGTCATGCAATGGATGTGGACTCGCCCCCTGATCTTCGGCCTCGCGCTGACCATGGTGTCCGGATGCTCCTCCGACGGCGATCTCGTGAGCAGCGACCCACCGGCTACCATCGAGGTGACCGTAGCCGGGGTGAGCTACGTGTTGGATGGCCTCTTCGCTCCCTACCTGGAACAGCGCCGCCCTGCCGTCGTCGCGGAGATTTCGAAGACACCTGTGGACGTTCTATGTGTGAATCAGGTGATGCTCGAGGAAGACAAGCAAGCGCTGGCGCAGGCGTCCCACGAGCAGTTTCCCTTCTTCGTTCGGATCCGGACGGACTCGAGCACGACTCCGAACGATCCTCGCGATGCGCTTGGGAACACGCCAACTCCGCCGAATGAACCGCCTTGCGCGACGCCGGAGGTCCAGGCAAAGGCCGCGGAATTGATCGAATGCGGCATCGGTCACTGCTCGACCTCCGGCGGCGAGGATGGGCCGGCTTCCGCCGGCGCTTGCCTCACCGACTACTGCACCGCTCAGTTCCTCCCGCTCCTGACAGGCGATTACCAGCACAAGCGATGCTACAACTGCCTGCTCTACACCTTGCTCTCTCACGTCTCCTTCGCCGAGGCACGCCACACCTGCGCCAACGACGCTCAGGCCGGGTTCGCTTTTCGGGGTGACAATGGGCAAATGATCCTGTCGAAGTACCCGCTGTCCAACGAGCGCCTCTGGGTCCTTCCGTCGACGGCGTGGCGACAGGCGGTGCTCTCCGCGCAGGTGAGCTTGCCCGGCGGTGTCGAGCTCGACGTGCATTGTGCAGTTCTGCAGGGCCCTCACTCGTCATCAACGCAACCCTATACCGGCCTGTACGCGAACGGACAACCTGGGGACGACGCATGGCTGGCGGAGACGCTGCTCGAAGCGCAGGGGGTTGCGTCGTACGTGCAGGGTAACTCGCCCACTGGCCGTGCCGTGGTTGTCGGGGACCTGTACGTTGGCCCGGCGTACCAGGAGGAGGGCCGCCCGATCCTCACCGGCGTGGGTCTGGACGCGTTCACCACCTTCGACCTCGCGTTCCGACGGCTCGTGGCGCCGGACTATCCCCCAACGTGCACGCTCTGCGGCGATAACCCCCTTATCGGCGGAACCTCGTCCATCGACGCCTGGACGAGCCATGTCTTCGGGCTCGGGATGGATGACGTCGACGTGATTCGCACGCAGCGGATTGCGACGGAGCTTGCCGTCGAAATCTCGTTGGATGGCTCGCAGCCCGAGACGACGATGGCTCCGGTCACGTCTCGGTTCGGGCTGATGTCCACGCTTCGCATCCCACGATGACGGAGACGACGTTCACGGCCGGAGCCCTCCGAAGAGACGTGACGTAGGCGCGGCGACGCATGTAACCCCTGCCCGCAGGGAGATGCCCGACAGGATGCTCGCGCGTGCGGGCTGACCGGCGAACCGTCGGGGGGCTGTCGTCCGCGTGGGTCCTGGGCCGGAGGGTCGGACGGGGACGCGAGGGGAGGGTGGCTCGCGCCCGCGCTCGGTAGGGTGCTTGCGGTGCGACCGCGGAGTCGAGGCGAACGAACAGTTGGACCTTCACCTCGAGATGGCCGTGCCGGTGACGTCGATGGAGAGGGACGGGCCCTGCGCGGTGGCCCCTTCCAGGTTTTCGCGCAACCACCCGACCGCCGCTCGCTCCCACGTGCTCACGGGGGCGATGACAGCCGAACGGGATCCGGAGCGCAGAGGGATGGCGCGGGAACTGGACGCCTCCCCGGGCCGGTACTATCTGCCCCCGCATGAGCTTTCGCATCGAGCACCACCACACCCTCGGCCTCGACCACGCCCTCGAGCGCATTCGCGCCCTGGGGGACTACCTCGACAACAAGCATGGCATCGGCGTGAGTTGGACGGGCCCCACGACCGCCAAGGTCAAGGGCAGCTTCATGGTCGTCAAGATCGACGCGACCGTCACGGTCGAGGACGCTAGGGTGGTCTTTGACGGCAAGGACCCGGGGATGCTGTGGCGCGGCAAGGCGCGCGAGTACCTCGAGCGAAAGATGGCGATGTACCTTGATCCCAAGCGTCCTCTGTCGGACTTGCCACGCGCGTGAGCAGACAAGGGTCGGAAGCTTCCCGTGGGCGACTTGTCCCTTTGAGGGGGGCGCCCACGGACTTGGGAGAGGAAATCTAGGAGGCCAACCGGCGGCTGGGGCGCGGCTCAGCCCTTGATGTACGTTTCGAGGTCGTCGGCCGTGCCGATGCGCTTGCCGTCCAAAAACACCTGGGGCGTGGTCGCGCCGCCGGACACCGCGCGAAGGGTGCGCGTCGTGACGTCCCGGCTCAACTCGATCTGCTCGTAGAGCATTCCCTTCTCGTCGAGAAGTTTCTTGGCGCGCGCGCAGTGCGGGCACCCCTTCTTCGTGAAGAGCGTGAAGAACTTCGGCTTCTCGGCGTTCGGCGCCACGAACCCCAACATCGTGTCGGCGTCCGACACCTCGAAGGGGTCGCCGTCGACCTGCGGCTCGATGAACATCTTCTTCACCACGCCATCGTCCACCAGCATCGAGTAGCGCCAGGATCGCTTGCCGAACCCGATCATCGACTTGTCCACGAGCATGCCCATGCCGTCCGTGAACTCGCCATTGCCGTCGGGAATCAACGTGACGTTCTGCGCCTCCTGGTCCTTCTTCCACTCGTTCATCACGAAGGTGTCGTTCACGGACATGCAGACGATGTCGTCGATGCCGTTGTTCTTGAACACCGGCGCCAGCTCGTTGAAGCGGGGCAGGTGAGAGGAGGAGCAGGTTGGGGTGAACGCGCCGGGGAGAGAGAACACCACGACCTTCTTGCCCTTGAACAGCTCGTCGGTGGTGACCGTCTTCCAGTTGCCATTCTCGATGATTTTGAAGCTGACGTTCGGTACGCGCTTGCCTTCGCGATTCTCCAACATGTAGGTCTCCTTGCTTCCTCGCGCCGCGAGGTGGGTATGCCGTCGGTTCGTACCGTCCCCTGGTCGATCGGTAGACACGCGGGACGGTAACGTTGGCAATGTGATGCTGCGGCGGCCGCGCGCGTTGCGGGGTCCCAGACCCCGGCCGTCGGCCCCCTCCGGAAAGCGCTGCCGTGGCCCATTCTCCGCACGCTTTCATATTTTCGTGGTCGCTCCCTACTCACCAAGCTTGAGACCTTCGACGCAATGGGCTACGAGCGGACCGCTCTCGTATGTGCATCCTCCTCGCCGTGCCATGGTGGAACGCGTGAATCCAGTCCCATCCCGTTTTCTCCGGGCCTGGCTTGCGTGTGCGATGCTGGCGATGCTGGTGCTGGTGAGCGCCCTCGTCGGTGCGCAGCCCGCAGAGCCTGCGAAGCCCGGTGACGGTGACAAGCCCGACACGCCTGCGCCGTCCGGAACCAGCGATCCGCAGGACCCCAAGGATCCCAAGGACCCCAAGGATCCCAAGGATCCCGCGTGGGCCAGCGATCCCTACGCCGACACCGCCCTGCGTGCAGCGCCTCAGCTTCCCCCCACGGAGGCCGAGCTTGCCCGCGGGCTGCCCATCCTCGCCATCGAGGTCGCCGGAAATCAGCGCGTTGCCGCCGAAGACATCATGACCTACCTGCGCACCCGCACCGGTCAGCTCTTCCGCCCCGAAGAGCTCACCCGCGACGTGCGAGAGCTGTGGGACTCCGGCTTCTTCGACGACATCGTCGTCGACCTGACCCGTAAGGACGACGGCGTTCGGATCCGCTTCATCATCCGCGAGCGGTCCAACGTGAAGACCGTGACGTACGAGGGCAACGTCGCCATCGAGGCGGAGAAGTTCGAGGAGGCGGTCGAGGTCAAGAACGACACGATCTTGAGCTACCCCGCCATTCGTCGTTCCGTGCAGAAGATCCGCGACATGTACGCCGAGGAAGGCTACTTCCTCGCCGAGGTCGAGCACGAGGTCATTCCCCAGCGGGACAACGAGGTCGTGATCGCCTTCAAGATCAAGGAGCACGACCAGGTCTCGGTGCGACGGGTCACGATCATCGGCAACGAGAACGTGACGGAAGCCGAGCTGCGCGAGGTCATGTACACGGGCCAGGGCGGCTTCCTCGCGTTCGGTTCCGGGGGCCCGTTCCGCCAGGACGCCTTCGAGCGCGACGTGCTCATGCTCAACGCGTTGTACTACGACCGTGGGTATCTCTCGGTGCAGGTGGCCGCGCCCCGGGTGGATCTGACCCCTGACCGCACGGGCATCGAGCTGACCCTGAGCCTCGTGGAGGGTCCCCAATACAAGATTCGTCGCCTGCGCGTGTACGAAGTGGATGCGGAAGGCAGGGAGGTCGAGCCCCTCGGCGGGCGGCGCGCCCTGCGCGAGATGGTGCGCGCCAAACCCGGCGACGTCTTCAAACGCGCCGAGCTCTCCTTGGACCTGCAGCGCGTTCGTACGCTCTACCGTGACGCGGGCTACGCCAACGTCGAGGCTGACCCCGAAACCAACCTGGATCCCGAGCGCGAGCTCGTCGACGTCGTCGTCCCCATCCGGCGCGGTCCGCTCGTCCACATCGAGCGCATCACCGTTCGTGGCAACACCAAGACGCGCGACAAGGTCATGCGTCGGGAGATGGAAGTCGAGGAAGGGGACCTGTTCAGCGAGACGAAGCTCGAGGAATCGCGCAGCCGGATCATCGCCCTCGGGTACTTCGAGCGGGTCGACTTCTCCACCGAGCAGGGCTCGGAGGACGACAAGATCCGCGTGAACATCGAGGTCGTGGAGCGGCCCACGGGCACCTTCCAGGTCGGGGCCGGCTTCTCCTCCATCGAGAACTTCATCGCCACCGCCCAGGTCCAGCAAGCCAACCTCTTCGGCACGGGCCAGTCCCTCGCCCTCCAGGCTCAGGTCAGCGGCCTGCGACAGCTCATCAACATCCGCTTCTACGAGCCCTACTTCTTCGACAGCGACTTCTCCCTCTCCGTCGACCTGTACGACCAGCTGCGGATCTACAACGACTTCTCCCAGACATCTCTCGGTGGCGCCGCGACCTTCGGCTATGCCTTGGTCCGACCCCACACCTTCGCGTCCCTCACCTACACCGGCGAGTACGACGAGGTCTCCACGGTGGCCCGGTCCACCTTCCTCGGCACCTCTTCTGCGGTGTCCGTGTTCCGCCGGCTTCCCCTGGCAAACCTGTTCCGCGATGGGTTCACCTCGAGCCTTCGCCCGGCCATCACGTACGACAGCCGCGACAACCGGCTCTTCCCCTCGAGCGGCATGTTCCTGCGCGGCTCCGTCGAGTGGGCGGCTCCTCAGCTCGGCTCCGACAACGAGTTCCTTCGCTACAGCGGCGTGGGTCGGTTCTACTACTCCCTGGGTGGCGGCTTCGTCGCCAAACTCAACACGTCGCTCGGCTACGTCACCAGCCCGAACCCCGAGGGGGTTCCGATCTTCGCCCGTTTCTTCCTCGGCGGCATCTTCGACGTTCGCGGCTACCGTCTTCGCACGATCGGTCCCCGCCTGCCCCTGGCGTCCCACCTCGATCCGAACGCTGCGCCGATCAACAACGGGGCGAACATCGGCGGCAACCTGATGTACTACCAGAATCTCGAGCTCGAGATTCCGATCATCGAGAAGGTTGGCGTGCGCGGTGTCATCTTCACCGACGCCGGCAACGCGTGGAACACGGAGAGCTTGTACTGCAACGCCGCGCGCGGACAGAGCCAGCAGTCCAACGGCTCGATGGAAGCGCTCGGCGTCTACTCCGTGAACGACCCTTGCTTCTCCGTGGACTCCTTGACGAACCTGCGGACGTCTTGGGGGCTGGGGCTTCGCTGGTTCTCTCCGATGGGCCCGCTGCGTTTCGAGTGGGGCTTCCCCCTCAAGCGACTCGCCTACGAAGAGTCGAGCGTGTTCGAGTTCACCATCGGCAACTTCTTCTGACCTGCCGATTCAGCCCCGCCCGGGCAACCGCCGCCGCACCTTGCTGACGCCCCAGGCCACGACGTCGCGAAGCTCTTCAGCCCGCAAGGTGTAGGCTACCGCGCCGAACAGGGCAACCCCCACCGAGGCCGCCGCGGCGCCGCGAAGCAGCATGTGCGCATCGGCGAGGAAGAACCGCACCGCCAGTCCGGACGCAATCCCCACGGCGACCGCCAAGCCGAAGCGGAGCGCGAACCGTACGTAGTGGTCCGCCACGCCCGGGAAGTACGTTCGCAGCCGCACGGCCAGCACCACCGTGTAGAGACTGATCGCAAGCGCACTGGCGCCCGCGAGCCCCAGCGCTCCGTAGCGCGCCACCCCCCAGTACACCGGGTACGTCACCACCACCGTAATCGTCCCCAGCAGCGTCGGCTCCCAGGTCTTGCCGAGCGCGTAGAAACCACGCGACAGCACGGTCTGTGCGGCCCACGCCCAAAGGCCCAGCGACATGATCCCCAGCACCCAACCCATCAACACGTACTGGTCTTGTGGGATTTTCCCGCCGTAGATCACCGTCGCCACTTCCTGTCCCGCCGTGGTCAACACTACCTGCGAGGCAAGGGCCAGCACGAGCATCCGTCGCACCGCCGTGGAGAGCGTGTCGTAGGCCTCTGCGCGCGCGTCCTGCGCGACCAGCCGGCTGAGGGTCGGGAACGCCGCCACGCCCGCGGCCAGACCGAACACCCCCATCGGTACCTTCAGCAAGGTCTTGCTGTAGTGCAGCGTGGCGATCGTGCTTTCGCCCACGATCGAACCGAAGCGTCCCAGCAACCAGTCGTCGACCACCACGATCGACCAACCGAGCATGATGGGCAGAGACCGGACCAAGTAGATGCGCAGGTCCGGGTGGCGGACGCGGAAGACGGGTCGCCAGCTCAGACCTGCCTGCAAGCACCCGACAAGCGGCAGGCCGAAAGGCCCGAGCACGCTGCCGATGAGCACGCCCCACGCGAAGCCGTAGGCCCCGGCTTCCGTTCCCCCCACGAGCCCGCCCGCGACGATCGAGCTCGTGTACAGCAAGGGTGCCAGGGCTGGCAGTCCGTGCTTGTCCCGCGCTTGGAGGGCAGCGCTCAGCAGGCCTCCCACGAGGTGGAACACCTGGGCCGGAAGGATGATGCGGGTCAGGTTGACGAGCTCCGCACGCTGGTGCTCGTCGAAACCGGGCGCCACGATCGACACGAGCCACGGCACCCCGAGCCAAAGCCCGACGGTGGCCACGCTGAGCAGCAGGAGCAGGAAGTTCGCGATGACGCTGAAGGCTTCCCAACCGCGGTCCGCGTCGCCCTTGGCGAGATGGCTGCTGAAGATCGGGATGAAGACGATCGACAGGGCGCCGCCTGCGAGCAGGTAGTTCAGGAAGTCCGGAACGATGAAGGACGCGAGGAACACGTCGGCTTCGCGCCCGCCGCCGAGGATGCGGCCGAGGACGGCCTCGCGAACGAGCCCAATGATGCGGGAAAGGAAGATGGACGCGCCCCAGATCAGGGAGGCGATGCCGATGCGTCGGGCGACGGAGGAAGGAGGCATGGTTGGGCCGCTCGGGTTCCGTCGTGCCAGAAAACGAAGGAAACAGCCAAGTTGCCCGCAGCGTCAGAAGCCCACGCCCACCGTGGCCGTGATGATGAGCCAGGGCTTGAGGTCGGGTGCGTCTTCGGCTCGGATGGCCGGCAGCATGCCGATCATGCTCACGCCCGCGCGGGTGTCGGTTGCTTCCACGGGGATCCTGTACTCGATGGCGGCGCGCACGAGGCCCACGCCCAAGGACTTGGCATCGGTGCCTTCGCCATCGGGCTTGTCCTCGTAGACGCGAGCAAGCCCTGCGCCCGCGCCCAGCACGGGGCGCCAGCTCATGCGTCCGCCGAGGTCGAGCGTCAGCTCGCCGGTGTAGTGCGCCACGCCATCGTCCGAGCCGACCCGAAGCCACGAGCCCGAGAGGCGGAAGCCGGCGGGTCCGCGCCCGATGTCCAGGGCGGTCATGAAGCCCGGGGTGACCTCGTCCTCGAGGATGCGGCCCGCGCCCCCGACGTGGAATCGGAACGGGGACAGCTCGCTGCGACGCCAGGCCTGGGTGTCGTAGGGGTCCTCCGGCGGGGGCGGGTCGACCGGGTAGTACACGGGGGCTTGTCCGTGACGGGGAGGGTAAGGGGGGTCCGCGTAGGTCTGGGCTGACGCGGGCAGGGCCGAGATCAAGGTCAACAAGCCGATAATCCAAGGGGTGCGTCGCATGGTGGCTCCTTCCAATGCACAGAACGCGACAGCCCGGGGGCACCTTACGCTATGATGTCACGTGATGCGCAAGACCGTGTCCATTGCCGTTCCCATAGGCCTGGTGGCTCTTGTGAGCCTGGCAGGTGCGCCGAGGGCGTGGGCCCAACCAGCTCGCGCCGCGGGTGTCGTGTTGGGTCAGTCGGGGCGTTCCGCGGAAGCCGATGCCAAGAAGCACTTCGACAAGGCTCGGGAGCACTACGCGAACGGGCGCTACCGTGAGGCGATCGAGCAGCTCGAGACGGCTCTGGGCATCGACCCGAAGGGAGCGGATCTGCTGTACAACCTCGGCGTCATCCACGAGAAGCTTCAGGAGGTCGACCCGGCGATCGACTACTATCAAAGGTACGCGCTGATGATCGACGACGCGGAGGAGCAGGAGCGGGTCGAGAAGATCATTGCGCGGCTCCAGAAGGCGCGAGACGAACTGGCGGCGCGTGAGAAGGAAGAACAGGAGCAGGAGGAGGAGGAGGCCGCTGCGGGGGCGCAGCGCGACGAGCCCGAACGGAGCAAGGGGCGGATGGATGGCTGGGTGATCGGGGCGGGGGTGCTGGCGGGGCTGGGGCTTGCGGGGGGGACGTACTTTGGGCTCGAGGCGATGAAGAGCCGGAACGACGACCCTCCTACGACAGGGGGGGGGACGAAGTACCAGGATCTCGTCGACAACAGCGACCGTGCCAAGCAGATGGCGTTGTACGCGGACATCGGGTTCGGGGTGGGGGTGGTGGCGGGAACGGCGGCGATGCTGCTGTACTTCACGCGGGATGCGGAGCCGGAAGCGTCGACGGCCCGGGGATGGGAGCCGGCGGTGGCGGTGCTTCCGGGCGGTGCGGCCGCCTCGCTGCGGGTTGGGTTCTGACCATGGACGGGCGCGAGATGGTGGGTTGCGCTACGATGTGCGGCGAGTTGTCGGGCTCTTGCTTGGACTGGGAAGGCGCATGAAGCGAAGCATGAGGTCACGCAGGTGGGCGCCCTGGCTAGCGTTCTTGGTCGTCGGGGCGGGGGCTTGTCAGCTGGTGGTCGGCGAGACGGAGCTCGGCACGGTCAAATGCCAGGACGAGGGAGCGGAGGGGCCTCCTGCGTGTGCGGCGGGACAGACGTGTGTGAACGGTGTGTGCGTGGTTGCCGTTCCTGGCGACGGGGGCACGGGCGGGACCGGGGGAACCGGTGGCACAGGCGAGACAGGTGGAACGGGAGGTACAGTTCAGACGGGTGGAACCGGTGGCACGGGTGAGACGGGTGGAACCGGGGGTGAGACGGGTGGAACCGGGGGCACGGGCGGTGAGACGGGAGGCACCGGCGGAGAGACTGGGGGTGCGGGCGGAGAGACTGGGGGTACGGGTGGAGACACTGGGGGCACGGGTGGCACCGCTACGGGCGGAACGGGTGGGACAGAGGTGGACGCGAGCGTGCCGCTCAAGAAGTACGGGGAAATTTGCTCAGGTACGGAGCCTTGCGAGGCTGCGTACGTCTGCACCACCCGTGCAGCGGGGACCAACCCTCGCTGTGCGCTGCATTGCTGCTCGGCGTCGGATTGCGACTCCGGCTCCGCATGCGTGCCCACCAAGGTGGGAAGTACGGCTTGCTTCGTGGAGACGACAGACCCGGGGCAGCCGTGCTGTACGGACCAGAACTGCAGCAGTGCTTGCGCTTGGACGGGGACCGCTTGGCAGTGTGGCGAGTCGACAGGGGGTGTGACTGGCGACGAATGCGGAAGCGATGCGGATTGCCGGGCAGCGAACTGCACGAAGTACGTGGAAGGATTCGACACGTTCCAGAAATGCATGGGCCCATGCTGCAAGGACTCGGATTGCGGCGCCGACGCTCGCTGTGACTACTTGGAGGACGGGTCTCAGCTCATTCGCCAGTGCATTCCTGTTCACATGGTCCTGGTCCTGTTTGGTAGAGCGCCGCCGTGCTGTTCGGATTCTGACTGCAGCGGCGGCAAGCGCTGTGTGCCCTTGGAGCAGGACACGTTCTACACGCTGAACGGGACGGCGACGTTTACCAAGGCACGCGTGGCCATGCGCTGCCAGTAGGTTCGCTCCCCTCGCTCGCAACAAACCTTGCCTCACCCGCCCTGTCGGGGTCAGGATGGAGGGCGCGCGGTCCTGTCCGACCGTGCGCGATCTGCGCGGACGGTTTCGTCATCCGCGGCTTGGTCCACCAACGTGAGCGCTGCCATGCATTCCGGAGCCTGGGTCCGTTCGCCATTGGGCGAGGGGGGCCTGCGCGTTTGTCCCGCATGCGGCACGGAGTACCCGCCCCCGGGCCCGCAAGAGGGGCCCATCACGTTCTGTCCCAACGAGGGCTACGCGATCCTGCGAAAGGCCGACGTGGAGGCCGCGCGCGGGGACATCATGCTCGGCCGGACGGTGGCCCAGCGTTACACGATCGTCGCGCGTCTCGGTGCGGGGTCGATGGGGGCGGTGTACCGGGCGTGGCACGACCGCATGGCGCGGTGGGTCGCCCTCAAGATCATGCGGTACGACCGCACGATCGACGTCGAGTCGCGGGCCCGGTTCGCGCGTGAGGCGCGGTCCATGTCCCAGCTGCAGTCGCCGCACACGGTCACGGTGTACGACTTTGGCGAGGCCGAGGACGGGTCCGTGTATCTCGCGATGGAGATGCTCGAGGGAGAGTCGCTCGGGCAACGCCTCGCCAGGCAGGGCAGACTCCCGATTCGCGACGCTGTCCACTTCGCGCGAGGCGCGTTGACGTCGCTCTCGGAGGCACACTCCAAGGGCATCATCCACCGCGACCTGAAACCCGACAACCTCTTCCTCACGGAGGTGCCGGACGTCGGGGGCGCCCCCAGCCGGGAGATCTGCAAGATCCTCGACTTCGGCATCGCGAAGCTCATGCGTGAGGAGCGCGCGATCGACGCCCTCGAGACGCAGGCCGGGACCGTGTTCGGAACGCCGCGCTACATGTCCCCCGAGCAGGCTCAGGGCCTCCGGCTGGACGCGCGCAGCGACATCTACTCCCTCGGCGTGATCCTCTACCAGATGGTCACGGGCATCCCGCCTTTCGACGACGAGGAAGCGGTCGTGGTGATGGCGCGCCACATCAAGACCAAGCCGGTGCCCCCGCGAGAGATCGCGCCTGAGGCGGAGATCCCCGCGGAGCTCGAGAGGGTCATCCTGCGGGCGCTCGCCAAGGACCCGGTCGATCGGCCCGACAGCGCCGATACCTTCATTCTTGCTCTGGACAACGCCGAGCGCGGCTTCCCCGCGTCCCTTCCGGCCGTTGCTCCCGCGTTCCGAACGCGTCGCGGCTCGAGCGCGAACAACCCGCTGCCGACCCTCGCGCCCACGGCGGTGCGGCGTCGTCGGCGATGGATGGTGGCCGGCGTGGTGTCGGCGCTGATCGGGACGGTTGCGGCTGGCTTGCTGCTGTGGAGAGCCTTGGCGTCCGCGCCTGTGGCAGACCCCGCTGTGCCGGCCGTGGCCGCTGAGGACGACGACATCGTGTTCGAGTTCGCGGCCGACGGTGCCGCTGGCTCATCCGCGCACGAACCACCGCTCTCGCTCGACAACCTGCCGGTTGTGACAGAACCTGGAAAGATGGCCGGGCCGACGTCCACCCGAACATCCCCTCGGCCGCCCCAAACAGGCATTTCTCCGCCGAAGACGGCGGGGCAGCCGCCTGCTGCCACGACGCCGACGACGGCTGCGCCTCCCCCGGTGCCTCCTCCGACATCCACCTCCACGAGCAAGTACGGTCGCTTCGAGTAGCTCGCGTTTCGAATTGACCAAACGGTTCGTTGCCGCCTGCTTTCCGCGCGTGGTAGCGTCCCGGCCCGAGATGGATCCCCGCGAAGTCGACGCAATCGTCCAACGGCTGGTAGCCAATCCCCACGATCAAGACGCACTGACCTACGCACACCAGGCAGGGGCAAGCGATCCGCGATCCTATGCGACCTTGCTCGAGCGTGTGGGTCGGGAGACGCCTGATCCCGCCTATGCGAGTCACTGGTTGTCCGAGGCGGCGAACGTCTGGTCGACCACGCTCGGCGATGCGCACCACGCTGCCGAGGTGCTGTTGCTGGCCGTGGTCAAGGACCCGACGCAGGACGTCGCCGCGGACCGGCTGGCGCAGCTGTACCGGGACAAGGGCGATGTGAAGGGCCTGGTGGCGCTCCTGGAGAAGCGCGCCAAGTTGCTTGCGCCGGTCGCGTCACAAGACGATGCGTTCCGAGCGAAGCTCGCCGCGATGCACGAGGAGCTCGGCACGCTGTGGGCCGAGCCGCCGCTGTCCCAGCCCATGCGTGCGCTCGACAACTTCAAGCGTGCGTACGAGACCGACCCGCAATCGGTGTTCGCGATCTACTCCGCTCGCGAGCTGCTCAAGGCGCAGCAGCAGTACGCCGAGGCCCTCCCCTTGTTCGCGATGGAGCAGGCCCTCGTCGCCGACCACGAGCGCAAGATGGCCCTCTATCGCGATCAGGCCGACGTGTGCCGGCTCGCGCAGGACTTCGCAACCCTCACCGATACGCTCCGCCAGCTTCGCGCCTACGCGCCCGACGACCCCGGTCTCATGCAAGAGCAGGCCACATCCGTGCTCGAGCGTGTTCGTCTCGGCCACCCCGTGGGCGACGAAGACGTCCTCGAGGGAGGTCAGCTTTTCGTTGCGTTGGCGGAGAGCTACGACGGCGAGCATGGATACTCGTACTCGCTCGCGGCGCTGGAGATCGACCCGACCAACGACCGTGCGATCCAGCTCGCGACGTACTATGGCGAGCAGCTTGGTCGTGCGGCGGAGTTGCCGGAGTGGTGGAAGAAGTACCTGTCCGCGAACCCAACGGGGGCGATGGCGCAGGAGATTGGGGCGAAGTTGCAGGAAGCGGGGCAACCGATTCCCGCGCCTGGATCGATTGCGTTGCGAGCGGAGCCGCGGCCGTCCGCGCCCGCCCCTGCGCAGGTCGCTGCGGCCAAGCCGCCTTCCGCGCCTCGGCAGCCTGAGTACCCTGCACCTGGCGCCGCAGAGTATGCCCCGGAGCCCGTCGCCGAGGAGCCCGTCGCTCCCGTTCCCTCCGTGCCCCCGCCTGGGGACAAGCTCAGCCCCGAGCGCCTCTCCGCGCTGCTGGACGAGGCCGGTGGTTTTGCCGCCAAACACAAGGCGCGCGAGGCGCTCGAGAAGTACATGGAGGTGCTTCGGCACGACCCCGTGTCGCCCGAGGCTTTGAGCTGGGTGGACGAGCACCTGCGTGCCAAGCGCAAGTTCGCCGAGCTGCGAGACGTCTACCAAGCGGCTTCCCGCGTGTCGGGATTGGCGTCGGACGAGCGGCGGAAGTACCTGTCCAAGGTCGCGAACATCTGCGAGCAACAACTGCGCGACGTGGACGGTGCGATTCAGGCCCTGAAGCAAGCGGCTCAGATCGACGCGGGAGCGCGGGACAACCTTCGCCGCCTTCTGGAAAAGGGCCAGCGTTGGGACGACCTCGCTGTGCTGCTCGACCAGGAAGTGATGGACGCTCCGGACTCGGAAGCGCAGATCGGCCTGCTCAAGAAGCTCGCCGCCATGCACGAGCAGAAGCGCAAGGACCCGGTCGCGGCCGGCGAGGCCTGGGGACGACTCGCGGCGATCATGCTGGGCGACGAGTCACCCATTCTCAACGCCGTCAAGCTCTTCGAAAAAGGAGAGCGGTTCGACCTCGCCGCCGAGGTGATCGCCGACAGTGTCGGTGGCATCGACACGGACGAGACGCGTCAATCCCTGCTCATGAAGCTCGGTGAGCTGCGCGAGAAGACCGACGACAAGAGTGGCGCGGGCGACGCGTACGCGGAGGCGGCGAACATCATCGCCAGCGAGGCATCATGGGAAGCCGCCCAGCGTGCTTTCGAAGGGGCCGAGCGGTGGGAAGATGCGGCCCACGCGGCGGGTGAGCGAGCGGGTCTCGTCGACGATCCCAAGAAGAAGGCCGCACTGCACGCCAAGGAAGCGGACTATCTCTTCCAGGCGGGAGAAGGATCCAACGCGATCCTTCGCCTCGAGCAGGCAGCCGATCTCGAACCCGAGAATGCGACCTACGCCGATGCGCTCGAGCAGCGTTACCTCGAGGCGGACCGCGTCGACGATCTGATCCAGTGCTTGCTCCGTCGCGCCGAGAAGCTGCTCCACAAGGAGCCGCGTCTCGCCTTGCGCAAGCGCGCGGCGCAGATGCAACGCGAACAGCTGTCCGACGTCGAAGGCGCCCGGGAAACGCTGTTGCTCGTCGTGCAAGACGCAGAGGACGTCGAGGCCCTCACCTTGCTCGCCGACGATGCCCGGGAGCGCAGCGAGTTCCAGGAAGAAGCCTCCCTCCTGCACCGCCTCGCGGCGGTCGTCGAGGACCCTGCCGAGAAGGCTCAGATCGTCCTGCGTGAGGCCACCGTTCTCGCCGAAGACGTCGAGGACATCGATGGCGCCATCTCCGCTTACGAGTCCGTTCTCGAGAGGTTCGAGCCGAAGAACCTTGCCGCTCTCGAAGCCCTCGCCAACCTCGAGGAGCGTCGCGACAACCCGAAGGGGGCTGTGACCGCCCTCGAGAAGCTCTTGGCCATCGTCTCCGAGCCTGAGCGCAAGGTAGAGACCGGCCGGCGTCTCGCCGACCTGTACCAGGGCCCCCTCGATGACCCCCGCGGCGCCATCCGCGCCTTGGAAGCCGTCTACCAGGCGGACTCGGACGACCTCGACGCCGTTGCCCGTCTCGTTGAGCTCTGCGAGAGCGTCGAAGCCTGGGAGCGCACAGCCGAGCTTCTCGCCGTGCTCGTCGAGATCGAGGGAGATCCTGAGGAAGCTTCGAGCCTGGCCTGTCGTCTTGCCGAGATCCTTCAAGACCGCCTCGACAAGGGACAGGAAGCTCTCGCCGTCCTCGAGCCCCTCGCGGACGAAGGGGACCGCGCCTGCCGCGATGCGTACGTGCACACCGGCGACAAGCTCGGGTTCAAGGGCATCGTCGCCATGAAGCTGCGCGACTGGTACTCGGTAGCCTCCGGCACCGACCAGCACGAAGCATTCCGCGGCGCCTTCGAGCGGTTCCTCGAGATGGGTCGTGACCAGGATGCGGCCCAGGTTGCCGTCGAGCTCATCCGTTCTCGCGGCGCGACCGAAGAGATCGTCGGGCATCTCGAAGAGATCGCCGTGCGTCTTCGGGACCTCGACTCTCTGGGCGCTGCGCACGATGTCCGTGTGCGGGAGCTGTCCGGAACGGAGCGGGCCGAGGAGTTCGTACGCCAAGCCGAGGTGCTCGTGCAGGCCGGCGTCTCCGTCCAGGAAGCCGCTCAGCACGGAGAGCAGGGATTGACCAGCATTGCGCCGTCGGAAGTCGAGTTGCTGCTCGAGCGTCTGGGGCAGCTCGTGACGGAGCCGGGCTTGATCATCGACCTGTACGAACGACAGGTGGGCCGCTGCAAGAACCCAGCGGACAAGCTGCAAGCCCTCGCTCGCGCCGCGCAGGTGGCTGCGGCCCAGGGAGCTCTCGACCGTGCCCAGGCGATGTTCGAGCTTGCCCTCGGGGCCGGCGTGCGCGACGACATCCTCGAAGTTCTCGAAGAGGCGGCTCGTGCGGGCGACGAGGCGACCGGGACCAAGCAGCTGCGCACGGCGCTGGCCACCTCGCTGGCATCCGGCACGCACGGGGCGCGCGACGGCGGCAGAACCCGGAGCGCGTTGCTGCGCAGGGCGGCATTGATTGCGCATCGCGAGCTCGGGGACACGGACCGGGCGTTCGCGTGGATCGGGGAGTCCATCGTGACGCATGTCGAGGCAGAGTCCCTCGACGCTCTGCAGGCCTTGGGCGACGAGGTTGGGGATCTCCGGCGCGTGGAGGAGACGCTCGGAAAAGCGCTCGAGCAGGTGTTCGATGGCCCGCTCGTTCGGCAGCTCGTGGCGCGCCGGGCGGTGCTTCGGCGGCATCACTTGAACAACCCGCAGGGTGCTGCGGAGGACCTCAAACGTCTGCACGACCTCTCCCCCCACGACAAAGAGACCACGGATGAGCTGCACGCCATCCTGGTCGAGCTCAGGGACTGGCGCGGCGTCGTTCAGCTACTCGAAGACCAAATCCTGCGCGGCAAGGACCCTGGGATGCGCGCCGAGCTTGCGCGCCAGGCCGCACGCCTCTGGGAGGAACGCCTCGCCGACCCGCGTGAGTCCGCCGATGCGTGGCGACGCGTCCTGCGCATGAAGCAGGGCGACAAGGAGGCGCAGGAAGGGCTGGAGCGGGCCAAGAGCAACATGCTCAAGAAGCCGATGTCCCAGCTTCCCCCAGACCCAGGTGAGCTCGAGGACCTGCCTCGCATGCCTCCTCCCGGCGTGCCCGCACCCATCCCGGACGACGAGTTCCCGTCGGACACGATACCCCCTGGCGCAGGCGCCGAGGACATCGACGAGGACTACCAGGAGTCTGCCCAGCCGACGCAGGAGTTCGACCTCCCCCCGGACCGTGAGGCTTCCTTTGACGAGGAGCCGTACGACCCGCACGCGCCGCAGGCACTGCAGGACTCCCTCGAGGTGCCGGCGGCGACCCCGGGGTACAACTCCGGTACGCCGAACACGACCGACGAGTACCCGGCCGCGGACATGGGGTTCGACGAGCGGGCGCAGCCGGACTACGTGCCTGAGGACCTCATCGAGTCTCTCGACGAGGCCGAGGAAGTCGACGACGAAGAGCTCATCATGGAGCCTGCCGGACCCGTCAGCGGATCGGACGAAGAGCACCAACGCTAGTCCCAAATCAAGCGCTCCGCGCTGCTTTGGGTCTAGGTTTTTCAAAGGGGGCTTTCGAAAAGCCCCCTCGCCGCGCTCACCGCGGCTCACCCCAAAACGCCTCGCCTTCGACTCGGATAGCCCCAAACCCAAGCTTGATTTGGGGCTAGTACCGTGTGCCCGAAGTGAGTACCGGGATCGCACTCTGGAGAACCACAGAGTACGCAGAAGGCACAGAAGGGTGGTGCGCAGGGAGGCCGTGCGTGTTGCGCCTGACTCCGGCCGTTCCTGGTTCCTGTTGACTGCGCCTTCGGTTCCCTTCGTGGAAAACCTTGACCGCTTACTATCCGTTTAAGGATAGCCAACTCTCCCCGTCGGTGGCGTGCAAGCTCGTCCTCATCCCCAGGGGGAGGGGATCGTTGTCTTCGCCATGTCCCATGGGAAAGCGCGTGACGATCGGTATCCCGAGCGAGCCGAGAAGGTCCCGCAGTACGTCCTGTACGCCGATTCTGTCCGATCCGGGATAGCAGTCCGTGAACTCGCCGACCACCACGCCGCGCACTCCGTCGAAGTGTCCGCCCGTGACCAGCGTGGCCAGCATCCGGTCGACGCGATAGGGCCGCTCGCCTACGTCCTCGAGGAAGAGGATGGCGCCAGCGGGAATGCGCAGCCTCCCCGCCGCCGCGCAGGCGTGCATCACCGTGAGGTTGCCACCGAAGCTCGTCCCCGATGCCTCCCCGGATCGCAGCGCTGCCAGGTTCGACCATCGTCGAAGGCGCAAAGGGTGCTCGAGCGCATCCACCCAGCGCGAGCGCGTGGGCTCGTGGCACCGCCCGAGAGCCGCCACCATGGGCGCATGCATCGAGGCAACCCCCGCCGCCGATGCCTCCACGTGCAGCACCGTGATGTCCGAGAAGCCGACGAGCCACTTCGGATGAGCACGGAAAGCGTTCCAGTCCATCCGGGGTGCGATGCGGTGCAGCCCGTAGCCGCCGCGGACGGCCACGATGGCCTTCGAGTCCGTCGCCCGCATCGCCCGATCGAGCTCCGCAGCCCGACGATCGTCGTGGCCCGCCAGGTAGCCGGTGATGTCGAACATTCCCCTGTCGAACCGCACGCGGTAGCGCTGCCGAAGCCATCCCAGGCCCCGCCAGGCCAGCGTCCTGTCGAAGGGGCTGGAAGGTGCGACCACGTCGATCAGGTCGCCCGGGCACAGGGCCGGAGGCACGAGCATGTCGGCACCTTGCCACGTCTTCGGCGATCGGGGGAAGAACAAGCCGGGCCCTGTTGCGGGGCGAAGCGACGGGCCGACAGAACAGGGTCGCGTCGGACACAACCCGTCGCCACCCAGCTACCCGCATCCGCACAAGCAACGAAACCATCCGCGGCTCTCTGCGGAAGCTGCGGCCAACTCTGATGGCGCCGGGTCTGAGCCGGGCGCGGCGTCGTTGCAATGGCGCTGCGCGGAGCTAGGATGCTGCGTCCCCGAATCACGGAGTGCGCCATGAAGACTGGTCGATCGATGCTCGGTTTCCTCACGATCCTCGCCCTCGGGTGCGAGGCGCCCCCCACGGAGCAGGCGGAACCCAAACCTGCCGTCGTCACGCCCGCGGCGGCGGTCCCCGACAAACCCGCCGCGACCGAGCACGAGAAGGCGGGAGGCTGCGCCGACGACCACGGCATGGCAGCGACCGACGAGACCATGCGCAAGGCCAAGGATCCCAAGACCGGCGCCGACATGACGATCGTCGGGACCGCGCTGACCGGAGCCGAGGAGGTCTCGGTCAAGGACCTCGTCGCCAAGCCCGACGCCTACGCCGGCAAGACCGTCCGTCTGGAAGGCGACGTCAACGCCATGTGCCACCACCGCAGGGGCTGGTTCTCCATGCAGGACGAGGGGGAAAGGGCTGGCACCTTCGTCCGCGTCATCACCAACCCCGCGTTCCTCGTTCCCGCGGGATCCATCGGCAAGAAGGTGCGGACCGAAGGCAAGGTCGACGTTACCGAGGAGGCCCCCGCCGCCGCACGCCACTACGCCGAAGGCCACAAGATCGGTGACCCTTCGAAGATCGACGGCCCGGTCAAGCGCGTGATCGTGCACGCCACCGGCGCCGAGTTCCTCTGAGCCACTTTTTGCCATGCGCTGGCGTCCCGCCCTCGTCTCCCTCCACCGTGATGTCGGCTTCCTGTGCGTCGGGCTCACGCTCGCGTACGCCGTGTCGGGCATCGCCGTGAACCACGCCCACCACTGGAACTACAATCGCTCCGAGAGTGAGCAGACGCGCGTGCTCGGTACGCCCGCGGAGCTGATCGAGAACCTGCCCGCGGAGCGGCGAACCATCTTGCAAGCGGACGCCGCCCAGATGACGCGTGAGGAGGAGCAATCCCTCGTGCGAAAGATCGGCGCGATGACCGGTCGTTCCGGCGCTCCCCGCAACGTGTTCTGGCGGGGTCCGGACGAGATCCGCGTGTTCTGGGGCGAAGGCGACGGGGACACGGTCGAGTACCGAACCACGACGGGAGCGATCACCCAGACCGTGCGCAAGGATCGCTGGGTCCTGCGCGACCTGCACTTCCTTCATCTCAATGAGGGGCGTGGCGTGTGGACCTACGTCGCCGATGCGTACGCGGTGCTGCTCTTGTTCCTTGCGGTTTCGGGGACGATCGTGGTGCGAGGGCGGCGTGGGTGGAAGGGCAGGGGAGGCGTGCTGCTCGGGGTGGGCGTGTTGATCCCGATCGTCGCGCTTGTGGTGATGCGGTGGGTGTGAGGCTTGCTGGTTGCTCACTTCCCCCGCTTCGCCATCTGTGCCTTTAGATCGATCAACCCCGCGTGCGTCGGGTCCTCCGCAAGCCCTACCGCAAGGTGCTCACGAGCCCGGTCTAGATCACCAAGGTTTGCGTAAGACACCGCGGCCAGGTATCTCGCCTCCGGAAAGAACGGCTTGACCTCCACCGCCTTGAGCGACGCCTCGAGCGCATGCTGCCATCGCTTCTCGTTCACGTGCACGCTCGCGAGATTGACCCACGCTCGCGGGTTGCTCCCGTGGATCGCGAGGCTCCGCTGGCAGGCCGCCAGCGCTTCCCCGTACCGGCCTTGACGCAGGCGCAGCACGCACAACGCGTTCGCCGTTCTCCAGCACCTCGGGTTGCCGTCGGCCGCGACCAGCAGCAATCGTTCCGCCCGGTCGAGATCCCCGTCGTCGATGGCCATGGTCCCCAGCGTATACAGGGCGTAAGGGTTGTTCGTGTGGGCGCGAGCCGATGCTTCCGCCAGCGTCTTGTCGTCCTTCCAATCAGGGACCCTTCGAGTTAGCGCCCACGCTTGTCCAAGGCTTGCGAGCGCAAGGATGGCGCCGACGAGCACCTCCGCCTTGAGGGTTCGTTGCCGCAAGCGTTTTGTAAGCGCGTTCACCTCCGCGAAGCCGAGGATGAGTAGCCCCATGAAGGGTAGGTAAGCGTACCGATCGCCGATCATGAACAGGTTGGGCCCCGTCAAGCTCGCGGGGACCAGCCCCAGCACCAGCCAACACCAACCGAACGCGGCCACCCGTGCGTGCGGCTCGGCCCCCGGTCGCAGCGCACGCCACCCAAGCCATCCGGTCACTCCGACCAGCAGGGACCCCAGCGCCACATTGGCGGGCAGGGACAGCGCGGCGTAAGGATGAAACGGGTCGAGTCCGTAGGGTACGAACGCACGCGGGACGAGCGTGGCGAACGTGTACAGATAGGACTCCACGAGGGTCTGAAGTCCCGTCTCGGACACCACCGACAGCGACGGGATCCCCACTGCCTTCCGCAGCCAGATGTTGAGGCCCACGACGGCGCCAAGGGCCACATACTTCGGAACGAGCGTCCTCGGTGCGCGTCGTTGCAGCAAGAGGTCGTCGAGGAGCAGCAGCGGGAGCCATCCCATGAAAGCTTCCTTGAAGAGCAAGCCGCACGCGGCCCCGACCACGACCAAGGCCGTGCCCGCCGCACCTCGACGACGATTGGCGAGCATGCACGCGAGCGCCGCCATCGCGGTGAGGGGATCGAACCGGCCCGAGATCCAGAGCACCGGCTCACCGTTGATGGCAAGCACGCCCCACAGTCCCGCCATGACGGCAGCAAGCATCGCTCGCGGCGGATGGAGGAACCGTCGAAGCAGCAGCCACAGCAGCACCGCGTTCACAGCGTGGAGCAGAACGTTGCCCGCGCGCATGGACGCCGCCGATACACCCGCCACCTGGGCGTTGACCCAGAACGTCACCATCGTGAGCGGCCGGTAGAAGCTACTTGGCTCTCGCTTGCCCGATGCGGTCCACAGATCGTTCTCTAGCAGGACCTTCAGCCCGTCGGAGGATCGAAGGTAAGGGTTCTCCGTGACGAGGTAGCGGTCGTCCCACACGGGGCCGTTCGACAGGGAGCCGGCATAGGTCACGAGGACGAGAAGGGCAATCAGGCTGGCTGTCGCCAGAAGAGTCCAACGTGCTGCCGCGGATCGCATTCCAGAAGAAGTGGTAGCACGAGTCTACGTTCCTTGGGGATCGGGCAAGCAAGGAGCTTCCCAAGGTCCTCCTTGGTTAAGCTAGGCCGCGCCCAAGGCCGGTCTGTGGCGAAGGGATGTTGGCAGGTGGCACGGCGTTGCCGTGCGCAAAGCTGGGCGCGACGATGTCGCGCCGCCACGGTCTCGGATGTGTACCGTCACAAATCCGCATCCGTGGCGACTCGGCAACGCCGA
>Ga0209575_10000247_pt1 | contig 50278 bp, 41 predicted proteins | sample Medcelwee11metaG_FD_187172 | JGI IMG/M metagenome (GOLD analysis project Ga0209575, IMG submission 187172) | Freshwater pond sediment microbial communities from the University of Edinburgh, under environmental carbon perturbations - Medium... | ecosystem: Environmental > Aquatic > Freshwater >...
GGAGAACCACAGAGGTCGCAGAAGGCACAGAAGGGTGTGTACGGAGTTGGGTGGTGCGTGTTGCCCCTGGCTCCGCCCGTTCCTGGTTCTCTGTTCCGTGTTCCGTGTTCTCAGCTCCTAGTTGATGTCCGTCATCCGTCCATTGTCGTAACCGGGCCTCAACCCGGTAGGGACTTCGGGCACGCAGCACTAGCCGGCGACGTAGTCCGTTCCCCGGACGGCTCGTTTCACTCACGCTTGTTTACGGAAGAGTTCGTCTTCAAGACCGTGGCCGGCGAAAGGGGAGTGCCCACGGTCACCCAATCGGGACGGGCTCGGGCTGACTCGGGCGGAGACTATCCTCGCAAAGAGCCAGAAAACACCTAACAACCCTCTGCCTTCTGTGCTCTCTGCGACCTCTGCGGTTTCTCTTCGGGCTCGGTGTTGAACTACTCCTTTGGGCAAGGCGCACTCGCCAGCTCGATGCGCAACCCCTCCACCAAGTCCGTCTCCTCCACAGCAGCCTCTGCCTCTCCCCACGGCTCCCCATCGGTGCATGCCCCATCCAGGTTCACGTCCCGAATGGCCCGCACGAGAACGCGGTCGCCTTCCAGCTCGATCGTCTCGTCGAAGGCCCCCACCCCATCCAGCACCTTCGTGTGAACCAGGGCTTGCTCCGCCTCGTCCCCCTCGCCCTTCAGGTCGTGGAACTGCACGACGACAACCCCTTGGAGCGCGCCACCCGTCGAATCGACTACCTCGCCTTCGACCGCAACTTCTCTTGCACCACTGCATCCTGCGACGGTGACAGCGGCGGCAGCCAAGAGTACCCAGCACGAACGCGACATCGTTGTCATGATGATCCTCCTTGCCGGTCCTTGCCGGCGCGACCGTGGGAAGAGCAACGGATATGCCACCTATCTTCAGCGTGGAGAAACCGCATGCAGGGCCGTTCCGGGCGATTACCACCCAGTGCAAAGCGTCCCAGGTGAGCAATCCGAGCCACAGCGTGGTAGCGAAAGCACGCTGTCCTGTGGCAAGCCGGCATCACCTGGCAAAGGGACGGACATCCACAGCTTGCGCACCTCACGCGGATGCCGGAGACTGCGGCCCATCCCGTGAGCCATCCAACCCAGCCCATTCTCGCCTGTCCCCATCGCCCGGCCTGCCCCGGGTGCCCCCTCATCGAACTGTCCTACGCGGAGCAACTCGCACGCAAGCGCCAGACGGTCCTGGAAGCACTTCGCCCCTACGCCTACCTCGCGGACGCCACCGTGTCTGCACCGCTTCCGGCCCCCAGCACCACGTCCTACCGCGTCCGTGCCAAGCTCGTCGCCGATGCCCACGGCTTGGGCCTGTTTGCCGCCGGCTCCCACACCGTCGTCGACATCCCCTCGTGCCGCGTCCTGCGCCCAGCCGTGGACGGCGCCGTGCAAGCGCTGCGTCGTCTGCCCCTCCACCGCGCGGGCGTGACCTCCATCGACGTGAGAGAAGTCGATGACGGAGTGCTCGTCACGCTCGCCGCCGAAGACCGGGAAAGCCCCGCACTGGCGGCCCTGGTCTCCGAAGTCCAGACGTCGATTCCGGATATCGTGTCGCTTGCGATCAGTGCGCGGGAGCGCTCGGCGCCCCAGGTGCTGGGCATCGCCCCCGTCGTCATCGCCGGCGCAACGGCAGCGCGTCACACCCCCGATCCGGACGCCCCCTACCACTACGCGGGTCCCGGAGCGTTCACCCAGGCTCACCCCGGGCAGCTCGTCCAGTTGCATCGCCACGTCGAGTCCGCGCTCGTGCAGCACCTGGGGAGTCTCGAAAAACAACGCGTGCTCGAGCTGTATGCGGGAACGGGAGCCTTCGGGCTGCGGCTGGCGCGCGCAGGGGCCCGCGTCACCCTCGTCGAGAGCTTCGCGCCCTCGATGGAGCTTGCCGCGCGAGCGGCGTACGAGCAGGGGCTTGGCGTCGAGACGCACGTGGGGGACGCGGGAATTGAGATCGAGCGGTTCGTCGCGCAAGGGGCTCGCTTCGATGCCATCCTCGTGAACCCACCCCGTCGCGGAATCGCCCCCCAGGTCCGGCGAGCGATGGCCCGCCTGGCTCCCAAAGTCGCCGTGTACGTTTCCTGCGACCCGAGGACTCTCGCTCGAGACGCCGCCGATCTCGCTCGCCTCGGGCTCGCTCCCACGTCATTTCATCCGTACGACATGATCCCGATGTCCGATGCCGTGGAGACGCTGGCCGTCTTTCTCCCGTCGCAACCGGTGGCTCCCCGTGTGATCCATGCCGACGACTCGTTGATCGCGGTGGACAAACCGGGACACGAGCCGGTCACGCCGCACGACGGGGCGCCCGGCTCGTTGCTCGAGCGGGTGCGACAACTCCTCGACGCACCGGAGGCGGTGGCCCTTCATCCCATGGGCGCAGGAGTGAGCGGCGTGTGCCTGTTCGGACGGACGGCTCGTGCCGCAGCAGAGCTGTCGCGTTCGGTCACGGAGCGCTCGTCCACGTGGATCGTGCTCGCCAAGGGCATCACCCACCCGAAGGGCACGCTCCGCATCGCCAAGAAGAAGCAAGACCAGGGGCCCGAAACTCGCTACACCCGCGTTCGTGTCGTGGGGGGCCACGCATGGCTGAACGTGCACACGCAAGGCAACGACGGCCGGGAGCTTCCGAGAGTTCTCGCACGCATCGGCCACCCGGTGGTCGGCGACGGGAAGCAAGGCGATGCTCGCACCAACCAGCACTTCGCGCATCGCCACGGCCTCGATCGCCCGTTTCTGCACATCGATTCCGTGCACCTGTCGCGCAACGGGATCGCGCTCGATCTTCGGGCCAGTATCGCGCCAGACCTCGATGCGGTGCGTGATAGCCTCGAAGGGCGAGACGTGGGACAGGAGTAGCCGCACCCACGCGGTAACCCCACGTGGGGTCAGGCCGGACCGAAGGATTCCCACCAGGATCGCAGTCGGCTCGCGTGGTGGCCCCGCACCATCACCAGGTGGTTGCCCAGGGGACGACGCAGCAGATCCGACACACTCCCTTCGCGCAAGCACACCCTGACCTGCGTCCTGCAGAGCCCTTCTTCCGCACTCGTCGACACCAGGTCGCCGTCGGACATCCAGACCTTTTCCAGGCGACGGCCACCCACACGGAGCAGCGTGACCGGCCCCGTGGCAAACTGCCCCGCGAGCGCTACCCCGAGCCCGGACTCGAAGTGGGTACGAAGCCCGCAATCGCCGACCATCGAGCGAGGGACGGTACAGTGTGCCAGAAGAAGGGAGTTCGCCAGCTCGTCGATCGACGCGGGATTGGCCATCCAGGAAGGTTCTCCCAGCATGGCGCGAACCCACGCCATGCCGACGGTGCTCGCGAGGTCCCCTTCGCATGCTGCAGTCACACCTTGGTCATTGAGACGGGCAAGCGCGTGACAGCCCGTGGTCTGCCTTGCGGTGACCAGGTCGAAACAACGCACCGTAATCGCATCGAGACGGTGCAGCTTCACGATGGTTTCCATGGCGTGCGCCACGAGACCGGCATCACGCACCGCCTCGCTGTCCACTTCGCAACAGGATGGCGGCCGGCCCTCGGCGTTGGCGATGGTCCCGGCGCTTCCTTCGCCACGAGCGGCATCGATCAACGCGAAGATCTCCTCCATGGCGACGGGCACCATGGTGGGCCCCCACGAGGCGCGCAAGTCTTGCGGATCGGGGACGCTGGCTACGAGCCAATCCGACGGGCGGCCGAGCACGCCGACCCGGAGTTGGTGCAAGCGGCGCCACACCTCGAGGTCGTGGACTGCATCGACAAGTCGACAGATGCCGTCTTCGTCCGCAGCCCCTTCGAGGTGCACCACGCGTCCCTTGCGGCCGTCCTGCTGCAGCCTCGCGAGCGTCTCGAGGGCGGCGGGCAGGGAATTTTGGCCTCGGTGAGAAAGCAGCAAGACGGGGCCCGCCCCAAGGCGTGCCTCGTGGTCTGCGATCGCATCGAGGAGACGCTGCTCCGTACCGCCGGTCAGCACGAACCACACCACGGGAGTCGACGGATCCGTCGGATCCTCCCAAAGCGCGCCACCCATCCGTTCGAGGGCGGGTGTGAAGGTGGCCTGCAGGTCGGCAATCGCGCGCGTATCGTGCAACGCGGAGGCGACGGGAACGATCCGAAACGATGGCTTCATGAGCGACTCCAACGCGCCCCATAGCACACGTCCTCGAAGCCGACACCGGTCACGGGCGACATCCGTTCGGCGGACAACGATCGCACGTGGTGGAGTGTCCCGCCGCAGACAGCGTGTCGAGCGCCTCCTCGATCCTTCCTTGCCGGGCGAGGGACTCGCACGCCCGGGCTGCGTGCAAGACGTGCGGGTTGGGCGGGTCCGAGTTCCACGCTTCATGCACCAGACCCTGGCAGCACTGCACGATGCGCGCGCGCTCCGCGTCTGGGTCCTGGGCTCGCTCCCTCTGCGGGGGCGACGCCCCCTCGCACGCTGCCATCAGAACGAGCCAGGCGCCTGCTCGCCCCCAGGCCGCCTTCGAGCCCACCTTCCGACAGGAGGTGTGACGAGCCTCTTCCGATGCGCTAGATCCAGGGACGTGATCGACGCGCACGTACATCTGTTTCCGGACCGTCTGTTCGATGCGATCTGGCGCTGGTTCGACGAGCACGCTTGGACCATAGCGCACAAGGTCTATGCGGACGACGTGGTGGACCGGCTGGAGCAGGCGGGTGCGAACCGTGCCGTCGGACTGCTGTACGCGCACCAGCCCGGCATGGCCGAAGGTCTGAATTCTTGGATGGGGGCGTTCGCGCGTCGTCGCGCCATGGTGATCCCGTGCGCGACGGTGCACCCGCGCGACGATGACGTACTGGGCGTGCTGCGGCGCGGACGGGACGTGCACGGTGCGAAGCTGGTGAAGCAGCATTGCCACGTGCTGGGCATCGCCCCGGACGCCCCGGTGATGTTCCCGCTGTACGAGGCCTGCATCGAGCTAGGGCTCCCACTCAACCTGCACGTGGGCAACGGTCCCAAGCTTCCGGGCTACAAGGCGCCGAGCGATGCGGTGTCCGGTGCTGCCCGCACCGAAGCCGTTCTGGTGCGCTACCCCGAGCTTCGACTGATCGTTCCCCACCTGGGATGCATGGAGGACGACGTCTTCCTTTCGTGGCTCGACCGGTTCCCGAACCTGCTGCTCGACACGGCGATGGCCATGGTCCCATTTCTCGAAGGGATGAACGTGGGTGATCGCGCAAGGCTCGGGGATCATCCGGACCGCATCCTTTTCGGCACGGACTTCCCCAACATCCCGTACCCTATCGAGACCGAGCTTCGTGCGTTGCACGCGCTGAAACTCGACGAAGAAGCGCTACGCGCCATCACGCACGACGCGGCGGTGCGCGTGTTCGGGCTGTAGGCCAGGCGGCCATCGCGCGGGGTCGACGGTCGAGGTATGCTCACGGCATGCGACCGACCTGGATCTTGGTGCTCGCTTGCGGGCTCACGGCGTGCGGGACGCAGGCGCACAGCAGCCGCTGTCCTCGGACCGCAGACCAACAGCAAGCCGATCTGTCTTGTTACGAGGAGTCGCCCAGCCGGACGCAGGACGACAAGGAAGAGCACAAGCCACCGGGCAACCCGATGCGAACCAACTGACGAGTCTCAGGGTCGTCACGCGACGGCCGGCCCTACCCCCACGGGCCTGAGTCCCGGTTCGACGACAGGAAGGGCCCGCGGCGGGGCAGCAAGTTGCGGGATGGGGGAGGGTTCGCGCAGCGCGACGCGACCGTCCGGGAAGAAGTCTGCGAAGGACGGGTTCGGTGTACGAGTGAGGCGCTCGGCCACCTGCTCGGCTCGTTCCGTATCCAGGCGGATGCCGTGCACGGCGAGGTCGCCGGCCATGCGGTATCGCAGCAACTGGATCCTCTGTAGCGTGGAGAGGTAGGCCCCGCGCCAGATGGGCAGGTAGGGCCTGTGGTCCATCGGGTTCACGCTCATGAGGCGACGAAGCCGGTTGGCCGGCAGGAAGGTATAGGACGAGACGTTAGGGTGGTATCGCAGCACCGCGTTGCGCGCGTTCTCGAAGCGAGTGTAGGAGATGGCGCGAATGTTCTGGTCCACGTTGTAGAGGATCCCTCGCTGGCGAGCGAAGCCCGGTTCCTTGGACACGTAGGGAAGGAACGGGTCGATGACGAAGATGAGGTCTGATCCCCTGCGTATGGCCTCCATGAAGTTGGACGTGCGGGTAACCGCGCCGTCTTCGTAGAAGCGCCCGCGGATTTCGGCCGACCGGAACGCTGGGTTGATGGACAGGGAGGCTTGGATGGCCTGGCTGATGGGAACGTCCTGCCATCCGTCGTCCCCGAAGAGCACATGGGATCTCGTATCCTGATCGGTGGCGCCGATGAAGAGCGGTCGGGAGAGCTTGCGAAAGTCGTTCGTGGCGTAGGGCGTGGAGAAGAACCCGCGCAGCGTCTGCTCGAATGCCTCCCCACGGAAGGGGGGCGCAACGAAGTCGCTGTACTCCATCACGAGCGTCTCGAGGGAAAAGGTCGACAGCCCGCGCAGGAAGCTCCAGACCGCACCGCCCACCCCGTTTGCCGTCCGTCGAAGGCGATCGCGATAGTCCTCCCAATTCGCGTGCTTCAGCTTGAACAGGCTGAGGTTGATGGGCGGCATCCGCCCTCCTTCGTAGCCCGCGATCGCAGCCATGCACTCGTCGACCGTGTACCCGTTCGCGAGGAACCCGGTCACCACGGCCCCCGCGCTGATGCCGAAGTACATGTCGAAGGAATTGACTGCATCCGGTCGAAGACAGTCGTCGAGGCACTTGAGCGCCCCCATCTCGAAGTAAATGCCCGTGATGCCTCCCCCCGAAGCGCACAGAGCACGCTTGCCCTGCTTGCGCTGCAGCATCATCCGCACCATCTCGTCGGCCACGCGCTCCGAGAAGTGAAGGGACCGAGGCTCCCGCGGGCAGCCCGCCGAAAGCGGGCACATGGAAACGTCCCGGATGACGGACCCCACGCCCCAGTGGCCGAAGTGCACCAGCAGGTCGTCCACCTGGTCGTTGTCCTCGCCGGCGACGGCCACCAGCACGCGGTGGAAACCGAACCGCGTCTCCACGTCCTTCTCGCTCGCCATGGCCTCGAGCAGTTTGTCCGCCTGCTGGGCGTACCCAGCCACGCAGCAGGAAGCCAGACCGAGGTCTCGGATGTCCACCATCACGAGATTGAAGTAGTCCTCCCTCAGGCACCGCAGCGCCTCGTGGTAATCGTGCACCGGCACGAACCGCACGTGGACCTTCTTGCACGTCAGGGAGATGGCGTCGCGGTCCACGTGACACCCCGGTGTGCCCTCCCAGCTCGCGAGCAGTTGGTCGACATGCTGCCGGCAGGGGCTGAAGTACAGCACGCGCTTGGCTATCCCAAGCTCACTCCCAGGATCTCGCTTCGCTGTCGCGTTGTCGTTCTCGCCGCGGTACGTCGTTCCCACTGGCTTCCTCCGAGACGCCCTTGCGAGAGCCCCTTCCACGGTCCTGGACGCGGAGGGTCCCGCAAACTGCGGTCGTATGACCTACGATGACTCGCGCCTTGCGATCGTCGCCCTGCGAGAGCGCGTTCGCCCCCCACGGCTGCAAGGTCCGCCGCGCGCGTCCGCACGGCTGGCAGGCACCAGGCGTCCTCGCCAGGAATCAAGGATAACCGCCCCCAAGGACACCGGCAACCAACCGCTCTGCCTCCCTGATCCGGAGTGAGCCGACGGACGGAGAGAGTAACCTCTAATTCTTGCTTTTCGACGGGCAAGGCGGCCTGCCCCCCAGCAGGTGAGCGCTCCTTCCCACGACACCGCTTCGAACATGCAACCCGTCGCCAGGCAGCTATCCACATCCGCACAAGCAACGAAGCCATCTGCGGTTCTCTGCGGAATCTGCGGCCAACTCCGATGGCTCCGGATGGCTCGCCAGACGAGCCCGCCCGATCCATGGTAGCCTTCCTCGCAACACGCCGCGCTCAGCAGCACCAAGATGCCCGTCGTCCACCACGCCACGAAAGAGATCCAGCTCAAGATCGTCTACTACGGTCCCGGGCTGGGCGGAAAAACCACCAACCTCAAGTACCTGCACGCCGCCAGCCGTCCGGACCTGCGCGGCAAACTCCTGTCCTTCACCACCGAGTCGGACCGCACGTACTTCTTCGATCTGCTGCCCGTCGAGCTGGGCCGCTTCCACGGCTACCAGATCCGCCTGCACCTGTGCACCGTCCCGGGACAGATCGCTCTCGACTCCACGCGAAGGCTGGTCCTGCGTCACGTCGACGGCGTGGTGTTCGTGGTGGACAGCCAGATCGAAGCGCTGAACGCCAACATCGAGAGCATACGAAACCTCGAGACGAACCTGCGACTCCAGGGCGACGATCCCGACCGCATCCCCCTGGTCGTTCAGTACAACAAGCGTGACCTTCCGAACGTGATCCCGACCGACGAGCTCGGCGTCGCCCTCAAGGTCCCCCTGGAGGTGCGCGAGGTCGAGGCCTGCGCTCGCTCCGGACTTGGGGTCGGGGCCACCCTCAAGGCCATCGTGAAAGAATGCCTGCGCCTCGTCCCGAACCCGCGACGTGCCAAGGAAGGACGGACACCGTCCATTCTTCCCGGCGTGCGAGCCTCCATGTATCCGGATGCGCTGCCTGCCTCGTTCGAGATCCCTCGCTTTCCTGCGCCCCCCAAGGTCCCTCTGGTGCTGGACGACGATCCGACGCTGCCCCGCGACGATCGCTCTCGTTAAGGGTGATGGGTCACGTGCGTCGGGACCCTAGACCCACGCGAAGGACGATTACCCCGCCACGAGGTACCGGGCCGCACGCGTTGACGCCTATCGTGACGCGAGCGAGCGCGGTCGCGCATGCGACACGGATCGACCTGAGAGCGGTTTTCCGATTTATTGGAGAGCCGTATGCGGGTCGCCAACGCCGACTTCCTGCTTGTTTTTGCGGAAGGTTTGAACGAGAGCGAGAGGCCCGGCGCCCTGGGCGGGATGCTAATTACCGTCGCCTCGCTGATTTGTTGCATCGGTTTGCATCGAACCGGCTCCAAGTGAGCGGTTGCACCAACCGGAACCCATACCTTATTCGTAAGTATTGATTTTTCGACACCATTCGCAACCGTGCAACATCGAAAGACGTGTTCGGTCATCCGTGTTCCAGGTAGTCTAGGCGTTGCCGTTTGGGATCGCCTCGCCGTGAGCGAGGCCAAGCGTGCCACGGCGGCGCGCAAAGAGAGGGAGACGATGCGCACGAGCTGGATGCCCCTTGCGGGGCGCCCCCTGAGGTTGGCCGGCCTGCCGGCGATCGCCTTGATCGCGACGAGTTGTTCGCTGGCGTACGACACCAGCGAGGAGCAATGCGAGACGGACGCGGATTGTACAACGCGCGGCTTCCAGAACGCCTCGTGCGTGGACAACGTCTGCGAGCCCGTCACAGCTCCCGCGGAGTGGGGATGCCTCGGCAACGTCCAGTGGCCTTCCGAAGGGACGGGGCAAGTGGTCCTCAGCGTCATGGTCATCGACGTGATCAAGGAAGCTCCGCCCACCGACCTAGAGGTCAGACTCTGCCCAAAGCTCGACGTGGACTGCACGAACCCGTCGAATGCCGGAGTGCAGTTCAGCCCCGAAGGCATGATGATGATCACCGTCAACGCGGGGTTCGACGGGTACGTGGAGATGACCTCGCCGTCGATCACGCCGTCGCTCTTCTTCGTGAACCGGCCTGTGTGGCAGGACACGGTCGTCCCCGGTGTGTTGCCGGTGGTCTCCCCGCAAGGGTTCGAAGGGATCGCAACGGCGATCGGGACGACCCTTGACCTCACGACGATGGGACACACGTACATCATGGCGGCCAACTGCCTGGATCAACCGGCGGCGGGCGTGCGCTTCGAGATCAGCAAGCAGACGGCCACGACAGCGCGCTACTACATGATCAACAACCTGCCGGTGGGGGCAGCGGATGCCACGGATGCCGCGGGCAACGGAGGGTTCTTGAACCTCGCGCCGGGCTTCACGGACATCACCGGCTTCGTGTCTTCGACCGGAGCAAGTATCGGCAAGGTCAGTTTCATCGTGCGGGCAGGAGCGGTCTCCTATCCCCGGGTCATTCCCACGCCGTAAGGGAGAGCCGTATGTCAGTGGAAGAGGTCCCAAGGCAACTCGGCAGCTACCGCATCATCGCCAAGCTCGGGGCGGGCGGCATGGCCAACGTCTACCTCGGCATGCAGTCCGGCATGGCGAAGTTCAAGAAGCTAGTCGTGGTCAAGGTCCTGCACCCGAACCACGTGGCCAACGCCGAGTTCCTGAACATGTTCCTCAACGAGGCACGGCTCGCCGCACGCCTCAACCACCCCAACGTCGTCAACACGTACGAGGTAGGGGAAGACGACGGCCGCCATTTCATGGCGATGGAGTACCTCGAGGGCCAGCCATTCAACGCGGTCATCAAGAAGATCGGCCGGGACAAGATCCCTTGCGATCACGTGCTGAAGGTGCTGGTCGATGTGCTCGGGGGGTTGCACTACGCCCACGAGCTACGGGACTTCGACGGAACACACCTCGGCGTGGTGCACCGCGACGTCAGCCCGCAGAACATCTTCATCACGTATGACGGCAACACGAAGCTGGTGGACTTCGGGGTGGCGAAAGCAGCGTGCTCGGACATGGAGACGCGGGCGGGGGTGATCAAGGGGAAGATCGCATACCTGTCCCCGGAGCAGGCGGGGGCGGATCCGGTGGATCGCCGCGCGGACATTTTCTCCGTGGGGGTCCTGCTCTGGGAGGCACTGGCGCGCAAACGGTTCTCGTCGGGGGCGATTGACGTGGCGACCATCCACAAACGCGTGACGGGGGGTGAGCCCCGGATTCGGGAGGTCGTGCCCGACGTGCCCACGGAGCTCGCGGACATTTGTGACAAGGCCATCGCGCTGCGGACCGACGATCGATTCGCCACGGCCCTCGAGATGAAGGAAGCGCTCGAGACGGTACTCGAGAGCCGCCGCGAGCGGGCGAAGACCCACTCTCTCGGGGTGTTGGTGACCGAAGCGTTCGCCGAGGAGCGCTCCACGATCAAGACGGTCATCGAGGAGCATGCGAAGGTGGCCTACTCGGAGCCGCCGGGCAAGACCGGCAGCCACGCGATCCCCGTGCTCAGCCCGCAACCCAGCGACGCGTCGAACCCCACCGGATCCTTGCCCTCCGCCACCAGCATCGGCGGCGCATCGGTCGTCACGGGGGACATTCGTCCACCCAAGGCGTCCATCATGCCTTGGCTCGCGGTGGTGGCGGTGGTGGGGATAGCCGGGGCAACGATCGCGTACGTGATCGGCCAGAGTGACGGCACCACGTCGACGGCAGCGCCCCCGCAACCGCTCGCGACGTCGGCCGCGCAGCAGCCGGAAGACACGAAGGTGGAGCTGATCGTCATCGCCTCGCCGCCAGAAGCCGTCATCACGCTGGACGGCACACAGCTGTCGAGCAATCCGTTCCGAGCGCAGGTCGAGCGCGGGTCGCAGATGCACAAGATCTTGGCGAAGGCGCAGGGGTACGCCGAGCAAGAGAAGGTGGTGGTCTTCGACCAGAACCTGACCGTGAAGCTAGCGCTGGAGCGTGCCGAGAGCGCCGACAAGGGTGCTCCGACGAGGCCCACTTCCGGGGGGGCGAGAACCTCCGCCGTGACCCCCGGAACCGCGGGCACCGCAGCGGCCACGACTCCGCCGGCGGGCGCAACCGCTGGCGACCGACTTCGAACCAACCGGGACACCGGCAAACCAACACGCACGATCGACGACAAGGATCCCTACGCCCAATGAAGCCTCTGCGTTGCCTCTCTTCGTTGCTCGTCACGGCCCTGCTGTGCACCGCGGTCCCCTCGATGGCCCAGGACACTGCGCCTGCCGGGGGTGCCGTGGACGAAGCCAGGGACCGCTTCAAGCGCGGTGTCGATCTGTTCCGCGAAGGAAACTTCCGCGCAGCTCTCATCGAATTCCGGCGCGCGAACGAAGCGTCGCCCAACTACCGCATCCAGTTCAACCTCGGGCAGACGTACTTCGAGCTCCAGGACTACGCCGGCGCCCTCGATGCCTTCGAGCGGTACCTTCGCGAAGGGGGGAGCGAGGTCGCCCCGGAGCGAAAGGCCGAGGTGGAGGCTGAGATCGAGAAGCTGCGCAAGCGCGTGGGCCGCGTCATGATCACCACGAACGTACCCGGGGCCGAAGTGCTCATCGACGACACCGTGGTGGGAACCACACCGCTCGAGAGCGCTGTGGTGGTGAGCGCGGGGAGAAGGAAGGTTTCCGCATCGAAGGGCCCCGGGATCCCCACGGTGCGTTACGTGGAGGTCGCGGGCGGGGACGCCATGACGGTGGAGCTCGTGCTCGCAGCGGAGACGACCACGCCAGCTCCGGCGCCAAACCCCACCCCCGAACCGCTCGCCCCGCGGACTCCCCAAGAAAGCCCGGGCATGGGCACGGGGTTCTGGGTCGGTCTCGTCGCCACGGGTGTGTTCACCACGGGCGCCGTGGTCAGCGGCATCATGGCGTCGGGGGCGAAGAGTGACTACGACAAGCAGCTGGATACCTTCCCGACGAAGCCGGCTGACATCCAGGATGCGCGGGACCGCACGGATCGGTACGCGTTGATGACGGACATCTTTGGGGGCGCAGCGCTCGTGGCGGGCGTGGTCACCATCGCGTTCGCGGCGTCGGGCCCGAGCGAGCCAGAACCTGCGGCGGCGGTCACGCCTCCCGTGAAGGTCGGGATTGGCCCCGGGTCTTTCGTCATCGACGGCCGTTTCTGAGGTCCTTCCTCGAAGTTTCTCGGCTGCCCCGGGTTGCGCTTCGCGACGGAAGGACACAGATCCATTCGACGACATGGCCTCGATCCGATTCGTAGATCCTGACACCCAGGTGGAGGTGCAGGAGGGCTCTTCCCTCTTGCAGGCGGCGCGCGCATCGGGCGTGCCGGTGGGTTCGACGTGCGGCGGCACCTGCTCTTGCTCGGGCTGCCACGTGATTGTCGAAGAAGGGGCGGAGGCCCTGTCGGCGATGGATGATGACGAAGAGACGATCCTGTCAGCGGCCTACGGTCTTCGAGACGGGTCACGGCTTGCGTGCCAGGCCGCTGTGGTGGGCGAGGGGTTGGTGACGGTCCGGGTCACGCCGGAGACGAAGTCCGCCTACGAGCAGCACGTCGCGCGCTGCCGGTAGCTCCCGTTCTGTGGCTTCTGCGATCTCGGTTGCTCTCAGGGTGTCACGGGCAGGTGCATCCGGCGCTCTGGACGAGCTCGGTCGCCTGCTGCACGCGCCCCTTGGCTCGCACGCACCGGTCGTCGTCGTCGGCTGACATGCGGCAGATGCCATCGGCGGATCGCTGCATGGAAGACAAGGCCCGGCAGGCCCGGTCGCAACGGCTCGTGGCCGACAAGGCTACCCCCGAAGCCTCCTGGGTAGGCGTGGTCACGGGCTCGGGCGGGGCTTCGGGCGGCGGGGCTTCGGCCGGCTGGGTGATTCCGCTGGATTTGGCTTGCGCCCCGAGCAGCGATCGAAGCTCGGACTCCTCGCGATCGAGCGACGCCTCGAGGGACGAGACGTCGGTGTCGTCCGCGGGGGGCTCGGCGTACGAAGCCGGCTCTTCGGGGGCCGCAGGGGCGGGAGAGGCAACATGGGAGCCACCGCACCCCACCGGCAGGCCGAGCAGGACGGCAACGACGCAGACGGCGAACCTTCGCATGTCGCTAGCCTACAACGGGAGGGGTTGGAACGGAAACGGTGTGGTCAATCCCAGCGGGAGGTGATCGTGAGGGCGAAGGAGCGGATGGTTCCGGCCGAACCCGTCTTCGTGTCGACGGCGCGGACGGTCCACACACCGTTGGCCGACTCGTCTCCCGGGAACCCGATCACGGGGAACGAGCGCAGGTAGATCTCACTGCTCGCGGGCCCCTTGTCGAACACGACGACCTCGGTCCCCGCGGGATTGATGACGGAGACGACGAGGTCACTGGTTCGCTCGTGGGTGACGAACAGGTCGAGGGAGACGTCGGTGCTGACGGTGGACAGGCCGTAGGCGAGGACTTGCGCGTCCGCGCCGGCCGCGTTGGCATCGGGGATGGGCAGGTCGGGCTCGCTGACGAAGCGTCCTCGCATCCACCCCGGGTTGCAGAGGAACCCTCCGGCGCAGACCAGACCCGATCCGGCGGGGCAAGGGTCATCCGCGGAGCACTCGGACCCGATGGCCGGGTGATCGTCCTTGGTGGCGTCGATGCATCGTCCGCGGGGAGCGGCCGCGGGCACGCCCGTGCAGGAGAGACCTTCCGCGCAGTGAGTGTTCTCGCCGCAGGGGCGCATCTCGGGGCCCCAGAACACGTTGCAGTCGTACAGGTCGGTGTCGTTGATGCGCGCGGCGGGCTCCACGGTACCGTGGGCGAAGATCATCCCGAAGGAGTTGTCGCCCGCCCCCACTTCGTAGCTCGTGAAAGCCCTGCGGTTGCTGGCATCCCAGAGCTCTGCCTGGTTCACGAGCCCCTCGTCGACGGCGGCGAACGCCTCCTCGACGGTGGTGATCTCGGAGTAGGCGGTGGTTCGAACCGCAGCGACGATCTGCTCCTGCTCGAGGGCGGACAGGGTGTCCGAAGCGGTGAACGTGCGCTGGCTGAGCACGACGACGGCGCCGGGCCGATTCCAGATGTCAGGGTAGACGCTCCCGAACACGCAGGTAGTGTCCAGCTCCTTGCCCACGAGCTCACGGCCGCACGCCGGGAGGTAGGTGGTGGCGAACTGTTCGAAGGAAGATCCGCACACGTCCGCGGGCGGGTTGCTCTGAGCACAGAGCGCATCCCATGCGGGAGCCACCGGTTCGGCGTCCGCGCAAGCTTCGATGAGGTCGATGCGGGTCGTGGTGCTGGGATCGTAGTCGGGATCGTTGGTCTGGTCGTCGACGCACGCGAGGATGGCGCTCACGATGGCCGCGTGGCAGACCGTAACGACAGGCTCAGGCTGGGTTTCGGGGGTGCAGTCCCCGGTCAGGCACGTGGCCTCGAGACGGAAGTCGCCGCGGCCGCGACCGTTGTAGGTGCCGACGACGACGAGGTAGTCCCCTGCGGCGGGGAGGGCGATCTCGCGCAACCGGGAAAGGGTGCCCCAGCCCTCGTCATCGTCGAAGGCAAAGGCTGTGGTGCCGTAGCCGCCAGCGGGAGTCTTCGGGCCGTAGATGTAGAGCGTGGTGTCAAGGCCGCGGCTCGATCCCTTCTGGGTGACGTCGAGGGTCACAGAGGAGCCGTCGCGCACAGGCAAGTGCCAGCCGAAGAACTGGAGGTCTTCGTCGAACACGCCGGAGACGGCGGCGTCGGGGCCGAAAGCGAGGGTGCCCCCATCGATGACGCGGTCACTGATGTCGGCCTTGCCATCGATCGGGGGAGAGGTGAGCTCCCCCTTGTCGGCGGGCTCCACGGTCTCGTCGGTGGCGCCGCAGGCCACGAGGAGGGAAGCGAGCGAGAGAAAGAGCAAGCGGGTGGGTTTCATGCAGGTCCTCCTACGAACCAATGCGGCCGGGTAGCACGGCGATCTTGCATGCGCAACGACGGACAGCGGACATCAAGCGAGAACGCTTCGACGGGGCTCCACGTGATGCCTCGAGGCATGGCGGCTTGCCTGCGGGGCCCCGGGTCCGCGGATCCGTGCTACGGTTCACGGGCTTGCTACGCAGACTGGATATGGGGCCCGCGATGATCACGACACCCTTTGCTTCTCGAATGCGCCTTTTGCGTGGATGGGCATGCCGAACCGCCTGGGTGGCGCTTGCCCTCGGGCTTGGCCTGTCGCCCGCATCCTGCGCCTCCAAGCCCACGATGCAGCTGCACCACGCACAGATCTCCCACGTGAGCCCGATGGGGATTGTCGCGAACGTGGTCGTCAAGGTCCACAACACCAACAGCTTCGACATCCAGGTCCGCAACATGTACGCCCAGACGACGCTGGCTGGGCGCTATCAGCTGCCCGCGGTCAGCATTCAGCCGAACATCTGGCTTCCGGCGAAGGAGACCACGTACGTCACGGCACCGGTGACGGTCCCGTGGACCCTGGTTCCGGGCGTGCTGGCCGCCACGCTGGGCAACGAGTACATCAGCTACCAGGTGCAAGGGTACGCGGACGTGACGGCCACGCGGTCGATCGGGGTCAAGGTCAACAACGAGCCGCTGAACGAGCAGGGGATGATCCCGCGGGAGATGATGCTGCAAGCCGCGAGGAGCTCGATCCCAGGCGCGCGCTGACGGGAACGCACCCAACCGCGGGGGCGCCTGGCGGATCGGAGTCCTCCGGCTGCTGCAATCGCCTATGGTCCTCTCGCCGAAGATGTGGTGATCATGCTCGCAACGAGTCACCCGGAAGAGGACCCATGGCGAAGGAAAAGTCGTCGATCAAAGAGATCGTCATCAACCTGCTCATCCTGGCCGCAGCGGGTGGGATCCTCGCGTGGCGGTACAACGACTGCAAAGAGAAGGAGCAGCAAGCCGAGCAGGCAGCCCAGGAGGCACGCGCGGCCGAGGCGAAGGAGCACGAACAGCGCACGAACGCCTGCTTGAAGACCGTGCCCGAGGCGGAGCGAAACGACTGCACGCGCTGCACGTGCTCGGCGTGTCTGGACGCGGTCGAGGCCTGCGAGGCGGACAAGGGTTGCAGGTCCATGTCCCTGAACACGCTGCTCGAGGACGGTGGACCGCCCGCGGACGACCCTGCGCGCATCCGCTACGAGAGTCGAGCGGCCTGCATGCTCGCGAAGTGCAACCAGGCATGCACGGGGAAGAAGTAGACTTCGAGGGGCGTCTGCGCGACGCGCTCGAAGGCTATCGTCCTCTGCTTGGTCGGCGCCTCGCCTTCGAGGACGTGGACCCGCGAAGCCCTCGTTTGCGCAAAGCTTACCAGACTTTTTCTGACGCATCGCTTCTGCTCGACGTCCCACCGGACCTGGGCGAGTGGGCCGACTTCGAGGGGGGAAGGAAGCCCATGCTGCGCCTCGTGCTCGACGACACCGCCTGGGCTTCCCTTCGCAAGACCAGCGCCTCGAAGGGCTACGCGATCGCAGAGGTCGGTCTGGCCGTACGGGAGTCGGAGGGTGGGAGACTCGTCCCGTCAGGCGAACGCCCGCGCAAGGTCGGTTTCGTGGGGAGGGAAGAGAAGGACGTCACGGAGGCGGCCCGGGTCGACGGCGAGCTGCTCGCCAACGAAAACAGCCCCGAGGCCTGGCGAACCTTGGGACGGCGTCTGGGTGGCTTGCTCGGGTACCCGCGTTGCTGCGTGGATCACTTCGTAAGGCTCGCGGCGAACGCAGGGAACGACGAGGTAGTTCGTGCCGTCGCCGGAGGCTCAGGACGGTTCCTTCCGTGGCTCAACAACGTGTCGATGTCGGTGTACCACGCGATCTCGTGGTTCCCCTGTCGCTACGATTGCGAGGCCTCTGCGCGCGTCGCGCGGGCGGTCGAGGAAAGGGTGCGTGCCACGGTGGGAAGGAAGCACCTTCGCGTGCGCCGCTACCTTTCGATGCCGCGCCTCTACTTCGATGACCGGCGACAGCTCATCTTCGAAGGGGCGACCGAGCAAAATGGGCGAGTTCGATACCGGGCGGTACACACGCCTTTCACGTTCGACCGCCGGCGGGACGACGTCCTGCAAGACTGGCTGTTTCATGCAGAGGTCGTGACGCGACTTGGCGCCGCAGCCAGCTTCGAGACGCGTGGCAAGGAAGCTGTGACGGGATCGGGAGACACGGTCGAGACGATTCGGTGGACGACACCACCGGTGTGGATGCCCTTCGGGATGAGCGGGTGGTGATCCTCTGAGGTCGTCTCGGCCTCAAGCCTTCACTTGCACGTCCATGGAAGCCCCCGACGCGGTGGGCGTCAGGTGGATGGTCAAGCGAGTCCAGGCCCCGTTGCCCGATCGTGCGTCCTCGGTCAGCAGCGTTTGCACGTCCTGCATCATGTCCGGTGTGGCGTCGAGGACCACGAGGTTGCCTCGGGGATCGCTCGCGACGACGAGGACGGAGAACCGCACCTTGCCTGCTCGCACTTCCGTGTACAGGACGACGACCGCGTTTCGGAACCCTCCGGACACCTGCTGCACGACGAGGGCGTGGGCATGCTGGGCGAGGGGCCGGACGAGCTCGCGGGCGGGCACGCGAGGGGGAACGTCGGTACGCGGAATCCGGGTCGAAGGCGGAGGGGCGTCCTGAGGCGCAGGGGCTCCGGGGTACATGCTCATGAGCGGGGCGCGAGGCGGGGGCGGCATCGCTACGGCGGGCACCGCCGGGGGACGGGGAAGCGCGGGGCCGCGCGACGACGGCGGGATCATCGCGGAGGGGGGGAGCATGGTGTTGTACTGTTGCGCCATGGCGGCGTGGGGTCCCGCAGCAACCCCCGCGCTTTCCTGAAAGAGCGCGTAGTAGGTCACGCGATCGTGCCCAGACTCCGCGTGGACACCGTGCGCGGCCGCGAGCGACGCGCAAAGCCGCGCGAGCAACCGCGCCTCGTTCTCCGTCGAGACGCTTGGGTTGCGAGCCGTGAGGGTGTGGACACCGCCGTCCTTGCCCGTGGCGAACGCCACGTCGATGCGTTGCTTCTTCGCGGTCTCAGTGCCCGGCAGCACCCACCACCAGCGCCATCGTTCGATGTCGGTCATGAAGATGCCGATGAGCTCGGCACAAGCGTCCCAGTGCACGAGGCCACCCTGGAAGTACGTGATCCTCGCGCGTTCGGCGTCGACCGCCACCCGGTCGCAGCCGTGGGTCCGGCTCTCGAACTCGCGCATCATCGACGTCATGGCGTCCCGCTGGGTGTTCACGAGACGCATGAGCTTCTGGTCTTCGAGCATGACGTACAGCTATGGTGCCATGCGCGGGGGGGAAGGCAAAATGGCCGACCAATTCGAAGCGGGGATGAGGCCTCTTCCCGACCGATCCGCTTGGTCCTACAACTCCCTTGATGCGCAGCGAGCAGGTTCTGATCAACCTCCGGTGCAACCAGCACTGCCTGTGCTGCATGTCGAGGCGCCCCCAGGACGACCCTGCGTTCGTGCGCCCAAGGGCGGTGGCGCGAAGGATCGCGGACGCCGTCGGGCAAGGCGAGATGGAGCTCGTGCTCACGGGAGGCGAGCCGACCTTGCACCCGCACCTGGCCCGGTTCGTGGCGTTTGCGAAGAAGCTGGGAGCGCGGCGCGTGGTGCTGGAGACGAACGCCACGCGAATCGGACCCGATCAGGCCGCGGCGCTCTCTCGAGCCGGCCTGGACCTGGCGCGGGTGCACCTGTCGTCGGTCGACGCATCGTGGGACCGGGTGACGCGAGACCCGGGGGGAACGGAAGCTGCGTTGCGCGGCGTCCGGTGCTTGCTGGAGGCAGGGGTGGGCGTACAGATCGCAGCCCTCGCGATCAGGAGCACATCATCCATGCTGCCGGAGCTACCGAAGGCGATCACCTCGGCGTTTGCGGGAGCGCTCGCGCCCCGGGCGATCCGTGTTGCGGTGCCGGTCCTATCCCCGATGCCCGACGAGGTGTTGTCCCCCGCAGAGGCGGCGAGGGTCGTCACGAAGCTCGGGCGCGCATGTCGACGAACAGGGATCCCGTGCAAGCTCGACCCGCGGTCGCATCCGCCACCTTGCGTGTTCGCGGACGTTCGCGCCGCAGCGCCCCTCTTCTCCCTCGGGCCTTCGCGAAGCGTTGCGTCCCGCCACGAGAGAATTCCGGCGTGCGAGCCTTGCCTCGTGCGCGACAGGTGCCCGGGGTTCGAGAGGGGGACGATCGAGCGATTCGGTCCGCCCGACGTCCGACCGATCTTGCAAGACGCTGTCCGGCGTCGTCTCAGCATGGTCGGGTCGGTGAGCGAGCAGATCGAGCGTGAGTTGGTCGAGCCGAGCCTGGGGTGGGTCGGGGACGAGGAGGTGGACGAAGCCATCGTGCGGGTGATGTTCGCGTGCAACCAGGACTGCTCGTTCTGCTTCGTGTCGACGCACCTCCCGGCTCCTTCGGTGCCGGTGGTGCTCCGCGCGATCGAGGAGGCGGCCGCGCGCGGCGCACGCGTGGTCCTTTCCGGGGGGGAGCCCACGTTGCACCCTTCGCTGCTCGAGATCGTGCGGCATGCGAAGCGCGTGTCGGGCTACCCGGTGCAACTTCAGACCAACGCGGTGCGCTGCGCGGACGGGACGCTTGCGCAAGACCTCCGAGAAGCGGGGCTCGACGAGGTGTTCGTGTCGCTGCACGGGGCCACCGCGGCCACGTCGGAGGCGATCACGCGCGCGCCCGGCACGCACGAGCGAACGTTGCGGGGCCTCGACAGGCTGCACGCCACGGGCATGTCGATCACGGTCAACTTCGTGACGTGTGCGAGCAACATGGGGGAGCTCGTCGCCTTGGTGGGGCAGTGCGCCGAGTGGTGGCCTCGCGCAAGGCTGAACGTGTCCTTCGTGGCCCCTGCCACGGACCTCGTGCCGACCGACGAGCAGACCATCCCGCGCCTTACCGATGTGTTGCCGCACGTCGTCGCTGCGGTGGAAGCGGCCGAGACCCTGGGCGTTTCGATCGGCGGGTTCGCGTCCATGTGCGGGATGCCGCGGTGCCTGGTTCCTGAGCGCATCTCAGCCTCGTGGACATCGGTCCCGGAAGGGCTGAATCGCGGTGAGTTCGTCCACCCGACGGCGTGCCGACCATGCGCGGCACGGCCGAGTTGCCTCGGGCTGCGCCGGCGGTACTTGGAGATGCACGGGGACGAGGAGCTGCGACCGATGAAAGCTGTCCCCGGACCAGCGATCAGAACGCGCCGCCGAGACTGAGGTGCGGCCAGGTGATCAGCGGCGAAGCGTCTGCTTTTCCCATCAGGAGCCACCCGGATACGGACACTGACGGTGAAGATCTGGCGGGGCTCGTCTTCGCTCGCCCTGGCTACTGGCCCCTCGGAACAGAAACGTCTACCTTCGTGAGGACGATGCGCCAGGTACGACTCCTCGCTGGACGGTACCGTGTTCTGGGGCGGCTCACGGCCGGCCCGCAGCGCGCGGTATGGCTCGCCGAAGAAGCCGCCTCCAGCCGCCCAGTCATCGTGGCCCAGATGCCCCAGAACAAGGCGCAATGGCTGGGCCCCACCGTCGGTGTCACCCATGCGCACCTCGCGCAAGTCGTACGCGTGGTCTCCCCCGTGGTGAGGGCCGAACTGCCGCTCGCCGAAGCCGACGCGGTCCCGGAGGCCGTGGCCATTGCCGAGCTCGTAGCCGGGCGAACCTTGGCCCAGGCCGTGCTCAATGGCCCCTTGGCCGTGTTCCAGGGCGTGCGTTGCACCGCATACGTCGCGTCCGCTGTCGATGCCCTGCATCGTCGCGGAGGCACCCACGGAGCGATCTCGGACAGGAGCATCGTGATCGAGCGGGCGGACGAGGGCCGCAGCCCGGTCCTCACGCAGCTGAGCGAACCCCCTCACGCCATGTTCGCCTCGCCGGAGCGGCTGCACGGCGCAGGACCGAGCCAGCAGGACGACGTGTGGGCGCTTCACGCGTTGCTCTATTTGGTGCTGGTGGGTCGGCCTCCCTATCGCGGGAAGGACGCCAAGTCGGTGCTCCACGCGATGAGCGAGGCCCCGCCTGCTTCGCTGGCGGCGGCTGGAATCCAGGACGAGCGTCTCCAGGGCATGCTGGACCGCGGGCTGCACGGCTCCCCGGACGAGCGAGCGCGAAGCGTGTTCGACCTCGAGGCGGAGTTGTTCGATTGGTTGAGCGCGAACGCGCCGAAGGATGCGCCTGACCAGGCTCGCCTTGCGGTCGGCATGGTGCCCGGCCCCGAGGGACCGCCCAAGGCCAAGGTGCACCCAGCGAAAGCCCCTGAGCCGTCGGCCCAAAAACTGCGGTCGCCCCTCCAGCCCCGCACGGCCACGTTGTTGTATGGGGCTGAGCCGCAGGAACCACCCGCTCCGATCGCTGCGTCGGCCCCGTCGGCGATCCCGGACCTGGAGCCCCCTTCTCCGCCGCGCGTGCCGCCGGCCCACGAGCTTGACCTCACCCCGGAACCGGAGTTGTCGCCCGAGCCTGGGTCCGTCCCTGCGCCCAAGCCGCTTGCCCCTCCAAACCCGGACAGGTCGCCAGAAAAGACCGCTCTTCCCCCCCGGGACAGCTCCCCCTCGACGATTCCAGAGCTCGAAGCCGCCGTCGTCCGGCCCTCGCGACCCCGAGCCCCCAAGCCGCTCGTTCCGAAGAGTCCGGAGCCGGCACCCAAGCCCGTCGAACCCCCGACGACGAAGCCTGAAGTCACGCCTCAGCCGGCGGTGGTCGCAACGCCCGCCGATGCTGCCGCGCCAAACACGCCAGACAAGCCGGTGCTCCCGAAACCCAGCGCCGTCGTAGGGAGGGAACCGCGAGCCGAGGTCGTGCCGACGTCGGGCGGGTCCCTTCCCCCACCCTCCTCCGAACAGCCGTGGGCACCCTTCGCCTATGAGCCGGGCCCGGAAGCCAAGCTGCCCGCCGCAACGCCGGCACCGCCCAAGAGGCGGACGGGCAAGATCGCGATGCTCGTGGCGGTCGCGGTCGGTGCGCTCATCAGCGTGGGAGCGATCGCGGTCGGTGCGGTTCTGTTCTCCCGGGGCGGAGATGCCCGTGCTCCTGCGACCTCCGCGTCAGCCCTGGCGGAGACAACGCCCACGCCGGTTGTCTCCTCCTCCGTGGTGGAGCCGGCACCCTCCGGCTCGGTGGCCGCCCGCGCGCCCGCGGGTCCGACCGCGAAAACACCTTCGACGCCCGGGGACATCACGCGGTGCATCTCGGACTTTTTTCCGGAAGGCACGTTCGACGGTTTGCAGGACCTCGGGTTCGTGTGCGAGCAGCCTGATGCGCGCAAGGGGGCGAGCACGATGCGGTCGCGGGTGGTGATCGGGGCGCGGGGCAACGTGACGAAAGGGATGCACGAGTGGAGTCGCCTGGAGTGGCACGAGCTGGCGGTGTGGGCGATCTTCCGGCACGCCTGTTGCGCTGACCCGGCGCCCCTGGAGCTTCCGCCACCGGTGCGCAGCTGCGGGTCGGTGGGAGAAGCTGCCGACGCGCTGGGCCGAGCGTTCGTCACGGGGGAAGGGCTCGACGATCGCATCCTGCAGTTCCACCGGGCGGCGGATTGCGCGCACTACGGCAAGGCCCCGGGGTATCACTACCCGGCGGGCCCGATCTCCGGCGGGCAGGTGACGTTCGCGGGCTTCCTGGAGCGCAACCAGAAGCGGCGAGCAGGGCGATAGGCCCGGCGCCTTCGTGCTGACCATCCCCGGACGTGCATCGAGCCTTCCGCGCCTTGCGCGCGAATGCCCCGTCCGTCCCCATGGACATGAGCGTCTCGTTCGCTCACAATACGTGCCGTGACGCACGATATTTTCCCTTCGATACGCAGAGGAACCCCACCCGCCTGAGGCGGGGGCAGGCCTCCCGCCTACCCTCCCCGCAACATCAGCCGCCTGGGACGCCTCTTCACCGATTCGGGAGACAAGCCTGCATGGCCGCGAAGACCGCGACGGCGCCGACCGAGACCGCACCCCGACAAGGCTCGAGGAAGCCGGGGATTGCGAAACGAGTCTTCCCCTTCCTGCGCTGGTTCGAGAACTACAGCACCACGAAGCTCCGCATGGACTTCGTGGCAGGACTCACGGTGGCTCTCGTCCTCATCCCCCAGTCCATGGCCTACGCCCAGCTGGCTGGACTGCCCGCCTACTACGGCCTGTACGCCGCGTTCCTCCCGCCCGCGATCGCGTCGCTCTTCGGCTCCAGCCATCAGCTCGCCACCGGCCCCGTCGCCGTCGTCTCCCTCATGACCGCGGCCTCCCTCGAGCCCCTCGCCACCGCCGGCAGCACCGCCTTCATCGCCTACGCCGTCGCCCTTTCCTTGCTCGTGGGCCTCTTTCAACTCGCCCTCGGCGTCCTGCGTCTCGGCCTCGTCGTCAACTTCCTGTCCCATCCTGTCGTGAATGGTTTCACGAACGCCGCGGCCCTCATTATCGCCACATCGCAGCTCTCCAAGCTCTTCGGCGTCTACGTCGACAAGGCCGAGCACCACTACGAGACCATCTACCGCGTCGTCCTCGGCGCCTTCGAATTCACCCACTGGCCGACCCTCGCCCTGTCTGCCCTCGCCATCGCCATCATGCTCGGCGTGCGCAAGATCAACCGCAAGATCCCAGGCGTCCTCATCGCCGTCGTGCTCACCACCGTCCTGTCCTGGGCCATCGGCTTCCAGCGCAATGACACCGTGAGCATCGAGAAGATCGCCTCCCCCTCGGTCGTCGAGACGGTGCGTGCTTTCAACGCCGCCCTTGACCGCAAGGACGAAATCGCTCGCCGCAAGGTCGAAGATCTGCTGCCCCGCTCCCACGCTGCCGAACAATCCGAAGGTCCCCGGTCCAAGGCCTTCATCGACGCCGAGCACGACATCGCCGTCGCCGATCTCGAGATCGCCTCGGCCAAGCGCAACATCGAGGAGCTTCGCGCCACCTTGCGACGATTCCACCTCGAGGCCATCACGGAAGCACAAGGTCCACGATACGTGCTGGAGAGCGAAGTGCCCGCCGCAGCGGAGCGAGACCGCACGGTCTGGCGCATGAAGGTGGGCAATGCCAAGCTCAGCGAGGCCTCCCTGGTGATGATGGGCGGGGGCGCTGTCGTGGGCGAGATCCCCAAGGGGCTCAAGTTCGGGCTTCCGAACCGCGATGGCGAGGGTCACCCCATCGACCTGTGGGGCCTGGTCCCGTCGCTGGTCTCGGCAGCCATCGTGATCTCGCTGCTAGGCTTCATGGAGGCCATCTCGATCGCCAAGGCCATGGCGGCCAAGACGGGCCAGCGGCTCGATCCGAACCAGGAGCTGATCGGGCAAGGGCTGGCAAACATCGTCGGCTCCTTCGCCCAGAGCTATCCCGTGTCCGGTTCGTTCTCCCGGTCCGCGGTCAACCTGCAAGCGGGCGCCCCCACCGGTCTGTCCAGTGTCTTCGCGAGCCTGATCGTGCTGCTCACGATCCTGCTGTTCACGCCGCTGCTCTATCACCTTCCCCAGTCCGTCCTCGCCGCGATCATCATGATGGCGGTGATCGGACTGGTGAACATCAAGGGCTTCGCGCACGCATGGAAGGCGCAGCGCTACGACGGCGCCATCTCGATCATTGCCTTTCTGTGCACCCTCGTGTTCGCGCCGCACCTGGACAAGGGCATCATGGTTGGCGTGGGGCTGTCCCTCGCGCTCTACTTGCTCCGCAACATGAAGCCGGACATCGCGCTGCTCTCCAAGCACGCCGACGGCTCCTACCGCAGCGCCCAGCGGCACAACCTGCCCGTGTGCAAGCACATCGCGGTGATTCGCTTCCATGGATCGCTCTTCTTCGTCAACGTGAACTACCTCGAGGAAAAGGTCCTCGAGCAGATTGCCACCATGCCAGCGCTCAGGCACGTGCTCATCGTTGGCAACGGCATCAACGAGCTGGACGCCTCGGGCGAGGAGATGCTGTCGATGCTGGTGGGGCGCCTGCGCGAGGCGGGGTTCGAGGTGTCGCTCACCGGGCTGAACGACAACGTCCTCGACGTGTTGCGACGCACCCGTTTGTACGAACGGATTGGCGAGGACCACATGTTCCGCAACGTCGCGTCCGCCATCGAGGCGTTGCACGCGAAGACCCACCGCGGCTCCGACGAGCACGCGTGTCCGCTGCTGCAAGCGCACATCGAAGGACTACCGGTCACGGCGGCGATGAAGGTGAGTCTCGAGATCATGGACGGCAGGAAGAAGAAGGGGGACGATTCCCCGCAAGGAGCGAAGCCATGACCTTCATCGGACTCTTCAGCGGTTCCTTCTGTCACGGCGAGGAAGTCGCCACGCGCGTGGCGGCGGAGCTCGGTCTCGACCTGGCCACCGAGGCGATCCTGCAGAAGGCTTCGTCCCGTCATGGCGTGTCGGTCGACCGTCTGCGGCACACGATGGAGGGCCCGGCCTCGATCCTCGACGCGTTCCGCCGCGATAGGGGTCGCAACGTGGCCTACGTGCGCGAAGCACTTGCGGAGGGGCTGGCCGGCGACCCTGCCATATGCCACGGCTTCTGCACGCACCTGCTGCCCAAGACCGTGTCGCACGTGTACAAGGTCGGGCTGATCGCGGGCCGGACCTACCGCATCCAGCAGGCCATGCGCATCGAGGGGGTCAGCGAGCGCAAGGCGCGCAACGAGCTCTTGAACCGGGACGAGCAAGCCGTGGCCTGGACGCAGTTCCTGTTCGACCTCGGACCGTGGGACGAGCGGCTCTACGACGAAATCGTGCCGATGAACCAGGTGTCCGTGGACGAGGCGGTGGCCATGCTGGTGGAGCGGGCGCGGCGTCCGGTGCTCCAGCCCACCGACCTCTCGCGCTCGGCGGCCGAGGACTTCGTGCTGGCGGCACGGGTCGGGGTAGCCCTCGCAGAGGCCGGACACGACGTGGAGACGACGGCGGCGGACGGGATGGTCACGGTGATCATCAACAAGTACGTGCTGCGGGTCGAGCATCTCGAGTCGGAGCTCAAGCGGGTGGCGGGGGCGGTGCAAGGCGTGCGCGGCGTGACGACCCGACTCGGCCCGAAGTTTCGGCCCCCAGGGCTGTTGCGTGACCTCGACAGCTACGGCCCAAGCCGGATCCTGCTCGTGGACGACGAGAAAGAGTTCGTGCACACGCTGTCGGAGCGCCTGGAGGCGCGGGACATGGGCGCCGCGATCGCCTACGACGGCGAAGACGCGCTGTCCTTCGTCCGGGGCCAGGCCCCGGAGGTGATGGTGCTGGACCTGAAGATGCCGGGCATCGACGGGCTGGAGGTGCTACGGCAAGTGAAGCGGGAGCACCCCCAGGTGGAGGTGATCATCCTGACGGGGCACGGGTCGGAGCAAGACCGGCAGCGAGCCGAAGAGCTGGGCGCCTTCGCCTACTTGCACAAGCCGGTGGACATCGACCTACTGACCGCGACGATGCGGCAAGCCTACCGGAAGGTCGAGGAAGCGAAGGCGGCGGCGGAGGCCGTCGGCAAGGAAGGCGAAGAGAAGGACGGGTAGCGCACGGTAGGCTGCGGCGAGCAGGCACTGTCGATACGATAGGGGTCAGATGGACTGGGAGCAGAAAGCCAAGGGAGAGGTCGTTGCCGATGCTGGGGGAAAACCGCCCCAGGTGGAGGCGGAGTTCTCCTACCGGGGCATCCGCAGGCACACGATCCTGCTGACGCTCACGGTGGCCCTCGCGCCGCTGATCATCATGACCGTCATCAACTACTTCCAGTACCAGAGGGCGTTGACGGCGGAGATGCTCCACCCCACGTCGCTCATCCTGTCGAACAGCAAGCGGTCGCTGGAGTTCTTCCTGGCGGAGCGGCTCTCGGCGTTGCGCTTGCTGGTGCACGACCGGACGCCCGGGGACCTGTGCGACAAGCAGCAGCTGGAGCGGTGTCTTCGAAACGTCAACAGCTCCTTCGGGGGGTTCGTGGACTTGGGGCTGATCGACCAGGATGGGCGACAGTGCGGGTACACGGGGCCCTACGAGCTGGCGGGCAAAGACTACAAGGACCAGGACTGGTTCCGGGAGGTCAGCCTGCGCGGCGAGTACGTGAGCGACGTGTTCCTCGGGTACCGGGGCATCCCGCACTTCGTGATCGCGGTGCGCCACGACGAGGAGAACGGGCGGTTTCACGTGCTTCGCGCCACGGTCGGTGCGGACACGCTCAGCCACCACTCGATGTCTCTGGACCTGAAGCCCACGAGCGACGCGTTCATCATCAACCGGGCAGGAATCCTGCAGACGACGTCGAAGTTCAACGGAAACTTCCTGGAGCGAACCTCGATCCCGGTCCCTCCTTTTCGTAGCGAGTCGCAGGTCTACGAGCAGGTGGACGCGCGCGGCAAACCGGTGGTGGTGGGCTATGCCTATGTGGACCGGTCCCCCTTCATCCTGATGATGGTCAAGCACCAGGACGACATGCTGACGAGCTGGTTGACCCTGCGAGGGGAGCTCATCGGCTTTCTGCTCACGAGCATCGTGCTGATTTCCATCGTCGTCTTCTGGAGCGCGACGCTCATGGTGAACCGGATCCGTCGCGCGGACATGCGGCGTGCGGAGTTCGTTCACAACATCGAGTACACGAGCAAGATGGCGTCGATCGGTCGCTTGGCGGCGGGGGTGGCGCACGAGATCAACAACCCGCTCGCGATCATCAACGAGAAGGCGGGGCTGATGAAGGATCTGGTGGGCCTCTCCGAGGAATTCCCGCGCAAGGAACGGTTCCTCAAGAACATCGACGCCATCGTGAAGTCGGTGGACCGGTGCAGCGCGATCACCCACCGGCTCCTGGGGTTCGCGAAGAGGATGGACGTGAAGGTCGAGACGATCGACATCGAGGAGCTTCTCCGGGAGGTGTTGAGCTTCCTCGGCAAGGAGGCGGCGTACAGGAACATCCAGATCGTCTTTCACGTGGACGAGGAGATTCCCCAGATCGAGAGCGATCGCGGGCAGCTCCAGCAGGTGTTCCTGAACATCATCAACAACGCGGTAGCAGCGGTGGGGAAAGACGGTCACATCGACATCTGGATCGAGAAGACGCGAGACGAGCGGATTCGGGTCCGAATCAAGGACGACGGGCACGGGATTTCGAAGGAGAACCTGAAGAAGATCTTCGAACCCTTCTTCACGACGAAGAAGGAGTACGGGACGGGGCTCGGGCTCTCGATCACCTACGGGATCGTGCAGAAGCTGAGCGGAACCATCGACGTGGAGAGCGAGCTGGGCAAGGGAACGACCTTCACCATCTCGCTGCCCGTCAAGACCACGAAATTCTAGGGGGCGTCACGGATGGACGATCTTCGGGTGTTGCTGGTGGACGATGAGGAGGAGCTGGTCGAGACGCTGGCGGAGCGGCTCGAACTGCGGGGCATCAGCGCGGAGGCGGTGACCCGCGGGGAGGACGCGCTGCGCTTGCTGCTCGACTACACCTTCGACGTCGTCTTGCTCGACGTGAAGATGCCGGGGATCGGCGGACTGGAGGTGCTGAAGCTGATCCGGCGGCAGCGGCCGAACATGCAGGTGATCTTGATCACGGGACACGGCTCGACCGAGGACGGGGAAAACGGGCTGGAAGAAGGGGCGTTCGACTACGTGGTGAAGCCGATCGACATCGAGACCTTGATCGGAAAGATGAAGGAAGCGGCGAGGAAAGCGCGGGGATTGGTGGGTTCATGACCGAGCAGCAGACACGAGTCTTCGAGCCCGAGGACCTCGTTTTCTTCGGGGCCGTCACGGCGAGCATCTCGCACGAGCTCAAGAACGTGTCGACCATCATCAACGAGTCCGCCGGGCTGCTCCATGACCTTTCCCTCGGGGCCGAGGCAGGGAGGCGAGCGCTGGATCCGTCACGCATCAAGAAGATGTCGGAGGACATCGCGCGCAACATCGAACGGTCCGTAGGCATCCTCAACCGGATGAACCGGTTCGCCCACTCGGTGGACGAGCCGCGACGGAACGTGGACTTGCGGGACCTGCTGCTCGACACGGTGGAGCTTGCGAGACGGTTTTGCTCGGTTCATGGCGTGGAGCTACGGACGACGGCGCCGCCTGAGGCCGTGCCCGTGGCCACGTACGTGTTCGGCATGCACCGCGCACTGTTCATGGCGATTCAGGCGACCGTGCTCGACGTGCAGGGCGTGCTTCCCACCGAGATCTCCCTCTCGCGAGAGGGGGACAATGCGCTCGTTCGCCTCCGACGGGGGGACTGGGTGCCGGGAGAGCAAGCCACGGCACGACGATCGTCGTTGGAACGATTGGCCGCGGCCTTGGGTGGGCAGGTATCATGGGACGATGCGGCCGGACGACCGGAACTCGAGCTGCGGGTTCCCGCAGCATAGCGGTGGGCCCGAGACGAGGCCTTGCCAGGGAGACGGGTCATGGAGCGAGACGAGAAAGTGCTGTTGGTCGATGACGAAGAGGAGTTCACGCAGCTGCTGTCGGAGCGCATGGAGGCGCGCGGGCTGAAGGTCGAAACGGCAGCGAGCGGCATCGAGGCCCTGAAAAGGGTGGAGTCGGGGGCGAACTACGACGTGATCGTCCTCGACCTCGCCATGCCGGGCATGGACGGGATGGAAACACTCGAGCGGTTGCTCAAGGCGAACCAGGACCTGCAGGTGATCCTGCTGACGGGACACGCGACTCTCCAGAAGGGCATGCAGGCTGTCCGGATGGGGGCGCGGGACGTGATGGAAAAGCCGGCGGACCTGTCGGAGCTGCTCAAGAAGATCTCGGAGGCGAAGCTCGACCGCGTGCTGCTGGTGGAGAAACGGATGGAGGAGAGCATCCAGGAGATTCTGGGCTCGAAGGGCTGGTAGGAGCCGCCCGACGCTCGGTCAGCCGCGGGCTATCCCGAAGTCGATGGTGTCCATCGAGGCGCGGGTCGCGGGTGCGGCAGGCAACCGCATCTTGAACGTGGACCCCTCTCCCACCCCACTATCCACCTCGAGCGCCCCGCCCATCAGCTCGCACAGTTGCTTGGTCAGGGCAAGGCCCAGCCCCGTGCCGCCAACTTTCCGCGTGGCAGACGAATCCACTTGCTGAAATGCCTCGAGGGCCACCCGCAGCTGCTGCTCGCTCATCCCGGCGCCATCATCCTTGACCAGCAGCACGACCCAATCCCGGCTTCCCAGCGTCTCGCGCGTCGCCTCGATTGTCACGTGCCCTCGCTCCGTGAACTTCGCCGCATTGCTGACGAGGTGATGAAGGGACTGCCGCACACGCGTGGGGTCGCCGGTCATGCTTCCGAGCGGAGCGTGAATGCGAACGACGAGCTCGTTGTGATGCTGGCGGAGCAGGGGCTCGACCATGCCAGCGACCTCGCGCACGATGGACTCGGGCTCGAACGTCTCCTCGGCGAGGTCGAGCTTTCCCGCCTCGATGCGCGAGAAGTCGAGGATGTTCTGGATGATCTCCAGCAGGTGCTGGCCCGCGCTCTTGATGCGCGCAAGGTCCGTGACGTAGGCGTCGAGCCCTTCGTCTCGTGCTTGCTCTTCCAGCATGTCGGCGTACCCGATGATCGCGTTGAGCGGGGTGCGCAGCTCGTGGCTCATCGTGGCGAGAAACGCAGACTTGGCACGGCTCGCCGCTTCCGCCGCGTCTCGCGCCGCACGAAGCTTCACGGCCGTCTTCTCCCTGCGCGCCAGCTCGTCGCGCAACGCCTCGTACAACCGCGCGTTCTCCAGCGCCACCGAAGCCAACCCGGCGAACCGGTCCAACACCGACAGCTCCGTCTCCCCAAACCGTCGCGACGTGTCCGTGTGCACGAGGCCGATCATCCCGACGACCGTATCTGCCGCGCGAAGGGGCACTCCGGCCACCATCCGGAAGTCGTGCTGATCGAAGGTCTTCGCGCGCTTGTCCCAGGATCGGTAATCCTCGATCACGAAGGGCTTGCCCGTCTCCCACACCTGCCCCGCCACGCCTTCCCCCCGACGAACCCGATGCCCCACGTGCCCTGCCATCGGTCCGGTCCCGACCGTCAACACCATCGACACCGCGTCGTCAGCAACGGGCAAGTACACGTAGCCGCTCGAGGCGCCCACGAGCGCTGCGGCGCGCGTGACCAACCCCTCGAGCAAGTCCTTGAGCTCCCGTCGTCGGATGAGATGCAGCGTGGTTTCGTGCAGGGCACCAAGGTGCTCGTTCTGCTTGCGCAGCGCAGCCTCCGCGACGCTCCTCTCCCTGACCTCCTGCTCGAGGCGTCGCTGGGGTCGCAGGTCGTGGCCGATCACGACCGCGCCGATGAGCCGTCCAGCATCGTCGCGCACCGGGGCAGTCCACACGCGAGTCGGCACGACCTTGTCTTCCCGCGCTCGCAGGTCGAGGTCCCCGACGTCCCCTTCGGACTGACCGTCGAGCACGGGTGCAAGGAGGCGATGCAGCTCGGGCGGTTCACACACGAGGTCATAGACCTTCCGGCGGGCAAGCTGCTGCGCGGGAAATCCGAGCAGGTCTGTGGCCTGCTCGTTCGCTTGCACGACACGTCCCTGTCCGTCCGTGAGGATGATGATGTCCTTGATCTTCGAGATGATTTCTCCCACGGCCACCTCGAGCGTGGGCGCCATGAGGCGGTAGCGCACGATGGAGTAGCTGATGGCGAAGAGCCAGATGAGGATGATCATCGGGGCGATCGCGGGGACGATGTGGATGCCAAAGGTGGGCAAGGCCACGTTGGTGAGGGTGCCGAGCAAGGTGGAGGCCGCGCCGGACAGGACGATGACGCGGGCTTGCCTGCGTTGCTGGGGAGAATTCGACCGACGGCCGTGTAGCCAGACCAAACCCAGGCCGACGACCATGTAGGCCAGATAGAACGTGGAGTAGGCGGTGTGCCACGGGGTGCCCGCGACCTGCACCTCGAGGGTTCCGAGAGGACCGGAGACGAACCCGTCGACGAGCAAGGTTCCCGTCCAGAGTCGGATCAGGAACGCCACGGCGGGGGCGTAAAGCAACGCCACGAGCCAGGGCCGGCGGGTCACGCTGCGGGTGTCCGTGATGGTCAGAAAGAAGTGCAGAGCGAAGGCCGCAAACGTGGTCCAGCCGATACCCGACATGCGATACCAGAACCAACGGACCTCGTCGTTGTGCTCGGGGTAGACGAACGTGTAGGCCAACGACCAGATCCCCATGCTCGCGCACAGGCCCACAAAAGTCTGGTTGGTCCGGGATCGAACGTCGAGCCGCAGCACGTGGACAGCGAGGTAAGCGCATATCGCAAAGGACAGAAACGAGAGGAGCGAAAATACGTTCATGCAGCTCTGCGGAGCGCCCCACGAGCCCAGGGGGTGCACCGAGGGCCAGGGTACGGCGATGCCTGCCCGGCGTCCAGATGGCTTGGTCGTTCGCCCGGGTTCGCCTCCTCACTCACGGCCCCGGGACATGGCCCTTGACAGCGGACCCCAATCCCCGGCAGGCATCCCCCATGGAACCCCACAGCATCTCCGATATCCTCGCCCAGCGCGTCCCCACCGGAAGTACCGTCGTGGCCCGCGGATGGATCCGTACGAGGCGAGACTCCAAGGCTGGACTGTCCTTCCTCGCGCTGCATGACGGCTCCTGCTTCGACGCCCTGCAGGTGGTAGCCCCCAGCGAACTGCCCAACTACACGTCGGAGATCCTGAAGCTGTCGGCAGGTTGCTCCGTGATAGTGCGCGGCGAGGTCGCGGCGTCCCCGGGGGGCGGACAGGCGGTGGAGGTCCGCGCCACCGAGGTCACAGTGACCGGGTGGGTCGAGGACCCCGAGACGTACCCGATGCAGCCCAAGCGCCATTCCCTCGAGTACCTGCGCGAGGTGGCGCACCTGCGACCTCGCACCAACGTCATCGGCGCGGTCATGCGCGTGCGCCACTGCCTTGCCGCAGCCGTGCACCGCTTCTTCCACGACCACGGCTTCTTCTGGATCCACACCCCTATCATCACCGCCAGCGACGCCGAAGGGGCGGGACAGATGTTCCGCGTCTCCACCCTCGACCTCGCCAACCTTCCCCGGGACGCGAGCGGCGCCGTGGACTTCAGCAAGGACTTCTTCGGCCGCCAAGCCTACCTCACCGTATCCGGACAGCTCAACGTCGAGAGCTACTGCCTCGCCTTGAGCAAGGTCTACACCTTCGGCCCCACCTTCCGCGCGGAGGATTCGAACACCAGCCGCCACCTCGCCGAGTTCTGGATGATCGAGCCTGAGATCGCCTTCGCCAATCTGAAGGACGACGCCGACCTCGCCGAGCTGTTCCTGAAGTACCTCTTCCGTTCCGTGCTGCACGAGCGCGCCGACGACATGAAGTTCTTCGCCGAACGCATCGACAAGACGTGCATCGACCGGCTCGAGAAGTTCGTCGAGGCCTCTTTCGAGCGCATGGACTACACGGAAGCCGTCGCGCAACTGCAGAAGTCCAAGCGCAAGTTCGAGTACCCGGTAGCCTGGGGCGTGGACCTTCAGTCCGAGCACGAGCGTTACCTGAGCGAGGAGCTCGTGGGGCGGCCGGTCGTGGTCATGAACTACCCCAAGGAGATCAAGGCGTTCTACATGCGGATGAACGACGACGGGCGGACGGTGGCGGCGATGGATGTGCTGGCGCCCGGCATCGGCGAGATCATCGGCGGGTCGCAGCGCGAGGAGCGCCTCGACGTGTTGGACGCGCGGCTGGACGAGCTGGGCCTGGACAAGGCTTCCTACGGTTGGTACCGGGACCTGCGACGGTATGGCAGCGTGCCCCATGCGGGATTCGGTCTCGGGTTCGAGCGGACGATCCAGTACGCGACCGGGATGACGAACATTCGCGACGTCATCCCGTTCCCCCGCAGCCCCGGCCACGCCGAGTTCTGAGAGCCCTGCCTGACGGGGCCTGGGTGGCAGTGCCGGCTCTGGTATTCATCGACATAGCCGTTTGATTTCCGACGACTTCGCCGCAGCGACGGGGGGTCCGCTGGAGGGCCTGTCATTTTATTTGAAACAATATGCTTGACCACACGTCCAAGGTAAGTACCATTCAAGCCAAGGAACGAACCATGAACCTCCATCCACTCAGCGACAAAATCTATTCGACACCGGCTGCGGTGTCGGAGACGTCGTGTCGGTGGGTGGGACCCCAGAATCCGTCGGAAAAGTCCCTGCTTCGGGCCAGCTTCGGCCGCCCCGTCCGCATCGGCGGTTCCGACCCGGAGGAGGGAACGTAGGCAGCATTCCAGCGCTCGTCGCGTGAAGGCCGCCTGCGGAGAACCCGGGCGGCCGTTTTGGTTTCCCGGTCCCGCCAAGCCCACGGTCTGCCACGGATTCGCAAGAGTGCAGTCCGCGGGACGCGGGAGACGTGCACCCTCGGGGGTGGAACGTGCACCGAAAAGGAGGTGCAGCAGAGATGAACCGGAGTGAAAGACTGAGCTAACCGGCGATTGCCACGCACCCGCGTGGGTGGGAATACCCGGCCTCCGGCCGGACGACAGGACGCGTGTGCGCAGACTCACCCCTCCACACGCCGACACGACCTGGGCTCGAAGCTGAGCCGGAACAGCACCCGACTCTTAATCGGTGAATTGAGGGTTCGAGTCCCTCCGGGCCCACCGCTGCGCGGGAATCGTCCAAGGCAAGAACGCAGGGCTTCGAACCTCGCCATGCGCGTTCAACCCGCGCTTCCCGCCCCATCCGCCCCCGCGCGGACCCGATCTCTGACAACCGAACCTCACGTCCTCGCCAACGGATCGGACCGGAAAACGGGCGACTCGCGCGTGTCGCTGCTGTGCGCACATGTTGGGTTCCGTCCTCCCGGACAACGGTCCTGCCCGCGACGAATCCGGACGAAGATCCCCGACAAGCCAAAGCGCTTGGGGCACCGGATCGACAGCGAGCCACCGCCGCCGTCCACCACCGATCCTGGCGAGGCCAACCACAACCAACAACATGAGAAAGGAGCATCCACGCGACACCAAGCCATGGGCGGCGTCGCCTTGCGACGGTAGTTCAACGGTAGAATCCCGGCGTGCCAGGCCGGGGGTCCGGGTTCGATCCCCGGTCGTCGCTCCCACGCCTTTCGCTCCCTCGGAAGGCCAAACCATCAAGGAGAATTCATGTCTCGAGCGGATACGAAGAAGAGCAGCAGGCCCGAGGAACGTCGGGCGCGCCTCGCCCGACTGTTGCGTTTTTAAGGTGAGCCGCGGTGAGCGCGGGCTCTCCGTCGTGACCTTCGTCACGAACGCTCGCGTACGCATCTGGTGAAGCGGCCGGACTGTCTCTCCGGTGAGGAGGGTTCGATTCCCTTCGCGGGCGCCTGCGGGATGTCGCACGCGAACCTGCTGCGCGGCGCGTCCCTTCCCTGCCCTCCTGGTGAAACGGAGATCATCCGTGATTACGAATCACGGGTTCCAGGTTCGACCCCTGGGGAGGGCGCTAGTGCTGCGTGCCCGAAGTCCCTACCGGGTTCAGGCCCGGCTACGACAATAGACGGATGACGGCCATCATCTAGGAGCTGAGAACACGGAACACGGAGCAGAGAACCAGGAACGGGCGGAGCCAGGGGCAACACGCACCGCCCAACTCCGTACACACCCTTCTGTGCCTTCTGCGACCTCTGTGGTTCTCCGGAGTGCGATCCCGGTACTCACTTCGGGCACCCAGTACTAGTCCCAAATCTTTGGGCCCCCGGCACGAGGCCGCTTCGGTGGAATGGATACCATGCGTGCGTCCGAAGCACGAGGACCGGGTTCGAATCCCGGAAGCGGCGCTGGGTCGACCGTGCGGCGCGTCTGTGGCTCCCGCATATGCTCTCATCGACCCGAATCAACTCTCGACCCTCGCGACTGTGGCGAAACAGGGGCAGACGCACCGGTTTCAGACACCGGCGTCCCGAAGGACATCCGGGTTCGAATCCCGGCAGTCGCACCGCTCGGGTGGTGGAAATGGATGGAAGACACTGCCGCCTCAAGACCGGCCGCCCCCCGTGGGCGTGAGGGTTCGAATCCCTCCCCGAGCACCCGCTTGCCCAGAGACACATCAACCCAACCTACGGGCTTGAATCGCACCCCCAAGGCCGCGGTTCAGAAAGGAGTTGCGAATCCCCTTCGCCAACGACGCCCGAGCGCATGGCGCGCGAAGAAGAAACGGTACCCCCATGAACACGCTCGTTCTCACCCCCTGGATGTCCCCGCTCATGATCGTCCCCTGGCAAGCAGCCGTCACCATGATGTTCCTCGACAAGGTCGACGTGCTCGAGAACTACGACGAACAGATCCGCTCCCCGTCCACCACCATCCCCATGCCCGCCGTGGTCCGGCTCCGCAAAGCCGTGAAGGACACGAAGACGGGCGTGAAGTTCTCGCGCACGAACCTCATGACCCGCGACCGCTTCACGTGCCAGTACTGCGGCGCCAAGCTGCCCATGTCGCAGCTCAATTACGACCACGTCATCCCGCGCCGCCTCGGCGGAAAGACCGTCTGGGAGAACATCGTCACCGCCTGCTACCCGTGCAACGCTCGCAAGGCCGGACGCACGCCCGAGATGGCAGGCATGCGACTGCTCCGTAAACCCTTCCGCCCCCGTTCCCTTCCCGTCTCGACGGTGGTCTCCACGCACCGTCGGCTGCCGGATGCATGGGTCCCGTACGTGCCGGCAGGCAATGCATGACCCGGGGTCACGAGGTGGGTCCCACCGCCTCGGCCGCGGGTCCTTTCGGGATGTGGCTTAGCTTGGCAAAGCGCCTGGTTCGGGTCCAGGAAACCGGCGGTTCGAATCCGCCCATCCCGACGAATCGGCAGGGAACCCCTGCTTGCGAGGTGTGGCCCAGCGGCAAGGGCGCCTGCTTTGGGAGCAGGACGACGTGGGTTCGATTCCCACCACCTCGACCCCATCGCCCCTCGCGGGTACGTGGTATTCCGTCCGAGAACCGTTCTCGATTTGCGTTCATGTGGCTCGCCCTGGACAAGACCTCCCGGGGTTGGTACCGGGTCCACTGCCTGTTACGCGACGTATTCGTAACTTCGATGACGATGCACCGGGACGCGATGCCATCCCGGACGAGAGGCGACGGAACTCATGACCCTCTGGAATACGTACGTCGGCTTCGTGAAGGAAAACCCGATCGCTTCCTCCGCGGTGCAAGTGGCCCTGCTCGGCACCCTCGGAGAGCTCATAGGGTGCAAGCTTCGGGGGCGAGGCTTCATGCCGTTCTCCCCGCCCCAACTGGCCCTCAAGGTGCTCGTCTGGGCGTTCCTCGGGGTCACCTTCAAGTACTCCTTCGCAGGCTTCTTCGGCTTTCACGAGGCCCTCGTGGCCAAGGGCCTGTGGCCGTCGATGGGCGACGGGACCCTGTGGCGCGCGCTGTCGGTCTCGACCTTCACGAACCTGCTCTTCGGTCCGGTGATGATGCTGTTCCACCGCTGGACGGACAACTGGATCGAGAAGGCCCCGATGAACTGGTCGACACTGCAGTCGGCGTGGAAGACCCTGCTGTGGTTCTGGATCCCGGCGCACACCGTGACGTTCTCGCTGCCCGCGCACTTCCAGGTCGGCCTTGCCGCCCTCTGGGCCGTCGCCCTCGGCGTCATCCTTGGTTTGTTTGCGCGCAAAGCCTGATCGGTCTGCCCGATTCCCGCGTTGAGACACGCCGCACGCGGGTGTACCCTTTCACCGTGGCTCGGTCCTCTCCCCTCGCACTCCTGTCCGGCGCGTGCGGCACGCTCCTCGCCCTCACCGCGTCCATCGGCTGCCAGGAGTACGACTCGTCCCTGCTGCGCTACTCGGACGCGGGGGTCGACTCCACCGAAGCGTCGACAGAAGCAGCCCCCGACGCGCCTGTGCCGGATGCTGGGCCCGAGGCGGACGCGCCGGACGCGCCGGACGCGCCGGACGCTTCGAATGACGTCCTGCAGGACGTTCCATCGGAAGAGGCCGCTCCCCCCTGCAGCCCCACGCAGGTCGACTGCGATGGGAACGAAGGCAACGGCTGCGAGGCCGACCTGACCAGCGACGCCACGAGCTGCGGCGCCTGCGGCCGTTCCTGCCTCGGCGGGGCCTGCAGCGACGGGAAGTGCTTGCCCTTCGTCCTCGCGTCGGGCCAGCTCACACCGTCCAATGTGTTCCTCGACGATAACCACCTCTACTGGACGAACCAGGTGCTGGGTGGGTCCGTGATGCGAATCCCTCTCCTGGGTGGGGTGGCCCAGGTCGTTGCGAAGTCCGCAAGGATACCCGGGGGCATCGCGACCGACGCCACGTCCGTGTACTGGTCGGAGTTCTCCTCCGGTGGTTCGGTATGGCGCCTGGACCGAACCGACGTGGGAGACGCTTCGAAAGCGATCGAGCTCATCTCCGGGCAAGGGACGTCGCTGTCCGTGGTGGTCGACAGCACTCGTGTGTACTGGACCACTCCCGGAACCGTCCGGACGATGCTCAAGACCGGAGGCGGCTACATCCAGCTTGCCACGGGTCAGAACACTCCCGGCGGGCTTCTGTCCGGACTGGGCCACGTCTTCTGGACGAACTACACCGGGGGGACCGTCGTTGCGGTGGACCTGGGCAACCCGGACGCCGGCGTCCAGGTCCTCGCGTCCGATCAGGGGGCCCCAGCAGGGCTGACGGCGGACCTGACGAACCTGTACTGGGTCAACCACATGGGCACTCCAGACGGAGGTACGCCCTCGGTGGTGAGGATAGCCCGCACGGGCAGCGATAGCCCCGAGGTCCTCGCCGACGGACAGTCGGGTCCCATCGGCATCGCGCAGCGCGGCACCTACGTGTACTGGACCAACAACGTGGGCGGCACCGTGATGCGTGTGCTCAAGACCGGCGGCACTCCCGAGCAGCTTGCATCCCAACAGCAGGCACCGAGCGGCATCGCTGTCGACGCAGCCGTGGTGTACTGGGCGAACCGGGATGACGGGACCGTGATGGCGCTCGCGCTGTGAGGCGCATCGGCCGAGGCAGCTACTTGGGGGGCGGAACGACGCCTCGAAGCTGCATGCCGGTCATATCCGAATACGTATAGGGGCCACTACCAATGGGCACCGTCGTGATGGCCCAGGTCGCGGGGTGAACCTTGTGGGCGGCGTTGCCCCCCTGGGACACGGTCCAGACGTACCCTTCGTAGTCGATGGCAACCCCGACCATCTCCTGAACCCCCACGGGCTGCCGACGTACGATCTCGAGCGTCTCCGGGTTGACCTGGATGAGGTCGCCGTTGGTGCTTGCGGCCCACACATAGCCTGCGCTCAGCATCGCCCCGACGGCCACGCCGCGATTGAAGTCCATCTTGCCCGTGATCACGTAGTCGTTCACGCCGGTCGCGGGGTCGAAGCGAGACACACACCCACCGGTGCCGGCCATCATGTTCTGGCCGGCAGTCCATACGCGCCCCTTGGCGTCGATCGAGATCCCGTAGCCGCAGTGCACGGGAAAGGTCTGATGATCGTTGAGGTCGGCGAGACTGATCCGTTCGATCGTGCAGTTGCCAAGGGTGCACCCCATGGCCACGGTCCATAGGTTGCCCTTGCCGTCGATCGCGCCTCCGTAGTGGCCGAGGGCGGTGGCCGCCTGGGCAACGATCTCTCCCGTGTCGCCGTTGATCTTGTAGATGGTCTTGTTCAGGAGCGCGCCGATGTACACGTGGCCGCCCACGCCGGTCTCGGGAGACTCGTTTCCGTCCCACGCCGTGGCGCGCGCACCGATGGAGGCGCCCGCGCCGAGGGACCGATTCCACAGCATGCATTCGTCCTCACCCCAGGGCTTGATCTCGGTCGGCCCGTAGGACGTCTCGATCTTGCCGTTCTGGTTGCGGTCCACGCAATCGTCGATGTCACCGGCGAACTTCGTGACCGACGACGACCCGGACGCTGGGTCCCGGTTGGTGACCACCATGTCGCCATGCAGGTTGACGGAGGTGCGGGAGGGATCCCCCCCACCCTGCTGCGGACTCGTGAAGTAGCGAGCCACCTCTTTGCCGTTGGTGGTGCAGACCTTGGAGAGCGTCCCGTCTTTCGTGTTCGCGATCCAGATGAAGGACTGCACCTGCCCCGGACAGCCGTTGCTAGGGGTATCGATGGGGTTCACGTCCGTGAACGCGTCGGACACCCCCACGTCGAGCCCAGCTTCCGTGACGGTTCCACCAGCGCCACCCACGGCGGCCCCAGCCGCCCCACCCGAAGCCCCACTGCCACCGTAGTCCGTGCCCTCTCCCGACGCCTTGCATGACGCAACACCAAGGACGATCAGAGCAAGGCATACGAAGGATCTTTGCATGGGACCTCTCCTGGGGCGCCCGAAGCGAGACGCAGCGCGGTCATTCTACCGACTGGGTGCCGTGCACGCCCGAGATTCTCGTTCCGGCTTGCGCGCCCACGCAAAGAACCGTAACCAGAAATGAATGAACGACCGCCCCTCGAGACGCGACGCCCTGAAACGCATCGGCGTGACGGCCGCCATGGTTGGCGGGACCGGGGCGCTCGCCACCCTCTCCTGGGACCGGGAGGGCGTGGCCCGGGAGACCGTCGGAAGCCAGCGGGCCATCAAGGACTTCCGCGTGCCTCCCCGCTCCGACCTGCCCACCATGGCCGTGGCCAAACGCGGCGCCGACCCCAACGCCCTGACCCGCGCCGCCATCGACGCGCTCGGCGGTATGGCCCGATTCATCAGCAAGGGCGACGTCGTCACCATCAAGCCCAACATCGGCTGGGACCGCGCGCCCCTCCACGCGGCCAACACGAACCCCGAGGTGGTCGCCACCGTGGTTCGCGCCGCCTATGAAGCCGGTGCCAAACACGTGATCGTCACGGACTTCTCTTGCAACGAGGCGCAGCGCTCGTTCCAGCGCTCCGGCATCTGGAAGGCCGCCTACGATGCGGGCGCCGAGATCGTCCTTCCCGCCGACCACCAGTTCCGAACCGTTCCCATGGGCGGCACCGTCCTCGACGAGTGGCCCGTGCTGCGACCCATCATCGACGCCGACAAGGTGATCAACATCCCGATCGCCAAGCACCACAGCCTCGCACGCTTCACCTGCGCTATGAAAAATTGGTACGGCCTCATCGGAGGCCGCCGTAACCGCCTCCACCAGGACATTCACACGTCCATCGCCGACCTGGCCTCGTTCATGCGCCCCACCCTCACCGTCATCGATGCCATCCGCGTGCTCGTGCGCAACGGACCGCAAGGCGGAAACGTCGATGACACGCGCGAGATGAACACCATCATCGCCACGCTCGACGAGGTGGCTGGGGATACGTACGCGTGCGAGCTCATCGGTGAGAAGGCCGATCGCATCGACTACATCCGGCAGGGTCACCAGCGGGGCATCGGGACGATGGACCTACGACGCATCCAGATCCGGGAAGTGTGAGCGGCAGCGACCATGGGACCGAACGACCAGAACGGCGACGCACGACCGATCGACGTGGACGAGCACGGTCGCGTGCACTTGCAGGTCTCGGCCGAGCAAGACGGCAAAGCGACCCTGGCACCAAAGGTGGGGGGGAAGCGACGCACCCCGTCGTCGCCGCCGAAGACTCCCCGCAAGATCATCCGCGCCCTCCGGTGGGCGCGCCGCACCAGCCAGGGCGTCTTCCTGACCCTGTTTGTCTTGCTCCTCTTGCAGACGACGTTCCGTGGAAGCTTCTCGGCGGACCCGGGCGCGACGGTGCGCCTGCCCTGGCCGGTCGAGGCGTTCTTCTACCTCGATCCCTACGCCGCACTGTTGACGTTCCTGTCGACGTTCACGGTGTACCGGGGCCTTCTCTGGTCCCTGATCATCGTGGCGCTCACGCTGGTGTTCGGGCGCGTGTTCTGCGGGTGGGTCTGTCCGATGGGCACGGTGAACCACGTGCTCGGCTGGCTGTTGCCGTCACGCAAGGGCAAGGGCGGGAAGCGGATCGCCGCGAACCGCACGGCACCGTCCCGACAACGCGTGAAGTACTACTTGCTCTACGCCTCCCTGGCAGCGGCCCTCGGGGGCAGCGTGGTGGGGGGCATCCTCGACCCGATCGCGTTGCTGGTCCGGTCCCTCGGGATGTCGGTCCTGCCCGCATCCCAGTACGTGATCGGCCGCATGCACGAGAGCACGGCCCACTCTGACTTGGGCGCCCTTGTCGCCGTGGGCGACGGCGTCAACTACGTATTCTCCCACGCGGTGTGGCAGTCGACGCAGTTCCACTACCACGGGGGATGGCTCATCGGCGCGCTGTTCGTGGCGGTGCTTTTCATGAACCGGATCATCCCTCGGTTCTGGTGCCGGGTCCTCTGCCCCCTCGGCGCCCTGCTGGGCGTGCTCTCGCGCTTCGCGCTGTTCGGCATGGTGAAGCGCCACGAGCAGTGCACGGACTGCAACAAGTGTCTCTTGCACTGCCAGGGAGCGGACTCCCCCCAAGGGGGCGTGAAATGGCGGCAGGACGAGTGCCACATGTGCCTGAACTGCGAGAGCGCCTGCCCCGAGGACGTCATCGAGTTCCGCTTCCTGCCTGGGCGTGAAAGCACGATCACCCGGCCGGACACGGAGAGGCGCACGGCCCTGGCAGCCACCGCCGCCGGCTTGGTTGCCATCCCCACCCTGCGCGCCACAGGTACCTTCGGCCCCAACTTCGACGCCAAGCGCATTCGTCCTCCAGGGTCCGTCGACGAACGAGAGTTCCTCGATCGCTGCATTCGATGCGGTGAATGCATGAAGGTCTGCCCCAACAACGCGATCCACCCGTCCCTCGGCGTAGCTGGACTCGAAGGGCTGTGGACCCCGATCCTGATCCCCCGCATCGGTTACTGCGAGGAGTCCTGCGTCTTGTGCGGCCAGGTCTGCCCCACCGGCGCCATCCGTCGCTTCACGGAGCAGGAACGACGCGGGGAAGGACAGCCGCCCATCAAGATCGGAACTGCTTTCTACGACTTCGGCCGGTGCCTTCCCTGGGCCATGCAGATCCCTTGCATCGTGTGCGAGGAGTTCTGCCCCACGTCCCCCAAAGCCATCTGGGTCGAAGAGGTCGAAGTCCCCAAGCGCAACAGCAAGCACGGCGACGACGGCAGCCACGCCGAGATGACCACCGTGAAACTCCAGCGCCCCCACGTCGACCCTTCCCTGTGCATCGGCTGTGGCGCCTGCGAGAAGGTCTGCCCCGTCGTGGACGAGCCCGCGATCCGCGTCACGAGCGTGGGCGAATCACGCAGCAAGACGAACGTCATCCTGCTGCGTGACACCCCGAAGGTATGAGCCCAACGAACCGGCGAGAGCTCACCGGAACAAGAGCAGTGTCGCCTGGACGACGAGCACCGCAAAGATCGGGATCGACACCCACAGAAAACGGTTCTGCCGATCCAGCGACTCCCTCTGGACGTCGCGAATCTCCCTGAGCAGCGCGACGACGTCGTCGCGGGGTTCCAGCTTCTTGTCGTCGTGATCGTCCGCCATGATGCGTGCTCCTTCGAGCGCATCCTATCCGGACAGGGGAGCCGGCGGCCAGCTATTGGGGAGAAAGAAGAAGGGATCAGTCTCCGAACTTGACACCCTGCGCAAGGGGAAGCTCGGTGGAGTAGTTCAAGGTGTTGGTCTGGCGGCGCATGTACTGCTTCCAGGAGTCGCTGCCCGATTCGCGACCACCGCCGGTTTCCTTCTCGCCACCGAACGCGCCACCGATCTCGGCGCCCGATGTCCCGATGTTGATGTTGGCGATGCCGCAGTCCGAGCCCTCCGGGGACAGGAACCGCTCCGCATGGCGCATGTTGAGCGTGAACATCGAGCTCGAGAGGCCCTGGGGCACGTCGTTGTGCACCTCGATCGCCTCGTCCACGTCCTTGACCTCGATGAGGTAGAGGATCGGGGCGAAGATCTCGTCCTGCACAATGGGCATGTCGCGCCTGGCCTTCACGATGCAAGGCTTGACGTAGCAACCGCTCTCGAAGCCGGGGCCGGAGAGCACCTCGCCACCGCAAAGCACCTCGCCGCCCTGCTCGCGGATCTTCGCGAGCCCCGCCTGCATGTCGGACACCGCTCCCTTGTTGACGAGCGGCCCCATCAGGGTCCCGTCCTTCAGCGGGTTGCCGATCTTCACTTGGGCATAGGCCTTGAGCAATCGCTGGGTGAACTCGCTCGCAATGCCCTTCTGCAAGAGCACCCGACGCGTCGACGTGCACCGCTGGCCCGCCGTGCCCACCGCTCCGAACAACACGGCGGGGACCACGATCTTCATGTCAGCGTCGTCGAGCACGACCACGGCGTTGTTACCCCCCAACTCGAGGATCGTGCGCCCGAGGCGCTCGCCCACCCGCACCGCCACCTTGCGGCCGACATCCGTGCTGCCCGTCGCGCTGACGAGCGGAATCCGCTGGTCCTTCAACATCATCTCGCCGACCTCGCGACCACCACCGATCACGAGGTTGAAGACTCCCTCGCCGTAGCCGAAGCGCTCGGCTACACGATGGAAGATCCGGTGCGTCGCGACCGCCGTCAGGGGCGTGTTGGACGAAGGCTTCCACACGGTGACGTCGCCGCACACCGCCGCGAGCATCGAATTCCACGCGTAGACCGCGACGGGGAAGTTGAACGCGCTGATGACTCCGACGGCTCCGAGCGGGTGCCACTGCTCCATCATGCGATGTCGGACGCGCTCGCTCTGCATGGTGAGCCCGTAGAGCATGCGGCCCTGACCGACCGCGAAGTCGGCCATGTCGATCATCTCCTGGACCTCGCCGAGGCCCTCGGGGAGGATCTTGCCCATCTCGAGGGTGACGAGCTTGCCGAGCGGCTCCTTGTACTTCCGAAGCTCGTCGCCGATGGCGCGCACGACCTCCGCACGCTTGGGACCGGGCACCATCCGCCACGACTTGAACGCCGCGGCTGCCTTGCTCATGACCATCTCGTAGTCCGCCGACGACGCCTTCAACACCTTCGCGATCGGCTTGCCGTCGATCGGTGACTCGCTCACGAGCTCCCCGCCACTCGGCTTGTCCAGGAAAGGTCCGTAGGCGACCCCCGAGTTCACTTCTTCGATCCCGAGCTCTTTGAGGAATTCGTACGTCATCGAACGCTCCTTGGAGGCAATGCCAGAGGGCAATGCGTGAATGCGATGCGCGAGCGACATGCCGCGAACCGTCGCGTCATGCGGTCGATCCGATGGTCTACTCTCGCCGAGTAGGCACCGATGATGCCGGAGTCAAGGCATTCTCACCCCACCGCGAACGGCCCATCCGTGCCCACCTCACGATGGGTCAGCCCGCGCTCCAAGACCCCGGAATTTCGCACGCGATCAACCCCTCCCCCCCTTGCGCCCTCGGATCCGAAACCGGTACCGTGCCGCCATTCGGAGGTACCACCATGCACCAAATCACCGTTCTCGGCGGAGGCCTCGTCGGCGCCGTCATCGCCCGTGATCTCGCCCAGGACGACGACAACCGCGTCACCGTCGTCGACGTCAACCCCGACATTCTCCAGCGGATCGCGTCCAGCCACGGAGGCCGCGTCTCGACAATCAAGGCTGACTTGCGTGACGCGAGTCAGGTTCGCAACGTCGTTCGGGATGCGGATGCCGTCGTCGGGGCCGTCCCCGGATGGCTCGGCTATTCGGTTCTCGAACAGGTCATCGCAGCCTCGAAGCCCTTCGTCGACATCTCCTTCATGCCCCAGGACCCGCGTCCCCTCGACGAAGCGGCCCGGGCGAAAGGGATCGTCGGCCTCGTCGACTTCGGCGTGGCCCCCGGCATGAGCAACATCCTCGCCACACGCCTCGCCCTCGACATGGAGCAGCCCAAAGACCTCCGGATCTACGTCGGCGGTCTGCCGCAGGTCCGCAGGTGGCCCTACCAGTACGCCGCCGTCTTCTCCCCTGCCGACGTCATCGAGGAGTACACGCGCGAAGCCCGCTTGGTCGAGAATAGGAAGATCGTAATCCGCACCGCGCTCACCGAGGTCGAGCCCCTCGACTTCGACGGGGTGGGAACCCTCGAAGCCTTCAACAGCGACGGTCTGCGCTCGCTGATGTGGACGCTCGACGTCCCCAACATGAAGGAGAAGACCCTGCGATACCCGGGACACGTGGAGACCATGCGCGTGCTACGGGAGACGGGCTTCTTCTCGCACCGCGCCGTGCGCGTGGGCAACGTCGACGTGCGGCCGGTGGACCTCACCCTCGCGTTGTTCGCAAACGCCTGGAAGCTTCCCGACGGGGAAGGTGACCTCACGGTGATGCGGGTGGAGGTGGAAGGAGAACACGAAGGCGAGGTCGCATACTTCGCTTACGACCTGCACGACCGCTACGATCCCGCCACCCGGACCACGTCCATGGCGCGCACCACCGGCTTCCCGTGCGCGGTCGCCATGCGCCTGATGCTCGCGGGGCAACTGTCCCTCGAGCCCGGCGTTCACTTCCCCGAAGCGGTCGCCCGCAAGCCGAACGTGCTCGCAGACCTGATGGCCGGCCTCGAGCAGCGCGGGGTCGTGTTCCGCTTCCGAAGCGAACGGCCCGAAGCCACCACCCCGCCTGGAGGGATTCGAAGACTCCCTACGGTGCAGTGACTGATTGCCCTCGAACCGCCCTCGGGCGGAGGCGGCGACCCTAGGCCCCCCCAGGCCGTGGCGCCGCCTCGACGCCCTCGTGTGCCCCCCGACGTCAGTCCTTCTTCGCCATGTCCGCAGACACACCGGGCACCCCAACCCGCTCGAAGTTCGGCTGCTCATCCGCACTTCGGTAGTGTCTGCTCAGCGCTGACGGGGACCGACGCGAGCTTTCGATGATCGTGTCCGACTGATGAACCCCCCACACCCGGACGAAGCTTGCTCTCAACTGACGGGCCGCCTGACCCGCCATGACCTCGCGGATGGTCGGCATGGGTGGAGGCTGCGGCTCCATGGCTTTGACCTTCGGCGCTGGTGCGGGTTGCCACCTCGCCTCGACGTACACCGGCAGGTCGAGGACGTTGAGGGTGGGCTCCTCGTCTGCCGACTCGGCGACGGGTGAAGATGCGCTGCGGGGGGTGGGCGCGGGCGCATGCGCGATCGGCGTCACCCCGGGCTCGTATTCAGTCGCGGCCAGGTACGCGAGCCCGGTCATGGGCACTGCTGCAGCAACCAGCACCTTCATGAACATGTTTCTCGACATAGCCCCACCTCCCCCGCAGACGCATGTTCAAGTGTGACATCGTACGCGAGATGCGCACATCAATTCGTCGCGGAGAAGAATTTTTTCGGTCGCCGACCGGGACGGAATCAACTCGGTCCGAGCGTGGGGCGAGAAAGCAGGACCGCGGAGGGGCTCAGCCTACGATCCGCCGAACGATCTCGGCGAGCTTCGCTTCGGCTTCGTCGTTGCCCACCTGGCACGTCCCCGCGGCCTCGTGCCCGCCACCGCCGTACTCGAGCATCAGGGCGCCGATGTTGACCTTCGAGGAGCGGTCGAGGATCGACTTGCCGACCGCAAAGACCGTGTTCTGGTTCTGCTTGCCCCAGAGCACGTGGATCGAGATGTTGCACTGCGGATGGAGCGCATAGATCATGAATCGGTTGCCCGCCCAGATCGTCTCCTCCGCGCGCAAGTCGAGCACGACCAGGGGGCCGTGGACCATCGAGCAACGCTGGAGCTGCTCCTTGAACCGAGGCTCGTGCTCGAAGTACACGTCCACCCGCTCCTTGACGTCGGGCAGGGCGAGGATCTCGTCGATACGGTGATCGCGACAGAAGTCGATCAGCTGCATCATGAGCTGGTAGTTGGAGATCCGGAACGTGTGAAACCGCCCGAGTCCCGTCCGCGCGTCCATCAGGTAGTTGAGCAGCACCCAGTCCTGCGGGTGCAGGATCTCCTCCTCGCTGAACTGGGCCGAGTCCGCCTTGTCCACCGCGACCATCATCTCGTCCGAGACCCGCGGGAACCGGTCCTTGCCTCCGTAGTAGTCGTACACCACCCGGGCCGCCGAAGGCGCATCGGGATCGATGATGTGGTTGTCCTTCGGCCCCACCCGCACGGTCTCGCTCAAATGGTGATCGAACGCCAGGTGCACCCCATCGACGTAAGGTAGGTTCGTCGTGATGTCTCGATCCGTGATCTCGATCTTCCCATCCTGCATGTCCTTGGGATGAACGAACGTGATCTCGTCCACGAGATCGAGCTCCTTGAGCAACAGGCCACACACCAGCCCGTCGAAGTCACTGCGCGTCACCAAACGATGCTTGCTCATGCTCTCTCCCTGCCGGGCCCTTCCGGCCGTTGTCTCATCGCATCCGAGATCAACCGATGGGTGGAGCGGCGTCAAGCGGCCGGACACGGTGCCGCCCCCCGCGCGAACGTGCTACGAACGGCCCATGCGCTCGGCCTTCAACTTCTTCGCCCTCACGATCGTCTTGCCCGTCGTAACCGGATGCGGTGCCGCGCAAACCGCCGATCCTGAGCCACGCCCGGCGGTGGTCGTCGAGGCGCAGCCGGCTCCCATCCCCGTCGCTCAACCCTCGAACGACGCCGAGGGGGATGCCGGGAACGAAGACGGTGGAGAGGGCGGAGAGGACCGCGTCGCCGTGCTCGGTACGATGTTTGGTGACTCAATCGGCGAGGCCTTCGGCGCAGGGGGCCTTGGGCTCGTGGGGACCGGGACGTCCGATGGCGGCACAGCAGACGGGGAAGGCATCGGGCTCGGTTCGATCGGCACGATCGGCCGCGGAGCGGGAACCGGAGTCGGCACCGGTGCAGGCTACGGCTCGGGCGGCGGACGACTCGGTCGCACGCCGTCCCAGGTCCAGCCCGGCGAAACAGCCGTGGTCGGAGCCCTGGACAAGGACGTCATCCGTCGCGTGGTCCGACGCCACATGAACCGGTTTCGCTACTGTTACGAGCGTCAACTCGCGACCAGTCCCAACCTGCAGGGCAAGGTGCTCGTGCGATTCGTCATCTCCACCACGGGCGCCGTATCGTCAGCACAGGACGCCGGCTCCACCCTCCCCGACGAGTCCGTGAAGGCGTGCGTCCTTCGCACCTATCAATCCATGCAATTCCCGGCTCCGAGTGGCGGGATCGTGGTCGTGACCTACCCGATCGTCTTCCAGCCGGGCGACAGCGCCGCGGACGCCGGAGCCCCGACGCCCTAGGCTAACCGCAAACCCCGTCCGTGCAGGTCTGCCCGGTCGCACACGCGTGCCCGCACGCGCCGCAGTTCTGATCGTCCGTCTGCAGATCGAAGCAGCCCTGCGGGGATTGACAGCACGTCTCCCCCGCTTGGCACGCGGAGCCTGCGTTGCACGAGCACACGTTGTTCGCTCCGCTCCTCACGCACTGCTCGCCCGCCGCGCACTCCGTGGTGCCACACGTGCAAAGGCCGGACACCGCGTCGCACGTTCCGGCCGCATTGCCGGTGGCTTGGCAGTCGGCGCTGTCATTGCAGACACAACCGCCATCCCGGCACGTGAGATCTCCAGGCCCCGCCGTGGAGCACGCGTTTCCGCAAGAGCCACAGTTCAGTGAATCCGTGGCGGGATCGCTCTCGCACCCGTCGTCGACCTCACCGTCGCAATCCGCAAAACCCTGGTCACAGGCCCCGATTGCGCAAGCCCCCTGCTCGCACACCGCCGTGGCGTCCGGAAGATTACAGGGTTCACAGGACGGATCCGCACAGCCCGTGGCAGGGTCGTTGTCCGCAACACACGTTCCGTTGCAAACCTTCTCACCTGGATCACACCCACCCGCGCCAGCGCCGCCTCCCTGCCCCGCACCCCCGCCAGTTCCACCCGTCGCGCCTCCCGTGCCGCCCGTCGCGCCTCCCGTGCCGCCCGTCGCGCCTCCCGTGCCGC
>Ga0209575_10000249_pt1 | contig 50097 bp, 59 predicted proteins | sample Medcelwee11metaG_FD_187172 | JGI IMG/M metagenome (GOLD analysis project Ga0209575, IMG submission 187172) | Freshwater pond sediment microbial communities from the University of Edinburgh, under environmental carbon perturbations - Medium... | ecosystem: Environmental > Aquatic > Freshwater >...
CGCAATAGCCCTACATTCTACAATAGTAAAGAAAAAATCTTGCAAAGATAAGCGATTATGAAGAAAACCATCTTCTGTATTTCCCTCTTTTCCGCCCTGCTGACTCCCTGCCCGGAGCAGGCTCATGCCGGAGCGGAAAACCGCGGATCACTCCTCCTGATGTGGTGGAATGTGGAGCCGCAGGGTTAATACCTTATTTACATATAATTTATAGGGATATAGCTGCACCGGAAACAACAATGCAGCAACAAAACAGGACGCTTTCCGTCTTTTTCAAGCTCGAAACATTACGGTTTTCTGATACTCTTTGCCTGTATGACCGTGACCGTGATCTGGCTGGTGGGTTCTAAGGGGATGTATCAATATTGGGGGATTTGCAGAACCGGGAACAACCTTGGTACAGGCAAGAACAAGAACGCCGTGAACTGGCCCCGGCCATACCCTTCAACTGGCACAACTTTTTCCACCTCAGCCTGATTTAAGCAAACCAACGATCACGAATCGAGGGCTGTATCAAAGACCAATTACTTCTATGCACACAAGTCGTAGAATTGAAACGGGATCCCTTCATGTAAAAGCTTTTGGTATATTTGCATCAATAAATGCTTGAAAAGTTCTGAATATCGATCTTTAGACTGGGAGAAAAAATGGCTCTAATCAAGTGCCCAGAATGTAAAAAGAAAATCAGTGACACTGCCGGGAATTGCCCAAAATGTGGTTATCAGCTTACTCCCGCAAAAATTGAGGCTTTAAGGCGAGAGGAAAAGATTACCCAAAAACGCGGAGCGGTTGGCTGCTTATCAATTATTGTAATACTCATTTTGGTAACGATATTCTCGTTAAGCAATCTTGACCAAAAAGAAGTTTCACCTACACCAGAGGAAACAATTCATGATGAGAAGCCATGGAGTACCAAATTCGAAGATCGCCAAATCGAACAATATGAAGCCCTACTGGCTGATTGTAGCTGGGAACGGATAACAGGAAAATTCTCTCCTGATGGATCGAACGACACTACAATAGCTGAAATTTCTTTTGATAAAAAAAGTGCAAGGTATTATGGCGACGGATTGATTGAATTCTGGAGCTATAAGAATTTCAGCGAAGAAGAAATAAATAATTTAAGTTCTGTCGGGTTTACCCACCGATCTGTTTTATCGCATCACCTCGTAGACTTGTCAAAAAGAATAGAGATCGTAGATCACATAACGACTTACTCCGAACGAAACATGAAGGGCAAAGTAATTGAATCTAATTCTGAGCCGCAAACAATCGAGTTAAGTCAAGAGAGTCGATTTATTAGCCAAACCGTGTTGGACTACTGCCTTAACTATCGATAAAATCGAAACGAATTACTATCCAGTCTGCCTGACCATCGCCTCGTATCGCCGGATTGCCTCACCTTCGGGCATCGGTTCGTTATTCAGCTCGGCAGTCTGGCGGTTCCACTCATCATACACGGCCTTAGCCTCTTCCGGTGAGACACTCCGGCTATCGGCAACCTGCCGCCGCTGCTCGATCCGTTGCCGTTCTCGTGCTTCGGCCTCCTGTAACCTTCTCGTGAATGATGCTCTCATTTCTCAGCCTCCTTTTGAAGTTTTTCCAGTTTTTCCAGTCTCGCCTCAAGCTCAGAATCTCTGATCGTGCCTGTGAGGATATTGGCTACGTACGCGCCGGCCTTCAGGTGGATCTCATCAATCTCACCAGACTCGAACCTGTTCAGCAACCCGGCCAGATACCGCCGGACATCGCCCAAAGTCTGCAACCTTTTCTTTGCCATAGGGGTATATCTCCTTTTATTCAGTGTTCACAATACTTTCCCGGCTATCCGGCCTACCAGTTCCGTCATAAAACCGAGCCAGAATCGGCATTTTCGGCATCAATTCCGGCTCGTTGCGGCCTTCTCCATGCCGTCAAACACTGCCGCCGCCCCTGTTGCTGCGCCCATCCTGAACACTGCATCAAAAGCGTCTTTCTCCTTCTTGGTTGGCTTCCGCTTCAGCATCGCCTCGATCACCTCCGCCAGAAAAAGACGGTTCCGGTCATAAACGACCCGCGCCACCCGCGCGCCCTGCTTTGCCATTTTATCGGTCATCCTGCCTGTCTTGTTTCGTTGTTGAAATACTCCCTCAGTAAATAATCTGCAAGGTCAAGCCCGCCGGCCCGATCCGCTTCACTGGCCCGCCGTTCCAGTATATCACTCACCGTAAAGCCTGGCATTCCCTTTGCAATCTCGTTCCACTTGTCGAACGCGCCCAAATCAGGGAATAACGTTACCCTGCGATTCCGCAATACTTCCAGTGCTTCCCGTGTCTTGTCCGTATTGCCTCTCTTGCCACCGAGCGCCAGCCATGAGTATTCCGGCATGAACCCTGCTGCAACGATAGCCGTCTTTTCACTCTCGACAAGGGCAACGGGCCTTTCTTCCCTGATAAGCAGGTGCTCTCCGAACAGGCACTGTTTCAGGTGGAAAGGCTCGATTTTAAGAACCTTGTGTATCCAATTGGTATGATTGAACGGTTTTTTCACCCTGCGGCCCGTCTCTGCGTTATAGAGCATGATTTTCCCGCTCCTGATCTTGCCAGTAATGTCCTGCTGCCAGAACACGCAAGCACCCCGCCAGTGCTTTGAAGTGCCGATACGGTAGGAGTCAACCAGCTTGAACGCTGTTTCCTCTCCGAGCACATTGCAGAGCCACAGAGCGAAGTTGTTCCGTTCGTAACCCTGCAGGCTCTTACTTGCTGTTTCGGTATCGATGAAAGACGGTTCCGGCTCTGGTGCAGGCTCTCGCTTCGGTAGTATCGAGCCGCTTTTGAACGGCTGTTTGCCGGTCATATGAAACCATTCAGACGGCCTCAAGTGATAACCGCAGGAATCTTCACGGTCACACCTGCCGCAGTCATCAGACAGATGTTCTCTTGTTTCCGTGTCCACGTACCGGACAAAACGCATCTGGTGACACGCCGGGCAGATATATTTCAGTCCGCCCTTTTCGAGTTCATATCTGTATATCATCAGAACGGCTCCCGATCCTGTGAAATGAACGCTTCGCTTGTAACTTTTTCCTCCCCGGCGCTGATTTGCCCGAAATGATGTTCACCATGTTCACCATGTTCACCGCTTTTCTTGATCGTGACAGTGCGTCCTTTCTTGCTTTGTTTCATTCCTCGTTCAGGGATAACGATAACCCCGACACTCTGCAGAGCGGGGATTTGACGTTTCAATGAACCGGCCAATCCCTTCTCGCTCTTCGGCCAGCCTTCGCCGTCCGCTTTGTACTTGAGAAGTCTATCGAGCAATTCCTTATAGGTGCCCTCGAAAACCACCTGATAAGGCGATTCCTCCATCATCTGCACCACCGCGACAGCAACAGGACTCGATTCAATCGATCTCGATACTGATTCCTGAATGTTCTCGCCATACAACGCGGTGAACGCGCCGGGTTTGTCCCCTTGCGCCTGCATCATCGCCTCACCGAGTAGATTGAAATCCGCCATTCTATGCAGCTCACAAGGCGGCTTTGCGGTCGGGAGCTTTGCGAGCGTCTGAACGAACAGGTCAAGCAGCCCGCCGAATATCTCAGGCCAAGCAGCTTCAAACGCTGTGTCAAGTTCCGATTCCAGCAACCTCGTATCAATAGCCGGAAGCTCCACATGAACCGTCCGGGACGTTAAGTCCTGAGCCGTTACAACGCTGTTGATCCCGCTGATTAGGACAGGCCTTTTGATCTGGATAACGGTCTCGTCGGCATTCGTGTGTAGTGTTCGCCCGGCAAACGCGCCGTCTGTTGCCATGATGCAGAATGCATCTTGCATAGGTGCGGACAGATGGGAAAGGTTATCAAGGCTCATAATCCAGTTGTTCCCGGCAGAAACAAAGCCGTCCTCTACTGTTTTCGGTATAGAGCGCAATGGCGCTGAACTCGGATCAATTAGAGTTCTCAGGCGCTTCTGCGTACTCGATTTCGCTGAACCCTGAATGCCACTGAGTTCAAGAACGGCGAACGGAGTATCTGGCCGGCAGGCTTCAAGCAGCCAAGCAAGGACAAGAGGGCGTTCCTTTTTCGGAACATTGACCAGATCCCATAGCTTGTTTATATCTCCGCCCGGCACCGGCTCAGGATAGGGCATTGCCGAGCCAGCTTGCCAGAAACGAACTGGAGCTTTATCGATAATCCGCCATCCTGTCGCTGTGATTTCAACGACACGCCCGGCATCACCGACCCCATGCAGGTAATAAGCGCCGGTTTCTCTGTGTTTCCCGGCCCGTAGATACACCCTTTCAGATTTTCCCTCGAACTTGCACAACCCGGACAGCGTACCGCATGCCTGCTTCAATGATGCATCACTGGCAGACGATCCATTGCTTTGGCGGTAATAGGCGTAACTGAGCCAGTCCGAGAACTTGAGGCTTCGTACTTTCATCGTCTCACCAGCAACCGTTATAAACCCGTCTCGTGTCGTATCATCATAGAAGAGTTCTCCGGATCCCTGAGCAAGCCGAACAAGCTCATCCGCTGTTGACTCCTGCGCTACGCTCTGGCCAGTTCTTACCGCTTCATCAATATCAGAGAGTAAAACCCCGCTTGGTTTCTCTGCCTTTATTGCAACCCGTATCCGTAACCAGCTTTCAGGATCGTTCCGGTAAACTGCTTTTGCTGCTGTGAGAAACTCAGCGTTTGCATAGATTCCAGGGTTCTCCTTGCCCATCTGGATATATGTTTCCAGCTTGGATACGGCTTTGCTTATTTCATCAGGGCTCAGTTCTGCCTGATTCGCTCCATGACACTGGTGAACATGGTGAACATGGTGAACTTTGTTTTCTGTTATTCGGCCTTCGGGAGGAAAAAGTTCACGGGGTTTTTCTGTTTCAGCCCGGATTTCATCAATGAGAGTTGTCATATCTCGGCACTCCGTTCTGTCTGACTTTTCGTATCATCGCTCACCTCCCCTTCATGGTTACGTGAGTACATGCCGCTGTTTCAATCTCTTCAGCTGTAGCCTTCCGGCCACGCAGGAGCCACGCCTCAAGCTCAGGCCGGTCGAAATAAATTGCCTTGCCCGTCGGTTTATAGTGGGGAATTCCGTTCGTGCTGGTGAGCTTGTAGAGGTGAGAGAGTGACAAGCCTGTAAGGAGTGCGGCCTCGTGCATGTTGAGAACCGTCTTGTTCAGAACAAGCAAGTTCTCGATCCGCTTCAATCTGTCGTGGAGTTGTTCGTATTCTTCGTGTCCCATAGCTCATTTTCTTTGGTTGAGAAAATCGGCTTGCGCCGTTGTCTATGGGTGTAAAATCGGAAAGGAAAGTAGGGGCAAGAATTCAGGTTATAACCCCATATTACCCCGGTTTATTGCCTTGCTTCTTGTTTAGCACATCGTAGAATTTGCTCTTGATGGTGGATTCCGACACGCCGTGTTGCTTCCCGATCTCAGCACAACGTTTTTTTATCCCTGCGTTATCACCACCGGAAGGAAATTCCCTGTTTAGAATCGGGAAAATATCGCGCTCGAAAACATCCATAGGCAGCTTCACTTTCTGGCCTCGCTGCCGATCCGCCGCACTTTCCCCCCGTGCTGTTCTCAGAAAATCCAGGCATCGATCAAGGGCGCGTAATGCCGCCTGAACATGAACAAACGAACGGACTTGCCTGTAATTATCAAGAGGGGGCTGTCCCAACTTGACCCGCAATGCCCACTCGACAATGTCCTCATTAGAAAGTGTCTCGCCATACCTCAACGCCTTGTCCTGAGCTAAAAAAATGCTTTCCCTTAGATAGAAGCACAAACGGTCATCCATTGCACGGAACATATCTTCAAAGCTGTTGGTGAGGTTCAGCATGATAACTGAAAGATACGCCTCTGGTGCGTACTCTTTGGACAAGAAAGGCCATGCCTGCGGCCCCGGCGGGAGTTGCTGTTGTATCTGGCTCATGATACCTGCAGATTCCCGCCATACTTGCCGAACATCATGAATTAAAACGCTATCGAGTATCTGTTCAATTTCCGTTATCCTGCTCATTTCTCGCCCTCTGATTATAGGTTCAACCCTGAAAGCTCAGGAATTCTATCCGTCATTGCCTCGCGCCTCGTCTTGTCCAGAATATCAGCATAGATAGCCGTTACCTCGATCTCCCGGTGCCCTAATAGTCTGCTCAGGGTGTAAATATCCGTTCCGTTCTCAAGCTGCAGCACGGCGAAGGTATGGCGGCCAGAATGGAACGTCAGGTGCTTGGTAATGCCGGCCTTCAGAGCCCATTCACGGAGAACGATGCTCAGGTAAGCTGAATAGGCGCTTATGGCGAAGAACACCCGATCATCGGGCGAGCCAGATTCCCCCATGAGTTCCCGCGCCTGCTTTGAAATGTCGTGATACTGAAGCCCTTTCGTTTTCTGCTGGTGAAATACAAGCCGCCACCCCTTACCATACTGCTGCACCTCACCCCATGTCAATTTATGACAATCAGAGAAGCGTAACCCGGTAAGGCAAGAGAACAGGAACATCCGCTTCAGCGCCGGGTTCCGGCACTCAGCCTTTGCCATTGCCTGAAGTTCGTCGAAGGTCAGGTATTCCCGCTTGTGTGAAATGATTTTCGGGCGCGCCACGCCCTTCGCGGGATCAACGGAAAGAATCCCGTCCTTTATCGCCTTATTCAAGCAGGCTTTGAACTTCCCGTAATACGCGCCCTGAGACGCTGAAGAAAGCCCTTTCCCCGTTCTCGTTGTCGCTTCATCCCGGAGATAATCCTTGAACCCTTCACAAAACGCCTTGTCGATCTCCCGGAAGGTTATTCTCGAAGAGTGCCGCTTCTCGACAAAGCCGGTGAGGTGCTTCAGTGTGCTTGTCCAGTTTCCCGAATCGTCAGGAGTAGCTTTCTTCTCCGCTTCCGCCTTGAAGTAAGGGAGAAACAGGGCCTTGTTCTTTACCCCCGCATCAAAACCGTACTGGCCGTTCTTGATCTCAAGTTCCCGCTTTGCCTTGATCGACTTGGCAAGCTCAAGTATATTCTTGTTATGCTCCTTTTCCGCAGAGGTTCTCGGCTTGTCGTCAAGGTACAGGTTCAGATATTCGTAATCCCTGAGAACCTTCACTTTCCCGTCAGGCCCTGGAGCCGTGCCCTTATAAAACTCAAGATACAGGCTCATGCGCCCGCTCTTCCCCTGCTTCCGCTTCCGCAAGTGTACGGATGAAATGTCCATGCGCTTTCCCTGTTTGACCTTATGGCACAGCAACAAAATGGAACGTCAGCAAAGCCACTCGAATCAATCACTTAGAGACTTGACAGATAGCCGAAAACGCCCAAAAACCGCCCTTTTCTTGTTGCTTTTTTTGTTGTTACCTCTTCAAGGTAGCAAAACAGCAACAAATAAACCACAAATAACAACAAAATATCAGAAAGAAAGCACTCTCGGTTCCGGTTTATCCGCTAATAATAGAAAGGATTACGTAAAGGAAGGAAAAGAACTGTTGATTCTGTGGTGGAATACAGAGAACCTTTTCGATACCCGTAACGACCCTTCTGCCGGCGATGACGAATTCACCCCGGACGGAAGCAAAAGGTGGACGCAAAAAAAACTCGAGCTCAAACAGCTCCGCATACGCCTTGTACTCGATGCCATTCACGCCTCGCCGGATTACCGCCGTTATCCTGATATTCTGGCCTTTGCCGAAACGGAAAACCGCGGTGTTTTTGCCGGTTCACTCGGAAAAACCGGCACGTCCGCCTATAAAATCCTCTACTACGAATCTCCCGACCCGCGGGGCATCGACATCGGTCTGGCCTATAACCCCCGAAGCGTACGGCTGACCTCCTCGAAAGCTTACCGGGTACCCATCGAAAACGACAAACCAACCCGACCTGTCATCGTTGCCGGCTTCAGTGCCGGCCGGCATCCGTTCCATGTCGTGCTCAACCACTGGCCTTCACGCTCTTTCGACAGGGAGTGGAGCGAACAGAAACGCATGGTGGCGGCAAGGGTGACGCGCCATATCGCCGACAGTCTGCGCATGGCCGATACAAAAGCCGACATCATCATTATGGGTGATTTCAACGACGAACCGGAAAACCGCTCCCTGAGGCAGGTACTCGGTTCGTCCAGCGATGCCGCAAAAGTCCGTTCCGGCTGCACCACGCTGCTCTACAACTGCTGGAGCGGTTACGACGGCATAGGCAGCTACTCTTACCGGAACCGCTGGGAGCATATCGATCAGATACTGCTCTCATGCGGCATGCTCGACAGGAAAGGACTCTCGGTACCGGATCGGCCGTTCCGCTGCTTTTATTTTCCGGACATGCTCGACAGAACGGGAAAAAAGCCTTACTCAACATTCTACAAAGGCAAATTCAAGGGGGGGTACTCCGACCACCTGCCGCTGCTTCTGAAGGTCGCCACGGAAACGGACTGAAGGGGAAAAACCCGTCCCTGAAACCGTTTCTCTCCTCCGTTCATTCCGTCTTCCGGTTTACTTCCACGGTAATATGAACCAGTTCCTCATGAACCGAGAGCATCCGCCTGTAATACTCCGGCCCGACATCACTGCTGACGGAAAGAGAGAGAATGCAGGCGTATTTGCCACCGCCAACACGCCAGACATGGAGATCGGTTATTTCCGCCCCCGTGCGGTCGCCGGCAATAGCCTCCCGCACCTCCTCCACCACCGGCGCATCCATCTCGGCATCGAGCAGCACCTTTGCACAGTCCTGCATAAGGCCCCACCCCCATACTGCCACCACGCCAGAACCCGCAATACCCATCAGCGGGTCGAGCTGGCCGAGCTGCCAGAATTTCCCGCCGAAAAGAGCGACAAGGGCCAACACCGAAGTAACCGCATCGGTCAGCACATGAATGTAGGCCGAACGCAGATTCAGATCATGATGGTGCGACCCGTTCCCGTCGTGATCCGTTATGGAGTGCGAGTGCGCGTGACCGCCCCTGAGCAGCCATGCACATGCCATGTTGACGGCAAGACCGGCAACCGCCACGAAAATGGCCTGATCATACTGCACCGGTACAGGAGCGAGCAGTCTTTTCGACGACTCGTAAAACATCAGCACAGCGATAAGGACGAGAAAAATGGCACTGGTGTAACCTGCGAGCACCTCGATTTTCCAGGTCCCGAATGTAAACCGCCCATCAGGAGCGAAGTGCCTTGCCGCCCTGTATGCCGCTGCCGAGAGGCCGAGAGCAAGCACATGGGAACTCATGTGCCAGCCGTCTGCAAGCAGGGCCATCGAATTGAACATCCAGCCGGCGGCAATCTCGGCAACCATTGCGGCAAGGGTCAGGGCAACGGCAAGACGGGTATTTCTCTCGCCCCCCGGGTTTCCTTCATGAAAAAGATGGTTATGGCGCATATCCAGTGGAAAAAACTTTCAAAACAGGGTTTTTTATTATACTATACTCCAGTATAGAATATTGACCCGACGAAAGCAATGCCGCATACCAAAAAGGATAAAAAAAAGCTGCTGGCCAGAATCCGAAGGATCAGGGGCCAGGCCGAAGCGCTGGAAAAGGCGCTGGAAACCGGTACGGAGTGCTCAGGCATTCTGCAGCAGATTGCCGCAATCAGAGGAGCTGTTTCAGGATTGATGACCGAGGTGCTTGAAGGCCATATCAGGGAGCACCTTGTTTCGGGAGAACTCAGTGAGGAACAGAGAAAGGTGGATGTGGAACAGGTTATTGCAGTACTTCGCTCATACATCCGATAAGTGGCCGGGCGGCTACCGGGTTTTCGAAACCCTTCAGGGCAGAAGCTGCTCCTGACTTTCAACGCTCCCATCGACGGCCAGCAGCGTCAAATCCCCTCCACCCTCCATCATGAGGCGTTCTCTGGCCATGTGAAGGGCATCCTCTCTGGTAGGATGTATGGTCGATGTCCAGGGAGGACCGTTCAACTGATTCACCCACAAACCATCTTCACGAAAATATACCGTTCTGTCCTGCTTTTTATCACTATCGGTCATTGATCTGTCTGCACTTTTTTCAAAACAAATTAGCCCTTTTCATACGTCATATATACGCAATAATTCTCTCATTTCAAAACGGAGACGCATCAGGAAGCGGGCAATGCACCCTTAAGCGCCTCATGCATGCATGAGCAATGAACCGGCCAGGAAAATGAATGCCAAAGTCCGGGGAAGAAGAAAACGCGAGCATGCCTTACGGATGGCCGGTGATGGATTCGTCACCGCGAAGCCTGTCGCAAAGCATCGGGGAAGAGGGATCATAGAGCGATGCCGCTCCGGAAAGAAGCTTTTTGCGGTTCGATACCGCGTAACAGTAACGGCACCCGTGCGTACAGGTGTCATAGCTGCCGATATCACGGCTTGCGATGCAGCCGCACGCCTTTCGCTGACTCCGGTCTTTTCCGGTTCCGGTCACCTGTCTTCCGCTTATTCGCCCGATCAGCTCAGCGTCGATACAGCGGCTGTGCATGATGCCGCAATGCGAAAGATCGATATCCTGAGCGCAGGTGCAGAGTGCGATGTCGAGCATTCGGGCGGTCCCGGCAAACCTGCCTGCCAGATCGGCCATCTCCACCCTGCCGGGAGTGGCATAGCCGATGCCGCGCATTCGGCCCCTGATTTTGCGGTAATCATCCAGAAAACTGATGATGCAGCGTTCCGTATAACCGGCAAGAGCCTCGGCCAGAAGGGCGAATGCGGATGCGTGCCACACCGCGTTCATGGTTTCGGTCAGGATCACCGGATCGTACCGCCAAACCACCCGTTCCCTGCCGGCAAGACGCGAAAGTTTTCGAAAAGCACTGACGCGATCCTCTCTCGGGGGGACACCAGGTTCCAGCTCAAGGTCGTAAGGGGTGAGGGTAAAAAGAAAATAGGAGGAGTAACCCATGGCGTCTATCTCCGGCAGGTGGAGAAGAAAAGGCTCGGGATTTTTCGTCCAGAACACCAGAGCATCGACACAATCCGCCCCGAGTGCGATCCGGCTAACCTGTTTCGGCTGCATGGGATTGCGCACCAGCACTTCACCGGCTTTCAGGCGGTTCAGCAGCCACTCGCCGTAAAAGGCCGGGATATCGGTTCTCCGGCTTGCGCTGACGATCATTCGCCGACCTTTCGGGCGCTTTGAAGCCCGGGCGACCGGGCAAGCAGGCGCTTGCGCTCGGCGGTAAAGTGCCACCACGGCAGCGCCTCGTTACCGGCCATAAAGCTCGTCACCGACATGAATACATCGATCACGCAGGGGTCCTGGAGAGTGTCCGTCGCCTCGCAGAGATCACGGTACATCTCCAGAGGACAACGACCGGAAAGCTGCTCCGGTTCAGAAATACCGATCATGACGAGATCCCTGGCGACGGCTTTTCCGATGTTCGGCAGATCGGTGAGCCTGCAGACCCGGTTACGAATGACTTTTGACGGATTCACGGGATTAACGGTTTCCGGTTAAAAAAAAGGAGCCGCACTATGGCGGCTCCCTTGCGCGTAAAAACGACTTTCCGGCTCAGACACAACCGGAAAGAACTGTGCTTCAGTGTTCGTCCACCTTGATCCTCATCGAGAAGAAGGAACGATGCACATAAACCAGCGACAGAACAAAGAATACCGCTGCGAGGGTCAGCGCCACCTGAGGCGGAAGTTCAATGGCGAGCTCAATGGCAAGCAGACCGAACAGGGTGGTGAACTTGATGATCGGGTTCAGGGCAACCGAAGAGGTGTCCTTGAATGGATCGCCGACCGTATCACCGACAATTGAGGCATCATGCAGCTCGGTGCCTTTGGCATTGAGTTCGGTTTCAACAAGTTTCTTCGCGTTGTCCCACGCACCGCCGGCATTGGCCATGAAGATGGCCTGGTAGAGACCGAAAAGCGCGATGGAGATCAGATAGCCGATAAAGAAGAAGGAATCAAGACAGGCAAACGCAAGTGTCGTAAAAAACACGGTCAGGAAGATGTTGAGCATACCTTTCTGCGCAAACTTCGTGCAGATTTCGACAACCTTCTTGCTGTCCTCGATCGATGCTTTTTCAGCACCGCTGTCCAGCTTGATGTTCTTCTTGATGAACTCAACGGCATAGTAGGCGCCGGTCGTCACCGCATTGATGGATGCGCCGGTAAACCAGTAGATCACCGCGCCGCCCATCATGAGGCCAAGCAGGAACGGTGGAGAAAGAATGGAGAGCTTTGCAATCGAGCTGACATCAGCAAGACCGTTGGTCAGAATCATGATGATTGAGAAAATCATGGTCGTCGAACCGACCACCGCAGTACCGATCAGTACCGGCTTGGCCGTTGCCTTGAAGGTATTGCCGGCGCCGTCGTTGGCTTCAAGATAGCGTTTTGCATTGGTGAAGTCAGGCTTGAAACCAAACTCGCTCTCAATCTCTTTCGGCGAAACGTTTTCGATCAGCGAAAGCTCATAAACCGACTGTGCGTTATCAGTAACCGGACCATAGGAGTCGACCGCTATGGTGACAGGACCCATGCTCAGGAAGCCGAAAGCCACAAGACCGAAAGCAAACACTGAAGGGGCAAGCATGATCACCTTGTCAAGTCCGACGGTCAGAAGTCCCTGTGACGCAATCAGCTCGGGAGTCAGACCGAGAGTGGTGATGCCAAGAGTACTGAGTCCATAGGCTGCACCCATAAGACCGACAATGGCAAGTCCCATCCAGTAGGCACTGAAGTTGCCGGCAACAAGACCCGCCAGAATGTTCAGCGCGGCTCCACCCTCTTTGGTGCACTGCACGACGTTGCGGACATGGGCGCACTCGGTGGAGGTAAAGCGGTTGACCAGTTCCGGAATAAGCGCACCGGCAATGGTACCGCAGGTAATAATCGAAGCAAGCTTCCACCACATGGTGCCGTCGCCAAGCGTGCTGATCAGGTAATACGATGCGACATAGGTAAGGATGATCGAAACGATGGAGGTCAGCCAGACCAGCGTAATGAGCGGTTTTTCGAAGTTCATCTCATCAGCATTGCTGTACTTCATCTTGGCCAGAGCGGCATTGACCCAGTAGGAGACCGCACTTGCAAGAATCATGACAAGGCGCATGGCAAAAATCCAGACAAGCAGCATGATCTGCACTTCGGGAGCCTTTATGGCCAACAGAATAAAGGAGATCAAGGCAACACCGGTAACGCCGTAGGTTTCAAAACCGTCAGCCGTAGGTCCGACCGAGTCACCGGCATTGTCACCGGCACAGTCAGCGATAACACCGGGATTACGGGCGTCATCCTCCTTGATCTTGAAGACGATCTTCATGAGATCGGAACCGATGTCGGCAATCTTGGTGAAGATACCGCCGGCGATACGAAGCACCGAAGCGCCGAGAGACTCACCGATGGCGAAGCCGATAAAGCAGGGTCCGGCAAAATCACTGGGAACAAAAAGCAGAATGCAGAGCATGACGAAAAGCTCAATGCTGATAAGCAGCATGCCGATGCTCATACCCGCCCGGAGCGGAATGGCATAGGTTGGAAACGGTTTGCCGCCAAGGCTGGCGAATGCCGTCCTGGAGTTGGCAAAGGTGTTGATCCTCATGCCGAACCAGGCAACCGTATAGCTTCCGAGAATACCGATCAGACTCGCGGCAAGAATGGAAACAACCTTTATGGTTTCCAAATGACGCAGCCAGCCGAAGTAGGCGACGATAATGGCACCGATAAGAACCCAGAGAACAAGGATGAACTTGCCCTGCGTAATCAGGTAGGTTTTGCAGGTGGCATAGATCAGTTCGCTTATCTCCTTCATGGCATTGTGAACAGGGAGATTGCGGATGCCCATGTACTGGACGACACCGAAAAGCATGCCGAACAGGCAGATTGCAAGCCCCCACATAAGGAGCGTGTCACCGGGAATACCACCCAGAAAAGGCACCGAGTGTAAATCCGGCAATACCAGATCGGCCTCGCTTGCCATCGCTTTTGGCGACTGAAGCAATACTCCAAGGCCTCCCAGAACCGATCCGGCTCTGGCCAACCATGATACGTTAAACGGTTTTTTCATTGCGCTTTGTTTTCACTGTTTTTTTTTCTTGACCCAAGAAAAGCGTGTTGTCCGCAGAAATCATTACAGGAAACGACCCTGAAAACAACAAGGAGCTTTAAATTGCAACTTTTTTCATGAATCTCAATACCTTTTTGTAGAACTTCTTAGAGGTTTCACTCTATTTCAACACACCTTTTTTCTCTGTTCCCGATGGCGGAAAACGAATGGTTGTTACCGATTTCGCCGACGCTCTGCTATATTCCTTCCGTTGTCGCTCCGCCCCTTTTCAATTCAGAATAACCGGGATCATTATCCGGGTTTATGTTTTATATGCCATGAAACTTGTTGTTGGTCTCGGAAATCCTGAACCCCGCTATGCCGGAACGCGCCACAATATCGGCTTTGATACCGTTGACAAAATCGCGGAGTCTTCCGGTGTCCGGTTCGCCCCCGGAAAAGGCAAATACCATTTCGCGAAAATCAGCTGGCGCAGCAGGGCGATCGTGCTCGTCAAGCCGATGACCTACATGAACCTTTCCGGTCATGCCGTGGTTGCCGCCATGAACTTTTACAAGATTCAGCGGCAGGACATCCTGGTTATCTGCGACGACCTCAACCTCCCCTCCGGCGCCCTGAGGCTCAGGGCAAAAGGCTCGGCCGGAGGACAGAACGGCCTGAAACATATCATCGAATGTCTGGGAAGCGATGAATTTGCCCGCATGAGGATCGGCATAAGGCCGGAAAATCAGCCTCTCGCCTCGTTCTCATCGTTCGTGTTGGGAAAATTCAGTGAGGAGGAAAGGAAAACCATGGAAAGCATGCTGGGGGTGTGCGCCGATGCCGCCATGGACTTTGCCGTCAACGGCATTGAACATGCCATGAACCATTACAACAGGGCGTCAGGCTAGCAAGCGACAAGCTCGGGAATCGAGGCACCGCATTCGCGGCGTGAAGGGCGGTGCATCTTCTTCACGAACGTAATGGCGCGATCGTTGAACTCCCGAGGCTGATCGACATTGCATACATGGCCCGAATTTGCGATCACCTCGAGCCACGAGTTGGTGTGCCGGGTAATGATGAGACGAACTGCCGGAAGAAACATGTGATCCTCTTCTCCCATGAGGTAGAGCGTTGGAATACCGGTATCCTTCTCCTCGAAGTACTTCAGGAGCGGAGTCAGTTCATAGGTAAGCCGGAACCAGCGCATGAACTCCTTCTGCGCAATTTTTTTCGCCTCGTTCACAAAAAGCAGGCGCGACTTCTTGTGCCGCTCGCGGGGCATGATGATCCAGGCGAAAAAGCTGTAGAGCCACATGTAGGGCACAAAACGCTTGAACATGTTTCCGAGAGCCACCAGAACCTTTGCCCTGACGTTCAGACGGATGATAGCCCCCCCCATGATCATCGAACTGACCCGTTCGGGAGCGATCTCGCTCATGTTGCGGATCAGGATGGTGCCGAGGGAAATACCGATAAAGTGAGCCTTCCGGATATTCAGCGTATCGAGCACCTCGATGATGTCGCGCGTGATATCCTCGAAATTGTAGTGGCGGTCCTCCTTGAGACTGACCATATGCTTCGACTTGCCATGTCCTCTGAGATCGACAAGCAGCACATTGAAATGCTTTATGAACTCCTTGATCTGCAGAAACCAGATCGACGAACTGCCGCCGGCGCCATGAACGAAAACAACCCAGGGAGCATCGGTATCGGGGAGTTCATATGTCTTGTAGTGAAGCATTGAAGAACACGTTTAAAAACCATTAAACCAGACAACAGAAAAAAACAAGACGAGAGACTAAAAAGTTACATGCCGCCTCGCACAACCCTGACAAGCTCGAACAGCGCAACTCCTGCAGCAACGGCCACATTCAGTGAGTGTTTGGTGCCGTACTGCGGGATCTCGAACACCTCATCGCAATGCGCCAGCAGTTCGTCATCGATACCCTGAACCTCATTGCCGACAATCAGACAGAGAGGAAAATCATCCCTGACCGCCATGGTGTAAGGCCTGCTCCTCTCGGCGATCTCCAGACCGCATATTCTCACCCCCTCGGCCTTCAGGCGCCCGACCGCATCGAGCGGATCGGCACAGTATTCCCACTTCACGCACTCCTGTGCCCCCAGTGCCGTTTTTTCGATCTCCCTGCGCGGCGGCGTTGCCGTGTAGCCGGTAATAATCATTTTCTCGACACCAACGGCATCAGCCGTTCGGAACATGGAACCTACGTTCCACATGCTCCGGATATTGTGCAGCATCAGGTAAACCGGATGCTTCGGCGAATTGTCTGACAGCTCAGGTCTCAAGCGGTTCATCTCCTCGCCGGTCAGCTTCCTGAAGCTCATCCTACAGGTTTCCGAGTTTTTCGAGCAGCCGGTCGTTCTCGAGACGCAGCCCGACATTGAAACGCAGGCAGTTTTCCATAAGCGGATAACCCGACACATTACGAACAAGAATACCCGAACTGCTCAGACTCTGAAACACTTCGCGGGCATCGCCGACCCTGATGATGAGAAAGTTCGTGTCGCTCGCCATCACCTCTATTCCCCGAATCCCGTCAAGTGCACCGTAGAGTCTTTCCCGTTCGCCGAGAATGTATGCAACCGCATCGGTAACAAGATAGTAATGCTTCAGCACATGCTGCAGGGTAATTTCAGCCAGGCGACTCGAAGAAAACGGGATTTTAGGCTTGGCTATCTCGCCGAGCAGCACCGGATTGGCAATGGCAAAACCGATGCGCATGCCGGCAAGGGCAAGCGCTTTCGACATGGTGCGAAGCACAATGAGATTGTCCAGCTCGCCGACAAGGCCGATAATGGATGGTTCACGGGAAAACTCGATATAGGCTTCATCGACCAGAACAATGGCATCGCACTCCCTGACAATGCGGCACAGATCGCCATAAGCGAGCGATTTGCCGGTCGGATTGTTCGGCGTCGAAAGCACGATAAAGTCAACCTGTTCCTGTGCAGCCTTCCTGATGATGGCATCCGGGTCGAAATCGAGGCCGGAAAGCATGGGAACACTGACAACTTCAGCCTGCAGGAGCAGGGCTATTTTTTCATAGAGCGAAAACGACGGCTCGGGGATGAGAATCTTTTTTCCCGGTCCGAGACATGCAAGAAAAATCGTGTAGAGCATCTCGTTGGAACCGTTGCTCATGATAACGGAATCCCGAGGCACTCCGAGAAAATCCGCATAGGCATCCATGCCCCTGAACGGCAGAATGTCGGGATAACGGTTCCAGGGCTCCTTGCAAAACTCGTCGAGCACCGTCTTTTTCAGCCACAGCGGCAGATCGAACGGGCTCTCGTTCTGGTTGAGCTTGATTTCGGCCTCCTGGCCCCCCTCCACCTTGTAAACCCCAATATTGTGCAATGCAGGATTAAGAAGATCCCGTATATCTCGCTTCATCTCGATTATTTACTGTTACCGGCCAATGAAAGGCGGCTGACCGGTATGATGGCCCTGTTCCGGCTTCACTAAAAAAAGCATCTTTTTAAGATTTTTTATAAAAAAAACTGGACATTGCTCATTTTTTTTATACTTTAAATCAAGACCAATTTTATCCTATATACTTCAGAAGGAGATGCCATGATACCGATAACGAAAACACCGCTCGATCTGCTGGATGATATATACAGCATAGCTTACTGGATGACCGGCAGTGAAACGGAGTCACGGGAGCTCGTTGACCACACCTACCTCAACGCAGGAATAGACACGCCGGAACCGGAACTTCTGAAAACCTTCAGGGAGTGCTATATCGACCGGTTCGGACAAGAGACGGATTTCTGCCTGAACGAAAAGCCGTGCAAAACAGCCGGAAGACTTGCCGGCGCGATAAAAAACCGTGCCGCCGATATAAAGCTTTCGGTTTTGCTGAGCGAAATTTCAGGGCTCCGCCACCGCGACATTTCCGAAATACTTGAAAAGCCGGTTGAAACCATAAGAATGTGGCTCTACTGGGGCAGAAAACTGCTTGTATACGACGACATTCAGAAAGCCTCAGCCTGAACCCGAATGTTCCCCATGCATAAGGCCGTCTCCCTTTTTTACAGGGAACCGGCCTTTTGTTTTTCTGCACCGCGCTTCCTATTTTGCACCCTGTAGGCTCAACTATACCAGCACAGCATGATCATCATTACCGGAGGCGCCGGATTTATCGGCAGCGCCATGCTCTGGGAGCTCAACATGCAGGGGCGGGACGACATCATCGTCGTCGATGCACTCGGCTCGACAGCTACAGGGCAATGGCAGAATCTTTCCGGACTAAGATTTGCGGATTTCATTCCAAGAGACACCTTTCTCCCCCTGCTTGAAGCCGGAGCACTCTCCGATCCGACGGCGATCATCCACATGGGAGCCATAAGCGCCACCACCGAAACTGATGCCGACCTGCTCATCGAACGCAATTTCGCTTTCTCCAAAAGCGTGGCAGCTTACTGCATGAGGAAACGCGTCCGCCTTATCTATGCCTCAAGCGCCGCCACCTACGGCGACGGCAGCGCCGGCTACGAGGACGATGAAGCGAAAATCGACGCCCTGCGTCCGCTCAACATGTACGGCTACTCGAAACAGCTCTTCGACAGGTGGGCGCTGAAAAACGGCGTGCTGGAGAGAGCCGCGGGCCTGAAATTCTTCAACGTGTACGGGCCCAACGAATACCACAAGGGAGAGATGACGAGCGTTGTCTACAAGGCGTTCCGCCAGATCAGGGAAAAAGGAAGCGTGAATCTGTTCAAATCCCACCGGCCCGACTACCTCGACGGTCAGCAGCTGCGCGATTTCGTCTCTATCCGCGACTGCACCGCCATCATGGCCTGGCTGCTCGATCACCCGGAAGCTTCCGGGCTTTTCAACGCCGGCAGCGGCGAGGCAAGAACCTTCAACGATCTTGTAAGGGCCACATTCGCCGCTCTCGACCTGGAACCGGAAATCACCTATATCCCGATGCCGGAAAACCTGCAGGGACGTTACCAGTACCACACCTGCGCGTCGATGGAAAAGCTCCGCCGGGCGGGCTACCGTAAACCCATGACCACCCTCGAGGAGGGTGTCAGGGAGTATGTTCGAGACTATCTCGACTCCGAAACACCTTATTACGACGTGCTGAACCATACAAAACGTGCTTAACCCCAAGGCCTTTTGACCACAGAAAAAAAAATCGAAATCCAGGGCATCGAACCGGTCATCCTGTTCGGCCCTTTTGACTCCTACCTGAAAACCATCAGGACCGCATTCCCCGATGTCCAGATAACCGCGAGAGGTTCCGCCGTAACCCTGAACGGCGACGACGACGAGGTTGCCGTACTCGAACAGATTTTCAGGGAGATGATCTTTCTGGCCGACAAGCATGGAGAGGTGCTCGAAAACGACCTCAACGCGCTGATCAATCTGGCGCTCGCCCCTGTTCCCCGTTCGAAACCTCCCGCACCCGATGACGAGGACATTATCGTATCGACCCCTGATTTCGCCGTAAAGGCCAAAACCAACGGACAGCGGCGCATGGTCTCGGAAGCGAAAACCAACGACATTCTTTTCGCCATCGGACCGGCAGGAACGGGAAAAACCTATACTGCCGTTGCTATCGCCGTTGCCGCATGGAAAGCAAAAACCGTCAAGCGGATCGTGCTTGCCCGCCCGGCGGTCGAAGCCGGAGAAAGCCTCGGATTTCTGCCGGGGGACCTTGCGCAGAAAATCGACCCTTACCTCAGACCGCTCTACGATGCCCTGCAGGATATGCTGACCTCCGAAAAGCTCAAACTGCTCACCGAGCGTCGGATTATCGAAATCGTTCCTCTCGCCTACATGCGGGGAAGAACGCTGAACAACGCATTCATCATTCTCGACGAAGCTCAGAACGCATCGAGCAAACAGATGAAAATGTGTCTCACCAGACTCGGCATCAACTCGAAAGCAATCATTACCGGCGACGTCACACAGATCGATCTGCCCAGCGTCATGGAGTCGGGCCTGCCGAATGCGGAGCAGATCCTCAAAAACATCAAAGGCATCAGTTTCGTCTATCTCGACAAGTCGGACGTGGTCCGTCACAAGCTGGTCAGGGACATCATCAACGCTTACGAGATTCACGAAAGCAAATGAGCGCACGGGGGCCCGTTCCGCGGCAAAAGGAACTTTGTCTCCTGCCGCCTGGTTTTTAATCACTGACGGATTTTTCCGTACACGACGCATTCTCTATCTGAACTCCTCAAACCACAGGATACATCATGGCACACCGTATTACCGATGAATGCACCTACTGCGGAGCCTGTGAACCGGAATGTCCGGTTACGGCTATCACTCCGGGTGACGACCTCTATGTTATAGACGAAAGCGTCTGCTGCGACTGCGTAGGCTACCATGAAGAGGCAGCATGTGTGGCAGTCTGTCCGGTTGACTGCATCATCAAGGTCTGAAGAGCCCGGGATACCGCGGCCCAACAGCCCCCGCCGGCATTCGCATCTCCTTTCGCAAGGTTTAAACTTGTGCCCCCGGTTGCTTATATTGGAGGGTTATGATCTCACCGGGCAAGCCTGGAAGAAACCGCAGCGGATACAGGGAGAAACGCGGAGTCGGCGGAACCGCCGTCCGGAAAACGCTGCAGGATTCAGATGGCTCCCTTTTTTGCCATAATCACTCAATCCTGCCGTATGCGTATTCTTTTTGTCAATCCGAATGAAATCAGGCATATCGAGTATTCCGACTATGCCATGGGGGGCTATATACGACCGTACTTCTCCCCCGCTCTCGGCATGCTGATTTCCATGACACCCGAACACCATATCGCAGAGTATATCGACGAGATCATCGGCGAGCAGATCGATTTCAGGAAACGGTACGATCTGGTGGCCATTACCACAACATGGACCATTCAGGCCCAACGGGCCTACCAGATCGCCGACGGATTTGCAAAACACGGCGTCCCCTGCATCATCGGAGGAAACCATGCATCGCTCTGCATCGAGGAAGCCTCGCGCTACGGAAGCGTCGCTTCCGGCATGGCGGAGAACATGTGGCTGCAGATACTCGACGATGCCGAGCGCCGCAGCCTGCGCCCGATCTACAATGCCGCCGACTTTCCCGATGTCGTCGGATGCGCATGGTTCGATTACCGGAAAATCAAAAGAGCCCTCGACAACACCAGCGCGTCCATCGATCCGATCAACGGCCTGTCGCGCAACATGCGCCCATTCCCCATTCTTACCAGCCGGGGATGTCCGCACACCTGCAAAATGTGCGTCACACCGGAAATCTACCATAAAAAGTATTTCGCCATCGATCCCCTGCTGCTCGAGGAACAGCTTGCCGAAGCCGAAAAGCTGTTCAAGCCGTTCATGTACATGTTCATCGACGAATATTTCGGGCATGACCCCCGGCACACCTCGGCATGTCTCGAAAAATTCAGGAATGCCGGAGTCAAGTACGGAGTACAGGTCACTCCGAACCTCCTCTGTGAGGGCGATCTGGCAAGGGAGCTTGCCGACAGCGGATGCGTTGTCGCCAGCATCGGCCTCGAATCGCTCAATACCGAAGTACTCGAAGAAGATTTCGGCAAGGGAGAACCGAGCGTCCGGGAGGGCATGGAACTCAACGACAGGAACATCGAGGCCACCTACATGGCGGCGATCGGAAAATGCCAGGAAGCCAAGCTCCCCTTCATGCTCTTCTGGCTCATCAACCCGGTGCGCAACAGCATCGAGGATATGGAAAGGATCGTCGAATTCTCCAAGCGCAGCGGAGCCGTTCTCTCCTCGCTGAATTTCGCCGTACCGCTTCCGGGCACGAAGTTTTTCAAGGAACAGCAGCAGAAAGGAAACATCCTCTCCTACGACTGGAGCCGCTACAACACCTTCAACATTCTGCTGAAACCCGCCAGCGGCATCTCCGCCGAAAAGTTCCAGAAAGCCATGCACGACAACTTCATCAAACTCTATCCCATCACCGGCATACCCGCTCATCTCATGGGGGAGGCCTCCTTCAGCATAGAGGTGATCCCCTACATCGTCACATCGGTGGCAGTCCGCCTCGAATATCTGAAAAAAATGGTGGAAAAAACTTTTCCCTTTCCCCTGCCGCTGCCCTTCATGCCGAAATAACCGCAGAAGGCGGCGGGCATTCTTTTGTCAGCTGAAAAAAAAGTTTATATTTTCGGAATTCTTTTGAATTGTTCTTTCATTCAAGTTCACCACCAACCTTAAGCAAGGAATTCGATATGGCACTGTACATTACTGAAGAATGCACCTACTGCGGCGCTTGCGAGCCGGAATGCCCGGTCAACGCAATTTCCGCCGGTGACGACATCTATGTCATCGATGCCGGTTCATGCACCGAGTGTGTCGGCTATGCAGATTCACCTGCATGTTCCGCCGTCTGCCCTGCAGAGTGCATCGTACAGGGATGATCTGATCTCAAGGCTTTACGAATAAAAAAAGCGGTATGACCAACATCATGCCGCTTTTTTTATTGCCTTTCCGGAACCTCCTGTCAATCCTCGTAATCCACCACAACCCTGTCCGCCGAAGCCTCGACAATGAACGCCTTGACCGCCTCATGAAGAGGATGAACCTGATAGCCGTCCAGCGCCTTTCTGTCGGCAAACTCCGAATACAGAGCCACATCAAACGACACCGCCGAGCAGCTGAAGTCAATGCCGGCCTCAATCCTGAGCAGGCCCGGGATCCGTCCTGCAAGAGCCTCCAGCTTCTCCTTGAAAAGCCTGGCGTTAGCCACCCTGTCGTTGCCATGCGCATGATCCTTCAGACGCCACATCACCAGATGTTTGATCATAAACCTGATACCTGTTGTTTCCTGTTACTATACCGGGACTGTGCCGCTGCCGTCACCGGTTCCATGACGAGCCGCTCGCCGCTCCGTTAACGGCATAATCGCTCTTCTTTCCCGACTTCTGGGCAAAGGCTCTTTCGAACATCTCTTCGGCCAGAAGCCAGCGGTCGCCCTGCGCGTTGAGCATCACCAGCAGCATATCGTGATTCTCCTTGCGCGCACGCGCTATGAGACATTTGCCGGCACTTCTGGTAAAACCGGTCTTGATGCCCACCGCATAGGGATATTTGACCAGCAGCTTGTTGTGGGTTTTCAGGAGTATGAACCGCCTGGTGTTCAACTCCGTCACCAGGGCCGATTCGAGCTGGGCGATATCGTTGAAGGTGCTGTTTCTGATGGCGTATTCGGTAAGGGTCAGCAGATCTTCGGCCGTCGAGATATTGCCGGCATAGACCCCCTTGTCGAAACCGGCGGGATTGGTGAAGTTCGAGTTGCTCATGCCCATTTTCTTTGCACGGAAATTCATTGCCGTCACGAACTTCTCAACGCTGCCGCTCAGATGTATGGCGATGGCGAAAGCCGCATCGTTGCTTGAACTGACCATCGCAGCCTTGACCAGGTCATGCAGCCTTACCCGGTCCCCTGGCTTGAAACCCGCCTTGGAAGGCTCGACACTCGTGGACTCTTTGGTTATAAGCACCTCCTGATCGAGCTTGCCGCTCTCGATGGCGATAAGGGCGGTCAGGATTTTCGTAAGGCTCGCCGGCTGTATGATCCGGCCTGTATCCTTTGCCATATAGACCCTTGAACCGCGAGCATCCTTGACGATATAGGATGCTATGCCGGGGTAGAAGGCCCCCGCATCGGGAGGCGACCCGGCAAAAGCCGTTAGCCGGCAGTATGAGAGCATGACAAGGAAAAACAGAAACGCAGTCCATTGTTTTATCATCGAACCATCTCCTCTTCTTGGGTGTCGGAAGCCGGCAGACGCGTTTTGGGGGAATCAGCCTGGCCCGTCAGATGTAAAAACATATGTAACTTATTATTAAGAAAAATAATACAGTTTTTCAAAACCGACTGCATTATTTTTGCGTATTTTTTACGACGCCACCGTTAAAACCCGCCTGCATCCTGTTCGGTCAGCCCTCCGGCTTCGGAAATTTTCGGTTTGGGCGTCTGCATCCGGCTGCTGTCGATCTGCTTCACCTGCCGGAGAAGCTGAACCGCGTTGGTGACAAGCTCCCTGACCGAACGCTTCACATACCGGCTTTTCATGAAACGGCTCACATTATGCTGCATGTCCTCGGCAATCCATCCCCGGCTCCAGCCGAGATAGTTGAACGGAGGAAACACGAATCCGAGATCGGAAAAAAAAGCGTTGAGCTGCCCGGCCACCCCCTGAACGTTGTCCTGCCCTCCGGTAATGATGAACGAAACCACCTTGTTGCGAATCAGCACCCGGTCGTGCAGGGTTATCTGGTTCTGAACGGTGTTGAGCCTTTCGGCCATCTTGTAGTAGAGCGACGACGCATTCCCCCACCGGATCGGCGTAGCCAGAAACACCACATCGGCCCAGAGCACCAGAGTCCGGTAGAGTTCGGTCATGCCGTCGTCAGGATTCATGCAGGTAATCGAACAGGGCCAGGTACAGGCCTCTTCATGTCGGCTGTAATACCCCTCGCAATGCCTGAACTGCAGCTCACGGAGCCTGAGCATCCGGGTTTCGGCCCCGTATCCTGAAGCAGCGAAATCGAGCGCGGCCTGAAGGGCGGTTTCCGATGTGGACGGGCGCGGCAGAGACCGGTTCATGTTGGTTGCCGAAATGCCGAGCACATGGAGCGAATCCGGAGTTGTTTGATAGTCGAGGTTTATCAGGTCGGCGAGGCGAAGGTCCTCATGTACGGACCGGAAAGCCCTGACGACAGGTTTTTCAGACACGAATATCATACCATCCTCGACCCTGACTTCGAAAACCGCCTGACGGTCCTGGTAGCCCTCGGGAGCACGGCCGTCGGCAATGCTGTATTGCCAGCCGTGCCACGGGCAGGTAACGTAGAGCGCTCCGTCGTCGAGCCGCTGTATGAACCCCTCACCAAGATCACCGCCCTTGTGCAGGCAGGCGTGTTCGAGTGCGGTAATGGCGCCGCCATAATTGAAAAGTGCAACCGAACTTCGGTCGGCTTTTACCGTCCTGTGGCTGCCGGGAGGCAGATCCGAAAGAGGAAGTACGGCAATGAATTTCATGGGCCATTGCGGAAACAGTCGTTGACATGATGCCGGCCTCACCACTCAGGCTCCGCAAAGGCGAAACAGCCTCCCGCTGGAACGGAGCGCCAAACCCTGCATGAGAAATCCTGCGTATCAAAGACTATCAATGCGTCAGCCGGCTTTATCGTTCAGCCAGGAGGAGCTTCAGGGCCAGTGCTCCAAAAATCGCTCCGGCAATCCGGTCGATGATTTTCCGGGCAGGCTCCGACTGCCTCAGGCGAGCACCTGCGCCTCCGGCAAGCATGCTGAGTGTGCCGAATACCAGCATGGTGGCAACCATAAAAAGGAGGCCGAGCACGAGCAGCTGGGGCACAACCGGACCCCTCGACGGATCGGCGAACTGGGGAAGAAAGGCAAGAAAGAAAATCGACACCTTCGGATTGGAGATGTTCATGACAATCCCCCTCCGGTAGAGCCTCCAGCGGTCGGCAGGGCCTTCCCCGACGGCGCTGCAGACCGAAGCGCCGGAACGGAAAGCCTTCCATGCCAGATAGAGCAGATAAGCGGCTCCGGCAAACTTAAGCAGTGTAAAGGCAAGCGATGAGGCCGCCACAAGAGCGGCCAGTCCAAAGGCGACGGCAAGCGTATGCACGACAAGCCCTGTGGAGAGGCCAAGGGTTACCAGCAGTCCGGCGATCCTTCCGTTCTGTACCGACTGGGCCATCACGAAAAGGTTATCGGGACCGGGGGAAAGGGCAAGAAGGGCCGATGCGGCAAAAAAAACAAACAGCTGGTTCAGCTCAGGCATAAGTATCGCAGAATTATCAAGTGGACCGACTCCATGCTCCCATCCCCTTCCAGCGGGACCCGAGAGAGGGCAAGAACTCACGGGACAAATAATTCAGCCGGCTTGCCGCCCACAACTCACTGTCTTCAGCCTTCTCTCTTGCCGCCCGCACTCTTCCCTGTCAACCACATTCCTTCGACTCCCGACTACTGAATCCTGAATCCTGTTTTAAAGCATTCTCTGGCAGTACACCACGTCGAACTTTCTGCCGAATTTCTCCCCGACATCCCTGAAGCGGCCGCACTCATGGAAACCGTTCATCAGATGAAAACGGACGCTTCCTTCGTTCAGGGAGGAAATGCTGGCGAGAATCGAGGAGAGCCCCATCTCCGTGGCCTCTTCGACCAGATGTTCGAGTATGGCCTTGCCTGTGCCTTGACCGGTAAACCCGTTTTTCAAAAAGATCGTTATCTCGCAGGTTGCGCTGAATGCGGACATCGGACTGTACGGCCTGAGCATGCCGAATCCAACGGCAAGGCCCTCCTCGTTGCGCGCGACAACCGAAGGATAGCCGTTCGAAACGTCAAGAAACAGTCCCGCCATCTCGACGGGAAGCGGACTGAGTGAATAGGCGGCGAAACTGTGTTCGGCGTAGTAGTTGAAAATATCGAGAATTTCAGGGCCGTCACCCTCCGTCAATGGCTCAAGCACGATATGCATGATCGCTCCGGTAATCGCCGTTATGAGGGCTTCTGGGGCTGCTGGCGGCCCTGCATGGAAAGCTTGCCGCCGTAGTGGCCGAGCAGCGTCACAACCGGAAGCATGGCGAGCAGCACAACGACATAGCACCAGTGCAGGAGATCCTGGCGGGCCATCACGTCGGGAAACGAGAGCCTCAGGAGCACGGCAATCGTGCAGAGGATGAAGAGCAGAATTGAAAGCCGGATTTTTTTTATGAACACCGGAGCTTTGGCCGCACGATACTTCGTTCGCCAGTCGTGAAGACCGGAAAAAAACGAAACCGGGATTGCCAGAAAGGTGATCCAGAGAATGTGCTGCACGGTATGCTCGAAATAGGCGCTGCCTGTCGGCAGGGCAAGCAGCAGATAAAGCACAGCCACAGGAATGAGCCCGTTGCTGAAATGCGCGGCAATGGCGTGCAGCAGAAATGTTTTTTTCATATCGGCCCACAAACTCGGCTTCGCCATAAGCAGTCGCTCCTTTTTATGGTTGGTTCTTCCTGTTCTTTTACTTGTTCCACCTGTCCGCTCTCTCATCCGGAACCGTACGACGGGGGATTGCCGGAACGGTGGAACAGATACGCAGCAAGCAATCAAGGTATTGATCTTTTTGCTGAGAAGCAAAAAGAGTACTGTCGCACCCCTCCGGCAGCAACCGGAAAGAGGCATTGTGCGCCAGAAATCGTTTTTTTCCGCAGGCTGTTCTCTTCTTTAGTGTTAACGTGTTATTTTTCAGCCCTGCAGTTTTTTTCACATTTTCTTAAATCGGTACGGTGACGGAACTCGACTCTACAAAGCCTTCGGAGAGAAAAGAAAAAACGGAATGCGGAGCGTTCGGCCCCCTCAATGCCCGCAAAGCCGTTGCACCCCTGAACCGCTCAACCGAAACCCTTTCAAAACTGGCGCTCTTCATACGCTTCCTCAAGCCGGTCACCTGGATTCCGGTCATGTGGAGCTTTCTGTGCGGAGCCGTCTCGAGCGGCAGATTCGGATGGGAGCATCTGGCCGAGAGCAAATTCCTGCTCGCCATGCTGCTGACCGGGCCGCTGGCCACAGGCACCTGCCAGATGCTCAACGACTATTTCGACCGCGATCTCGATGAAATCAACGAACCCGGCCGCCCGATCCCCGGCGGAGCCATCTCCCTGAGAAACGCAACCATCCTGATCGCCGTCTGGTCGGTGCTGTCGATCATTGTCGGCTATCTGATCCATCCGCTGATCGGCTTCTACGTGATCATCGGCATCATCAACGCGCACCTCTACAGCGCGAACCCCATCAAGCTCAAGAAACGGCTCTGGGCCGGCAACATCATCGTCGCCCTCTCCTACCTGATCATCCCCTGGGTGGCCGGCGAAATCGCCTATAACCCGGGACTGAACCTCGATAACCTCCAGCCGTCGCTGATCATTGCGGCCATGTACACCATAGCCAGCACCGGCACCATGACCATCAACGACTTCAAATCCATCGACGGCGACCGCATGGCAGGCATCAGGACCCTGCCCGCCGTGTTCGGCGAAACCAATGCGGCCATCATTGCCGCAGTACTCATCAATCTCGGCCAGATCCTGGCCTCGGCCTGGCTCCTCATCTCCGGACAGACACTCTACGCCTGGTTAGCCGCCGCCCTGATCGTGCCTCAGTTTCTCCTGCAGTTCAGCCTTGTGCGCTCTCCCCGAACCATGGACGTGCGCTACAACGCCATCGCCCAGAACTTTCTTGTAGCGGGCATGCTGGTCTGCGCTCTGGCCATAAAAGCCACCCGGCCATGATGCGCTTCACCTCCCGACCGGAAATATCCGTCATCCTGCCAACCTTCAACCGGGCGGGACTGCTCGAAAAGGCCATAGAGAGCGTTCTGTGCCAGTCCTTCCGGGACTGGGAACTGCTCGTGGTGGACGACGGCAGCTCCGATGCCACCTACGGAGTGGTGAACCGCTATCTCGAACGCTTCAGCGCCATCCGCTACCTGAAGCACAGCAACCGGAAACTCAACATGACGCGCAACGCCGGTATCCAGGCGGCCTTCGGCAGATGGATCACCTTTCTGGACAGCGACGACAGCTATCTGCCCCTGCATCTGGAAAGCCGGATGGATTTCATGAGGGAAAATCCGGAAACCGACCTGATTGTCGGAGGATTCCACACCGACGAAGAACTTTTTGTCAGGGACTGTTACAATCCCGAACAGATGATCGACATCCGGGAGTGCATTGTCGGGCCGACGCTCTTCGGGAAACGGGAGGTTTTTCTCGCACTCGACGGGTTCAAACCCCTCCCCTATGCCGGTGAAACCGAACTCTGGTCGAGGGCGGAGAGCATGTTCAGGCTGCGGAAAATCGAAGAACCGAAAACCTATATCTACACCCGCGCCGACGACAGCATCACGAAAAACTTCACCCCCTGAACCAGAGGACATGATCAGAAACATCACGGTTTACTGCAGCTCGAGCAACCAGGCGCCCGAGGCCTATTTCGAATGCGCGGCCAGGCTCGGCAAGGGCATGGCCGAACGAGGTATCGGACTGGTTTTCGGAGGCGGAAATGTAGGACTCATGGGATGCGTGGCCGATACCGTCATGCAGAGCGGCGGCACGGTTCGGGGCATCATCCCCCGTTTTCTCGAAGAGAAAGAGGTGGCGCATTACGGCATCTCTGAACTGTGCGTGGTTGAAACCATGCACGAGAGAAAAATGAAGCTCACCGAGTGGGGCGACGCCTTCGTGATTCTGCCGGGAGGGTTCGGCACCCTTGACGAACTGATGGAAATCATCACCTGGAAACACCTCGGCCACCACCGCAAACCCATTCTGCTGCTCAACTGCAACGGATTCTGGGAGCCGCTGCTCTCGTTTTTCGGACGTATCGCCGAAGAGGGCATGGTCGGGAAAAACCAGGACAGGTACTACACGGTATGCAGCACTCCCGAAGAGGTGTTCAGCGCGCTGGGGGAAGACGAACCATGAACCCTGAATGCCGCAACCGTCGGCCGCCGTCGCGCCTGCCGGAGTGAAGGAACCGCGAAGGCGCAAGGCATGTTACCATAGATACTTTCGGCAGACTCCGCCAAAGAAACTCCTGCGTTTTACGAAACCGTTACCAAAGCCCTGAAGCAACCGCCCCCTTTATGAGCAGCAACTACTACCCCGCTCTCGGCCTTACCCTGCTTGCCGGACTTTCCACAGGAATCGGCAGCCTGCTCGCCCTTATGGTGAACCATACCAACAAGAAGTTTCTCACCTTCGCCCTCGGCTTTTCGGCCGGCATCATGCTCTACGTCTCCTTTGTGGAAATCATGCCCCAGGCCGGCGTTACCGTGGCGCAGGAGATCGCCAAAAACACAGCCGGATGGATCACCACCACGGCATTTTTCGGCGGCATGCTTTTCATCTGGCTGATCGACCAGCTGGTGCCGGATTTCGAGAACCCGCACGAGATGTCGATGATCGGCACCCTCAACGCCGAACCTTCCGAAGAGGCGCGACTGCACCGCATGGGTATCTTCACGGCCGTAGCCATCGCCATCCACAATTTCCCTGAAGGCCTTGCCGTATTTTTCAGCGCTCTCTCCAATCCCGATCTCGGCATCGTTATCGCAGCCACCATCGCCCTGCACAACATCCCGGAGGGTATGGCGGTTGCCGTACCGATCTACTTCGCCACAAAAAGCCGGACGAGAGCCTTCAGCTACTCGTTCCTCTCCGGTCTGGCCGAACCGCTCGGAGCCATTATCGGCTACACGCTGCTCAAGCCTTTTCTCAGCCCGCTGGTATTCGGCAGCGTCCTTGCCGGAGTGGCAGGCATCATGGTTTACATAGCGCTCGACGAACTGCTTCCCGCAGCCGAAGAGTACGGCGAACACCACATCGCCATTTCAGGCCTCATTCTCGGCATGGGAGTCATGGCCGTAAGCCTGCTCCTGCTGGCATGAGAAGCCGGAAGTCCGGATTCGGCAGCCGGGAGAGTGCGGCTCCCGGCTGCTGACGCATCCTCCTTTCAGTGGCAGTCGTGCCCCTGGCAGGTCTGCTGTCCGGTCACTTTTGTCAGGGTGCCGCTGCTGAAGCGTTTCAGCGCCTCTTCAGCCGTAGGGGCAAGCCCTGCCATGTAAACCCCGATGCCCGACATCTGCAGCCGCGAAGCCGCACGCGCCCCGATGCCGTTGCAGATAACGGCGGCAACACCCATTCCTGTAAATACATCCGCAGGAGTGCACTGACCGTGATCGTGCCGGCTGTCGCCATTAGCGGTAATCTCGAAAGCGCCGGTTTCGGTATCCGAAACGGCAAAAAAAGGAGCGCTTCCGAAATGGTCGCACACTTTTGAAGCCCGACCGGCACTCTCATCCAGTGGAATAACTACTCTCACAGGTTTTCTCCTTTGCTGTTTTGCATGTTTTGTCCTTCAAATCCGTCTTCGTGATTGCCGGCGTGGCCTCCCCTGCCACAGCAATCCCGATGGCCTTCCTGACCTTGCTGATCCGTTTTCAAACCGCGGCACCGGCCGCCGCCCCGACGACCTCCTCCGAACCCTCCGCCCGCAGACCGGCGATGGATGTTTCCGTTTGCGCACGACGGGCAGACTTCGGCCCCCGGCAAGCCGTGAGCCACACTCCACTCATGCCCGCAGGCGGCACATCCGAACACTCTTTCTTCACTGACAACCATGATAGTTCCTCCTGTTACGCTTAACACTCTGCCATAAACCAGCATCTCTGCAACCTTGTGCCGCGCCGAAGCGAGAATATTGCCGAAGGTCTGACGCGACACATGCATCTCGCGGGCCGCCGCTTCCTGATAGAACCCTTCCAGGTCGGCGAGCCGGATGGCCTCAAGTTCATCAAGCGACATCTCAACCCCTTCGAGCTTCTCTTTCGGGCAGCCTGCCGGGCTGAAAACCCTGTAGGGCGGCTCGCCGCTCACCTTCCTGCACTTTACCGGTCTTGTCATACCTGTTTCAATAATTCCGCCTGCCCCTTCTTCCCTTCGGTTATTAGCATATGCCAATAACATACAGCAAAAAAAATCGCCAGGCAAGCGACTTCAGACTTTTTTCCGACAAACTTCAGGCGGGGAGCCGGGCGTCTTCCGAAGGAGTATTTGAAAATATGCCGCTCTCCTGTTAACATATCTTTCTGATAGGCAACCCTCAACCCCATCCCCTTTTCCGATGAGCGAACTGTCAGGCTACACCATCAGAACCATGACCCGCCCCGAACTCGATACCGTGGTCGAATGGGCCGCAAAAGAGGGCTGGAACCCCGGAACCGGCGATGCCGGATGCTTTTACCGTACCGATCCGGAAGGATTTCTCGTCGGGCTGCTCGGCAACGAACCGGTTGCGGCCATCTCTGTGGTCAGATACGGCTCTTCGTCAGGATTTCTGGGTTTTTACCTTGTCCGCCCGGAGTATCGCGGCATGGGTCTGGGTCTCCGGATATGGCATGCCGGTCTGGCCCGGCTCGAAGGCCGTACGGCAGGACTCGACGGCGTGGTGGCCCAGCAGGAGAATTACCGGAAGTCCGGCTTCACCCCGGCATGGCGAAACATCCGCTACGAGGGAACAGGTGGAAACGAGGGAAAAAAACAGGGTATAAAGGGTGGAAGCATCGTGCCGATTTCGGAATTGCCTTTCGAAAAGCTGCTGGAATACGACCGCCACTGCTTCCCGGAGGAACGCAGGACATTCCTCGAATGCTGGGTCAACCGGCAGGGTTCCAGGGCGCTCGGCATCGTGGAAAACACGCGGATTTCCGGATATGGAGTCATCCGGCCCTGCCGCAACGGCTTCAGGATCGGCCCGCTCTTCGCCGACAGGGCAGATCTCGGCGAAGCGCTCTTCTCCGCCCTGAAGGCCCCGCTGCCTGCGGGAACGCCGTTTTTTCTCGACATTCCGGAGCCCAATTCGTCCGCGCTGGAAATGGCCGGGCAGCACCGGATGCGCCCTGTTTTCGAAACCTCCCGCATGTACCGGGGAGAACCACCTGAACTCCCCCTCCGGAAAACGTTCGGCATCACCACCTTCGAGCTCGGCTGAGCGAAACCGGCGCTCCCGCGGCCGCCAAGCATTCAACCCGAAGCGGAAACCGCCGAAAGGTAGTCGGTTCCGAAATCGGTTCTCAGTTCTATCCACATGGGCAGATGATCGGACATCTGATAGGTCCTCCACTCCTTGTAGGAGAGCCGGTGCTCAGCTGTTTTCTCGGCATAGTGCCGTTCGTCCTCTCCGTCGGGATCGTCGGCTCCACAGCGGAACACATACCTGAAATAATCGAAAATGCCGGCATTGCCCACATCGATGAAGGTGGCCCCCGGATCCGGCGCAACGGGAGGCTGCCAGAAGGCGATCTGGTCGTACGCCTTGTCGCGGGCGGCGTTGCTTCCCGCGGGGATCCTCTGCAGCTGTTCGGGAACCCTGAATCCGTTCGAGTGCAGCGATTGCCAGGTTACGTGCTGCCTGCCGACAATGTTGAAATCGCCGAGCACGAAAAAGAAGTTTTCGGCATCGGAATCATGTTCGCTCTGGGCGCGCCGGGAAAGAAAACGGGTAAGTTTCCTGATCTCCTCGTTCCGCCGCTCCAGCCCCTCCCTGCCCTTTCCGTAGTATATATGGACGGTACAGAGTATGAATTTCAGCCACCCGGCCTGGAAGGTCACCAGAAAGGGTGAACGCGCGAACTGCAGGCCGACACCCGAAAGGGCATCGGCAGGCGGGCGCACCAGCGCCTGTTTCGACCACGTTTCATGGGACGAAAAGTCAAGCTCGACGCGGCCGTTTTCGCTCGAAACCGGAACTTCGGCAGCCCTGGGCAGCACAAGTGAACTGCCTTTTGGCAGCACGACCCTCGTACCTTCAGGCAGAGGAATCTCCAGATCGTGTTCAAGAAGTGTTCTCCCCCTGGACTTCACAACGGAAACCCCGCCGGGCTGAGAAAACGAAAAGCCTTCGGGAAACTCCACCTTCAGACCGGAGGCATCCCTGAAACAGATGGAAGGGGAATCGGTGACGACATCACTTTTGTCGAGCACCACTTCGCCGGCGATGCTGGTGAAACACACCCGTTTTTTCTGGTAGACGAACACCATGCGCTCACGGTTTCCCGAAGAGCCCTCGGTGACGTCGGTTGCGATAAAGCCCCACTCATCCTGACCGAGAAACTCCATCAGCACCTTCAGGGATCCAAGGTCCTCGCGAACCTCCTGCAGGGCGACAATGTCGAAGCGGGAGATGATTTCCGCAATGAAATAGAGCGACTCCTTGAGCCGTCCTCCATATTTTGGAGTATCGAACTCGCGGATGTTCCATGTGGCAAGCCTCAGCCATTGCCGCTTGTCCCTCTCTCCGGACCGGCGGGAGGGGGCCTCGCCTGAAGCGTCGGCTATATGCCCGTCCAGTGCTGCACGCAGGACAAGCAGTTTCTCTGCGGTTCTTTTTTTCCAGGCCCTGATGTGCCCGGCGTCGTTTTTCCTGATCCTGAGCGACGAGTAGACCGGCATAACGCCCTCCTGCATGGCTGTTGCGGGGGTTCCAGGAACCCTGTTGAAGATTATCTTGTTATCATTTGTTAAAATACGAATGTAACCGGAGTTTTTTCCCGACCGCGGTGCATTCGAAAAGGCGGGAAATTAAACACAAGAACCGATGCAATATAAAGAGGTAAACATGGAGGCGGCAAAACGGATCGCTCTCGTGGCACACGACAACAAAAAAGCGGATCTGCTTGCCTGGGCGAAATTCAACCGCGACCTGCTGGAACAGCACACGCTCTATGCCACGGGAACGACAGGCAGCGTTTTCGAGCGTGAGCTTGGCCTCACGGTGCACAAACTCATGAGCGGGCCTCTCGGAGGCGACCAGCAGATAGGCGCACGGATCGCCGGCAGTGAAATTGATTTTCTGATCTTTTTCTGGGATCCACTGGAGCCACAGCCACACGACCCGGATGTGAAGGCGCTCCTGCGCATGGCAGTGGTCTGGAACATTCCGACAGCCTGCAACCGGGCGACCGCCGATTTCATGATCTCCTCTCCCCTGATGGACCGCGACTACAACCGGCAGGTTCCTGATTACGATTTCTACACCAGCCGCCTCCAGAATCCGGATGCCTGAAGAGCGAAAAAAAACGCAACGGAAGCAAACCATGAACAGAGAACCAGAGCGCGAAGCACTGAAAACACGCTACCTCCCGATCGTCACCGAAATGGTCGATCGCTGGGCTGAAGGAAAACCCCTCAACCCCGAATCCGGCAGGGCGAACGGCTACTACCGCCTCACCAGCTGGCTGCTCGACTATGTCGTCGAGCACAAAGGTCTCCCCGGAGGGATTCACGCCATGCCGGAAGGACGCGACCGGTTCAATCGCGCAGAGCCATCGTTCCCGGTGGATTTCGACACCCTTACCGAAGGATTCTCCCTTCCGGAATGATATCCCTTTCCCTTACTCCCCGGGCACCTGTGCGAGCGTCTCCACAAGAAAATCCCAGAATTTTCCGACTGAAAGCATGTCGACCTTTTCATCCGGGGAGTGGGGATAACGGATGGTGGGGCCGAAGGAGATCATGTCGAGCAGAGGATAGGCGGCGCCGATGATCCCGCACTCCAGACCGGCGTGCACCGCCCTGACTTCCGGAGTTGTCCCGAATTTTCCGATATAGGTATCCCGCATGCGCTTCAGGATCGGCGAGGCGGGCTCGGGCTTCCAGCCGGGATACCCCCCGTCGAACACAACTGCCGCACCGGCCAGGCCGAAAAGGCTCCTCATCATGGCCGCAAGATCTTCCATGGCGGAATCGACCGAACTTCTCAGCAGACACTCTACCTGAATCGATCCATTGCCGGATTTCACGATGGCCAGATTGCTCGAGGTCTCTACCAGCCCGGCCATCAGGGAACTCATGCGCATCACGCCGTCCGGACATGCCCGGAGAGCATCCAGCAAACGGCCGAAAACCTCCTCCTCGACAACCCGGCCGGGAAGTGCCGCAGGAACCGCCTCGATCTGCAGCCCGGGATCGGCGATCGAAAGCTCGGTTTTTATTGCCGCCGCGAGCACGGCAAACTCTTCGAGAAAACTGTCCGCCTGCGAAGCAGGAACGGCTGCCGTGGCCATCGATTCACGAGGAATGGCGTTGCGGAGGCTGCCGCCCTCGATCGAGCCGAGAAGCAGCCCGTGACGGAGATAACCATCCTGCAGCACCCGGTTCATGATCTTGTTGGCGTTGCCGCGGCCAAGGCTGATATCCATGCCGCTGTGACCACCCCGCAACCCCCTGACCGCAATCATGAAACCCGTGTAACCGTCCGGAACCGCCTGTTCGCCGTACGTGAAGGTCATCGTCGCATCGAGACCCCCTGCACAGCCGATGAAGAGTTCCCCCTCGTCTTCCGAATCGAGGTTCATGAGAATCTCCCCGCGAAGCAGGCCCGGCTTCAGTCCCATGGCCCCGCTCATGCCACTCTCCTCTTCGACGGTAAAAAGCGCCTCAAGCGGCCCGTGCCGCAGCGAGTCCGACTCCAGTACGGCCATCGCTGCAGCCACCCCCATGCCGTTGTCGGCGCCGAGCGTCGTGCCGCGGGCACGCACCCACCCGCCGTCGATGACGGGCTCTATGGGATCGCGGAGGAAATCATGCTGCGAACCGGAGTTCTTCTGCGGCACCATGTCGAGATGGGCCTGAAGGATCACTCCCCTGCGATCTTCCATGCCCGGTGTAGCTGGTTTGCGGATGATGAGGTTCCCCGCGTCGTCGATGGTTGTATCCAGACCGAGACGCTGTGCGAAATCCGCGATGAACTCCCTGATTTTCTCCTCATGCCCCGAAGCGTGCGGAATCCCGGCAAGACTGCTGAAATGACGCCACACCTCCCGCGGGTTCAGCTCCCTGATATCGTTGCTCATGATGCTTGACCTCCCCTGAATACAGTGGTTCCTGATGCCTCCATGTTTATTGCAATATACGCCCGCGGCGCTCATTACAAACCGGGCCGGAACCCTGAAATTCCGGAAGAGAGGAGAGACGCCCTTTCTCCCTCTGCGCCAGGAAGAGCCCCGGCCGCCAGGGAGCGTTTTAGAAGGCTTGCGCGTTTTTATCGGTATACGGCAAGCCTCCGTTGCCGACGGTCAACCGGAAACATCCAGACAACCTCCTGCGATGACACTTGTTTTCGTCTACAACTCAGACAGCGGCCCCATCAGCGGACTGCTCGACATAGGGCACAAGATTCTCAGCCCCGGCACCTACCAGTGCAGCCTCTGCAGCCTCACGCACGACGCCTTTTCCGAAAAGGAGGGGTGGCGGGCGTTCCGGAAAAGCGTCGGCATGCCTATGGAATTTCTCCACCGCGACGAGTTCGAAGAAAAATACGGCCTCAGCCACCCCTATCCGGTAATCCTCATAAAAAACGGCGACATGAGGGTGCTGATGAAAAAGGAGGAGATCGATGGCATCGAAACCCTGGAACAGCTCATCGAAACGGTAAGGAAAGCCATGAACAAAAATGCGTGAGCCCCCGAACGGCGACGATTTTCCTGAGCGAAGGTGAAGGTTTATTGATCCCGAAAGTATTCCTGCGGGTGTTATTGTGTTATATTTACCTTCATAACGGCATGGTTGCCGCACGCGTTCCGCCTGGGAGACACGCACGAAAAATCCCGCAGGCAGAACCTTTCTTTTCCCATAAAAACACAGACATCTATGGCAAACAGCAACGGCGTTTTTTCAGACCTCTTCAATGCGGTCGGCAGCCCTGTCCAGAACGCAGCCGATGCGCTCGGCAGCGGCGTCTCTTCAGCGGTCACCCTGGTCGAGTCCTGCACCAATCTCTGTGCGACACTCCTCACCAGCTCGGTCAACACAGCCTCCCGGATCGTTCAGGACGTCGCAAAAGGCATCAGTTCGGCCACCACACCGAAACCGTAGCCGCACGCATGCAAGCAGCCGCCCCGCAGCCGTCCGGCGAAGGGCGGCTGTACGCGACAGCCCTCTTCTTCTGCACACCCGTCACTCCTCCGATGCCCGCTCCTTGAAGATCACGCCCGCCATGGCCTCCTCCCAGATGGCTCCGTACCTTGCTTTTTCGGTATCCGAAAAGCGGATGGAACCGGCAAGGAACCATGACCCCGGATGTTTCCGGGTATCGTCGCCCTCACGGGTGCCCAGGTGCAGAAGCTCGCTCACCCTGCCGTCCCCGCCTCGAACAACCCGCCAGCTCCCTGAAATGTAGTGATCGGCATTGGCGGCCACCAGATCGAGCACCTCCAGAAGCTCCGCCTCTTCGCTGTCGCCGCGCAGGTCGAGCGATCCGTAGGCGTAAGCCAGGGAGTTCATCGAGTCGAGCACGAAGCGGATATACTTGTTGCGCACCATGTGGTGCATCTCCAGATCGTCGAGCAGGTAGATGAACTGGCGTCCGTCTCCCCCGACGCCTGAAATCGAGCGGGGCAGGATGCCGTACTCTCCGGCAAGACTCGAATACCACTGGGAGTATTCCTCGAAAAGATCGGCAAGAAGCTCTCTGGATGCGGTGGTTTCCATAAGGCTGGCTGATGGCTTGATAAAATATGTTACGAAGCACCGGCTGACCGGTTCCGGCAAGATAGGCATCACGAAAGAGATTCCGGCATGAACGTTTTCCCCGGCGCAGCGCTGAAACTGGAAAATAGCCCGGAAAACCCTATAATGAAGGAACCCGTACCGAAACATTCTTTTATGAAACGCTCCGGCGCAAGCATCATTTTCCTCAACAGCCGCAGCGAGGTGCTGCTGCTCCTCAGGGATAACCGGCCCGACATCCCCTATCCGGACATGTGGGACCTGCCCGGCGGCCACGTCGAAGAGCTCGAGACTCCCGAATCGTGCATCGTGCGGGAGATGCTGGAGGAGATCGAAACCGACGTCTCGGGGTGCCGTCCTCACGCGGTCTACGACTTCCCCGACCGGATCGAGCACATTTTCCTGATGGAGCTGGAGCTGCCGGCCGAGGCCATTACCCTGCACGAGGGCCAGCGCCTCAGGTGGTTCACGGCTCACGAACTGGACCGGCTTCCGCTCGCATACGGTTTCGACCTGGTGCTGCAGGACTTTTTCACCGCTCTGCGCCAGAACGCCGGGTAAGGACGAGGCCGTTCCGGAAGCATGTTTCCGACCCTCCGGGAAACGTTGTCCTGACCGGAAAGCAGTGGCGCACCCCAGGACAGACCCCAACGAATCCGAAACCATAAACGCACGCCGCCATGAACCGCAAAACCATCGAAACCTGCCGTTCATTCCTCAAGGACACCATACGCCAGGCAGTCAACTTCTCCGAAACCGACCAGAACCGCCACATCCCCCCGCCGCCGGTGCAAAAGCCTTATGCGCCTGATGCCAAACGCATCGATCTGCCCCGTGTGGAAACCCTGCGGGAGATCGGCCCTGTCGACCTCAGAACGGCCATCGCCCGGCGGAAAAGCTGCCGCACCTACAGCGACGCTCCGCTCTCCCTCGAAGAGCTCTCCTTCCTGCTCTGGGCAACCCAGGGGGTAAAGCTGAAACTCGATGCCGGGCACGCCCTGAGGACGGTCCCTTCGGCCGGATGCCGGCATGCATTCGAAACCTACCTCGCGGTAATGCGCGTCTCCGGTCTCGAAAAAGGGATGTACCGCTACCTCCCGCTCGAACACCAGCTCCTGTTCGAGTTCAGCGAGGAAAACATGGAACAGAGGATCAAGAGAGCCGCACTCGGCCAGTCCTTCGCCGGAGAGGCCGCCGTCACCTTCATCTGGACCGTTATTCCCTACCGCATGGAGTGGCGCTACGGGCTTGCCGGACACAAGGTCATCGCCCTCGACGCCGGCCACGTGTGCCAGAACCTCTATCTCGCCTGTGAAGCCTTTGGCGCCGGCACCTGCGCCATCGCAGCCTACGACCAGGCCGCAATGGACAGTCTGCTCGGGGTGGACGGAAAGGAGGAGTTCACCATCTACCTCGCCCCCGTCGGCAGAAAACCGTAACGGTTTGCTATACGTGGATGAAAGGAGCCGGTTTGCCCGCGGCGTGCCGCCGGAGCCATCCGATGCAAAAGAACAGCCCTCCCATGGTTTGTGAAGATCTGAAGTAGAAAACAAACCAGCAGGCAAACAGGCCGAAAAGATAGCTCTCGTGAACATGCAGAACGGTCGCTCCGATTGCCAGAAGCGAAAACAGCAGGGAGATGGCCATGATGATCAGAACCGAACCCGAATGGCCGAAACCCATATCCCTGAGCAGGTGATGGAAATGGGTCTTGTCGGGCATGAACGGGCTTTTGCCGTTCATGATCCGTTTTGTCATGACAACAAGCGTATCGGTAACCGGAACAGCCAGGACAAGCAGCACGGTAACGGGAAAGACGACGCTCCCCGGCTTCTGGCTCAGCTCCACGGCCAGGAACGCGAGCACGAAGCCGATGGTCATGCTGCCGGCGTCACCCATGAACAGACGGGAAGGATGCCAGTTGAAACGAAGGAAAGCCGCCAGCGCTCCGGCAAAGGCGATACCGAGAAACATGAAGGAGGGCATGCCGTTCAGCCAGGCAAGCACGGCAAATGAAATAAAGGCGAGAAGCGACGTCGTGCCGGCAAGTCCATCGAGCCCGTCGATCATGTTCACGGCATTGATAACGCCGAGCGTACAGAAAATCGTGACCGGAACGACCAGCAGGCCCGTCTCGATGACGCCCAATCCCAGAATATTGCCGAAAGAGCGAAGATGCATACCCGGAAAGTAGTGCATGACGATCACCGTCGCCGTAATCTGAACGATGAAACGCCACTTGAAACTTATGTCGAAACGGTCGTCGAGAACGCCGACGCCAAGTATCAGCAGAATGGAAATGATGAGGCTCATGTACTTGATTACCGGAAAGAAAAGCAGCAGCGCAACCAGAACGCCCGCAACGATGCCGAGCCCTCCGACGAGGGGTTTCGCCTCGGAGTGCACTTTGCGGTTGTTATCGGGCATATCGAGCAGCCTGAACTTTTCGGCAAATCCCGACAAGCCGTAAATTGAAGCGTAGGCCACGAACAGGGAGACCAGATATATCCGGGTCTGTTCGAATGAAGCCGTCAACACCCTGCTCCACCAGGGATCGTAGGTAGCTCCGAAAGAGAAGTTTCCGATAGCGGATAATCCCGCAAGAAAGAGACCCAGAGCCAGAATGAGAAAATATTTGAACATGGGGATGGTCGTTCAGGGTTGCGACGCCGATGCTGCCTGTATGGCTGCAATAACTGTGCCGCAGTTTCCCTGTAACAACGCAAACGGTTCTAAATCAGTGAGTTGGCTCTGTTTTTGTCGCATGCGCCTCGCTTGCCGTTGCCCTCTTTGTGCGGACAACCGATCCACTATGAAACAGATGAGGCACTCTGCCCCGGGTGCGCCGTAAATCCGGGGAAAACAGTTCGGGAAACGTACGGCAGGAAGCGAGAGGAGCCATACAGACAGGATTGCTCATGGAAGCGGCAGATCTTTCGAAATGCAGGAAGCCGGTATTCTTGACCGGAACGGGAATGTCTGCCGAAAGCGGCGTGCCGGCATACAGGGAAAAGGAGGATTCGGGAGCATACTGCATCGAAATCAATCCGGAACCATCGAGTGCCAGATGCTGCCATCGCAGCTAACTGTTCGTTCAGCGCTCCGGGGAAAGGGGCTTTAGCCCGCCGTAGCCCGCGCCCTTCCACCGTCCGGGATGAAAATCCGCAATATCGATCTTGCCGTAGTGCTTTGGAGGGGTAAAGACATCTTTTTCAACCTTCTCGGGTTCCGAGACGTGAAAACGCTCCTCCTCGACCCTGACGAGCTGCCACGTCCTGTCCCTGCGAGAATAGTTGAAGGTATAATTCACGCTCCAGCGCCATGCGCTGCCACCGTAGTGACAGACGGTAAAGGTTTTCAGACCGGCGCCGACATCCATGAACGGGTCACCCATCACGCCTCCGCAGGTAGAGCAGTAGACGATATCGTCGTTGCGTTTTACAAGCAGGAGCGCTCCTCCCTGCTGCCGGATAAGGATCAGCAGCGGTCGCTGGCCGACCTCGATTTCAGGATCGGTGCTCCGGGCTTTCTGCCGTTCCAGCACGAAAATGAAGTCCTTAAGGCCGTCCCCGTCGAGATCCGCTTCCGAGAGCGTGAGCGGTCGCGTACCTTTTTCCACGAACACCCTCACCTCACGGGGCAGGTCCTGCATGGAAGGGTATAAAACCGGATAGTCTCCTGCCGACACATCCGTTGAACGGAAAAGAACGAACAGTGCCATGCAGGCAAGAACCGGAAAACATGTCGATAGTCGCATCGTCATCGGTAAATTGTTCTGGAATCCGATGTCTGGAAATCGTTCAGAGGCCAGACCGCGTCCATATCTGTCGGGCCGCGTAATTCCCGCTCTTGAGAGCCATGGAGAGCAGCTCGATCCTGTCGGGTACGACCTCGATCATCATGCCGAACCAGTGTTCGGCCCACGCCTCGGGACGCCCGAAAAGCCCGAACGCCTCCATGAACCCTTGGTCCTGCTTGCCGAGCAGCCTGCCTCGCCCCCTGATCTGCAGACCGGTGATATCGTGGATATCGTCGGAAAACTCGGATTTCGGATCGAACACGGCCACGCTGACATTGGGGTTCTGCTTGATGTTGCCGAGTTTCTGGCCAGGCTCTCCGGCCATGTAGAGGATAAAGCCTTTCGAGCGAAAAAGGATGGGCGTGGCTCTCGGTATTCTGTTGCGGCAGGTGGAGAGCACGCACAGCCGGCGCGAAGCAAGAAAAGCAAGGATGCGAGCCTCCAGCTCCTGCGGCGGAAGCGATCGAACCACGCGCCTGGTGAAAATTTCCGGAACCTCTGGCTTCCCCTGTTCGTTCATAATATCACCTCTCTCCTTCTGTTTTTTTTGCCGGCAACCAATTTCCTTAAGTTCATCAAAATCTTCCCTTCTTCAGCATGTTCACCACAGGGCGGCATGGATATTTGAACATCCTCTCCTTTCGGCGTATCTTGAAATATGAAGTTCTTTGCAATAAACCGCAACAGGGAAAGAAGGGAGACAAAACCATGCAGAACAAAAGTCCGGAATTGATCGAAACCGCCAGAAAAAAGTTCGCACAATTCAGGGCGCTCTGCGCTGAACATGGCGAAGATGCTGCATGGGAAAGCATGCTCGAAGGGTTCCCCGAACTGCAGAGGCAGCGGATGGGCCCGTCATTGGCCTTGCCAACGCTTGCGGAAGGGTTCAGGGCTGCCATCCCTTTTTTCGCAGCGGTGGGCATGGAGATGGATGTGGTGGACATTTCGAACCGCGGCGTGGACGCCGTACTGGAGATCCAGCGCTTCTGCCCGTATCTGGATGTCTGCAGGGAGTACGGCTTCGAAACGCCCTGCCATGTGATCTGCGAAATGGATATGGAGGCTTCCCACAGGGCCTTCCCCGAAATGAAAGGTGAAATCCTTTGCCGGCAGGCCTTCGGCAGTCCGGTCTGCATTTTCAAGTACCAGCGCCCGGCGAAGGATGAGGCCGGTGGAGTTACAGCCAGTGCCTGCTCTTGAACAACAGGACGCCTGAGGTCGAAAGCAGAAAGGAAAACAGGAGAATGAACCAGAACCCGAGTGGCGAACTTTCAAACGAATTGGGAACGTTCATTCCGTAAAGGCTCGCAATGAGCGTCGGGATCATCAGAATGATGGAAATGGAGGTCAGACGTTTCATGACGACATTGAGGTTGTTCGATATCACGGAAGCGTAGGCGTCCATCATGCCGCTGAGAATATCGCTGTAAATGTGGCTTATCTCCTGTGCCTGCTTCAGCTCGACCTCGACATCGTCGATCAGATCCAGGTCGAAATCCACTTTTTTGTGCTTAAGGTTCTTCAGCTTGTGCAGCAGGATATCGTTCGCCTTGAGAGAGGTCATGAAATAAACGAGACACTTTTCGATTTTCAGAAGCGTCTGCAGGTCTTCGTTTTTAATGGATTTCTCGAGCTTGCTTTCCGCGTTTTTTATCTGCAGGTTTATCTGTTTCAGATACTTCAGGAACCAGATGCTCGAAGAGAGAAGCAATTTCAGGAGTAAATCGAAATTGTTCTCGATGATGATGCTTTTCCGCCTTGAGTATTCGATGAAATCCTGTATGAGATCCGTTTTAAAAAAGCAGACCGACAGCATGACCTCATCGTTGAAAATCACGCCCAAAGGAACCGTCGTGAACGGCTGGTCGGGATCTCCGGTTTTATAGGGAATTCTCAGAAGCACGAAGAACCAGCCGTCTTCGACCTCAATACGCGGCCGCTCGTCCACATCTTCGATGTCCCCGTAAAAGGAGAAAGGCACCTGTAACGTATCCGTGATATACTCCTTATCCTCCCGGTCCGGACACTCCACATTTATCCAGCTCTTCGCTTCCCACTCCCGTATGCGTTCCAGCCCGTTACCATTTGCTGCATTTTTAAGAAACTCCCTCATTGTCCTGCACTGTTTAAACGTAAAAAAAACGATCCTGCATCAAGGGAAAACAGGGATGCCGGCATGATGATTTTGCCTTTTCAAAAGAGAGTCAATGCGAAGAGGCCCTGATGGAAAAACGCAAGCAAAGGAAGAAAATAATCCAATTATCCGAAAAATCGCATCGCGTTCATTTCTTTATAGACAGTCGAATTAGAGCCCGATGCGGGCGACACGGAAAGAACCCCGTCCGGCAGCCAAAACGGTGTCCGGTTTCAGTCGGCAATGCGTATGTCCGCCTCGGCCAAGCGCGGCACTCGAGAAAAAGGCTCGCTGCACAAACCGGCAAGGTTCTCCGGTTTCCCTGCGGGGGCAAAAAAAAAGCCGCCCTTTGCAGAGGCGGCTTTTTCAGGAATTGACGGAACTCCCTTATTTGGTCAGGGGCGTTTCAGAGTTCTTGTCGAGTTTGATGCCACAGTATCCCTCGACACCCATTTCAGGAACATCCAGGCCATCGAGCTCGTCTTCGGGCTTGACCCTGTTGCCGATGGTGAGATCGATCAGCTTGAAGACCACAAACCCGATAATACCCACATAAACAATGTTGGTCGCAACACCTATGAGTTCCGCGACAAACTGGCCGGGGTTGCCATAGAACAAACCGGCAACCGTTCCGGGCACGCCGTTCCAGCCGTCGCCGTAAGTACCGTCGGCAAACAGCCCGAGAGCGATGCACCCCCATGCTCCATTGACGCCGTGAACCGCAACGGCGCCGACCGGATCGTCAATCCTCAGAACCTTTTCAATGAAAAATGCGGCTTCAATCACCAGAACGCCTGAAATCAGGCCGATAAGGGCCGCCGCCTGCACGTTCACAAAAGCCGAAGGGGCCGTTATGGCAACCAGACCGGCAAGCAGACCGTTGATCATCATGGTGGGATCAGGCTTTTTCGTCTTGAAAAGCCACATATAGAGCATCGAGGATACCGCGCCTGTAGCGGAAGCGATCATGGTATTGACTGCAACCACGCTGATGCGCAGGTCCGTTCCGGCAAGCGTCGAGCCGGGGTTGAAGCCGAACCATCCGAATGCGAGGATGAAGGCGCCGATAATGGCCATTGGGATGTTATGGCCCGGGATGGCGTTCGGTGAACCGTCCTTGTTGTACTTGCCGATTCTGGGTCCGATGATGATAGCTCCGACAAGGGCAAGAACGCCGCCGGTCATGTGTACAACCGAAGATCCGGCAAAATCGACATGGCCGTGACCAAGGCCGAACTCCTTGCCGAGGGTCGCAAGCCAGCCGCCTCCCCATACCCAGTTGCCGTAGAGAGGATAGATGATGGTGCCGAGGACCAGGCCATAAACCACGAAAGCCGAGAATTTCCAGCGCTCGGCCATCGATCCGGTCGGAATGGTTGCCGTCGTATCCATAAATACCATCTGAAAGAGAAAGAGCGTAAAGACGCCGACGTCATAGACGTTGTTCAGAAAAAAGCCTTTTGTACCGAACAGCCCGAAGGTGTGGCCGAAAAGACTCAGTGCGAACTCCTGGTTCAGCCCCTCGTAACCCCCAAGAAGCCCAAGGGTACCGACACCGCCGAACATGAGAGCGAAACCGCTGATGAAAAACCCGAGCATGCCGATAGGGTAGATCATCATGTTCATGGACATCGTGTGGGCGGCATTCTTCGCCCGTGTGAGTCCGGATTCGACCATGGCAAACCCTGCCTGCATGAACATGACCAGAAAGCCGGTGAGCAGCACCCATACCATGTTGATTGCCACCTTGTTCTTGCCTATCTGGTCGGTTATCTCCGTTGCGGTGGGAGAGCCGGCGGTTGCCGCCGTGATGTCAGCAGTCGTTCCGGCATGAAGGCCTGCCGGGTCAGGGGTAGTATAGGCAAAAAGATCTCCGCCAAGGGCAAAGCCCATAACCAGAAAAATCCCTGCCAGGATAAATATCAGTTTTTTTGACATGTTTAATTGTTTCTTGCTGATTTGTTGAAACCGCTTTTTTTGAAAATCCTAATCCCTGTTGTAGAGTGATTCGTCGCCACTTTCGCCGGTACGTATCCTGTAGGACAGCTCGACATCGGTAACGAATATCTTGCCGTCTCCCACTTCGCCCGTTCTGGCCGCATTCAGAAGACAATCGATGGTTTTCTGAAGATTGATGTCGCGAACGACGATCGACAGACTGCGACGGGAGATATACGAGGTATCCCTCACCGTCCCCCGGTAGATCTCCGTCTTGTGTTTTGTGTCGTTACCCTGACCGGTAACGTCCCACCAGGTGAAGAAATCGATATCGATTTCATGAAGAGCTTTTTTGACATCCTCATACTTGTTTGTCCTGATGATGGCTTCAATTTTTTTCATGGCTTTTTAGATTGCTGTTCGTTACATCGGAAAAACTGTTGTAATTCCTTTAAAAAAATACGGTTACTCGGCAGACTCCCCGCCGGATACCTCCTGCGTTTTTTTTATTAATGCTTGCCCGAAAAATCCTGTTCATATTAGGCAATATGCATAAAATAGATAATTTTTTTAGGCTTAAAATAATTTTAACCAAATAAAAGATAAATCAACCGGAACAACCGGGAAGACGAACACCCGCATGGAAAGACCGGGACATTCGGCTTTTCCGGCAGGAACACAGGCCGGAATGGCCGTTCCCTGCCCGGAGCATCGGAGAAAGAGACCTTGCCGCCGCACCTCGAGTTCAGGTCGGCGGGGTTATGACTGTGGCTGTGGGGGAATTGATGCAGACTCATCTTTACGGGCAGGCACGAAGGGAGAACGCCTCTCTCGCCAGACCCATCCGGCAGCCCGGTCTGCACCGTTCAGACACGCATGCCCGGCAAAAACGGATGCGGAAACCGGCAAACAGGCGGCGGCTGAAACATAAAATCCGGATCTATCGGCAGGAAAATCCATTCCTTTGCTTTATTTTTCATTGTCTTTTTCTTTCGGGATCCTGCCGAACCGCAACCGTTGTCACGGCAAGACCCCATGAGTGGTTTCAAATGAGAGCCCACTGCAGTTTTTTTTTCGGCATTGACCGACATATGGTGGAAGATGGTTTATTCCCTCCGGAGGGGATTATGCGTGACGATGGTATTGGCTGAAGCGGATGACGATATTCATGAAAGTTCAGAAAGAGAAGCGGGATAATTGCCGGCGGATTTCCGATTCCTTATTCACTCAAGTTGTAAAACAAGACTTATCATGCCACGTTACACGCCTGAACAGCTTGCCAAGCGCAACGCATCCGTATGGACCGAAATCCAGATCCTGCTGGCGCCGGTGCAGTTCGTCATCTTTCTGACCGGTATCGGTCTGAACGCCCTGTATGCCAGCAATCCCGCCTCCATCGATTTCTTCTGGATCAGCGTGGCCATTCTCTTCAAGACGCTCTTTTTTGTCATACTCTTCATCACCGGCATGTTCTTCGAGAAGGATCTTTTCGGCAAATGGGTCTTTTCGAAAGAGTTTTTCTGGGAGGATGTAGGCAGCTCGGTTGCAACCTTCTTTCATTTCCTCTACTTCGTACTCGCCTGGAAGGGCTATGCCGACAGCACCCTGGTGGTCTGGGCCACCGTGGCCTATTCGAGTTACATCATCAACGCCGTACAGTATCTGGTAAGAATCTGGCTCGAGAAAAGTCACGAGCGGAAAATGAAACTGCAGGCCGAAGCCTGAGCCGGTCAGGTTTGATCAAATCACTCTAACACTCTACGGCATCATGAACCAAAGCTTCGCAAAACTCTGGAACATCACCTTTCTGGTGGTAGGACCCCTGTGGGCGCTGTTTGTCTGGATGGTATGGACGTCAGGACAGCTGAGAACGCCGCAACAGGAAATACTGTTCTTCAGCGTGGTCATACCCGGCTTCATCCTGATCTACCTCTCGGGGTTCCTTATCGCAAAACGTCACGCAAGAAAACAGGGCCCGGCTTCATCCTGAAACCGGAAACCGTTCAGTTGCGCGGTTCGAGCACCCTGCCCTTCTCGCAGGCAACCTCTCCGGCAAGGCGGCCTGCCTTCAGGCGCTTTTTCGGCCCCGATGCGCACCTTTTTGACGTACGGTCTGCCGTCGAACGAGTGTCTGACGTAGGAGGCTTCCGTACCTCCGCCCGACTCCATGCGCCAGATGTCGTTCCAGCCGTTGCTCTTTCCGGGAGATACGGTAACCGGAAGCTGTGTGATGGCATAGTCGTTCACAAGCAGGAATCCCCCTTCAGGCGCTTCCCGGAGTTCATGGAACCTTGCTGCGGTCTCCGGAAATGAATGGAAGTCAAAGGATGTTTCCGATTTCAGCAAACAGGCCTGAAAGCGAAACAACCGTTATCCCCGGCTTTATCCGGTAACTTTCCGCAACCGGTGCGACAACAAATGTATGGGCCGGATCGACATCATCGATGGCTGTATGGGTGCCCCGCGACAGAACCGGCGCAACTGAAGCCTTGCACTCGATGGCGATGCGCTTGCCGGATTGCAGCATCACGAAATCGATTTCAGCACCGTTTGATGTCCGGTAGTAAAACAGTTCCGAACGGGGATACATTCCGCGGAGATTGGCAAGCACGAGCGTTTCCCACAAAGACCCGAACACCGGGTGACCGGCAATCTCGTTGAACTCCCCCAATCCAAGCAGGGCCGTAACGATGCCGGTATCGGAAATATACACCTTCGGAGTTTTTACCAGACGCTTGCCTGTATTGGTGAGATAAGGCGGTACAATCGTAACCATAAAGGTTTCCTGCAGGAGATCCAGATAGTTACGGACGCTGGTATGGCTGACACCGAGAGAACCTCCGAGAGCGGATAAATTGACCATCCGGGCGTTGCTGTGGGCAAGCATCTGCCACAACCGGCGCATGGTCACCGGCGAAAACCCGTCCCACTGCATGAGATCACGCTCCAGAAACGTCGCGATGAAATCCTCACGCCACAACAGCGAGACCGCCGGGTCATCCTGCAGCAGGCTTCTCGGAAATCCGCCCGAGGAGAGATAGCGCTCCACCTTCACCCGATCCCTGACCTCTTCCCAGAGAAACGGCGTAAGATTGTTATAGGTGATACGCCCGGCCAGCGACTCCGAACTCTGCTGCAGGAGATCGCGGGAAGCCGAGCCGAGAACAAGAAAATGACCGTTATCCTCCCATTCGTCCACAAGACTGCGGATCAATGGAAACAGCTCCGGCTTGCGCTGTACCTCGTCGATGCAGACCAGCTTCTCCCGCTGCTGCATGAGAAACCATTCGGGCTCATCCAGTTTGCGCAGATCGGATGGGCGTTCAAGATCGAGATAGAGTAACGGGCGATCGGGCTTTATGAGATGCCGCACAAGGGTGGACTTGCCGCACTGTCGCGGTCCGAGAATTGCCGTGACCGGATAGTGTTTCAACCCCTCCCCGACATCGGCAGCGATACGACGCCCAAGGTATTCTGATGATTCGACCATGTAAATTGAAATTATTATTTTCAATTTACATGATTAACAGCAAAAAACATAATGCGGGAACCATCCCCGACCTGAAAGGTAACGTACTCACTCGTCTGGCCGGAATTTCCGGACAACCACGCTTTCACACAGCTGAAAACCTGGACATATCACCTGCCTTGACTGTTCCTGTATGCGGCATCGACATACTGCTCAAGAAACTTCGAGGTGATATCGGCTGCCGAAACAAGCTTGATGTGCCGCCGCAGCTTTCCGCTGCCCTCCAGCACGCCGTGCGGATCGTCAAGATCGCACCCGCGTCCGAACTCCACGCTGACATGCTCCCTGTATGCGAACACCCCGCAGAACTGAGCCTCGCCCGAAAACATGAACCCGCCATACATCACCCGCTCCTCCGCATCCGGCACAACGCTGTAAATCGCCTGACGAACGGCCTGAACCAGTTCGTACCGCTCCGGATTCATAATCTGCAGCTCCTGCAGCAGACGGGATACATTGTAGTCGGTCATGGTATCCTGATGAACCTGTAAGGAATTCTTACCAGTTGCATGAATGATCCCTCTACATTACCGCTTGTCTTATCGAACAAAAAAGTCAATGAGAGGCTTCATCTTGTTGACAGCTTCAACAATCTCTGATCGCTGTCCCTTCAAATCCATCGACCAGATCGAGGCATCTCTTTTGAAGGGATAAACCAGCCGTATAGCA